>JADMIO011385326.1_pt1 | contig 68005 bp, 65 predicted proteins | sample 8958161 | NCBI WGS metagenome assembly JADMIO01 (sample SAMN16585339, study PRJNA669376) | soil metagenome | isolation source: Crop rotation soil | place: USA: Cullars Rotation, Alabama | collected 2011 | reverse complement strand
CGCGACAACTTGTCCACGTGGAATTCTAAGCTTAGGATCCCAATGTGCTGGAAAGGATGTTGGACGTTTTGGTCGGTTAAGTCGGTTAAGAGGTAGGTTTTTTGGCCTTTAGCTGGAGCTTATTTCTGTATTCAGAGGGTGTACGACCCGTATATTTTTTGAAGACCGAGTTAAACGATGATTTCGAGTTGAAGCCCGCCTCCTCCGAGATAGCCAAGAGCGAATAGTGTTTTTTCGCGGGGTCGAGAAAGACTTTTTTTACCTCCTCGACCCGGTAGAAGTTGATGAGGTCTGAAAACGATCTGTCCAAACGCTCATTGATTACCTGCGAGAGGTGCTGGGGCGGCATCGATAGTTGTTCCGCAAGTTTCTGCAAGCTTAGCTCACAATCTGTGAACGGCTTTTCTGCATCCATAAACTCGCGCAGGCGTTCGAGATAGCGGTCGGCACGGTCCGCGGTCAACGATGAACCTTCATATTTCATCGACTCCGCTGCCTGACTCAGGGCTCCGGGATCTCTGAGATAAATATATCCGAGTCCGTAAACGGTGAGCGCCGCAAGGGCCGGAACGAGGAGATTCGTTTGCGATGAGGAGTCCAACGAATATCTCAGCACCCCAACGATCCATATCGCCACAATGCCGCCGATCAAAAAACGGATCTGCAAAAGCACTGTCCGGTCGAGTCGCTTATTCTGCAGCCGGACTCGCCGACGATACGCGGCGAGCATCCAGACCGACACGACCAGATAAACAAATGCGTAGGCTATGAGAACGGCCGAGCGGGTGTAGTACCAATCCCCTAATCCGGTATCTTGATGTTCGGCAAGCAATATCTGTGTCTTGTCGGCAGTGTTCAAAAGATAGAAAGGGGCCAGGTAAAGGACGCAAACGCCAAATGGGATGAAGTGGAGAAAGGAGCTTCTCGGAAAGCTCCCCTGCTTCGTGATCAGCGCCCTCAAATACAGATAAAGGAGCGGCGCGGCAAGAAAAGTGAAGGGATCGTGGACCCGGCCTACGTGCGGCACGACGAGGTCGTAGCCCGTCGTCCGCAGGACAGCACCGACGAGGAATATGGAAATGACGAAGACGAGAGAACCGAGCAACCGATGGGCTATCTTATTACCACGCCTCATCGTGATGAGCGCAAAACCGAACAAGAAACCCTGCGCAGCGCCCAAAACACAAAAAGCAACCAACAACCTCGAAACCGATGTCATTTCCATGGCTAAGAGTTCCACCACGTCATGGCTTGCTCAGTAATTCTACAAACTTTGTTGCGGCCAGTGATAGATTGCGGTCGCTGCGGTAGATGACGCCGACGGGGCGTGTCCAGTATTTTTCGGCGAAGTGAATGACGGCGAGAGTACCCGCTTTGCGGGCCTCCACTACGGCCGGCTCGGGTACGATGGCGAGGCCAAAGCCGACCTCGACGGCACGTTTGATGGTTTCGATATTGTCGAACTCTGCCACTTTTTTGACCTCGACCTTATTCTCTTTGAAGATGCGGTCCATCGCTTTGCGCGTGGGGACGTCGCGTTCGAAATGCACAAAATCCTGTCCGTTGAGATCGGCGACCTTCACTTTTTTGCGCGAAGCGAATTTATGATCCGGCGGCGCGATAAGCACGAATCTGTCGTCGGGCATGGCGGTTATCGTTAAACCGCGTCTTGGCTCGGGCAAAGCGAGAATGCCGAGCTCGACACCGCCGCTCATCACTTCGCGCACGACGCGCGTGGAGCGCAGATATTCGAGATCGATCTTCGCGGCGGGGAATTTTGTCATAAATTCCCGCACCTTGATGGGCAACTCGTGGAGGCCGACGCTGTAAACGGTTGCAACGCGTACGGTGCCGCCGATCTTGCCGACAACGCCGCGCAGGCTTTCCTGGAGCTGCTCGTATGCGTCGAGAACATTTCGAGATTCACGATAAAAGACCTCACCGGCAGGCGTTAGCTTGACCTCGCGGCGGCCGCGTATTCGCTCCAATAAGCGGCGTTTGAATTTGTCTTCCAGCGCCCGTATCTGCTGCGAGACCGCCGACTGAGTGATGAAATTGCGCTCCGCGGCGAGTGAAAAACTCTCGAGATCGACGAGATCGCAAAAGACTTTGAGTGTTTCGATGTGCACGAGTTATTAAATAAGGGTGGCTAAAGAACCGACTCTCATTAATTCATTTTAACTAATAACTCGCAGGTTCTATAATCCGTGGGTAGTGAACTATTCGCCGGACATGACATTGGGTGAGGCCAGGAAACGATACTTCGAGATCGCCGGCTTCGGCCCTGACGGCGGGTACGATGAGTTCTGGATCAAGGTCAAAGTGTGGCGGCTCCCCATTTGGCTGCCGAATACAAAGGGCCGCGTCGCCGCCGTAAAACTCCACGACCTGCATCACATCCTGACCGAATATTCGACAACATGGGCCGGGGAGGCGGAGATCTCGGCTTGGGAGGTCGGGTCGGGCGGCCTACATCGATATTGGGCCGGATGGTGGCTCGATCTGATGAACGTCGCGCAGGGTATTGTCGTGAATCCGCGCGGCGTATATCACGGGTTTATGCGCGGGCGGTCGACGCGGAACCTGTTTGACCGTGCGTTTTCGGATGAGATGCTCAACTCGCTCGTTGGTGAATACCGGCACAAGCTTCACCTGGAGAAGATGGAGCGCGAGCCGACCGCGCGGGACAATGCTGCGTTTGCTTTCTGGATCGGGGCAAGCGTATTGACGTACGTTGTCTCGGTCCCGATACCGTTGACCCTCGCGTTCCTGTTGATTTTATGGAGTCTCGGTTACGCGATATAGTGGAGTTGAAAGCGCGCATGGCATCGGAGGGAACGCGGCGGGCCCGCGTGTAAATGGCTGTTCGTTTTAGCAATACGTTTCTGCTTCGCAAGCTGCATCAGCTGACGGGCATAGTGCCGCTCAGCGTCTTTTATTTCGTACATCTTTATACAAACTCCACCGCGCTGAATGGTCCAAAGGTCTTTAACGATCACGTCGGCGGCATTCACGAGATGCCGTATCTGCTGTTTGTCGAGGTGCTCGGGATCTTTGTCCCGCTGATGTTCCACTCGATCTACGGGATCATCATTTCGGGCGAGGCGAGGATGAACGCGGGTGCGTATCCGTTTGCGAGAAATTGGTTTTACATCCTACAGCGAGTTACTGGCGGGTATCTTTTCTTCTTTCTGCTGTTTCACATATTGAATTTTAGGTTCGGGTTGATCCCTGGATTGAATATGACCCCGGTAGCGGGACACGCGGATCAGGCGTACGCGATCGTGTCGGGCGAATTTCACCTGACGTGGGTGATGGTTGTTTACATTCTCGGTTTGCTATGTACCGCGTGGCATCTGGCGTACGGGTTGTTTTTATTCGCGGTCGATTGGGGCATCGTGATCGGTGAGAGGGCGCAGAAGTTTGCGCTCTATGCGTCGCTGGCACTGGCGGTGTTTTTGGGTGTAACGGGGATCAACGCAGCCTTCGGATTTTTGAAGCCGTGCGGACTGATGCCCGGTTCGCTTTGCGAAGCGCCGAGACTCACGACGGACAGACCGCCGAACGGCGGCGGGAAACTATAGTACATGGCAACAGGTCTAAAAATTGCGATCGTTGGCGGCGGGCTCGCTGGGTTGGCGGCAGCGATGAAGATCGCTGAGGCTGGGCATGACGTGGACCTGATATCGGTCGTGCCCGTGAAGCGTTCGCACTCGGTGTGCGCGCAGGGCGGGATCAATGGAGCCGTAAACACAAAGGGCGAGGGCGATTCGCCCGCCAAGCATCTTGACGACACTGTTTACGGCGGTGACTTTTTGGCGAATCAGCCGCCCGTAAAGCGCATGTGCGACATGGCGCCCGAGATCATCTATTTGTTTGATCGGATGGGCGTGCCTTTCTCGCGGACGAAGGAGGGATTACTCGATTTCCGTCGTTTTGGCGGCACACTGCATCACAGGACGGCATTCTCGGGAGCGTCGACGGGGCAGCAGCTTTTGTACGCACTCGACGAGCAGGTGCGGAAGTGGGAGACCCAAGGTAAGGTCAGCAAATACGAGGGCTGGGAGATGCTCTCGCTGGTGCTCGACGATCATCAGGTCTGCCGCGGCCTGGTCGCGATGAATTTGCAGACGTTGGAGCTAAAGGCCTTTCAGGCAGACGCGGTGATCATGGCAACGGGCGGTCCGGGCCTGATATTCGGCAAATCGACGAACTCCATGACATGCACGGGAAGCGCCAATGCGGCGTGCTACCAGCAGGGGGCGCGGTACGCGAATGGCGAGTTTATCCAAGTGCACCCGACATCCATTCCGGGTGAAGACAAGCTTCGCCTGATGAGCGAGTCCGCACGCGGTGAAGGTGGTCGCGTCTGGGTACCAAAGGTCGATGGCGACGCACGAAATCCGAAGGACATTCCGGAGGCGGAACGCTGGTACTTTTTGGAAGAGAAGTATCCTGCCTACGGCAACCTCGTCCCGCGCGATATTGCGACGCGTGAGATCTTTCAGGTCTGTCTGGAGGGTCACGGGGTCGCGGGCGAAAATCAGGTTTACCTCGATCTCACGCACATCCCGGCGGATGTTTTGACCGAGCGGTTGGGGGCGATCCTCGAGATCTACGAGATGTTCGTCGGCGACGATCCGCGGTATGTGCCGATGCGCATTTTCCCGGGCGTGCATTACTCGATGGGCGGCCTTTGGGTCGACTTTGAGCAGCGGACCAATATTCCGGGACTCTTTGCCGCGGGCGAATGCGACTACTCGATACACGGCGCTAACCGTTTGGGAGCGAATTCACTCGTCTCGTGCGTGTATGGCGGATTCACCGCGGCTCCATCCGCGATCGCGTACGCAAAGAACGTCGCTCGCGGCGAGACCGAAACGAACGGCATTCACGACGCGGAGCTGCGACGTCAGCAGGAGATCAACCAATCGATCGTCACGTCGACCGGCGGCGAGAACCAGTACAAGCTGCACGAAGAGCTTGGCAAGGTGATGACCGACAACGTCACTGTCGTACGTTACAACGACCGGTTGCAGGCGACTGACGATAAGATCCGGGAGCTGCAGGAGAGGTTCAAAAAGATTTCTATCAATGATTCGAATTTGTGGGCGACGCAGGCGATCCCGCACGCGCGGCAGTTCAAGAACATGCTCGAGCTTGCGCGAGTTATCACGCTCGGAGCATTGAATCGCAACGAGTCGCGCGGAGCACACTACAAGCCGGACTATCCGGAACGCAACGATGGCGAATGGCTCAAGACGACGATCGCGGAGTACTCGGAGGAGGCTCCCGTCTTTTCGTACGAACCTGTGGACGTTTCGCTCGTTGAGCCGCGAAAGCGCGACTATTCAAAGGGGGCCGCGGCACACTAGATGACCACGCATCACGAGAAAAAAAGGCTCGAGAGCCCGCCGGAGAAGATCAAGTTCAAGATCCAACGGCGCGAGCGTGAGGGTGCGCCCGAGTATTGGGAAACTTTTGCCATCCCCTATCGCCGCAACCTAAATGTCATCTCGGCCTTGATGGAGATCCGCAAAAACCCTCTCACGATCGAGGGCAAGCAAACGACGCCTCCAGTATGGGACATGTCATGTCTCGAACAGGTATGCGGCATATGCACGATGGTCATAGACGGCGGCGTCAGACAATCGTGTTCGGCGCTGATCGACGATCTTCTCGTGGCGTCCGGCGGCGACACGATCACGCTGCAGCCTATGTCGAAATTTCCGAATGTACGAGATCTGAAGGTCGACCGTCAGCCGATGTTCGAGCACCTCAAAAAGGTGCAGGCGTGGATCGAGTTGGACGGAACATACGACCTCGGGCCGGGGCCGCACATTCCAAATGAGGTCGCGCAGGACAGGTACGCGTATTCGCGCTGCATGACCTGTGGGTGCTGTCTCGAGGCTTGTCCGCAATATCACGAGGATAACTACATTGGTCCACAGGCGATCGCGCAGGCGAGACTTTTCAACATGCATCCGGTCGGCAAGATCACCGAGGAAGAGCGTTTGAATGGACTGATGGACGACGACGGCATTACGAACTGTGGCAACGCGCAGAACTGCGTCAAGGTCTGCCCGATGTCCATCCCACTCACGCAGGCGATTTACGAGACGAACCGCGACATAACGGTCAACGCACTGCTCGGCTGGCTGAAGAAATAGGAGCGCGTTTATGGAACAATTCGTCCCTCACGTGGTGGTGAGCGATGGCTTGGCCGCGCTCGATTTCTACAAGAGTGTGTTTGGCGGGAGCGACGGCGACAACATGATGGCGCCAGACGGGAGCCGGCTCCCGCACGGCGAAGTCGTTGTGGACGGATGTAAGTTGTTCGTCTCGGACGAATTCGCGGCTTCCGAAGGTGGCAGTCTACGAACTCCTGAGTCCCTAGGCGGAACGTCGGTTCGCATAACCATGAGTGTCGATGATGCGGACGCGGTCGTCGCTCGTGCGCAGGCGGCGGGAGCGAAAGTGATAATGCCCGTACAAGATATGTTCTGGGGTGCGAGGTACGGCCGCTTCGTGGACCCTTTTGGCCACGAATGGGGTATCAACCAGCAGGTCCGCGAGCTAAGTAAAGACGAGGAAAATAAGGCGGCGGTGGAATTCTTCTCAAAAAAAGACTAACGAACTCGGTTTTGCCGTGCTAATGCAAGCCAGCCTTTGCCAATAACGCTAGGAACTGCTGTTGCGTCCGCATATCGATCGACTCAGCGACCAACTTCCCGTCACGATCATAGATAAAACTTTTTGGAATGCCGTCGATCCGGTAAAGGTCGTTTACCTTGCGGCCGGGATCGAGCAGGACGGTGTATGAAACGGGTTTGTCTTTGACGAATGGCGTCACCTTTGTTGCTTCCTCATCGTCGATCGCAAGTATTACGAGTCCCTGGTCCTTGAATCTCTTATACAGTGCGTCGAGGTCGGGCATTTCCTTGCGACACGGTGCACACCAGGTGGCCCAAAAATTCACAAGCACGACCTTACCTCTGAGATCATGGAGCGTCCAGGACTTGCCGCCTAGGTCCAAAAGCGTAAAGTCGGCCTTGGCGCGGGCGGCGTCGTCGGTTTCCAGCTTTGCGAAGGCAGCCTTGAATTGAGGATCGTCGACCCAGGCGTCAACGTGTTCATAGCGGACAAGCGTCGCTAATTCCGTGTACGGAAACGCGGGTTCGTTGTCGCTCATCGGCTGCGGCTGCTCATTGAGCGCCTTGGCCAGCGTGGTCGCTACTTCCTGCAGGGTGTCGTGGCCGAAATCTCCTTCGGTTGAAAGATTCGCGAGATCGTTGGCAAAGTCGACCTTATGGGACGCCTTCGGCAGGGCGCGGATATCGAGGGCGAGTTGTCTGGTAGTGTTAGTTCTTACATCGTCGGGAAGGTCGCGAAGATGACGCATCCTCTCTACCATGGCGGACTCCGCCGGGGTCAACGCTGCACCGCCGCTTTGGCCAAGTACCGCAATACCGCAAGCTGTCCCGAGCAAAAGTGTCCCGATGGTGAGTCTCATAAGCTCGGGCGTGAACGCTCTTTTGGGGTCTGATCCTATGGCTGCAGCGCAGTGCCTTCGTTGCGGCCGAAGTCTTCGAGATGTTTGACGATCTTTTCGATGAGCCAATCCGGGGTTGAGGCACCAGCTGTCACGCCGACCTTCTCGACACCGGCCAGATCGTCATCGTTGATCTCGTCTTCGGTCTCGATGAGAAAACTCTTTTCGCAATTCTCCTTGCAGACGGCAAGCAATTTGACGCTGTTCGACGAATGTCGCCCGCCAATGATGTAAAAAGCGTCGACCATTGTTGAGAGGGCTCGTGCGGCGTCCTGCCGGTCGCGCGTAGCCGAACAGATGGTGTTGACGATCTCAACCCTGTCATCGGTCTTGGCTTTTACTGCCTCGGCGGTATCAAAAAATGTCTTGGCCTTGATCGTCGTTTGAGAAACGACCAGAGGCTTGCGGAGTCGAGGCAGAGAAGCAACCTCGGTCTCGTCACGGATAACGAACGCGTGTTCGGGGGCATAGCCTTTGACGCCGATCATTTCGGGATGATCGGGGCTGCCGACAACGACAATGTGACGATCGGCAGCGGCTGCCCGCGCAGCAAGTTTTTGCACTCGGGTCACGAACGGGCAGGTTGCGTCGACGACCTTCGCGGCCTTTTCTTCCAGCTCACGCTGTACCTCGGGAGTAACGCCGTGCGCGCGGATGACGGCTGTCTCGTTGCGGCTGATCTGGATAGGCGTTTCGATCGTGGTCACGCCCTCATGAGCGAGCCGCTGCATCTCCTGCTGGTTGTGGATGAGAGGTCCGAGACTGCGCACCGTGTCGCCTTGCTGGATCGCCTCCTCGACCATCTCGACCGCTCGCTCGACGCCAAAACAAAACCCGTATTCATCTGCCAAAAGTACTTGCATTATGTGCGAAACGGCACTAATTTAGGATATTCTACCCTCTCTCAAGTCTAGCAGATGGCCGTATTGGAAGAAACCGCGTTGCAGCGCTGCTGTTTCCTTGGGGAAGAGCATTTCGCGGAGCTCTATGCGACGTTTACCGAGGCTTTCTCGGACTACGTTTATCCATTCGCGCTCACAGAGGAGCAGTTTCGAAATCACCTGCTATTGAATGGCGTCGATCTCGAGCGCACCGCCGGATGCTTTGCGGACGGGAGGCTGGTCGGATTCTCGCTGAACGGCTTTGGCGATTGGGCTGGTGTCTCGACAGTATACGACGCCGGCAGTGGAGTAATTCCCGCATATAGGCGACGTCATATATGCGAATCGATGTTCGATATGATGCTGCCGGCCTTTCGCAAGGAGGGTGTTGGACAATGCCTCCTGGAGGTTATCACCTCCAACACCGGCGCGATCCGCCTGTACGAAAAGCTCGGTTTTACGATCACGCGTGAGCTCGCGCTTCTTCAATGCGACGGCAAAGTGTTGGCCGCGCAACCGGTGTCGGATGATGTCGAGATGCGGGTCATGGACAAACCTGATTGGGACGTTTTCTCGACGTTTTGGGACGGGAGCCCCTCGTGGCAGAACTCGCCTGGAGCGATCGACCGGAGCCAGAGGAATAAGACGGTCAAGGGGGCGTTCATCGCTGACAAGTGCGTCGGCTACATCATTTATTCGTCGAAGTTTGGCCGTGCGGCCCAAATGGCCGTCGACAAGAACTTTCGCCATCACGGCGTAGGCACGGCGCTTCTTGAGGCTATGCAGGCCGATACCGCCCCCGGCTACTCGCTCCAGGTCATCAATATCGACAAAGGCATGCCTCGCGCGATGCAGTTCTTCAAAGACCACGGCTTTTACGAGCGTCTATCGCAGTACGAGATGGTTCTAACGCTCTAGGAGGGAGCCCCTCTGGAAATGTCGCAGCTCCGGCAAAAAACGCTCGTGCGACGAGCACAACTAGTCATGGTCGCAACGGCGTGCGTGGTGATGGTTGTGTTCGCGCGACAGGCGGAAGCGCAGAGCTTTGATCTGACCGCGTTTCTCGACAAGGCAGATCACGCCACGGCTCAGTATCAGAGCACATTCAAGAACCTCACTGCCGAGGAGCAAAAAACTTTTGATTATTTTCGCGCGGACGGTAGCCTCGACGAATCCCGAAAGATCAAGTCGGTCTTTATCATCTATCAATCCCCAAAAACGCACCTTGTCGCTGAATTCAGAAACGTGACCGAATTTAACGGCAAGAATGTCTCTCGCAGCGATAGCTCGATCGCGAGATTTTTTGCCAAGCTCGCGCACGCCGATTCATCAACGGAAGAGATCAGCCGTCTGCGAAAAGAAGGAAACCGCTTTGACGGCAAGAGCGAATCGTACGGGATGACCTTGATCCAGGCCTTCGTGCTTAACCGATTCTTTCGTCCCTTTTTCGAGTTTCAAGTGGTGGGTCGAGAAAGGATCGAGGACCGCGACGTTATTGTCGTCGAATATCATCAGACAAAGCCCACTCTGAGCATCAAGGCGAACGCCACTGATGACGAAAGGAAAGCGGAGCCGTCCGGGATAAGTTTTGACACAGAGCTCCCGGACAGGTTTCGCCCTACGAACCCCCGACTCCATGGGAAGCTCTGGCTCGATGCCGAGACAGGCCAGCTTTGGCGGAACGAGTTTGACGTCACGATCCAGCCCGCCCCGCGCGAGCAGCCGATCGTAAGCTCGAGCTTTGCCCTAGAGTACCGATCAAGCGAATTCGGCATACTGCTGCCAAAGCGTCTGTCGAGCATCGGCTACCGATTCTCGAGCAAGAATGGCAGGGACCTGGAACGTACGAAGGCGGCGACTAAGACGTTCGAATACTCAAAATTCAGCAAGTCGGATTCCGAGATCAAAGACGTGAAAACGACTAATTGAATGCCCCCCTTTTTTGGTGCGAGCCGGGAGTTAAATGACCGGCTCGCGAAGGATCGTCTCATAAGCTGCGGACGCAATTGCCGCAGCTTTTGCGTTTGAGGAGTGGAGGTGGGCAACTTGCTTGAGTGCCTCGGCGGTGCGGGAGAGGAGGCGGACGAGGTCGCCTTCCTCGGCTTTTGTGCGGTCGACAAGCTCGTCCCAGGACATTCCCTGGGTCCAGCGTTCGGCGGCTGCGGCCGCGGAGTAGTTGATGTCCTCGACGGGCGGGACGCCGTTCTTCCACTCGACGTTAGAAACTCGCGCGACGACCTCTTCCAGATCGGCTAGAATGTCCTCCATTCGTCGCGAAGCGTGCATCTCGCCATAGCTGCGATCGGCATCTGCTGCGACTGCTGCCATCAGTCCGGCTGCGTGTTTTGGTTCGACGTCGTCAAAGATGCCGGCCTTCAATGCCTCACTGATGAGCAGCGGGCGATCGACGCGAAGGTCCGCGAGCCACTTGCCCTCGGGTGTCACCTTTTCGGCATCGAGATCCAGATAGCCAAAGTGCGCGAGCACGCGCGCCATGTCCTCAAATGGCTGCCAAAGTCGATCGCCGAGATCGTCTTCGTTTCGGTTGCGGCGCTCGCGAAAGGCGAAGCTCTTCTCCGCGATCTCACGCACCTGATCAAAACTGCCAAAGGCATCGAGCAGATTTAGCAAACTCGTGTAGGTCGCGCGGAATCGACTCTCTAGCGCGTCGGGTGGTGACTTTAGCAACTCGGCGATCTTGCGCGGATTTTGAAACTGCCCCGGAGCGAGCACGACAAAGCCGACGTTATCGCGTCCGCGTCGTCCGGCGCGTCCGGTCATCTGTTGAAGTTCGCTCGCGGTGAGAGCACGCCAACCGTCGTTACCACGCGTGTCGGCGTTCGTGATCACCACCGTGCGAGCAGGGAAGTCGACGCCCGCCGCGACGGTCGAGGTCGCAAAGAGAGCGTTGAGCAATCCCTGCGACATCATGCGCTCGATCAGCAGCTTCCACGAGGGAATATGCCCAGCATGGTGAGCCGCGACCCCGCCCCGAACTATGAGATCGATGTGTTTGTGATCGGCGATCTCGGGGTTCTCCGCGACGAATGCCTCAAAGATCTCCTTGCGCCGCTTCATCCGCTCGGGATCGTTCTGTTGCGACTTGTCGGCGGCAACATCGGCGGCGGCCTCGTCGCATTTACGACGCGTCGGGAGGAATACGATCGCCGGCAGGAGGTCGTAATTTCGCAAGGCGCGAATGAGTCTCGGAGCTGGGATCTCGGCCTTTCTGGGGTCCATCTCCGTAAAGTATAGCCGGTAAAACGCTTATCTCGATCGTGTGACCTTTTGGCGCAGTTTAGCTTTGGAGCGATTGAGTGTATCAAAAGGGAACACAACTTTTTCAGACTAGCACGGTCGTTACGAAGCTAAGTAGCACATTCGCAATAATTTAGCGTGCGTGTCATCGCATCGGATCATTGGCACAGCCATTGCCATTAGCAGATACAGATAGCTGTGCCTACGGGCATTCTGAGGCGATCACGGACGCCATCACTGACAAGCCAACTGAGAAAGAGGGAGTTTCCCATTATGACAAGACCGATCAAGCACATCGAGAAGGGCCTGACGTACGTTGCGGCGGGAGCGTTCAACGCGATCAAGAGCGTGAATCAGTTCAAGCCGAATCCGAGTTTTATCCCCAAGTGGGCCGACAAGCCGATCCTGAAGTCGTGGCAAAAGACGAAGCCGACGCTTGGCTTTCCGCGGACGACGGATTCGCTTTGCCCGCAGTGCGTGATCGAGGCGCGTGAGTCGATCATCAACGGCGACAAGGAAGTCTCGATGCTGATCAACGAGAAGGTCGGCGAGATCAAGGCGCAGATCGTCGAGCGCGACGGCCAGGTGTGGATGATCAAGGATTGTCCGACGCACGGCAAGATCGAGGACATGATGGCGATCGACTCGAAATTCCTCCAGCACATCGAGTCGCTCTTCCCGGGCCGCGACATGGAGTCGCACAACGACGAGAAGCTGCACAACCACGGCACCTCGAGCGTGAAGTTCGGACGCGGAGCGGTGCTCACGGTCGATCTCACGAATCGCTGCAACATGATGTGCGATCCGTGCTTCATGGACGCGAACCAGGTCGGTTTTGTCCACGAGTTGTCGATGGAGGACGTGCAGGAGATCCTCGACAACGCGATCCAGATCAAGCCCCGTCGCCAGATGTCGGTGCAGTACTCGGGCGGTGAGCCGACGCTCAGCCCGTACTTCCTCGACGCCGTCCGCTATGCACGTAAGGTTGGTTACAACTCGGTGCAGGCAGCGACGAACGGGATCGAATTCGCCAAGTCAAAGGAATTTTGCCGCGAAGCCGCTGAAGCGGGACTGCGGTTCGTGTATCTGCAGTTTGACGGTATCGGCAACGACGCGAACTCGCACCGCCAGATCGGCAACCTGTTCGACGTCAAGCTGCGTGCGATCAACAACCTTCACGAGGCCGGTGTCGACATCATTCTCGTGACCACGCTGGTCAACGGCATCAATAACGATCAGGTCGGCACGATCATCCGTTTTGCTCTCGAGAATCCGAAGAAGATCTCGTTCATCGCGTTTCAGCCGGTGTCGTTCACGGGCCGCGACGAGCACATCACGCCGGAGCGTCGGCTGCAGCAGCGTTACACATTGGCCCACCTCGCACACGACGTCAAAGGACAAGTTGGAATTACGGAGCCGACGCGTGACTGGTTCCCGCTGTCACTCATGGGAGCATTCGCGGATTTTGCGGACGTCGTTCACGGGCCGGAGTCGGAATGGGGCCAGGTCTCGTGCGGCTGCCACCCGAACTGCGGCGTCGGCACGGCCGTGATGGTCCACAAGGATACAAAGGAGATGGCTCCCGTCCCGCAGTTCCTGAATATTCCGGGGCTGGTCAAGGACATGCAGCACATCACCGACACCAACCGCGGCAAGTGGTTCTCAAACCTGATGATGGGCCTCGCCCTTTTGAAGAATTACAACCCGTACGGTGCTCCGAAGTCGCTGACCTTGTTTGGCATCTTCCAAAAGTTCGACAAGTCGTTTGGCCTCTCGGGCAAGGACTACGGTAAGGTCGGTCCGGACCGAACGTTCGAGGACATCGAGAAGCGTCGCCAGGATCCGTGGAACTTCCTGTTCATCGCGGGAATGTGGTTCCAGGATCTGTTCAACTACGACTTCCGCCGCACGGAGATGTGCATTATCCCGTACGGCACGCAGGAGGGCGAGATCTCGTTCTGTGCATACAACACCGGCATCGGCTGGAGGAATATCATCGAGCACATGCACCAGAACGCGACCGTCGCGCAGTGGTACAAAGACCACGGAAGGCATGAGGTGTTTGCAAGAGGCAAAGAGGTTGAGCTCGGTGACAAATCACACAACCTTGTGTTGAATGAAATCGATCTACAAAGGCCGAACAAGCCGGAGATGGAGGGTCCAAAAACTGCAGCTGAAGAGATGCAGATGATGAGGAAGCTCTACAACCAAATGGTCCTTGAGAAAGCGCAGATCAAAGCCGAGCCGCTAATTCAAATTGGCGGTCGTAAGAAAGCCGAAGAAAAGGAAATGGCAATAGCTGAATAAGACATTGCCTTCACCGATTACGAGGCCTGCGTTTTATCGCAGGCCTTTTTTCGTCCCACGGCCGGCACGAGTGTTCTGGCACAAAAGACGTGCCAGTGTTTTGGTAGGCCCAAAACCATGCCCGCGGCAAAGAGGTCGAGCTCGGCGACAAGTCGCACAACCTCGTCCTAAACCCCGTCGACCTCGAGCGTCCCAACAAGCCCCACATGGAGGGCCCCAAGACCGCCGCGGAAGAAATGCAGATGATGAGGAAGTTGTACAACCAAATGGTGCTCGAAAAAGCCCAGATCAAACCCGAGCCCCTCATCCAGATCGGCGGCCGCAAGAAAGCCGAAGAAAAGGAAATGGCGATCGCGGAATAGTGTCGTCAGCAGTTAGCAATCAAGGAGCCTCGCCGAGCAATCGGCGAGGCTTTTTGCTTCTTGTAGATGGGTCGACAATCTACTGATTATCCGTATAATCGCCGTTATGCACCACGTCACAGCTTTCGAGAGGGAACGGGACCTTATTTCCACGTTCGGGAAGAGCAACGGCCATCTGTTGTTCGTCATGGGCCTGTATCTCGATGATCCTTCGCCCACCACACTTGCGGCCGATGCGCTAACTGATGGAGGTGATGACAAGAAGATCGACTTTATCAAGCTCGATCGTGATCTTAGAAAGATCGTCTTTGCTCAAGGTTACTATTCCGAAAAGAAGGTGGACAGCGCTCCGGCGAATAAGGCGTCAGACTTGAACACGGCGGCCGCATGGCTTATTTCTGGGAATGTAGATAACGTGCCAGAGAATCTTCGGGACGTCATCCGGGAGTGCAGAGAAGCGATACGCAACGGGGAAGTCGACCAGATCGACTTGCTATATGTGCATAACCTTCCCGAATCAGTGAATGTCAGCAAAGAGTTGACGACCGTTGCAGCGTACTTATCAAAGTCGCTTCCGCACGACGCAGAAATCACGGTTATCCACAAAGAGCTCGGCCTGGAGAATTGTGAGGATCTGTATCTTGAGAAGGAATCATCGATTCTAGTTAAGGACACCATCGACTGTCCATCACAGGTACGCTTTTCGGAGGAAGGTCCAAAGTGGAAGGCTCATGTGCTCTCAGTTCCGGGAGCTTGGCTCAGAGATCAGTTTACTAAACATGGCGATCGATTGTTCTCGGCGAACTATAGGGGGTTTCTCGGGGTCGACCGTCGCCGTAAGATCAACTCCGGCATACGAAACACCGCGGAAAAGAAGCCCGAGAATTTCTGGGTGTTCAACAACGGAATCACTATTTTGACCAACGGTCTGGCCCGCAGAGGGACTCATGTGGCCCTGGAAGGCATGTCGATTATCAATGGGGCACAAACGACCGGCTCCGTTGGTTCTATTGATGCGACATACGCTGATCTGCGGGGTGTACAAGTGCTGACGCGTATCATTGAGTGCTCCGATCGTGAAACGATCGACGAGATCGTTAGGTACAACAACACGCAGAATAAAATCACCACATGGGACAAGTTTAGTAATGACGCGCAACAGAAAAGAATTCAGTCGGAGTTTCAAAACTACGGCCACGACTACTCTCTCAAGCGAGGCTTCGATGCGAATTCCAAGATTGGCATTGAGGTCGTAGCTCAACCGGTGATTGCCCTTGAAGGTTATTTCCAAGAGGCGAATAGCGGCAAGAACGGTGTTTTCGAGAGTGACAAAATGTACCGTGTCGCCTTCGAAGACAAGAAGGCGCGGCATATTCTGTTTGCATACGCGATTGCTTCGGCTATCGACGAGCGGAGAAACGAACTGCGAAAGAAGCTGGCGGACGGAACTATAATCGAAATCGAGCGAAGGCAACTTACGTTGCTACGGAACCTACGGTTTAAGTACTTTCTTATCTCCGTAATCGGTAGGTCATTAGACGTCTTGCTCGGTCGCGAAGTCGACATCGGTCAGATAGGTTTTACTGCTGAGTACTCTAAACAGGCCAACAAGTCGCTAAATGACCTAACTGCCGAAATGAGCGCAGTCGTCAATTTGATGGTTACGTATACCGCCGGCTTGGTACCTACCGAATTTTCCGAGTTTGTGCGTGGCGAAGATGCGCTAAAAAGTGTCGCAGACGGTGTCCAATCGCTGATCTATGCCTCTGAGGCCGCCAATCCTTCCCCGGTGATTGCACATCTCCGAGAGATCGTCACGACGGCGTAGTTTCACATGGCGAAATCCATTGCACCTAGATTCGGGATCGGTGAATGGTACGGCCATTCGTTCGTTAGAACGACGCACGCCGAGCGTCAACACTTTGCCGGCATCGCCGTTCATCAGACCAAGGCAAACGCGCCTCTTTGTCCTTTTAAGCCAGAAACCGAGAAAACGACCCTCTGCACGAAAAAGGGCGGGATTTGCTCTCTCCGTCTATACGAAGCCGGACCTGATGGGAGTTGTTTAGCAGTGACCGGGCCCGATGGGAAATTACGCGTTACGTGTCCGCATAGATTCAAGCAGAACAAGACTATCTACAAGAGCGTGGCGACGACTATGCTTGGAACGGACGACCCGAAGATCGCCACCGAGGTTAGGTTTCTTCAGCGCCAAACGGCACCTGATATCGAGCCCTCGGCCGACATGGAGGACGTTCCTGAGGATGATAAATCCGAAGATGTCGGCAACATCGACGTGGTTCTCGTTAATACCGAGAAGCCTGATCTCGACTGGTGTGCACTGGAAATTCAGGCGGTCTATTTCTCAGGAGAGAAGATGAAATTGCTCTTCGAGCATGTCAGGGATTACACGGGCCCGGGGATTCCTTTGCCTGACAGGATCCGTCGACCTGACTATAGAAGTAGTGGTCCAAAGCGGTTGATGCCGCAACTCCAGATAAAAGTCCCGACCCTACGTCGGTGGGGCAAAAAAATGGCCGTAGTTGTTGATGTCCCGTGGTTCAGAACGAACGTTGTCGGTGTAGAAACAGTCGGCGATCTTTCGAATGCAGATATTGCTTGGTTCCTGGTAGATTTCGATGAGGCGACTGATCCAGCAACACTGCTTGTAACGGGCCTAGAGCTTCAAACCCTTGAACGCGCGGTAGAAGGATTAACGGGTGGGTTTCCTGTGACCCTTAGTGTTTTCGAACACAAGATCCTCGCGAAGCTAGCCGCGAAGCCAGCGAAGGTCAGACGAAATAAGTAGTTCCTGCATCACCGCATGGTGCGTATTCTTCATCGCCACGGTTCCTACAGCGAACCCATGTTTTCTGGCGAGTTCTCGAATCTCTTCGCTATCGTCGTACGTCATGAGGAATGGCCCGGCAAGGTCCGCCGTTGCCGCAAAGAGCTCCGCGTGATCTACCAGCGAGTGAACGTATAGACGTCGCCCGGCTACGGTATACGGAGGGTCGATGAACCAGACAAAATCCTTGTTCGCGTTAGACCTCATGTAGGCGATCCCGTCTGTGCACTCGACCTGCATCTGTTCATGTAACTGATGCAGATCGACAAGACGGTTCTTGAGTGTTTCCGGGTACCAGCGACTTCTGATTCCCTTGCCGTTTTCACCAGTCTTGATCACTCCAGCACCCGGAGCCATGATCCCGCCACGCTGAACGCGATTGCGGATGATGGTTAGGAAAGCACGGCCAACGATGTCCGCAGGATGAAGATCGCGGTTGAAGAGTTCGTCTACAGATTTTTCTGTAAGGTTGAATGAGACTATTCGACTGGCCAACTCGAGGGCGTCACCTTTTGAGATGGTTTCCCAAACGGCAGCAACATTCGTGTCTTTTTCGATGAGCGTTATAGTTCTCGTGAACCGATCCAGGAGTGCAGAGAGGCCAACTATTGCTCCACCGGCGAAAGGTTCTACGAACCGTTCAATAGGCGGGTTTAGCGACCATAGCCATTGGCGGACGTGCGGCACGAGCCACGTCTTGCCACCGGGATAACGAAATGGGCTTCTGTGTCTGACGGACGCAACGTTGATCGGCGTCTGAGCGCTGGGGGCCGGAGTTCGCTCCCCCTGCTCCACTTCATATTCGATTGCAAAACCGGGCGCTGACGTCGTCATTTGTTCCTGGCCTTCTTTGGAATGTCCCAGTTCGGTGATTTGCATTTTGGACACACTCTCGGGCGTTGATCCTTATGCCGCGGAAGCCACTCATGTCCACAGCGGCATCGACAGCCACATAGTGACACCATTCCAATTCGCCCCTCAGTCTTCAACTTCGTCTGGTGAGAAAGTATATCGGTCGATTAGGTCTCTCACCAAACGCGAGCATTCATAATATACTAATAGTATATACTAATAGTAATGTCAAGACTTATTAAGGAGGGGGCTTTTGTCAATAGCTAACCATCTTACTTATGGAAATGTCTCGCCGGAAGCTCCCGTAGCCGTGAGGCGACGGGAGCTTTGTGGTTTTTCAGTGAACAACTAACAGTAATAGTGAAGAGTGCCGCAGCCGCTTTCGGGTCATGAGCGGTGGTTTCTAATCGGGCGAGTGCTACTATGCGAGTTGTGACCGTTAGTTTAAAAGGACATATCGTGATCGATCCCGAAATCAGGGGCGGCGAGCCGGTGTTTGCTGGCACGCGAGTGCCGGTGTCGGCGCTTTTGGGGAATATCGAAGAAGGCGTGACTGTCGATGAGTTTTTGGAGGATTTCCCGAGCGTGACCCGTGAGCAGGTTGAAGCGGCGCTGGTTGCGAGCGAGTTTCATCACGACATGGCAGCGGCAAATGCGATCATGCGAGCGGACGCGGACGCTTTGAGTCGTCTCGCGAGATCCTAGCATTCGAGTCCAATTTCAGAAGCTCCCGTAGCCGTGAGGCGACGGGAGCTTGGTGTTTTTGAGGGCCCGTACCGTGGTTGAAACCCACGGCTACGATCATGTTGCCCCCGATGGGGCTGCCGGGGAATTCAAAGCCGTTTTTCTTCCTGGCGTTTCTGACATTGTTCTTTCAGGTCGTTGAGGAGCGCGTCGAGTTGGGGGTAGCGGGATCGACGTGGCGAATTGATGATGGACTCGAGGATCGTGCGGGGGCGGGAGAGCGTGGCCCAGTATCCACGGAGGCGTGCCCTTGGTGCGCGGCGGTAGCAGGAATTGTGCATCAGGAGCGGTTCGAGTTTGGGGAAGTCTTCCTGTGGGAAGAGATATGAGCAGTCTTCGTCGAGCTCGATGGGGAGATAGCAGATGTCGCAGAGGACTTCGCCGAGGATCTCGCGTTTTGTGTCGGTTAGTTTCAGATACATATAAGTGAGTTTTGATCGTGAATATCGCTAACGAGAGAACCACCCCGTCTGCCGAAGCGGCACTCCACCCCTCGTTCTGGACCAAAGAACGGTCCAGTGTTTTGGTAGGTGACCAAAACCGCCGTAAGGAGGGGAGCCTTTGTTTTTTGCGACCTAACCACGCCCTGAAGGACGTGGCTATGCGCCCTTCGGGATACACGCAGGCAGGCTGCCTGCGTTCCGACGCGGTCATTCGTCGAGCAGGTATCGCGCGTAGCTGCCATCGATGACTCCCTGAGCAAGTGATTCTTTGGCGGAGAGTTTGCGGCGGCGTTCTTCTTTTTCGACGGCGCGGAGGAGGGCGGCTTCGAATTTGGCGATCTCGGCGGCGTAGTCTTTTGTATGCTGTTCTTCGGGAGCAATGGCGAGGAATTCGAAGCCGGGGAACGCTCCGCGTTCAGTGAACGGTGAAGAGTGAACGTCCACCCCGCGCGGAGATGCTCCGGCCGGGACCCCGGCGGTGAACAGTGACGGAGGGGAGTTGAAGCGGGTGAGGCGGTAGACGTGGACGGGGGAAGCTAACTGAGAAGTGAGAACTGATAACTGAGAATTCTCGGGAACTACCACCCCGTCTGCGGAAGCCGCATCCACCCCTCCTAAATCAGGAGGGGAGTTTTTGTTTTGGGTTGGTGATCCGTAGATGGTTGGCGAGAGAACCACCCCGTCATCGCCAGCTATCGCGGGCGATGCCACCCCTCCTTCGTAAGGAGGGGAGCCTGATTTGAGGAGCTTTAGGTAGAAGTGGTCGGGGGCGAAGGTGCTGGGGTTTAGGGAGAAGACGGTGTCTGCAAAAGTGGACAGTTGACGATTGACAGTGGACAATTTCGACGTGCTTCGAACTGTCCGTTGTCCGTTGTGCATTGTCCATTGCGTGTCGTCGGGTGCGAGGAGGAGGATCGAGTTGCCGGTGTGGTTGACGTGGCTGCGGAAGGATCTCAGGAGTTGGCGAAGCTCGGTTGGGGAGCCGGAGCGGCTGAGCCAGGAGAGGTTGTCGATGATCACGACGGTTGGTTCGTCGATCTCCCCGAGTTTTGTCGCAATGGCATCGTGGTAAAACTGCTCGCGGCGGCCTTTGTATCTCTCGGGTAGCGGTTCGTCGGCGAGCAGGCCAAGATTCAAACTTGCGGAGAAACGGTACCGACGGCCATTGTGAGAGTAGAGTTCGCGGTACTGGCGGCGGGTCTTCGCCAGATCTAGATAGTTTACTTGAGTGTAAGCTGACGGTAGAACCACTCCGTCCGCGTCAAAGCCCGCGTCCACCCCTCGTTCTGGACCAACAGAACGGTCCAGTGTTTGGGTAGGCCCAAAACCGCGGTAAGGCGGGGAGCCTGGAGGAAGAGCGGACAAGAGTGTCCGCGTTCCAGCGATCTGCTCGGCGAGTTGGACGGCGAAGAGGGACAGGGTGCCGTCGGATGGGCCGGTCAAAACGGCGAGTTGGCCGGGGTACCAGAATGGCGGGAAGAGAGTTGTCGGGGCGTTGGCGGGCTGAGGGTCTTCGTCAAGGTCGCGTCGCATCAGGGCCCGGGCCGGGCGGAGGTCGATCGCTCGGGCGAGTGCCTCGCGAGTGTGATATTCCTCTCGGGCAAGCTTTGCTTTGCGGGCGAGATCGCGTTCGTCGGGTTTGGAGCGGTTTGGATCCCAGCCGATCGAAGAAGCGTAGCGGCCGGTGAGGGCTTCGGGAGCGTCGGGTGTGTTTTGCGTGTTGCGTGACATTTGTAGGACGGATAGTAACGAATGTTGCAACGATTGTCAAGTGTCCTAGGTGTGAAACACAGGGTCAGGGATCGGCACGATTCAATAACAAATCGCAACAAACCGCGCTTCACGGCGTTTGAGTATCGTTTAATCAATTCAGAGTTTGGAGGGCCCGAAATGGATATTAAGAGAACGACACTGCTTGGCTTGCTGATCCTTGCGATCGGAGCCGTTGGAGTTTTTGCGCAAGGCGGCGACGCTGACCCGTATCGGAAATTTCTCGATCTAACCGATTCCGCACCCGCCGCGTATTCCGCTGGCGACAAAGCTGCGGCTTCTGCACAGGCGAAGACTCTGCTTGAGATGGCGGCGGCGTATAAGGAGGATTGGAATTACGGGAATGCCATTCACGCGGCCTACCTCGTGCTTGGGCGCGTAGCCGCCGACGCGGGCAAGATGGACGAGGCTCGCGAGGATCTGTTGAAGTCGGTCAGCTTGCTGCCCTATTCGTTTGACAGCTCGATAGAAAGGTCTAAGGGTTCGCCGCAACTGGACTCGTTCGGACCGGACATGGCGTTCGCGCGCGATATGCTGGCGAAAGGCGAGACGGAGGCCGTTCTAAAATACCTCGACCTCTGCGGCAAATTCTGGTCAGACATCCGCGGCAACCTGCCTCTCTGGCGTAAGCAGATCGCCGCGGGCGAGACCCCGGATTTTGGAGGGCAACTGTTCTACGTCTTCCCCAAGCAAGCTGCCGGTGATCGGTAGTCGATGCGCAAGCTCTCGACGAGAGAGGAAAATGGTGGCGATGGCGGAATAGTAGCCGATAGTCAGTAGCCAGTAGTTAGTAGAAAGCCTCGCCGAGCGATCGGCGAGGCTTCATTGTTGGCCATTATTCGCTGGCTTCCCCCTCGTCCGTCTCCTCTGGTTTACAAGGGGAAGACGGGCTGGGGTCAAACACACAGGATGCGCGAATTGTTGTTGATACGCGCGCGGGCGTATTCGAGCGGACAGCGGGCGGGGTGGTATCCTGCCATCTTTGCGTTTATGGATCACGAGCGTTCGGTATATTGGGAGCGTGACTCGGAGTCGGGTTTTGTTCGTGAGGGCTCGAGCGCGAGCGCGGTACCTCGCATCGATGAGAGTAAGGCGTGGTTTCGGCTAGAGGTGCGTCCGTCGAGAATTCACCGCTGGGGAGTCTTTGCTCTCGAGCCGATCCCGGCACGCCGGCGGGTCATCGAATACACGGGTGAGAAGATCGATAACGAAGAGCACGAGCGCCGGAGCGGCGACGCGTCCTTACTTTACTTTTTCACGCTGAGCGACAAGTGGGTCGTCGATCCGAGTATCGGCGGCAGCGGCGCGGAGTTCATCAATCATAGCTGCGACGGGAATCTTGATTCGTACGCGTACCGTGGTCACATATATATCTCCAGCAACCGCCGCATCCAGGCGGGCGAAGAGCTCTCATACGACTACAACATCACAGGCGACTACGACGCGGTGTGCCGCTGCGGTGCTGCGAGCTGCCGCGGCACACTGCACGGCTGACGTCGCCGGTGCTACCGTCTGCTGAGGTCGCCGCAGGGAGCCACGGGACCCGTGAGATCGGCGACCGTGATCTTGCCCTTCTTGTCTACTAGAACGGTCGCCGCGATCGTCCCGCCGTAGCGTAGCCATTCGATGTCTGCCGTCTTGAATGTCACCGAGACAGGTTCAGTGACCTTTGCCAAGGGCAGCGGCCTGTCATCGGGCTTTTGCGCGCCAGCCCCGACGGCAAGCAGGGAAATAGCGATCGTGGCCAGGAGTACCGAGAATTTCATTCGGATATGATAGCCGATCCTTAGTGCGCATCACCGCCAAAGGCTGCGAGCTACGTACTCTTTGGCTCCCGGCGGCGGCGTGAGCCGACGACGGACCAAAGCAGAAGACCGATCGCGGCGCCCATTAGTAAACCCTGGACAAAGTCGAAGCGATCCATCCCGCCAAAGCCGAGCCGCGGGAATAGGAAGTGAGCGGAATTCGCTATAGCGAGCAGAACGAGTCCCGCGAAAAGCTTGGGATCAAGACGTTTTTTGGGTGGAAGGTGGAAGTTCATAGATGCTAAGTTTCCCGCAAGCCGCGCACGGTTGTCCAGCGTTTAGGCGTGTGATCGACTGGGTTGTAAGCTGTGTTAGTATTCGAGCATCTAATTCCGATGACGTCGAAAAAAGCCATGATAAGCCGAACATTCACGATAGCACTGCTCGTCGTCGCATTCGCGGTCGCGGGTCTTTCTCAGTCACCGTGTACGCGATACGCGGCGGCGGATTTCTCGATGTGCCAGCCTGCGGGGTGGACGGCCGCCGACGACAAGGACGGCGGATTCAAAACGATATCCGCGAGCGATAACATGGCGAACGTCAACTTTAGCGAGATTGTGAATTCGCTGAAGTTGAGCGACTTCGTCGATGCGACGAACAAGTACACTCTCGAGCACGTCGCGGAGATCGGATTCAAGAGCATAACTCTGCAAAGCCGATCGGCTTTTGGGACGGACACGAACGAGGCTGGCGTGCGGAGCGTCTTTTTGGAGGAACTCGAGGGGAAAAAGCTCTGCGGGTTTCAGTACATCTTCGACACAGGCAAAAACAAGCTGTTGGTTACCTTTACGACATTCGAATCTCAACGAGTGGAAAACGAGAATCTCTTCGACGCGACGGTCAAGACGCTGAGGTTCGAACACCCGCACCAGTGATCTCAGATCTTGAGTCGTTGGTATTGAGCAAATAGCTTCGTGATCTCGGCGTTTAGTTTTTGTTTTTCGGCGGCGTTGCTGGAAGCGTCGCGGCGGGTGACCAGCGCGCGGATCTCGGCGTCGAGTTGATCGAGCTTCGTCTCAGGCTTCTTCGGCGTTTTGGGGACGTTGTAGATGTCGCGGCTCATATCAGTGAATAATTAACGGTGAATAGTGAATAGTGAATAGTATCAGAGCCGGAGACGCGTTTGGATGCGTAGCGCGATTAGACGCCGTGTCGAGACATCGCTCAAGCGGGGTTACAGAGACTAGGCTGCGACGTTCGCGGTGATGAGGGCCAGGACGCGGGCGATGTCGTCCGCGGAGAAGGGCTTGACGATGTAGTCGGCGGCACCGAGGCTCGCCGCGCGGAATCGGTGGTCGTCCGTGTCGAGCGAGGTGACGAGGACGACGGGGACGTGGCCGAGATGGTCGTCGGTCTTTATGTATTCGAGAAGCTGCCAGCCGTCGAGGTTTGGCATTTCGACGTCGGAGAGGACGAGGTCGGGCTCAACGCTGCTATTGAGAAGAAGCTCAAGCGCCTCGGCACCGTCCTTTGCGGTGATCGAGCGAAGACCGGCTTCGTCGACGATCGTTTGCGTGTGACGGCGGATGCTCGGGCTGTCGTCGACGATGAGGACGAGGGGGGCGGTCGCGGACGAAGAGGAGAAGACGGGAAGAGGAGAAGAGGAGTCGCCGCGCGTGATATGCGGTGTTTCGACAGCCGAGATAGCGAGATTGACGGGCATCATCAGCGTGAAGGTCGTGCCGAGCTGCGGAGTTGAATCGATGTGGATGCTGCCTCCGCGCGATTCGATGGATTCCTTAACGATGCTCATTCCGACGCCGCGGCCCGCGTTGAGGGTGACATTCTCGGCGGTCGTCAGGCCTTTGTCGAAGAGCAGCTTATAGGCTTCGCGGTCAGACATCGCGTCGGCGTGTTCGGGGGTTAGAAGGCCGCGTTCGACAGCGCGCAGTTTGAGTCGGTCGATCGCGAGACCGGCGCCGTCGTCGGTGACAGTGACGACGATGGCTTCGCTGTCAGCCTCAACGCGAATGCTCACGAGGCCGAATTCATGCTTGCCCAGCATTCGCCGGACCTCGGGGAGCTCGATGCCGTGAACGACTGCATTCTTAATAAGGTGCAGCAGCGGCTCGACGAGGCCGTCGAGAATGAGCGTGTCGATCTCAACGTCTGGCGTCTCGATCTCGAGCACGGCCTTTTTGCCTTCCTCGGTGGCAGTGATGTTGACGGCACGGGCGAGCCGCGTCTCGAGCATGCAAAATTTGATGAGGCGGATCTTCAAGAGCCGCTCGTGGATCTCGGCGACGATGCCGCGGGTTTCTGGGCTGAGGCGGTCTTTGAGGAGCTGTTCGGTGAGGGCGACGATCTCACTGTGGCGTTCGAGCGACATACGCACGACAGGTTTGTGCTCGGCCGTTTTGTTTGGCGCGTCGGTGCGCTGGTCGCCCGGGGTAGCTTTTGCGCCGTTTCCGTTGAGTGACGCGACGGCGCTTGAATAAGCGAGCTCAAGGCCGGCGGCGTTGGCCGGATGGCCGTCGAGCACCGCACCGAGGCTGCGAACGCACCCCCGCAGGAAATCGAGCACGACCGTAGAGGTTGATCCGTGCGATTCAACAAGGCGGTCGAGCAGGTCCTCCATTCGATGCGAGAGCGAGGCGGCTTCGCCGAGACCGACGATGCCGGCCGCTCCCTTGAACGTGTGTGCGCTGCGGCGGATGTCCCAGAGAGCATCTCGGTCCGCGGGTGACGCCGCCAGCATGTCGATGCCGAGCGAAATATTCGCAAGCAGCTCCTCACCCTCGCTGCGAAAGATCTCCAGCGTCTCCTCATCGATCACGAATTGCGGAGCCGCGTCCGGCGGACCCATCACGTGGATGATCTCGTCAAAGGAGCCGTCGACGAACGCTGCGACATCGCCGATCTCGCTCGGAAGGGCGATGCTCAATAGCTCGGCCTCAACGAGTGCGACGGCGTCGAGAGCCAGGTAGGCTTTCTCGGCGCTCGTTGCATCGGCGATCACGGCCCTGCACCGGTCGGCCTGGGCGGCCAACTCCAGGAAACCGATCGGCGCGGCGATCTCGGCGATATTTCCAAGCTGTGCCGCGAGCGGCGCGAGGTCGAACTTCGCACCACCCTGCGAGATAAGCAAAAGACTGCCGCGGGCCGAAATGAGAGCGGCCTCGGCAGTCTTTATAAATGATCGAAGGCCCTCGCGGTCCATTAGACCACGGGTTCCAATTCGGGCTCGAGTTCCGGCTGGAAAGCGACGGCGGGAGCCTCGGGAAGAAGATAGGTTTCAAGCGCCCGCATCAGCGTCTCGGGTCCAAAGGGTTTTGTGACGTAGCCAGTCGTGCCCGCCATGCGCCCACGCACCTTGTCAAAGAAACCGTCCTTGCCGGAGATCATGACGACAGGCACGTGGCTGCTCGCCGGATTTGCACGGATCTGCTTGCAGACCTCGTAGCCATCCATTCGGGGCATCGTGATGTCGAGGAGAACGAGGTCCGGGATGTCGGCGGCCATGTACTCCAGCGCCTCAACGCCGTCGGAGGCGCAGACGACATTGTGGCCGCTCTTTTCGAGCTTGCCGGAGATCAGCTTGCGAACTGTTGCACTATCGTCGACGACGAGGATCGTCTTGCCCTTTGGCCGGGCGTCGTCGATCTCGCGTTGACGGTTTATCTCGTCGAGGCGGATCGCAAGCGCATTTAACTGACCAGCGAGGACGACGTTATTCGGGTCACGCTGAAGTGCCTCTTGCAGGTACTTGCGTCCGGCGTCGAAACTTCCGAGATTGAGATGTCCAAGAGCGAGTGTCGTAAGCTCGGCGACGCCGAATTCGCGATCGTTCCATTCGGCCTCCATACGAACGACTGCGCGGCTGACGGCCTTGCGGTCGACGGCCGAATTGGCGAGCACGGCTTCGAGGTCGGAGAGGCTGAGCACGGTACGACAGTGCTCGCATGCGAAAGCGTTCGGCGTGTTTTGCTCACCGCAGAAGGCACATGGTTCACCGTCCGCGACCTCGTCGAAGGCCGAATCGGGAGCGACGGTGTTCTCGATCGCCAATTCAAACGGCGCGGCTTCGTTTCCGGCTCCGGTGACATCGGAATTCCCCGAACAGTCGATCGTGGCATACGGATCGTGGCCATTGGTGGTGTGGTTCGGATCGACGACAACGACGGGAACCTGCTCGACATACTCGTCAGCCGCAAGGATAGACTCCTCCGTGATCGCTTCGGCGGCAGCGATGTCGTCGGCCGTGGGGCCGGGGACCTCGGTGGCTGAACGAGCGTGGATCTCATTATCCATGCCCTTCCTTGCAGGCTCTGCCAAAGGCTGCTCGTCCTCGTGCGAATCGCTCTTTGGTGCGGTCATTGAGGTCAGGAAATCATGATCGCTCTTTGCGGCGGCGTTTTCGGGGTCGGCAGCGAGTGCGTGTTTCAGAGCGGCGAGCTTTTCCTCGACGGTCTGCGACAAGTGAGAGCAAAAGACCCATGCCTCGGCGTTGTTGGCGTGACTCGCGAGATATGCGTGAACCAGAACGAGTGCCTTGGCATTGTCGCCGGCGAGTGCGGCAGCCTTTGCGTCATCGAAAAGCGCGGCGACCCGCTGCTCCTCGGCGACACGAGCTTCCTCGGCCAGGCGTTCTGCCTCGAGGCGGGCGGCCTCGGCGGCGAGTCGTTCCTCCTCGGCGCGGCGCTCCTCTTCGAGGCGATGCTCTTCGGCGCGTCGGTCCTCGATCTGGCGCATCGCGTCCGCGGCCTGTGAATTTTCGGCATCGATCTCCAGAACGCGCTGGAGACACTCGATCTGCTCGTCTTCGTCGCTGACGATCGACGCACGCCAGAGCCATGCTTCGACACAGTTGACGTCGTGAGCGAGGGCCTCCTCGATACACTGGTCGGCGAACGCCGGATCGCCCTCGTGATGGGCGGCGATGGCCCGCTTGACGAAGGTCTTCGCCATCAGCGACATCGTGGCTCTGTGCCACTCGATCGCTCGCTCGTTGTTCGCATTGATCGCGAGGACGCGATTGAGAAAAGCGAGCAGCTCCTCCGGGTAATCGCTGATCGAAGCGAGCCACATCCAGGCATCCTCAGACTCGGGATCGTGTGCGACGACCTGGGTCAAAAGTTTACGGGCAGCGTCGCGGTCGCCGGACTGGGCGGCGAATATGCCGCGCTTCAAGAGACGAGCGGCGTCGCGGTAGCTGTCGAATTCATCGAGGGAGGCGCAATCGAGTACTGTCGGAGCCGTGGGGCTTGATTCAGCTTCTAATCTCATACGGTTTTGCGGGGCAGGGATAAAGTCATTCATGGGCGGACGGGTCGGTGCCCGGGTCCCAATAGCATCCCATAGCCGAGAGCAATACCAATGCCACCGAAATAGGGGCATTGGAGAATTGTTAACCGTGCGGAAAGCCCATAAAATAAGGCCGCGAGAGCCACATAAGGCGGATCGTTCCGCCAGCCGGGAGCACGTTTTGCCAAAGTGACAAAAAGTGGCATCCGTGCGGTAACAAAAACTAGTTCGAGGCGAGCATTGGACGGACAACGGGACAAGCATCAGGTGATCATCATCGGCGGCGGACCGGCGGGGATGTCAGCCGCCGTTTGGTGCGCCGATCTGGGCCTGAAACCAGTACTTGTCGAGCGGAATTCTGCTCTTGGCGGACAGCTTTTATGGACGCATAATCCGATCACAAATTATCTGGGAACGGAGGCCCCGAACGGGCCCGAACTCGCTGCAAAATTTGCCGAGCAAGTCGATCGGTCGTCCATCCACGTCGTGACGGGAAGCGAGGTGACGGCCGTCGACCTGACGTTGAGATCGATCGTCATCGACGATGCGACCTGGTCCGCCATGGCGGTAATTATCGCGACCGGTGTCCGCCGGCGAGAACTTGGAATCCCGGGAGAGAAAGAGTTTCGAGGTCGGGGCATCCTATCGTCGGGTGCTGGCCAGCGCGAAGTCGCTCGCAACAAGACGGTCATCATCGTCGGGGGCGGCGATGCGGCGATGGAGAATGCGGTGTTACTGAGCGAAGTCGCACGAAAGGTCACCGTCGTTCATCGCAGGAATGAGCTGAGCGCTCGAGACGAATTTGTCGCGCAGGCGCGCGGTGCATCCAACGTAGAGTTCGTTCTCGATGCGACTATCAGCAAAATCGAGGGTGGCGAAACGGTCGAGGACGTGACACTCGAAAAGCGGGGCAGTGAGCCGGAAAGAGTTGCGGCCGACGCCGTCTTGATCAGGATCGGCGTCGAGCCGAATACACAGCTTTTCGGAGATCGGCTCGATCTGGATCGTCGAGGTTATATCATTGTGGATAAAGCGTTTAGGACGAGCTTGCCGGGCGTCTGGGCGATCGGCGATATTACGAGTCCACACGCCATGACCATCGCAAATGCGGTGGGCAGCGGATCGGTCGCCGCAAAGAGCATCGCCAGCTCGCTAGAGCGCGGCGAATGAGTCATTGCCGGTTGGTTTGACTAGGTGTCGCGTGTCGTTGAGAGCCATCACGCGCACGTTGCGAGAGCCGCGGATCTCGAAGCGGTTTATTCCACAATTCGACGTGACGAGCCACGGCGTCTGCTTGGTCCAGCGATTGATCGCACCCATGAGATGAAGCGTGAGGAAGCAGATCACGCCGGTGTGCGAGTAGATCGCGACCCGCTCGTGACGATGGTTGCGGAGGATCTTGTCGAGCGTGCCCGTGGCACGTTTCAAGAGCTGCCGGTAGCTCTCGCCGCCTGAGATCACGTGCTGGACGCTGCGATTGACGAGCGCGTAATAGTCGTCGGGAAACCGCTCCCTCGACTCGTCGAAGGTAAGTCCCTCCAAAACGCCAACATGACGCTCGCGAAATGCCGGCGTTACGTGCAGCTCCAATTTGGCGAGATCCGCTAAATACTTTGCCGACTGCACGGCACGCGGAAGATCGCTCGAGTAAACGACATCGATGCCCTCTGAAACGAGCATCTTCGCCGTCCGCTCAGCTTGCTCCTCGCCAAGCGCCGACAGCGGCGTCGGCCCGTGGCCGCCAAAACGCCCCTCCGCGTTACCCGCGGATTGGCCGTGTCGGATGAAGTAGAGCTTTGTCGGAGGCGGCATCTTAAAACGAAGAATGCGGGCATGCGGCCCGCATCCGTGAGCATTTGGGAGTATACAACAACTTTACGCGGCGACGGCCTCGGCGTTGAGTTTCTCGGTTTGGTAGTGGGTGCGGAGCGCCTCGACGAATTGATCGAGGTCGCCCTCCATGACGAGGTCGAGCTGGTGAACGGTCATGCCGATGCGGTGATCTGTGACGCGGTTCTCCTTAAAGTTATAGGTGCGGATCTTTTCGGAGCGATCGCCGGAGCCGACCATCGATTTTCGTTCGCTGGCGAGTGCGTCGTGCTGCTTTTGCTCCTCGATCTCCTGCAGGCGCGCGCGGAGGACGCGCATAGCCTTTTCGCGATTCTTGATCTGCGATTTTTCGTCCTGCATGGAGACGACGGTGTTTGTCGGCAAGTGCGTAATGCGGACGGCGGAGTACGTCGTGTTGACCGACTGGCCGCCGGGTCCCGAGGAGCAGAACGTATCGATCCGAAGATCGTTCTGATCGATCTGGACATCGACCTCTTCAGCCTCCGGCAACACAGCCACCGTGATCGCGGAGGTGTGAATGCGGCCGCTGGATTCGGTCGCGGGAACGCGCTGGACGCGATGAACGCCGGACTCGAAACGCATCTTCGAATAAACGCTGTCGCCCTCGATCATGACGACCGCCTCTTTGATGCCGCCGACGCCGGTGTCGGACGCTTCCATGACGTCAAACTTCCAGCCCTGTCGCTCGGCGTAGCGGGCGTACATCCGCAGGATCTCGGCGGCGAAAAGCGTCGCCTCGTCGCCGCCCGTGCCGGCACGGATCTCGAGAATTACGTTCTTTTCGTCGTTGGGATCTTTTGGGAGGAGGAGGAGTGTAAGTTCCTCTTCGGCTTTGGGCAGCTTGTCCTCGATCTCGGCGATCTCCAGATTCGCCATCTCGCGCATCTCGTCGTCATCGGCCAGCGCGAGTAGATCACGCGCACCATCGAGATCCTCGCGCATCTTTTTGACATCGCGATATTTCGAGACGATCTCCCCGAGCTGGCGGTGCTGCTTCATCAGCTTTGCGTACGCCGACATGTCCGACATGAACTCGGGCTGCGAGATCTGCTCGGTCAGCTCGTTGTAGGATCTTTCGATTTGTTCAAGTTTCTCGAACATAAAATAATTTGGCCACAGAGATCACAGACAACACTGAGAAAAGAAAACTACGTTTCTCAGGGGTCTCTTTGCGCTCCTGCGGCTAATTTGCCGCCGCTGGCTCTAGTTTTAATGACTCGTCGAGGGCGTGGATCGCGACCTCGAGTTGAGACTCGTCGGGCTCCTGGGTCGTGATGTTCTGGAGCCAGAGCCCGGGTGCGGTCATGATCTTAAAGAATGACCCCGATTCCTTTTTAGCGGCGTACCGAATGACCTCATACGACAGACCGGCGACGAGGGGCATAAGGGCGATGCGCACGACGAGATTCATCCACAGCGCGTCGAATTTGATCACCGAGAACAGCACGATCGCGACGAGCATGACGACCATCAGGAACGACGTGCCGCACCGCGGATGTTGACGTCTTTGAAGCGTCGCGTTTTCGGGTGTGAGAGCGAGACCTTTTTCCCAGGTGAAGACGGTCTTGTGCTCAGCACCGTGGTATTCGAAGACGCGGTGGATGTCCTTGAGCCGCGACATCGTCAGCAGCATGATCACAAAAAAGAACATCCGGATCAGGCCGTCGACGAGATTGAATGCCAGCCACGAATGCGGCTTGACCTCCCATGCGTAGCCTTTGATCGTCGCGAGCCAGCCGGCGCCGTCGACCAGCGCAGGTGAATCGGCCCAACCCGCCCAGATAAAGCCGAGATTTGTCAGCACCAGCGGAGCGGCCAAAAAGAGAAGGATGTTGAAGGTTAGTCCGAAAAGGATCGAGCCGACCGCCATAGCCGACTGTGCCGCGCTGCCTGACTTTTTCTCGGGCATTACGATCTTCACAGGGGCCAAGCCAAATGTGTCGTCAACGCTGCCTGAAACAAGAGCGACCTCGGTCTCGACCAACTTCTCTTTTACTGTCTCGGTCTCGACGTGGTCCTCTTCCCAAACCTTTGCGGAGAAGTTAAGCGCCTTCACTCCCAGAGCCATTGACTGAATGAGCGTCGCGCCGCCGCGAAGCACGGGCCACGAGAGCCATTTGTACTTGTCACTCCACTTTGGCAGGCTCTCCGCCGTGGAGACGATCTCGCCGTTAGCTCGCCGGCATGCGATCGCGTAGGCCGATGGCGTACGCATCATGACGCCCTCCATCACCGCCTGGCCGCCGACGATCAGGTCGCGTTCCATGGCGAAGATGGTGTGGAGGAATTTTAGTTTTGTGACCCGTTTCATTCTGACTTTCTGACGATCTCAGCCGGTGCAAGCGTTGCACCGTAACTTCTTATAATAAAAACACTAACGCCGCCTCGTTTCTTGCCTTTTTCGAGCTTTGAACGGAACTCGAGGGTGGCACCGAGGCGGCGTCAGGTTGTAATGGCTAATAGTTGTGAACTGTGGTTAACAAGTCCAGTTACTTTGCTTCCGCAGCCGCGGCACCGCCGCGCTGGTAGCGCTTGTTAAAGCGATCGACGCGTCCCGCAGTATCGACTAGCTTCTGCTTGCCGGTGAAGAACGGGTGGCAGTCGGAACAAATTTCGATATGCAGATCGCCGCCGGTCGAGCGCGTCTGGAACGTATTACCGCACGCACAGGTGACGGTGACGTCGTTGTAGTTTGGATGTATGTCCTGTTTCATTTTCTTACCTCCGCCGTTATATGAGCGGTACGCGTATGAGGCGTAATCCTCAATTATGGACCCATGCAGCGAATAGGTCAAATATTTACGGCTTGCGGGACGTCGCGAGCATGCTTTCGTAGGCCTCGACCCACTGCTGCGGCGTGAGTTTTGCGGCGAGATCGCCGATGAGTTTTAGCGGGACGTGCTCCGCCTTTTTGAAGCGAAGACAGGATTTGCCGAGGTCGAGCTTCTTGTCGGTGTGTCTTGGCCACTCGGCCAGGAACCATTCGTTGAGTTTTGTGCCCGGGTAGAGGCCCATATGGTAGAGGGCGATGTGGCTTTTTTGCGAAGCTAAACTCATGATCGCCAATGGTTTAGACGGATCAACGTGATAGCCCTTGGGATAGATCGAGTGTGGGACGACCCAGCCGATCATGCCGTATGGCATGCACTCCTCGAAGCCTGCGGGAATGTTGGCATTGATCGTGTCGCGGACCCGGGTAATGATCGCGCGGCGGTCGTCGGGCAGCGAGGCAATGTATTCGTCAGGGGTTGTGGGCCTCGTAGCCATTGTTTTTCAGCAGCTCCTCAAGATGATGGTGTTTTATACCATAGAACTCTTTGATCTCTTCGATCTCGAGCTGAAAGCGTGAGCGGTCGCCGGGTTTAGGGAGGCGGGTGCCGACGAGCATGTTGTTTTTGGGCGTATGTTCGGTGGCGACGAATTCGAACAGCTTGGTCGCGTAGCCTTCGCGTTCGAGGAGCAGGGAGCGGATGCCGTCGGTCATTGTTTCGGCGACACGTTCGAGCATGACGGGGTGTTTGAGAACGTCCTTGAGCATCCCGGGCGGTTCAAGCTGCGGGCGAAGCTCGTGATGGCAGCACGGGACAGCGATGATGAGATCGGCTTTATGCGAAACGCCTTTGAAGATCGCATCGTCGGTCGCGGTATTGCAGGCGTGAAGTGCGATCAGAATATCGACGTTGACGACATCGTAGGACGCGATCGTGCCCTCGACGAATTTGAGCTTCTCAAATTGGCTTGCATCCGCTACATCGTTGCAGGTCTTGACGAGGTCGGGACGCGTTTCGACACCGGTGACCTCGGCATCGATGCCGCGGATGTTTGCGAGGTAATCGTAAGTCGCGAAAGTCAGATAGCCTTTGCCCGAGCCCATGTCGACGACCTGGAGCGACTTGCGGTCCTTTAGCTCGGACTTGTCGACAAGACCGGCGAGGACCTCGACAAATTTATTGATCTGACGCCATTTGTCGTGCTGCTTTTCGCGGACCTTGCCGTCGTCGGTGGTGATCCCGAGGGCCCGCAGGTAGAAGGCGGTCGGATCGATCTGGAGCTTCTTTTCTCGGTCGTGAGAAATTGCCGGCGCGGTCTTAAAGGTCGGTTTTGCGGTGTTTAGACGCGACTTGCCTTTTTTGCCGATGTCCAGCTGTAGGTCGTGCTTTGTCGTAAAAAGATGGCCGCTGCGGAAGCCGGTATCGAGCATTTTAGCGATCATTTTGCGGGCGTCGGCGACCGGGTAATTCTTCGCGACGTCACGCGTCTCGTAGCGATGGAGCACAAAAAGGCGATCGCCCTTTTTTGTCGTGACGCGGCGGGCATGAATTCTTTGCAGATGCTTGTCGCTGCCCTTATAATTTCCTAAAGTAAGCCGGACGAACGTCCCCTCGGCGAGGCTCGTTTCGAGGGAGTCGAGAAACTTTTCGACATTCTCAAGCATTAACTGGGCCAAGGTTAGCACATGCCTGAAAGCGCGTCACAGATCGACACCCGTGTCTTTATAGAAGCGACCGCGTACCTGCTCCGCGAGACGTTTGAGGGGTCGCCCGAGGGGCAGCCGAGCGCGTATCTCGATCGCGGTGTCGGGCTGTTCATGACGCTCGAAGACCTGTCGGCGGAAGCTGCCTCGCGCGAATTTCATGGAACGACGGTCGCGGCACAGACAGAGCACGCGAAATTCTATCTAGACCGCCTGTGCGAATTCATCAACGGGCGGACCGAGCCCGTGAATTGGGACGACAGTTGGCTGATCGAGGACGTTGACGATCAGGAGTGGACGGCCCTGCAAACCTCCGTTCGAAAGGCCTATACCGACTCGCTGCAGTGTCTCGCGAGCTCGCGCGATTGGACACAGGTCAGGGTCGGGATGGCGATGGGACTCGTCGCACACACCGCATATCACCTCGGGGCGATCCGGCAGCTCGCAAAGCTCACAAAGTGAAACACCGTCGCCTCCGGCGTCTCGTCCATCTGCAGTCGAGCCGGTTTTGGCGGCTCCTCGGACGGAACCACGTCGCGCTCGCGGGCGTGGTCGTCGGTCTAGTACTTCTTACACTCACATCACGGATCTGTGTCGCGTACTTTCTTGCCTCGGACGAGCCGGGTGACGGCATCGTGTACGCGAGGCTCGCGACGAATATGCTCGACCACGGTGTCTTTTCGTCCGACGAGGAGGCTCCGTTCTCGCCGACATTCATCCGAATGCCGGGGTATCCGATATTTATCGCCGGCGTTTACGACGTCCTTGGCGAGGGCAACAACACTGCGGTGCGCGTCGTGCAGGCCGTGCTCGATACGGGAACGTGCGTGCTCGCGGCGATGATCGCGTTCGCGTGGACGAGCGGGAGACGACGGCGAAGGGCGGCGCTGTGGACGTACGTCTTGGCGACGCTATGCCCCTTCATTGTCATCTACACAGCGACGATACTCAGCGAAACATTGACAACGTTTTTGATGGCGGCGATGACGTTGACGGCAAGCTTTGCTCTCAAGTCCCCCCGCGCATTGAGATCGGCGTTGTGGTGGATACTGACCGGACTGATCGCGGGAAGCGCTGTCTTCGTGCGGCCGGACGCCGGGCTGTTTGCCGCGGGCATCGGCCTAACGCTCGTCGTATGGGGTCTATGTTTGCGTGAAGGGCAGACACCGCCGCTCGTGCGACGCGTCGGCGATGTTTTTTGGAAGGGAGCGGTCTTCTCGCTGGTCTTTCTGCTTGTGCTGATGCCCTGGACGGTGCGGAATTGGCGCGTTTTTGGCGTTTTTCAGCCGCTGTCGCCGGCGCACGGAGAGATGCCGGGCGAGTTTGTCGCGGTCGGTTATGACCGCTGGCTCAGGACATGGGTCGATGACTCGAGATACACGGAGCCGATGCTGTGGAATCTCGACGAGAAGCCGATAGAGATGTCCTCGATCCCACCGCATGCGTTCGATTCGCCAGAGGAAAAGCAGGAGGTCGCGGCGCTCCTCGATCAGTACAACTACCCGCCCGGAACCGAGAAGCCGAAGGCGGACGACAACAGCGACAACAGCGACACCGGCGATGATAGCGGCGATGACAATTCTGATTCGAGTGACGACAACAGCTCGGACCAGGCTGATGACGGTTCGGCGTCGGATCAAGAGCAGCCGGACGATCAGTCGAGTGATGATCAGATGGACGAGTCGGCGCATCCGGTGAAGATGACACCCGAGATCGATGCGGGATTCGGTACGATCGCGGACGAGCGTATCGCGAGAGCTCCAATGCGATATTACCTTTGGACGCCGATAAAACGGGCCGGCGCGTTGTGGTTCGATTCGCACTCGCTGTACTGGCCCTTTGGCGGGCAGATGTCGAAGATCACGGACCTCGACTACGACGAGCATCAGCAGTACTGGCTGCCGTTTTTCACGCTGCTGACGTGGGGATACACAATTCTCATGCTGTTGGGCGTCGTCGCAATGTGGCGGGACACGTCGATGCGGCGGTGGCTCGTGCTGCTCGCGCTGATGACGCTGCCGCGGGTGATATTTCTCTCGACGGTCGAGAATCCGGAGCCCAGATATGTGATCGAGCTGTTTTTGTTTACGGCGATCGCGGGCGGTATTTGGATCGCGAGTCGAAAACTGCGGCGAGTGTCCCGGCCGGAGCTGAGCCAATCACGGCTCGTTTCACTCGATGTTTTTCGCGGGATCACGATCGCGGCGATGACGGTCGTGAACGAGCCAGGAACATGGTCGGCGGTTTATCCGCCGATGCTCCATGCCGAGTGGAACGGAGCGACGCCGACGGACTGGATATTCCCGTTCTTTCTGTTCATCGTCGGCGTGTCGATCGCATTCGCCTTTGGTCGTTATCAAAGTGAGAGCGCGACCGCTCCTGTCTATTCGAAGATCGTGCGTCGCACCGTCCTTCTCTTCGGCCTCGGGCTCCTGCTCAATATCTTTCCGATATACAACCTTTGGACGGGCTTGTGGTTCGAGCCGTCGCACGTTCGGATCATGGGCGTGCTGCAGCGGATCGCAGTATGCTACGGCATCGCAGCGGCGATCTTTTTGTGGACACGTTGGCGAACGCAGGTTGCGATCGTCGCAATTCTGCTGCTCGGGTATTGGGCTTTGATGACACTAATAGCCCCGCCAGGCTGCGCTCCAGCGAATACCGTCGACACCGTATGCAACCTCGGCGGATATGTCGATCGTGCGGTGCTCGGCCTGAACCACATGTGGGCTCAGTCGCAGGTCGTCGATCCCGAAGGGATCTTATCGACGCTGCCTGCGATCGGTACGACACTCCTGGGAGTGCTCGCGGGGACGTGGTTACGGGCACCGGGTCGAGCGAAGAAAAAGGTATTGTGGATGCTCGGATCAGGGGTCGCGTTATTTGCGATCGGCTGGCTCTGGAGCATGTGGTTCCCGCTCAACAAGAGTCTCTGGACGAGCTCGTACGTGCTATACACAGGCGGGTTGGCGACAGTTTTTTTGGCGGCGATCTATTGGCTCGTCGATCTCAAAGGGTACAAAAAATGCGCGACGCCGTTCGTTGTTTTTGGCACGAACGCCATCGCGCTTTATGTCGGTTCGAGCCTGTTTGGCGAGGCGCTGAATGTCGTCGAGGTTGAGGCCGGTAACGACACGACGCAGACCCTGCAAGAGCGGATATTCAACGCTTGGTTTTTGCCGCACGCTGATCCGGTCAATGCGTCGCTCTTGTTTTCGCTAGCATTTTTGCTCGTGTGGTTCGTGCTGATCTGGTTGATGTACAGGAAGCGGATCTTTCTGAAGGTCTAATGGCAGAAAATCCACCGAGGAGAACATGGCTATTCGTACTCGCGGACACCTTCGCGGGTCTCGTTCTGTTTTGCGGGACCGCCGCGGTCGTGTGGCTGCAGAATGCGCGGCTTACCGTTCTGTACGATCTCGCCGGCGTGCTCGAGCCGGCAACGCGGATGGCGCAAGGCGACGTGCCGTACCGCGATTTCCCGTTTCCATATGCTCCGCTGACATTCCTGACGCAAGCGGGGCTGATCAAACTTGCCGGTCCGATCTACTGGCACCACATCGTCTACTGCTGCATCATCGCGGGGCTCGCGACGGTGGTAGCGTGGCGAGTGATCTACAGGCTAATCGAGGCGTCATTGCCGCGGCCGCGACTCACCGCATTTCTGTTGTCGGTGCCAATCGTAATTTTGGGCGTGTACTGTGTTTTCCCGCACCCGTTTTATGACCCGGACGCGTGCTTTGTCGTGCTGCTGTGCGTGTGGCTGCTGCTAGTGCTGGAAAGGCGAGGTTTCCCAAGCGTGCCGACTGTATTGCTCGGAGTGTTTTGCGTGGTGCCGCTGTTCGTAAAGCAGAACATCGGGCTAGCATTCGGCGGGGCGATCGGTCTGTGGCTGCTCATACGGATCGTCGCCGGATTTTGGAAAAAATGGCCGGTGATCCCCTACTTGCAGCTTGCAGCTGGTTCGCTTGCGGGGCTTTGCATCGCGGCCGCGATCATTAACTACACTTGCGGCCTCGCGAACTACAAATACTGGACCTGGGACTTTGCGACATCGCGAAGAGCACCTTCCACAACGGCGATGCTGGGGGTGTATGCGGATTGGTGGCTGGCGGCGTGGATCGCACTCTTTCTCTTGGGAGCGTGGTTGTACCGGCGGTCCTCAGCGGGTAGTGCGTGGAAGGTCTTGTTGTCGGTCGTGGCGATGGCGGTGCCGTTCCTTTGGCCCGTGATCTATCTCGCGATGGACGCGGACGAATCGGAGAGGGCCGAGCGGCTGATCGGTCTGTGGCCGTTCGTAATGATCATCCTTGCGATGCTCGCCTACGTGTTTTGCAGGCGCCTGAGGGGCGTAGCGGCGGCATTGCCGTTCGTGCTGATCGCAACGGCGCACGGCGTGTTTTTGTCGCAGCAACTTTGGGGGTCGACGTACGCGATCTGGCCGCTCCTGATGATCATGATCGCCTTGGTGCTGAGGCAGTTATGGGACCCCGAGGGAGAACGCTCACCGGTCCCGCTGCTCGTGCTTACGACGCTCATCTCGGTAGTATCGATAACGGTAGCGGGCTCATTCTATGTGTACTCCGAGGAGCGGCTCGAATACGTCACCTGGAATGAGGGCGAGATGCAACACTCGACGCTGCCGCAGCTTGCGGGGTTATCGATGCGAGGTGACCTGCTGCCGCAGTTCGATGAGCTGATTCGATGGACCGACAGAAATATCCCACGTGACGAAGGCGTGTTGTGCCTGCCGGGTGAGGACCTGTTTTTTTACACGACGCAAAGGCGACCGCACTTCGCTGTCGAGCTCTTCGATGTTACAAATAACCCTTACGACCCCGCGGAGATCCACCGGCGTGTCCAAGCGTCCGACATCGAATGGCTGATCGTCAAAGATGAGCTCGAGATCGAGGCTGACGACATGATCGACAGCAAAGACAAGATCTTTGAGGAGCTAAAACCGGATTTTCGTCACGTAGACGATCTTGATAATTATTCGATCTGGAAGCGCCGTCACGCGAGCGACCCACCTGACGAGGACGACGACTCCGATGATCCTGGATCGGACGATGATGAACCGGCCAGTAGCTGATGAACTAGTCGAGGCTCTGGTATTTGGATCTCAAGAGCTATAGCGAACTTTGCTCAGTAGTCACGTCTCGGGCGTCGCGCGCGAGATATTGATGGCCGTCTCCGGCTTATCGATGAGCCCGGCGAGGCGGCGTTCGAGGATCGCGACCTGAACGATAAAGACGGTCATGAGATACAAGCTCATTGTCAGCGCGAGGCCTGCTAACCCGTAATTAAAGTAAACCGCGATCTTAAGCGGAAGGTAGACTGTGAATACCGCGACCGAAACCCTAGTAGGCGTCGCGGTATCGCCCAGGGCGTAAAACGTTCCTGCTACCATTTGGCCCGCGATCCCACCAGCAAAAGCCCCGGCCAAGCAGAGCATGACAAGATGAAGTGTGTGGACATTCTCAGCGTTCAGACCGCCGTGGCCGATCATCTTTCCCAGAATGGGCATGCCCACTGCCGCATAGCTCACGATCCCGATCACAGCGATCAGGAGAATTATCGTCACCCGTCCGCGGTAACTGCGTCGAAAATCGCGTATTCTCCCGCTCGAGCTCTCTAACGCGAGCCTTGGCACTAGCGGAGCAATCAAAACTTTGCCAAGCAGCAGGCTGACATTGCCATACACCTGCTGTCCCAGGTACAGGAGAGAGATGCCGCCCGTTCCTATCATGGAAGCCAGGGCCCGATCGATCAGGATCTCTGAACGCAGGTATGCCTGACCGAGAACGAAAGGGCGAAAAAGGCCCCAGGCTTCGCGCAGCGCCCGTGGTCTCCAATTGCCTTTCTGCCATCTCCCGAGGGAGGGCGCGAGTAATGCCAGCTTTAGGATATTGAAAAAGACGACATTCCACGCCGCGGCCCGAATACCGAATCGAGGCAACATCAGCGCCAAAAATATCAACCCGGCGAGATTTGCCGCTAATCCGGTCGCCTCGATCCAGATGAACCTACGTCTTGCATGTTCGAATAGCCACACCGTGACGATCGCGGCGTTGAGGACCATGCTGATGCTTTGTATTCGTGTGAGCTCGATCGCGAGCGCGGCCGACTCACCGGAGAAGCCGCGAAAAACCGCCGGCACCCATATTCCGGCACTTGCGCTGAGCACGATGCCGAGCAGCGTGGCCGAGGTAATGATCCCTATGAGGAATGTCCATGCGTCTCTGCGCATCTCCTGCTCCGGCTTTCGCGCGAGCAGCGGGACGAGAACAGGTAATAGAGTGGAGGTGAGCAGGGCAAACGCGATCTGAGGTAGTGCACCAGCAGCAAAATATGCGTCGGTCTTAGCATTGATCCCTACGCTAGCGACCACGTACCACGCCGCCAAGACGGGCACGACGGCATTGGCGCCGACAAGCGCCGACAGAGCGAGTCCGGGTGCGAGTCCGGCTCCGGACGCGCGAAGGCGATCACCTAGCAAGTTCTTTATTTGATGTGCGCCCATCATCTACGCCAAGCTCTCGGATACGAGCTCTTTGGTAATGGTATCGCTGCCGATGAGGTTGGAATAGATCTTCTCGTACTGCCTCGCCATCGCTGATACTGGGCGGCCAAGGGCCCTGTCACGGGCAACTGCCGTGATCCGGGCCGAGTGAGGCTCGCCAGCGAGGACCCTGACAATTGCGGCCGCGGTAGAATGTGCGTCCGCGGGATCCACGAATATCGCGCTGTCCTCATCGAGGATCTCGCGGTGAGCTGGAATGTCGGATACGACCACAGGGCATTCACTAGCCATTGCCTCGAGAACGACATTCGGGCAGCCTTCGCAACGGCTGAGCGAGACGAGCACGTCTGCATGCCTCATCAACTCCCATGCGTCATCGACGAAGCCGGTGAAGGTCACTCTGTCCGCGAGGCCTTTTGCCAACACCAATCTCTCGATCTCTGCACGGTTGTTGCCATCACCACAGATGATAGCTCTGAATGGGGTGTCCAACATTAGTGACAGGGCCAGGATCAGAGCCTCAACATTCTTTTCTTTGATAATTCGCCCAACGAAGAGGATCGTTGGCTCTTGAGATACACGGTCTGCCCGCGCAGGACGTTGGATCAACTCGTTAATGGGTAAGCCATTGTGCACCAGATGCACCTTGTCTGGGTGGCAGCTGTCTCGCCAATAGTCGACGCCGCCAGCGGAGTTTGCAACCAGCGCGGTACAGAGGCGCCCGAACAAGAGTCTCAAGCGCCAACGGTCTTGCCTAGCATAGTGTGTGCCGGAACTACACTCGCGCATAACCCATCGGGTACGCGTCACCAGGGCCGCGAGGCCCCCGACGATATCCATCGGAGCCAGAACCGTTTGTACGACATCGGGCCGAAGCCGGCGGATCAGGCGCACGAGGTTTGCGACGGACCTCAGATGCTTGAAGGGAGACGACATCAGCACTGGGTGCTCATCCGTCGGTCTTTCCAACTCATGCCATTCGACGCCGGCCTTGAGTATGCGATCGAGATTCGGCCCGCCGCGCCTCGAGGCGACGTGTACTTCGTGACCCCGTCGTGACATCTCGGCGGCCAGATAGGAGAGCTGCCTTTCAGCGCCACCATGGGACAGGTCGGGGATACAGTAGAGGATCTTCATGCGAAAATGTTCCTTCGTATTGTCGGTCGTTCAGACGAGCACACGAGCGCGTCGTTCAACCGGATCGAAAATACCGGGGGGCGCGTATCCCGTCATTCGACCTCCGCGGCTGCGTTTGGCCTGGATGGGCCGGGCACGACTTTGAGCGTTATCCGCGATGCCGAATGCAGCCGAAGCTGGGTCCATTCAGCATACTTGCCGTTGCTATCCTCAACCCGCAGGTCCCACACTGGTGCCTCCAACGGGCCCAGCTCGACCTTGAGAGTGTCGCCATCCTGAAGCGGAACGCTCAAGAGATTCTCCTGCCAGTTCTGAGTTGAGCTTTGGGAAAGATATACGCTCCTCAGCCCAGAGCCCGTGTAGTTCACGATTGTAATCGCTCGATCAATCCCGGCGGTGCTGCTTGGGGAACTGCACCCAAACGATATGGCGGCACTCATCAGCAGTGCTCCTATGCTCGCTGTTCTTAGCAACAAGGGGAGGCGGATGAATGCGCGTGGCTTCATATCGATCAGGCCCTTGGCCGCGAGCACGATAAGAACGATCCAAAAAGTGTACCTGAACCTGTAGAGAGCCGCGACATTATTGACAACGAGCCCCAAGAACATCATTCCCATGAGAGCGACCGATATGAGGAACAGAGCCGGCAAACGCTGGGCTCCGATGGCGATCCCCACGATCGCAAAGATCTCAAGAACATACATCGCCAAGGTCTCGATGCCCGAAAGCGTCTTACCGGCTGAATTTACCCGCCTTCCTCCACCCATCCAGGAGTCTGGGAAGGGAGCCCACACCCCGATCACGAAGGCACGAGGGACAAATCGGAGCATTCCTTCCGAATCGTGAAAATCAACGTCGGGGTCAACATTAGAACCGGCATTCGCGTACGAGGCCGCAAAGCGGCTGCGTACACTGCCGATCCTTACGGCTACGCGGTCCGCAGCGTCCCCGAGGGTGTCTGGTGCCGCAGTGCGGGGCAGATAGGTGACAACGCTTGGCAGCTTCTTTGGCCCTTCGACGAGCTTGGCGGGACCATCAGGCGGATCCGGGAGCTTCTCGACGACGAATACGTGCGGGCCACGGACCGCGGCGGTGAGTGCGCATGCCGCGATGATCATGGCCGTACAGGCGAAATTCCAGTTGAGGTCATTCCTGCCTCCGAGCTTCTGCGCCACCAGCACGATGCCGGCAGACAGCGCGATAGCGACTATCACGCCGATGAACTGGCTGCGCGTTTGTGTAAGGAGCCATATCGCGATAGCCGCGGATCCGGCTCCGATCGCGGCAGTCCGCGGTGTAAAAACCCGGGTCAACAACGCGGTCGCGCAGAAAATGAAGGCCAGCGCAAACGCGATGAACATCCCATCCTTAAGGAGTTGGAGCGTGTGCAGGACCAGGCTGGGCAACGATCCTGCCAGCGCCATGCCCAAAATACCCGCGCTTTCACCTCCAATCTCTCTCGCGAGCAGGTAGGCAAAGCATAGGATCGCCAGGTAACAGAGGAGGTTAAACGGTTCGGCCGCCAGCGGCCCATAGCCTACTGCAGGACCAAGCCCCATCATCGAGATCGTCATCAGCCGGACGTGGACGGGTTGCGGCTCGATCGCCGCAGCCGCCACGCCCTTGTCATGAATTGCCGCCATGAGGGCGAACGCGTCCTTTTGATACTCGTAGCTGTCGTACGCGAAGGAGCCGACGATCCCGTCGGCGTCCACGAGAGACGGCATGACGCCAGTGCGACCCGCGACGTGGAGCGCTATGGCAAGAGTGATGTGCAGTAAGGCAAATCCGATCAACAGCCGCTTGGCGGTGAAGAACTGAACCCATTCGAACTTTCCGTTGCGCGGCTGAGGGGTCAAATTCTTCCCTCCACGGTCATAGTCCGCTCGGCAATAGAAACCGCTGCCTCGGCTCCACTCCGACGCAAGGCGCAGCGTCGAGCGAAGTCTATGAATGCGTCGACCGCCCGCTCGGACGTGTCCTGTGGGCAACTTTCGATGTTCGCGACCATTTTGCCATCTTCTAGGTGCACCTCGGCGAGTACTATACGCGCTCCGCTCTTAATGGCAACGTCGATGAGGGCCGGGGCGATGATCTTTGGGCCAGTAGCGGTCGCGAATTCTATCGTTCGGCCCTCGACTGACTCCGCACGGTCCGGCATAGCGCAGACGACACGCCCCGTTCGAAACAGATGACGTGTCTTTACAAGGAAGGTCGGCGATGGCTGAACGGTCGCGCAGGTGACCCTGATGCCGGGTACGCGCATTGCGCCATCAGGGGTGATCACCACCGGATCGTGGCCATTGTCATAGAAAACGCGCACCAACTGCAACGTCAACGCCGCATGGGGACCACAAACAAGCACTCCACCGCCCAAGGCCCGCGAAGCCTCGAACTTCTCATACCCTGAGGTCCTCAGGGCTGGGATGAACTCTGTTCCCTGCCGAGTAAGTGCGTTCAGCAGAAAGTGGAGAGCGATCTCCCCGGGTCGATCAAAGCCGATCCGGTCCTGGACGCGATATACGCTCGTGAACTTTAGTATCGTGGCCGCGGCCCGCGCGACGTGAATGGCTACCGAGACGCGTAAACTCCTCGGAACGCAGGTGAAAACGGCGGCAAACGATCTCTCGGCTCCTCTGGTGAGGAGCTTGGACGCACGGGCCACCACGCTAGCCTTGGTTGCTTCCTGCATGAGGTATGGGGCGAAATTCGCGTTGAACCGAGGGAGATGCGATCGAACCGGTCTCTTGGGACGGTGCCTTTCCGATACTGCCAAAATCCGTGCCGCTGATGTCCCGCGTGACTGACGCAAAGTGCCAATACGTGATCCAATGGCCAACGAACTCAGCGAAACTGAGCCTCGATCTACCGAGTCGCCTATTCTTCCGAATGACATCTCGCAGAACGCGACTGTGCCTTAAGAGCGACCGGCTCCTCATCATGTGAAAAGCAAGATAAGCGGCCCGTATGGTCCAGACGCCGTCAAATATTCTCGCGACTGCCGCGCTCCTCCACCGAGGTCGCGACCGACCGTAAGGCTTTTGCACGCCATGTTCTGCAATGCCAATAAATACGCGCGAAAAATATGCCTCCGGCGTCCAGATGCGTCGGAGCAGGTCCTTGAATCCATTCTTCAATTCCTCGCGTGACATCTGCTTGGGCGTAAACATGAGTTCTGGATCGGAGAGGTCCAGACGGCCCTCAGCAAGCAGGCGGTCATAAAGCGGGGTGGTAGGCAAAGGGGTGAGGATGCTTACTGACAAGCTACCGATGCCGCTCTGTTGAATGAAGTCATATTGCTCATCAAAGATGGCGGCATCGTCGCTGTCAAAACCAACAATGAAGCCCGCACTCACGGTGATGCCGCCCTTCCTGATCCTTTGGATCTTTTCGAGCAGCGAATCGCCATGTAGATTTTGAAATTTCTTTGTTTCCGCAAGCGATGCTTTTCGCGGTGTCTCGATGCCTACGAAGACATTCTGAAAGTTGGCCCGCGCCATCATCTCGATGAGCTCCGGGTCGTCGGAGAGATTGACGCTCGCCTCGGTGGTGAACACGAGTGGGTAGCCTTTGCGTTCCTGCCACTCGATGATCCGCGGTAAAAGCCGCTTTGCCTCGCGCTTGTTACCGATGAAATTGTCGTCGACCAGGAAACATCCGCGGAAGCCCTGATCATGGACTGCGTCGAGCTCCGCGAGAACCTGATCCGCGGATTTGACCCTCGGCTTCCTGCCGAAGATGGTGATAATGTCGCAAAACTCGCATTGGAACGGACATCCTCTGGAAAACTGTACGGGAGCCGTGCCGTAGACGCCTTTTTTGAGGAGATCGAACCGAGGAGTTGGCACACGGGTCATGTCCGTCCTCTCGGTTTGCTGGTAGCGGGCTCGGAATTCTTTGCCGTCGGCAACGCACGCGACGAACTCGGGCCACGTTTCGTCTGCCTCTCCGATGAACATCACGTCGGCTAAGTTTTCGAAGAGCCCTTCATGGACCGAAACCAGCGGTCCACCCACGGCGATGATCGCAGGTGACTCGCTAAGCTCGCTCAAGATCTCGAGCATGCGGTCGGATTGCACGACCATCCCGGTGATCCCGATGATGTCAAAGCGGCGCAATCTGCTGTAGTTGAGTGTCTCGACATTCTCGTCTATGATGACGACCTCGTGCTCCGGCGGCACCAATGCCGCTACAGAAATGACAGCTCCATTCGCCATCGAATAACGAAGGCGCCTGCCGAGCCCGTGGAACGGCATCGCATAATCGGCGGTCCAGTAAGATGGACGGCTACGCGGGTTGATCAGGCAGATCGCCAGACGCTTTGACATCAAATAACTTGCGACCCAACAATGGGGGCCGAGAATGTCTTGGGAACAGCGATAGATTACCAGAATTGGCCCGTCGGCTAAAAAGAGCCGGGCGCGTGCTTGCGATACCATCAGGAGAATGGCCGTTAAGACAGTGATCATCGGCGGCGGCGTGGCGGGGGCGAGTGTCGCCTGTCATCTGACCGAGCGGGGTGCGAGCGACGTGCTTGTACTCGATCGCGCGTCGGCTCTCGGAACGGGTTCGACCGGAAAAGCAACCGGCGGCATTCGCGCGCAATTCGACACCGACATCAATGTCAAGATGTCGCTGTATTCGCTCGATTTTTTTGAGAATTGGGACCACGATCCTGAATACGACCCAAAGGGCTATCTTTTCTTAGCGAGCAACACCTTTCATCTCGACTACCTGAATCGGACCGGCGAGCGGCAGCGTGAGCTTGGGTACGAAGGTGTGCATCTCGTAACGCAAGACGAGATCGCTGCGATGGTGCCCGGGCTGAATGTCGATGACGTCGTCGGCGGGGGCTTTGGTCCGCGAGACGGATTCATAAATCCGCTGGCAGTACTCGAGGGATTCGTTGTCGGGGCATCGCGTCGCGGGGCGAAAGTGCTGACCGGCGTCGACGTCAAGAAGATCCACGCCGAGAATGGCCGCGTCACTCGTGTCGAGACGAACGACGGTTATATCGATTGTGCGCGGGTGGTGATCGCCGCAGGCGCATGGTCGACGCCGCTTGCGGCATCGGCGGGCGTTGTGTTGCCGGTGACGCCGCTGCGTCGACAGATCGTTTGGGCCGAGGCCCCGGAGGCACTGCCTCAGCAGCTGCCGATGGTGATCGATATGAAGGACGGTTTTCATTTCCGTCCTGCGAAGGACTTTGCGCACGGAGCCGGGACAAGCGACCCTCGAGCGGTGCTGTTTGCATGGCCCGATCCGGACGAGCCGGTCAGCTTTTCGACAAAATTCGACGAGGAGTTTTTGCTAAAGGTTGGAGACCTCGCGGCTTACCGCGCGCCGTTTCTGAATGGCTCACACATCGTATACGAAAAGTGTCGTGCGGGACTGTACGAAAACTCGCCGGACCACCATGCGATCCTCGGCGGGTGCGAGATCGAGGGGCTGTATTTCGCGTGCGGCTTCTCGGGCCACGGCGTGATGCACTCGCCCGCAACTGGCCGCGCACTCGCGGAGATAATCCTGGACGGCGAAGCCAGTTTTCTCGATGTGTCGATGCTCAGGCTCGAGCGATTTGCCAAAGGCGAGCTGATCCAAGAAACGGCCTTTATCTAATTTAGCCACAGAGCAAACAGAGAGTTTGAGGGCCATTCACAGTCTGCTCTGTGTCCTGTGTGGCTATATTGCTAGAATCGCAGAGTGAGAAAGACCGCTCTCGTTCATCATCCGATCTACGCCAAACATGACACAGGTCCCGGGCATCCGGAGACGCCGCTGAGATATACACGGATGATGGAGGCTCTCAAGGGCGACAGCGAATTTTGGGATTCGCTCGTTGAGATCACTCCGGAGAAAGCATCGAAAGGCAGCATACAGGCCGCGCATTCGCCGCAGCATTATCAGACCGTCGAAGAGGCGTTCGAACGCGGACACGACCGGCTGGACGCCGATACTGTGATCTCGATGTCGTCATTCGATGCGGGTCTTTTTGCTGCTGGTGGTGCGATCGCGGGTGTCGATGCGGTGATGCAGGGCGAGGCTCGGAATGCGTTCGTCGCGGTGCGACCCCCCGGGCATCACGCCACGAGCGAGCACGCGATGGGATTCTGTTTGTTTAACAACGTGGCCGTCGCCGCAAAGTATGCTCAGAATCGGTATAAGGAAATCGAGCGTGTCGCCGTCATCGACTGGGACGTGCATCACGGTAACGGAACGCAAGGGATCTTTTATGTCGATCCGAGCGTCTATTTTTTCTCGATGCATCAGTATCCGTGGTATCCGGGTACGGGCAGCCGCGGCGAGACGGGGCATGGGAAAGGCTTGGGAGCGACGTTGAACATTCCGGTCAAGGCCGAGACTCGAGCGGCCGAGCAAAAGCGGATGTTTGAGGCGGCGATGGGTGATATTGCACGCGATTTCAAGCCGGATCTGATCATGATCTCAGCCGGATTTGACGCGCATCTCACTGATCCGCTTGGACAGTTGAGACTCGAGGATGATGATTACGTCTCGATGACGAAAACCGTAATGCAGTGGGCCGACGAGGTCTGCGGCGGACGGGTCGTATCGTGTCTCGAAGGCGGGTACAACCTCGACACCTTGGGCGCGACCGTGAAAGCTCACGTTGCAGGATTAAACACGTAGGTACATAGGGCACATAGCTAGAAGAGGCCGCTTCTATGTGCTCTATGTGCCGATGTGGTGATTTCTTAAAACAGGGATTTGATCCAGCCGCCATCGACCGCTATTGAGCTGCCGGTGATATAGCTTGCGCGCTCGGAGACGAGAAACGCGGCGAGGGCGGCGGATTCTTTTGGGTCCCCCAGACGGCGCATTGGGATCTCGGATTCCCAGCGGCCGCGGACGTCGTCGGCGGAGAGACCTTCCTTTTCAGAGAGAAAACCGATCAACTCGTCGAGCCGCTCTGTGCGGGTGTAGCCGGGCAGAATGTTGTTGACGGTGACGCCGAATGGAGCGACCTCGTTGGCCAGGGTGCGGGCAAAGCCTGTGACGGCCGCACGTAGACTATTTGAGAGGATCAAGTTGTCGACCGGCTGTTTTGCGGCGATGGACGTGAGATTCAGGATGCGACCCCATTTGCGTTCCTTCATGCCCGGAAGAACGAGGCGGCATAGGTCGACGACGCTGTTGAGAACTACCTTTGTCGCAGCTTCCCAAGTGTCGGGAGTGGTCGATTCGAAGGGACCGGCGGGTGGACCGCCGGAGTTTGTGAAGAGAATGTCGATCTTGCCGAAGCGATCGAGTCCGGCTGCGACGAGATGCTCGAGATCAGCTGGAACGGAGACGTCCGCCGTGACGGCGAGAACATCGGCGTGCGTCTCGCCGCGGATCAGCTCGGCCGCGCGGTCGATCGACTGCTGATTTCGCGAGCAGATAACAAGTGAAGCGCCTTCAGCGGCTAATTCGCGCGCGGTGGCGAAGCCGAGACCCTGGCTCGATGCGACGACGAGAGCGACTTTACCTTTGAGGCCAAGATCCATCTATTTACGCAGGTAGTCGTCGGTCTTGTTGAGCCAGTCTTCGCGGGGCGGGCAAAAGACGTCGACGTCGAGCGTGTCCTCGAGAGCCTCGGCTTTGTGTTTGACGTTCGACGGGATCACGAGCACCTCGCCGGAGCGCACGATGAGCTCCTCTTCCCCCTCGTCGCCGACCCAGAATTTGAGAGCACCGTCGAGAATGTAAGTGAGCTGTTCGTTGTCGTGTGAGTGCTGCGGGACGACGCAGCCTTTTTTGAGATAGACGTGCGTGAGCATCATGCGGTCGCCGGTGATGATACGGCGGTCGAGCTGCTCGGTGACATTCTCGAGGGGCATCGCATCCCATCGGTAGAACTGAACTTGTGACGGCATATTGCACTCGAATATAAAGCGGCGCAGCGGTGAATAGCAAACTTCAAACCTTGTGGTAGAATCTGCATCATCAACCGTCAGCTTGAGCGGCTCGGAGGTATGCGATGCCCGATATTGAGATCCCATGCGTGCAGTGCAAGGAGATCTTTTTCTTTACCGAAAAGGACCAGGAGCTTTACTACCAGCGCAACATGATGCCGCCGCAGCGGTGTACAAAGTGTCGCGCAAAAAAGGCCGCGATGGGCGAGGATGCACCGAAGCGGTTCGAGATCATATGCGACCACTGCGGCAAGCACGACACGGTGCCCTTCCAGCCGAAGGTGGGCCGCTCCGTGCTCTGCAAGGAGTGCCACGAGTCGTCGCGCTCGCGCGCTCGATTTGCGTAAGACTTGCTCACGAAAGGCACGAAACACTAAACAGATCGGATCTCCCGCGCCTTAACTTATGAGTTTTGAGACTGTGGAGTACCAGCTTGACGGCGCCGTTGCGGCCGTCACGATGAACCGTCCTGACTCGCTCAATGCTTTGTCGATGCAGTTGACGCGTGACCTAACGGCGGCGTTCGAGCAGGTCAGAGCTGATGGCGCGCGGGCGGTCGTGTTTACCGGCAATGGCCGGGCCTTTTGCTCGGGCGGCGATCTGCGTGAGATGAAGTCGATGTGGGAGCGCGAGGGCCGCATCGAGGCTTTTCTCGAGGCTCCGCTGGGCGCCCTGCATGGCGTTATTAGAGCGATGCGTGAGCTGCCGGTGCCTATCGTCGCGGCTGTGAACGGGGTCTGTGCCGGAGCGGGCGTGAATTTTGCTCTCGCGTGCGACATTGTTTTTGCGGCGGAGGATGCGACGTTTCGCGAAGCGTTTGTTCGTATTGGCCTGACGCCGGACTGTGGCGGGACGTTCTTTTTGCCGAGGACGGTTGGAGAAAAGATCGCGACCGAGCTGTTTATGAGCGGCGACGCAGTTACGGCCGAGCGAGCCGTGGAGATCGGGATGATCAATCGTGTCGTTCCCGCGGCCGACCTGCTCAGCGAGGCGAAAGTATTCGCTGAGAAACTCGCCGCCGGCCCGACCGCTTCGCTTGCTCGCGTCAAGCAGATGATGAATGCGACGTTCTCAAATGACTTTGACACGCAGCTCGCGATGGAGCATCGGCTGCAGATCGAGTCCGGGAAGGGAAATGACTTTAAGGAGGGCGTTTCGGCGTTCTTTGAGAAGCGCCCGCCGAATTTTGGCGGGAATTGACCTGAAACATCGGCTCGATGTCGTCGTATGACTGACGAGGAAAATATATGATCCACAAAATCGTCTTCTTTTTTATCGTCATCGCGCTCGCAGCTTTGCCGGCGCTGTCGCTGCCAGCGGACTCGATCACGGGTGATTGGGACGTGACGTGCCGCATCTTGGGGTTTACGGTGCCGGGCAATATGACGCTGAAGGTGCAGGGCGAGGTCGTTACCGGCACAGTCGATACCGAGCACACCGGGCACGGCACGATCAGCAACGGTAGCTGGAAGGACGGCAAACTCGGCTTTACGGCGACTTTTGAGAAGCACGAATCGATCGTTTTCACCGGTGTCCTCAAGGATGGAAAGCTAGAGGGCGAGTTTCAGACAGAGGGAAATACAGGCCAATGGACCGCGGTGCCCCATAAGGCGTCGTAACGATCCCTCAGAAAATTAGTTATGGCCTGGCCGACGCCGGGCCTTTTTATTTTATGTGACGTTGATCACAGATCCTCGGCTTGACGCGTGGCAATATCATCCCTAGTATGAAAATGACAATCATTTTCAATAGTGAGAGTATGAATATGAAGATCGCCGGGATAATGACGCTGTTGGCTTGCCTGTGTGTTGCCACATCTGGAATGGACGAGGTCGTAAATGTAAAGGTCACGGGCCGTGTCGTCGACCAGAACGGTGCCGCAGTCGTGGGAGCGAGGGTCGCGGCCGAGAGGCTTGGAACGAGTGTCAGGACGGATATCGTGACGGGTGCGGACGGCGCGTTCAAGGTCGACCTTGCAAGGGGTGCTTACCTGCTGCGTATAGACGCGAATGGTTTTGCCGTTGCGGAGAAGCGCGTCGAGCTGGCGGGTACGGCGCAGGACCTCGATCCGATCGTGCTGAGCGTGGCAGCGGCGAGCGCGGTCGTTACCGTCCGCGATGCCGCGCCATACGCGATCACCGATATTTCGAGCGCAACCAAGACATATATGCCGCTGAGGGACGTGCCGCAGGCGATCACTGTCGTCAAACGTGAGCAGCTCGCCGACCAGAACGCCACGAGCGTCGCCGACATCGTTCGCTATATTCCCGGCGTGACTATGCATCAGGGCGAGAACAATCGCGACCAGCTGATCATTCGGGGGCAGAGCACGAGTGCGGATTTTTTTCGTGACGGTGTGAGGGATGACGTTCAATATTATCGGGACCCTTACAACACAGACAGCTTTGAGGTCCTGCGCGGACCGAACGCCATGATCTTTGGCCGCGGCGGAGGCGGCGGAGTGATCAATCGCGTAACCAAGGAAGCGAAGTTCAGCAACATCCGCGAGCTTGCCTTGTCCGGAGGCTCGTACGGCGACCGGAGGTTTACGGGAGACTTTGCCCAGCCGTTGTCGAAAAAAGTCGCGTTCCGGTTGAACGGCCTTTACGAGGGAACGAACAGCTTTCGCAAATACGTAAAGTTGGATCGCGAGGGCATCAACCCGACATTATCTTTCGCGCCGGGCTCGAAGACGAGCATCAACATCGGATATGAATTCTTTCGAGACGGACGTGTCGCGGACCGCGGGATCACGTCATTTCAAGGTCGGCCAGCGAACGTGCCGATCGACACATATTACGGCGATCCGAAGCAGACGTTCGTTCGCGCGACTGTGAATTTATTGAACGCTACGGTCGAGCACATTTTTGGCGAGGTGATCTTTCGCAGCCGTACGCAGTACGGACACTATGACCGCGGATATCAGAATTTTGTGCCCGGTGCGGCCAATGCGGCCGGAACGCTCGTTACGCTGACCGCCTACAATAACGCCACAAGGCGCGGCAATCTCTTTAACCAAACGGATGCAACGTACAGCTTTCATACGCGAGCCGTAAAGCACACGGTGATCGGCGGCACCGAATTTGGGAGGCAGTTGACGGACAATTTTAGGAACACGGGATTCTTTAACAACACGACCACATCGATCCAGGTAGCTTTTGACAACCCTGTCACGACCGTCCCGGTGACGTGGCGGCAGAGCGCGACGGACGCGGACAATCATCTGAGGTTGGATCTCGGTGCTGGCTTTGTCCAGGACCAGGTCGAATTCACAAAGTGGCTGCAGGTGATCGCGGGCGTGAGATACGACTACTTTGGGCTCACTTATCACAACAACCGCAACGGCAGCACGCTCAAGCGAGTTGACCGGCTTATGAGTCCGCGGTTCGGCTTGGTTTTGAAGCCGGTCGCTCAGGTGTCCATTTACGGCAGCTACAGCGTGTCGTATCTGCCTAGCTCGGGCGATCAATTCTCGTCGCTCACGAGCGTGACGCAACAGGTCAAGCCGGAGAAATTTACGAATTACGAGGGAGGACTGAAGTGGGATATTCGTCCGGGGCTTTTTCTCAGCTCGGCGGTGTATCGTCTCGACCGAACCAATACGCGGTCGACGGATCCCAACGATCCGACGCGCATCATTCAAACGGGCAAGCAGCGGACGGACGGGATCGAGATCGGACTGACAGGAAATGTTACGCGTGCGTGGTCGATGTCCGGGGGGTATTCATGGCAGAACGCGCGGGTAACTTCATCGACGACCTCGGCGGTCGCGGGTAAGCGGGTCGCTCAAGTGCCGCCCAACATGCTGTCGCTCTGGAACAAGTATCAGTTCACATCGCGACTTGGGAGCGGATTCGGGATTGTCTATCGCTCGGCGAGTTTTGCTGCCGTCGATAACACTGTCGTGCTGCCGGCGTATCTGTTGGCCAATGCTGCGGTCTACTACAACGTCGGCGAGCACTGGCGGCTGCAGGCAAATATCGACAACATCACGAACAAAGGATATTTTGCCAACGCGGACAGCAACACGAACATCTCGCCGGGAGCTCCGAGGAATCTCAAGCTCGGGCTGACCGCGAGATTTTGAACACCCGTCCACGAAGAAGCACGAATACGCAAAAAGCAAGGCCCCGCTAAAACGGGGCCCTGTCCATTTTGGTTTGGACAAAGATCAGGCGCCCGTTTTGGCGGTGTCCTTTTTGTCCATCTTGTGATGGCAGCACGGGCAATCTTTCATTGCCTTGTCGTGCTTCATGTCCATGCCTTTCATGTCCATGCCGGACATCTTGGAATGGTCACCTTTCATCGGGCACGAATCGCCGCAGCAGTCGCATGACGACTTTGTGTCGCCGACGGCTGTCGCGTTTGTCTTCGCGTCCTTGTTCTTCATTGGGCACGAGTCGCCCTTGCAGCACGAGCAGTCGCATGACGTCTTTGCGTCGCCCGCGGCACTGGTTTGGGTTTTCGCGTCCTTGTTTTTCATCGGGCACGAATCGCCGCAGCAAGTGCATGAGGCCTTTGCATTGGGCGTGTCGCTCCCGCTGGTTGTGTATGCAAACGCGACCATCGTCATCGCGAGGATGAGCAAGGTGGCGAATGTTATGACTAATTTGCGTTTCATTTTTTATATCTCCAAATCATTAAGAAACATTTCTATGCCGGGTCTAACCCGACGGTGTCGAGCGACATCATGCTTGTTTCTAAATTCTGAAGACCTGTGTCGAAATGAAAGTCCGGCTCTTGTCGGTGAGTCTTGCTCGATAAGCAGGTAAGAGCGGCGCTCGGATGGGCCTCGGCGTGATCAGTCTCGGCGCGATCGCCAAACGCTCAGGAGCGGTGACGGGTGCGGGCTGATCGACCTTCCGCGCCTTGTCGAAAACGGCCGGCAGGTATCCGCAGCAATCGAAGCAAACTCCCTCTAGACGACCGACGGTGTCGGACGCGCCGTTCTGCCCCATGTCGCCGTCGCAGTGATGCGAGGCGGTGTGCATCGGGCAGAACTCGGTCACGTGCGTCACCGCCGAATTCGCGTAGCAGCAGAAGATGAAGACAAACCCGCTCAGCCAGAGGGCCATAAACCCTGAGACTGACTTGCGGATAATACGCGTCGTCTGGTGCTGCATAAAAGGCAAGTGCCTGACACTTGAATGATAGCGCCCTTTTGTCGTCCGTGCGTTGTGATGTCCATCACAGGAGCACTGCGAGCGGAGGGCGAGCCGCGAAAATGCCTTGTTTCGTGCCTTTCGTGTCTTTCGTGGGCTAATCTATTCGGATGCGATCCCTCGGTTACGGCGAGCTGATCCGGACAAACCGCAATTTTCGCAATCTGCTCGCGGGACAATTTATTTCCGAGCTCGGGAACTGGTTCAACTTTATCGCCGGTCTTGGTCTCGTGCGCCTCGTGTCGGACGCGTCGCCGACGGCGGCGGGCATATTCTTTGTCGCGAGGCTGCTGCCATTCGGCCTAATGTCGCCGATAGCCGGAACGTTCGTTGACCGATTCTCCAGAAGACGGGTCATGATCGCGACGGATGTCTTCCGGGCCTTGATCGCGTTGTCATTCCTACTCGTCCACGACGCCGATCAGCTGTGGATCGCTTATTTTGCGACGGTTCTGCTTCATGGCTCCGGGGCATTTTTTGAGGGGGCAAAGAACGCGACAGCTCCCAACCTCACCGGAAAAGAAGGGCTGCTAGCCGGGACCGCATTGCTTTTTTCGACACGGTTCCTGCTGATGGCCGTCGGGTCCGCACTCGGCGGCTGGGCGGCGGCGGAATTTGGTTATCAGGTCGCCTTCATCATCAATGCGGCGTCGTTCCTCGTCTCGGCGTACACCGTGTGGCTGATACCGGAGGACGCGACAAGGAATCGTGACCTGGGCGTTTCGGAGGTGTCGTCGCAGTCGGTTGTCGGAATCCCGGAAAACCCGATCGTCGAGATGGCTGCGGAGAGAACCACCCCGCCAGCCCAAAGCGGCTGCAAGGCCTCTTTCGTAAAGCGGGGAGTCTCGGAACGCCCCTCGTTTCTCACAGAGCTCAAGGAGGGACTCTACTATTCCTGGCACAACCATTTCGCCCTCACGATCCTGATCATGAATATGATCTGGGCGACTGGCGGCGGCTCGATCAATATCGTGTTCGAGCGGATCGGCGGCGTCCGGTTCGCGGCCGGCGAAGGCTGGAATCCGGACGTCGCAGTCGCGATCCTGTGGACGGCAACCGGTATCGGCCTGACCGCGGGCATGCTGGTCGCTCATCGCACGTCCGTCATTCTCGATAGCCGCAAGTGGAATCATGGATTCATCGGTTGGACGCTGATCTTTCATGGAGTACTTTTTTCCGTCGCGGGGCTGATGCCGACGCTGGCGTTGTGGTCAATTTTCGTTCTGTTGTCGCGACTCGTCGTTGGGGTCGAATATGCGGTCCAGGAAACGGCCTTTCAACGCTCGCTGCCCGACCACATTCGTGGACGGATCTCGACCCTCGACCGCGGGGCAGAGCTGATGGTCTTCGGCCTCTCATCATATGCCGCTGCGGAGGCGATGCGTTTCATCTCACCCGAGACGCTCACCATTCTGTCCGGCGTCCTCTCAGCTCTTGCGGGGATCGTGTGGTTTCTGAGAGAAAAGCAAGGAAGGGATACTTAGCGGCCCACTCGCATTGAATATGTTTCGCGTGGTGAAACGCGGTAGCCGTTTGATAGAATTATCTCGCACCAGGGCTCTACAAGGGGGTTTCATATATGCCTACCGCCTCAAGCGGTTCCGCGCGCAAGTCTGGTATCTGCAGTAGTGGTATCGTCGGGCTCGACGACGTCCTTTCAGGCGGCTTTAAGGCCAACCGCCTGTACCTCATCGAGGGCGTGCCCGGATCGGGAAAGACAACGCTCGCGATGCAGTTCCTGATGGACGGTGCGCGTCTTGGCGAGCCCGTCCTCTATGTCACGCTCTCAGAGACCGAGGAGGAGCTTCTGGAGGTCGCCACGTCGCACGGCTGGACGCTGGACGGCGTCGACGTGCGCGAGCTCATTCCGAGCGAAGAGAATCTGCATCCCGACGATCAGTACACAATGTTTCACCCGTCGGAGGTGGAACTCACCGAGACGACCAAGACGATCCTCGCGGACGTGGAGCGGGTCAAGCCGGCTCGTATTGTCTTCGATTCGCTGTCTGAGTTGCGGCTTCTTGCAGGGAACCCTCTCCGCTACCGCCGGCAGATCCTCGCACTGAAGCAATTCTTCGCCGGCCGCAAGTGCACCGTAATGCTGCTTGATGACATGACCAGCAGCACGCACGACCTGCAGGTGCAGTCGATCGCGCACGGCGCGGTGCGGCTCGAGCAGCTTTATCCGGAGTACGGGTCCGAGCGCCGCCGGCTGATGGTGCTTAAGTATCGTGGGACGCACTTTCGCGGCGGATATCACGACTACATCATCCGGAAGGGAGGTCTTGAGGTTTTTCCGCGGCTAGTGGCCGGTGAGCACCGTACAGATCACGAACCCGAGAGATTACAGACTGGCGTTGAGGATCTTGACGAGCTACTCGGTGGCGGAATTGAGCGCGGCACGTCGACACTCATCGTCGGGGCACCGGGCACCGGCAAGTCGACGTTCGCTGCGCAATTCGCCACGTCTTCGGCTGCGGCAGGCAATAAGGGCGTGATCTTCGCTTTTGACGAGAGCTCAAGCACGCTGCTATCCCGCACAAAAGGACTGGGCATTGAGCTCAAGAAATACGTTGATTCCGGCGCCATCAGGATCCAGCAGGTAGATCCTGCAGAGCTCGCACCAGGGCAGCTTGTCCACGCTATTCGACAGTGCGTGGACGAAGAAGGCGTCTCCGTTGTCGTGATAGACAGTCTGAACGGCTACCTCAACGCTATGCCCGCGGAGCGGTTTTTGGTTATCCAGCTTCACGAGCTGCTCACGTATCTGGGACAAAAGAACGTCGCAACAATTCTCATCAGTGCTCAGCAGGGAATGATCGGTTCAAACATGACGAGTACTGTGGACGCGAGTTATCTCGCCGACTCGATCGTGCTAATGCGATATTACGAGCTAAAAGGCGAGGTGCGGCAGGCGATCTCCGTAATGAAGAAACGCGGGGGCCGGCACGAGCGCACGATCCGTGACTTCGAATTAAACGGCGGCATCAAGGTGGGGCCGCCGCTTCGGGACTTTCGCGGGATCCTCACCGGAGTTCCTACCATCGAGAAGAACGTGATCGAGGAAAAGTAGGAGCGATGCGCGACGGCCGAGTCAACAATCCCGAGATGCGTGTGCTCATGCTTGGCGCCACACCTAAAGATGTGACGCTCACCCGTGAGCTGCTCACTCGTGCCGGTATCGAGTCGCTGGGCTGTGGAACGCTTGATGAGCTGGCTGCACAACTCAACCATGGAGCCGGAGCCGTCCTCATTCCGGAGGATGCGGTGGCAAGAGCCGATAATAGCCTGAGCCAATTCCTCGCGCAGCAACCGCCCTGGTCAGATCTTCCGATCATCGTTCTTGCCAGGCCCGGTGCGGATTCGGCATCGGTCGCGACTGCGATGGACCGTTACGGGAACGTAACGGTCCTCGAGAGGCCGATGCGTATCGCATCGCTTGTCTCTGCGGTGCGGAGCGCACTCCGAGCACGCGCGCACCAGTATCAGGTTCGCGACGATGCGCAGGCCTTGCAGGAGGCTCATGACCTGCTCGAGCAGCGGGTGCGTGACCGCACGATCGAGCTGCACGAGACAAATAAGGTGCTCGAGGAAAAGGTAGCGGAAACCGAGGCCGCCGAGCATCGCGCTCGCCTGCTGCTTCGCGAGCTTGTGGCAGCGCAGGAGAACGAGCGTGCGCGCATCGCGCGTGACCTGCATGACGAGCTCGGCCAGCAGGTTACCAGTCTCCGGCTTCACCTCGGGCAGATCGAACGCGATCTCTCAGCGGAATCCCGGCTCAGTGCCCGCGACGCGATCGCCGCACTCGACCACGAGGCTGAGAAGATAGACGATCAGATCTCATTTCTCGCGTGGAAGATCCGCCCGACAACTCTCGAGGAGCTCGGACTCGCGAAGGCACTCCATGGTTATGTCCGGGAATGGTCGCGAAACTTCGAGATACATGCCGGCTTTCGCGAGAGCAACACGCGCACCGACAAGAGGTTAAGGCTTCTTCCGGAGATCGAGACCAGCATTTACCGGATCGCCCAGGAATCGCTCAACAACATCGCGAAATATGCTCACGCAACGACCGTGGACGTGCTTGTGAGTATCAATGACAAAGAGGTCTCACTCATTGTTGAGGATGACGGCCGCGGTTTTGACACCGCTATGATGAATGGCTCGAAGAACGGACATTCAGCAAACCCCGACGGCAACGTGTCTGCGTCCGGGCCCAATGCGGCCGGCGGCCTCGGCCTACGCGGTATGCACGAACGCGCCGCCCTTCTCGGTGGCAACGTACAGATCGAATCAACGCCTGACCGCGGGACTACCGTTTACGTCCGGGTGCCAGCGGCGTTCAGGTGAACACGAGCCCTTCCTACGCAGTCACAATGGTGGCTTTGGTACCGGTGAGCTCGGAGAAGTCCTTTGTGTAGATCGTGTCAACGCGGCGGATGTCAGAGATGGTGTCGACGATATCTTGAGTGGAGATAAAGCCCGTCTCGACGTGGGCGACGGCCCAGTGGCGGATGTGGGTCGCGCGGCGGAGGGTTTCGTCGAGGTGGTGGAGGTACTGGGATTTCGTTTCGGTCGCACCGCCGAGACGCGTGGAGGATGACGTGTCGACGTCGCTCCAAAAATCGCTGCCGCATCGAAGCCATTCCTCTCGCCATGCGTGGCGACCTAGAAAGCTGCGGACCGCTACGGCGTGGGCCGAGGGCAATCTCAAAAACATTAGTTCCGCAGGTGTCTCGGCGATAAAATCATCGGCATTCTTGTTTGACGAGGTGTTGGATTCGCCGTTATCAAATGGCTCGGGCTCGATCGTCCACAACCTGCGAAATACGTTGGATAGGGGCTGTCGCAATTCGCGAGTGTCGTCGGTGAACGAAAGCACATAGTCGCCGACGCCGAACGCGATCGCGGCCGCGATCGAGCGCTTGATGGGCGTCTCGAGCTTGTCGACGTTCGTCCGGACGTTATCGAACCACCAGGAATCCGTTTCCGAGAACCAATCGCGCAAGCCTTGGTTCCGATAGCGGTAGCCGGGGACGTATGCGTCGTCGAGAACGACATTCACGTCGTCAGCCGTGAGACGTTCACGGCTGTTGGCGATGCGCGTTTGGCAAAGCGTCCACGCAGACTGGAGCGGATCGTTGGCTGCGACGCGGACGTTCATCCGCTTGAGGTACGAGCCCAGGGCCGGCGAATCGCAAAAAGGCAACGCGGCGGAGGCGAACTTGAACCGCCTGAGAACGTTGAGGTCAAAGGCGAGCCAGCTTTTCGGAGTTTGTTTTGTCGGGCTCAGCATTACCTAAAACTGGAGAAGATCGGAGCCGATTCCTCAGCCGTCGAAACCGGTGCCGACTGCGGTAAGTGGATGTCGCGAAATGCCGCGACGATCGCCGGGTCAAATTCGATCGCGGCCCATTCCGTCAGGTGGCGTCTGGCGTCGGTATCGCTCATCGCCTTTCGCCACGGGCGGTCGGCCGTCAGCGCACAGTAGGCATCGGCGACGCGCAAAATGCGGGCCGACAGTGGTATCTGCTCGGCTTCGAGTCGGTCTGGATAGCCGTCGCCATTCCACCATTCGTGATGCCACCGGACGATGAGCTGTGTACTTTTTGGAAGGTCGAACTTTGAGATCTCCTGCTCGCCGATCACCGGATGGCGTTCGAGATCGAGCCGTTCGTCCGCGGTCAGCTCGCGGGCGGCGCGAATGTAATCGCGGCCCATCCGCATTTCGCCGATGTCGTGGAGGAGGCCAGCCTGCCCGAGGAACTCGCGATCGCGGCGTGCAAGGCCAAACTTCTCCGCAAGCGCGTCGGCGACCCACGCGACCCGGCTCGCCTGCCCGGCGGAATAGGCCTCGAATTCGTCCATCGATCGGGCGAGATCAAGAAGCTTGTCGTCCTGTGCGGTTTCGGTCAAAAAAGCCACGAGCGCTAGTTTCTCGCGTTTCCAGCTAGGGTTACAAGTCAGGAATTCTTTAGGGCGTCGAGCATCTCTCTCGCCTCGCGATTTGACGGGAAGATCGCGAGCAGGCGGTTGAGGTCACCCTCGGCGCGTTTTTTGAGCCCCACATCGATGAAGAACTCGGCGAGGATCAAGCGGAATGTCACATTTTGCGGATCGATCTTGAGGGCGGCCTGCATCTCGGCCTCGGCTTTATGGCGTTTTGTAGCGTCGTGCGAGAGCGCCTTGCCGTAGTAGGCATGGTAACGCGCATTCATCGGCGCGTAATGAACGGCCCGGGCAAGGAGCGGCAGTGCTTCGTCGATCTCCTCATTCATCAGAAGCGTGAACCCACGGTCAAAGCTCTCAGCGGCTTGCAGGAGCTGAGTACTCGCACTGACGCTCTCGCCGGACTCCGCCGCTTTTTGACGAGCGGCGAGCTCATTGCGCATACGGTAGTCGTACAGTTCACGCTGCTTGGCGTCCTTGAGAGTTTCGTGAGCCTGTGACATCTCGGTGAACGCATTTTGTACGCGTTTGCGCAGTTCGCCGCCCTCGCTGTGATACCTGTCGGGGTGAAACATCCTGGCCAGGGAGAGATAGGTGCGCTTGATCTCAGCATCGTCAGCGGTGGTTTCTACGCCGAGCACGTCGTAGTATGTCGCCGCATTCTCGACCCGGTCGAGGTACTCGTCGATCGTAAGGGCGATCTCCGGCGCCTTTGGCGGGTCAGAGACAACAGCCTCCGCTGCCGCCTCGGCCTTTTTGGGCTCGCTGTATATCGGTGCAAATCCTGGGACGGCAGCTTCTTTCTTGAGCTCGAGTTTCGCCGCGCGCATGGCCCTTATCTTGTCGGTCGTGAATGCCGGCTGCCAATCGCTGCGGTCGAGCAGACCCGCAAGCCACAGGGTGTACATCACCTGCAGTGCCGATGTTTCCGGCATCGCGGAGACAGTTGCAATATCGGCCGCGGTTAGCACTCCATAGTCTGCACGCGAAAGGACAAACGCCTCATTCTGATTCAGCACAAGACCGTTCATTGTAAGCTCAGACCGCTCGAATTTCTCGTCAAGGCTGCGAAAGCGTTTGAGCACCTCATTCGCGGAAAGCGACCGCGAATAGTCGGCGAGCAATTCGCCTGTTTTGGTGGGGAAGTCGAGCCCATCGCGCGCCCGGGCGAGATGGCTGAACGACCAGTCTCCGTCCGTCCACGAGAGCGCGTCGACGACGATCGCTGTGACCTGGTCTCGGAATAGGTTCTCTATGTCGGTTTTGTTAAAAAACCCCTTTTCCTCGAGGGATGCAGCAAGCTCAAAATCATTCGAGACATTGGGAAACTGAGCGAGGTCGGCTTTGGCTAGAAAGCCCTTTGCCAGGAGATGTTCGTACAGACGTGATGAGCGCGCATTCGAGGCGGCGAATACGATCTTACCTTCGCGAAAGTAAACGACGCTCTTCTTTTCTTTAGAACCAAGGCGCAGGCTCCCGCTGAGCCGCGCGTGAGTGATCTCGGCGATCACCTCGGCAGACGGGTGCGTGAGGAAGTTACCTCGGATCTCCAGGTCGTTTCTCGGGGTCATTTACTGGGAATTGGAGCTAAGGACCGCGTGGGAAGCGGGCAATAAAAGGATATCAGAGGCGAGGCCCGGTTGTTAAGAGGTTTTTTCCACAAGCTTGGAGCGATCTCTGCGTTGAAAAATAGTTTCTAGTATCATTTTTGAGAGCATGCCAAATGAGATCGAGATCCGCGAATGCACGACGATCGGGGAATTTACCGAGTGCGTTCAGATCCAGCGCGACGTTTTTGCATTGCCGGAGATCGAGCTTTCCCCGGTGCGGCATCTCGTCGTGACGAAGAATGCGGGCGGATTTTCGCTCGGCGCATGGGGTGGGGACAAACTGGCCGGTTTTACGTTGAGCGTGCCTGCCTATATCAACGGCCGGCGAGCATATTATTCGCACATGAGCGCCGTCCGCCGCGAATATCAGAACCTCGGCCTCGGTGCACGTCTAAAATGGGCGCAGCGCGAGCGGGCGCTGAGCGAGGGTGTCGACTACATTCGGTGGACGTTTGAACCGGTGAAGGCGCGCAACGCATTCTTTAATCTCGAGAAACTTGGAGCTGTCACACACGAGTATCGCCCTAATTTTTACGGCACCGATTACGGAACGGCGCCCGAATTCGAGGGAAAACGGCTCGGCATCGACAGCGATCGGCTCATGGCCGACTGGGAATTGCTCGATCCGCGGGTCGTTGCCCTCGCTGCGGACGAAAATGCACCGGTCACCGTCGGCGATGCTGTGGCGGAGATCGTCACGGTCAACGATTGGCTCAAACTCGTGGCCCAGGACGCCGCAGCAGCAAATGCCGAGCAACTGCGGATCAGGGCGGAATTTCAGGCAGCTTTTGGCCGCGGATTGGTGGCGAGGGGATTCAGGCGTGACGTGGAGCGGCCGGCATTTCTTTTGTACTGATGTCCATTTTTGCGATCGACGAGGACATTCGACGGGCGCGGACGCTGCACTCGGATTTTTACACCGACAAGCGCTGGTTTGAGGAGTCGCGCGAGAAGATCTTTGCGCCGAGCTGGCAGCTCCTTGGACGCGAATTCGATCTCGATCATGAGCTAACGCCGGTCACGCTCTTGCCGGGCATGCTGGACGAGCCGCTACTGCTGGTGCGGACGGGCGAGTACATTTCATGCCTGACAAACGTCTGCACCCATCGCGGCAAGATCCTTGTCAACGGGCCTTGCGACGGCGATCTTATCCGGTGTACGTATCACGGGCGTAGATTCCTGCTCGACGGCAAATGCGCATCGATGCCGGAGTTCGCGGGCGTCGTCGATTTTCCGTCCGAGAGCGACAACCTGCGTAAGATGCCGCTCGCCGAACGCGGTGGATTCCTATTTACGTCGGTCGCACCAAGGGTGAAGTTTGAAGACCTCATCTGCGACGTCGCCGAGCATCTTGGCGATCTGGAACCCGCGGGCCTCAAGCTCGCCGCGACTCGCGAATACGAGGTCAATGCTCACTGGGCATTGTATTGCGAGAATTATCTCGAGGGCCTTCACATCCCGTATGTGCACCACGGTTTGAACAAGGTCGTGGACTACGGGACATATTCGACCGAACTGTTCCGGTTCTCGAGCCTGCAGACGGGCTACTCGTCGTCCGGTGAGGTCGAAGCAAGATACCTTTTTATTTTTCCCAACACGATGTTCAACTTTTATCCGTGGGGAGTTTCGGTGAATGTCGTGCGACCCGTTTCAAAGGATAAGACGATCGTCGAGTTCCTGACCTACGTTAGCGGCGTATCGTTGTTGAATGAAGGTGCCGGCGCAGACCTGCATTCGGTGGAGCTCGAGGACGAGGCTGTCGTGGAGAGCGTGCAACGGGGTGTCCGATCTCGGTTCTACACACAGGGACGATATTCACCTGCGCGGGAGCAGGGAACGCATCATTTTCATCGTTTGATAGCGGAGCTCATGAGCGCCTGATATGCCAACGCACGTCAAGAAAGAGATCGAGAACCTGCGCAGAGAGATCGAGCACCACAACGATCTTTATTACCAGAAAGAATCTCCCGAGATCTCGGACTACGAGTTCGACCAGCTTCTTGAGAGGCTGAGGCACCTCGAGGCGGAGCATCCAGAGTTGGTTACGCCGGACAGCCCGACGCAACGCGTTGGTGGGAAGGCGGATTCTTTGCGGCCTTTCACTCACACTGTGCCGCTGATGTCGCTCGACAACAGCTACAGCCTTGACGATCTTAAGGCGTTTACGGAACGCTGCGAGCGGCTCGCCGAGGGTCGCAAGCTCGAATATGTAGCCGAGCTAAAGATAGACGGGCTGAGCGTCTCGCTGCATTACGAGAACGGAATTCTCACGGTCGGTGCGACACGCGGCGACGGCCGCAAGGGCGACGAGGTCACGCAGAACGTCAAGACGATCCGCACAATTCCGCTCCGTTTGAAGCGAGACGCGCCCGCGCATGCTGAGGTCCGCGGCGAGGTCTTTCTATCGCGGACGCAGTTCGAGCGGATCAATGCGGAGCTTGAGATGCAAGGTCAAAAGACGTTTGCGAATGCCCGGAACTCGGCATCAGGGACGCTGCGGATGCTGGACTCGACGGTGGTCGCATCGAGACGGTTGGATATGTTCCCGTACGATGCATTTACCGGAAACCAGAAGATGTTCGCGACGCATTGGGAGATATTTGACTGGTGTGAGTGGAACGGCTTTCATGTCAATCCGAATCGTCGCTTGTGCAGGGATTTTGACGAGCTTTCTGCATTCATCGCCGAGATGGAAACCACGCGCGACTCGCTCGATTATGAGATCGACGGCGTTGTCGTCAAGGTCAACTCGACGGCGTTGCAGGACGAATTCGGTTTTACGAGCAAAGCGCCTCGCTGGGCGATCGCCTACAAGTATCCTGCTCGCCAGGCGACGACCCGGCTCCTCGATATCGGCATTCAGGTCGGGCGAACCGGGGCCTTGACGCCGGTCGCGCACCTTGAGCCCGTGCTGCTCGCCGGAACGACCGTCGCTCGTGCTTCGCTGCACAACGAGGACGAGATCAAGCGGCTGGATCTCAAGCTCGGCGATTATGTTTTGATCGAAAAGAGCGGCGAGATCATTCCGCAAGTACTGCAAAATATCCCGTCGCGGCGTGATGGCAGCGAGAGGGAATTTGAGTTCCCGACCACGTGCCCCGTCTGCGGTTTCGCCGCTGTGCGACCCGAGGGCGAGGCGGTACGTCGATGCACGAATCCCGATTGCCCGGCAAAACTGAAAGGTCGCCTTGCGTACTTCGCGGCGCGAAAGGCGATGGACATCGAGGGCCTTGGTGACGTCCTGATCGAGACCCTTGTCGATTCAGGTCGCGTAAAAGACGTTGCCGATCTGTATTCGCTGACCGTCGACGACATCGCAAGCCTCGAACGTAAAGGCGAGAAGACCGCGGTCAAGCTCATCGATCAGATCGAGGCTAGCAAGACGCACGGTCTCCAGCGATTGCTCTTTGGCATCGATATTCGGCATGTCGGCGAGCGCACGGCGAAGATACTGGCGAATCATTTCCGATCGATCGACCGGCTCGCGGTGGCATCGGTAGAAGAACTCGATGACATTCCGGAGATCGGTCTGACGGTTGCGGAGAGCGTTTATGAGTGGTTTCGTGAGCCACGACATGTCGACCTTATCGACCGTCTCAAAGCGGCGGGCGTGCAAACGGAATCCGACGCCGCGAGCACGGCGATGATCGACGACAGGTTTGTCGGGAAGACCTTCGTCCTCACCGGCAAGCTCGAGAATTTTACACGCGACGACGCCGGAGCACTCATCGAGGAACGCGGCGGACGTGTTTCGGGCTCCGTGTCGAAAAAGACCGACTTCCTCGTCGCAGGCGAGGACGCGGGCTCAAAACTAACCAAGGCCGAGTCGCTTGGCGTGACAGTGCTCACCGAGAGTGAGTTTCAGGCGATGCTGCAATAAGAATAATGCCGCTGTCGATGATCGAGACATTAAGAGACTTTGTCATAAAAGCCGACCAGCTCGGAATCGAGTACATGGTTACGGGCTCCTTTGCAATGAGCGCCTACGGACAAATTCGGCACACCAAGGATATTGACATCGTTATTGAGCTTCCCCTTCGGCTCGTTGGACAGTTCGCGGCTGTTTTCGAGTCGGAGAGGTACTACATCAGCGAGAACTCGGTACAGCGCGCGGTGGAGCGGCGCTCGATGTTCAACGTCGTAGATAAGCAATATGGCGACAAAATAGATTTTATTATTAGGAAGGACACTGACTTCGCCAAGGAAAGCTTCTCTCACCGCCGTAAAGCGACGACCGGTGGCGTGGAGTTCTGGACAAGTATGAAAGAGGACTTGATAATCGCGAAGCTCGATTGGGCTCGAGACAGCAAGTCCGAGTTGCAGATCCGCGATATTGCCAATCTCACGGACGACGCATATGATGCGGAATATGTCGATGCATGGATCGCGAGGCTCAAGCTTAGGGACATCTGGGCAGAGGTAGAAAAATGGAAGACACAACACCTGAGATCCACAAAGTAGTCCGCGACATCATCATGTCTAAGACTGAGGAAGAGCGCTTTCTCATGTGCGCTCAGATGTTCGAGGACGGGAAGGAACTCGCCAAGATAGGAATGCCGGAAGGGCTTTCTGATTCCCAGCAGACGGCTTACGTGTACAAACGGATCTACGGCGAAGAGATGCCGTCATAACAATATTATGAGTGATTTCTTTACATCAGGCGTACACGAGGTAGATCCGCTGATCGCCGGAGCGATCGATGATGAAGTGCGTCGGCAGACGAATGGGTTGGAGTTGATCGCGTCGGAGAATTTTGTTTCGGAAGCGGTGCTGCAGGCGATGGGCACGGCGTTTACTAACAAGTACGCCGAGGGGTACCCGGGGAAGCGTTACTACGGCGGGTGCGAGTTCGCCGATGTTGTTGAGAATGCCGCGATCGATCGCGCAAAACAGCTTTTTGGAGCCGAGCACGCGAATGTCCAGCCGCACAGTGGTGCTCAGGCGAATATGGCGGTCCTGATGACCGCCTTAGATCACGGCGACACGATCCTGGGGATGAATCTCTCGCACGGCGGGCATCTCACGCACGGGCATCCGCTCAATTTCTCGGGGATCAATTACAAGGTCGCGGACTACGGTGTCGACCGCGAGACGGAGCAGATCGATTACGACGAGCTGCAGCGAATTGCAGAGGGAGCGCAGCCAAAGCTACTGATCTGCGGTGCGTCGGCATATCCGAGGACGATAGATTTTGAACGCATTGGCGAGATCGCACGGTCTGTCGGTGCAAAGGTGATGGCTGACATTGCGCACATCGCGGGGCTCGTCTTTCCAGCACAGTGGGATCCGAAGCTTGGAATTCACGTGACTTGAAGTCGCG
>JADMIO011006366.1_pt1 | contig 68010 bp, 57 predicted proteins | sample 8958161 | NCBI WGS metagenome assembly JADMIO01 (sample SAMN16585339, study PRJNA669376) | soil metagenome | isolation source: Crop rotation soil | place: USA: Cullars Rotation, Alabama | collected 2011 | reverse complement strand
GCGACTTCAAGTCACGTGAATTCCAAGCTTCGGATCCCACTGTGCTGGAAAGGACTCGGTCAGCATCGTCGACGTCGCGGCGACGCCGCCGCACGTCACGCGGACGCTCCTCGTCGGCGACGAGCCGCGCGACATCGTCTTCGCCGGACCGGGCGGCAACCGCGCCTTCATCACCGCCGCGCACCGCGGCCAGAACCGGCCGGGCGATCCGCAGCTCACGACCGCCAGCGTCGGCCGCGCCGACGTGTGGGTCTTCGACGCCGCCGCGCTCGGGACGACGCTCGGCGGCACGCCGATCGCGGTGGTGTCGCTCTTCGGCGACACGCCGCGCGCGCTCGTGCGCAGCAACGACGGCAGCCGCGTGTACGCCGCCGTCTTCTACTCGGGTAATCGCACGACGACGGTCTCCGAGGGCGTCGTGTGCGACGGCGGCGCCTCGGCCGGCGCCTGCAACGTGGGCGGCTTCACGATGCCGGGCGGTCTCCCGGCGCCGAACGCGAACGTCCAGAACGTCGCCGCGCCCGAGGTGGGCTTGGTCGTGAAGTTCGACGCCGCGTCGGGACAATGGCGCGACGAGCTCGGGCGCAACTGGAACAACGGCGTCCGCTTCTCACTGCCCGACTACGACGTGTTCGCGCTCGACGCGAACGCGGGGACGCCGAACCAGGTGCAGGTCTTCAGCGGCGTCGGCACGACGATCTTCAACATGATCGCCCACCCCACCGATCCGGACAAATTCTACGTCAGCAACACCGAGTCGAAGAACGAGCGGCGCTTCGAGGGGCCCGGCAACTTCGCGACCACGGTCCGCGGCCACCTCGCGGAGTCGCGCATCACGATCCTCGACGGCACGAGCGTCACGCCGCGGCGCCTCAACAAGCACATCGACTACAACGTCATCCCGAGCCCGCCGGGCACGATCGCGAAGAGCCTCGCCACCCCGCTCGGCATGGCGATCACGTCGAACGGCGCGACGCTCTACGTCGCGGCCTTCGGCTCGAGCAAGGTCGGCGTGTTCGACACCGCGACGCTCGAGAACGACACGTTCGTGCCGAACGCGGCCAACCACGTCGTCGTGAGCGGCGGCGGTCCGTCGGGCCTCGCGCTCGACGAGGCCAACGGTCGGCTCTACGTCCTCACGCGGTTCGACAACGGCATCTCGGTCATCGACACGTCGACCAAGCAGGAGATCGGTCACGTGTCGGTCTACGATCCGGAGCCGTCGGAGGTCCTCGCCGGCCGGCCGTTCCTGTACGACGCGACGATCTCGTCGAGCAACGGCGAAGCGTCGTGCTCGAGCTGCCACGTGTTCGGCGACCTCGATCAGCTCGCCTGGGACCTCGGCAACCCCGACGACGTGGTGACGTCGAACCCGATGAACATCAAGCTCTCGTTCGGCGCCGGCTCGGACGTGAACGGCGGGGCGGACATCAACCAGTTCCATCCGATGAAGGGCCCGATGACGACGCAGACCCTGCGCGGACTCGCCAACAGCGGGCCGATGCACTGGCGCGGCGACCGCTCCAACGGCTTCTTCGGCGTCGGCACCGACGAGGCCCTGTCGTTCGACAACTTCATCGTCGCGTTCGAAGGCCTCCTCGGGCGCGAGTCGGTGATCAACACCACCGACATGCAGACGTTCACCGACTTCGCGCTCACCCTCACCCTGCCGCCGAACCCGGTTCGGGCGCTCGACAACTCGCTCACCGCCGATCAAGACGCCGGACGGAGCTTCTTCTTCGGCAGCCGGCGCGCCGACGGCCTCGTGGCCGGCAACAACCTCGGGTTCAACTGCAACGGCTGCCACGTGACGGACGCGAACCAGGGCTTCTTCGGCACGAACGGCGACGCGAGCTTCGAGAACGAGGAGCAGATCATCAAGGTCGCGCACCTGCGGAACCTGTACCAAAAGGTCGGCATGTTCGGCATGCCGGCCATCTCCTTCCTGAATGCGGGCGACAACGGCGGGAAGGGCGATCAGATCCGCGGGTTCGGCTTCCTCCACGACGGCAGCGTCGACACGGTCTTCCGCTTCCTCCAGGCCACCGTCTTCAACAATCAGAACGGCGTCGGCTTCACCGGCGGCGACCCGCAGCGCCGGCAGATGGAGCAGTTCCTGCTCGCGTTCGACAGCGACTTGGCACCGATCGTCGGGCAGCAGGTGACGCTGACTTCGACGAACGGCGCGGTCGCCAATCAGCGCATCGATCTCCTCTGGCAGCGCGCCGGCACGTCGTTCGTGTCGAAGCAGCTCGGTGGGACGGTGACGGAATGCGATCTGGTCGTGAAGGGCGCGGTCGCGGGCCAGGCCCGCGGCTGGCTCCGCACCGCCGCCGGTGACTTCATCAGCGATCGTGCGGCTGAGCCGGCGCTTTCGGACGGCGCGCTCCGCGGTCTCGCGGCGATCCCGGGACAAGAGCTCACGTACACGTGCGTGCCGCCCGGCTCCGGCACTCGGATCGCGCTCGACCGCGACCTCGACGGCTACCGCGACCGTGACGAGCTCGACGCCGGCTCGGATCCCGCCGACGCGGGGAGCATCCCATCCGGCGTGACGCCGACGCCGACGTCGACCACGACCCGCACGCCGACGCCGACGCGCACCGCGACCCCCACGGCGACCGCGACCTCCCTTCCTGGCCAGACGGCGACGGCGACGCCGACCGCCACGAGCACGCCGATCCCGACGCAGACCGCGACGCGCACCGCCACGCCGACGGTCACCGCGACGCGGACGCCGACGCCGACCGCCACCGCCACCGGAACCGCCACCGCCACGGCCACGCCGACCACGACCCGGACGCCGACGCCCACGCCGACCCTCGCGGTGAGCCTCGTCCGCGCGAGCAAGCTCGCCGTGCGCGACGACGTGACGCCGCCGATCGGCAAGCGCGTCACCCAATTCCGCTCCGGGTCCTACAAAGGCAGCGCGAGCGGCGTCGTGGCGCCGATCGCCCATTCCGCGGGCGATCCCACCACCGGCGGCGCCAGCGGCGGCGGCGCGACGCTCGTCGTGTACAACGCGACGAGCGGCGACCAGACGGTGATCCCGCTCGACGCGGGCAACTGGACCGTCAGCGGACCGGTCTTGAAGGAGAAGTACCGCTATCGCTCGCCGAAGGGCGCGCCCACGAGCGTCAGCATCAGCGTCGGCGGCGGGAAGCTCGGCATCAAGGTCGGCGGGGTCGGCTCGTATCCGTTGACGGGCGCGCCGCAAGGCACGCTCGCCGTTCGCCTGAGCCTCGGAACCACGGTCGAGTACTGCTCGGCGGCGCCGGCGCGCCTCCCGGCCGAGAAGTACGACACTACGACGCGGTTCACCGCCGCGTCGAACCAGCCGGCGCCCGCAGGATGTCCCGACGTGCCGTGAGCGTCACGGCCTGATGCGTCGAGGCGCGGACGATCTCTTTTCGAATCGCGATGACGATACGGTTCTGAGACGGACTCGACAGGCCGCGGCGTCTCGTTTAATCCACTGCCGCGTGGACGGTGGTGCAGGCAACGTCGCGCCGTTGACGGCGTGCTCGGCGGCGGGGGTGGCGGACTCGCCGTTTCCGCATCTGGTTCGCACGGACGCGCTCCCCGACGGACTCTACGAGCGCCTCGCGTCGAGCTTTCCCGGGCTCGCAGCGCTGCTCGGCGGCCGCACCGACGTCGGATCGAACCGCGCGGTGCGCCGGACGGCAACGGCGGCGCTCGCCGATCCCGCGCTGCCGGGCCTGTGGCGCGACTTCTTGGCGTACCACACGTCGGCGGCCTATTGGCACGACGTCGTGCGCGTCTTCGGCGCGCACCTCCGCGCCGCGTTTCCCGATCTGGAGCGCCGGCGCGGCCGGGCGTTCGCGGACTGGCGCGTCGCGGTGCGGGGCACGGAGGAGGCGGAGGACGCCGACGTCCGGCTCGACTGCCAGTTCGTGATGAACACGCCGGTCGTCGCGCGCAGCAGCGTCAAGACGCCGCACGTCGACCGCTACGACAAGATCTTCTCGGCGCTCCTCTACATGCGCGATCCGGCGGATCGCGCCGCGGGCAGCGACCTCGATCTCTATGCCTGGCGTCGCGCCCCGCGCTTCCTGAAGCACCGCGTGCTCGAGCACGACGTCGAGCGCGTGGCGACCGTTCCGTACGCCGCCAACACCTACGTCGCCTTCGTGAACTCGCCGCGCGCCGTGCACGGCGTGAGCCCGCGCGATCCGACGACGGTGCCGCGGCGCTACGTGAACTTCGTCGCCGAGGTGCCGGGGCGCGCATTCGAGCCGCCGCAGATGGGGCGGCTGCAGCGATTGTGGCGGCGACCCGCGGACGAGGCCGAAGAGCGCTACTAGCGGCGCGCCGCTACATCGCGGCTCGGCGGTCCAGCGCGGAACGCGTCGGATGCTGGCGTAGCGGATCGCGGCGAGCGGCGTGAGCCGTGGGCGGTGATCGGTCGCCGCCCCGATCGCGTTCGGGCGCGACGACGTCACAGAGCGCGCACCGAACGACCTCCGGCACGGGGCGAGAAACCATCAGCAAGCGAGAGCAATCGACGCAACGAGCGGCAGGCATGACCGGGCCACCTTAGTCAGAACTGGGAGCGAGTAAATTTGGGTGTCATACGGAGCGCGCGGTGCCGCGCGTCACGGCGGCGAGCTCGGCGGGGCCGAGCACGACGACGGCGTCGGGTGGCAGGCGAACGGTGCTCGCACCGCGCGCCACGTCGTCGGGCGATGCGAGGAGGACGGTACCGTCGATGTCGATCGGCACGTCGCACGGCCCGTCGCCGAGGTTCGCAGCGATGGCGACGGGGGCGCGCGTCGCGACGAGCCAACGCGCCCGTTCGTCGAACGCGACCCGGACGCGATCGAGCTTGCCGTCGAGGAGCGCCGGCGTGTGCCGTCGGAGCGCGATCAGTCGGCGGTGCCAGTCGAGCAGCTCGGCATGCGGTGCGCGCATGCGCTCGTGCCAGTCGAGGCGCGAACGCTCGAAGGTCGCGACGTCCTGCGGGTCCGGCACGTCGGCCGGATCCCACCCGAACGCCGCGAACTCGCTCCGCCGTCCCTCGCGGACGGCGTCGGCGAGCGCCGGGTCGTCGTGGGCCGTGAAGTACTGGAACGGCGTCGACGCGCCCCATTCCTCGCCTTGGAAGAGCAGCGGCACGAACGGCGACGTGAGCACCAGTGCGGCGCCGACCTTCAGGCGTGCGGGTGACACGAGCTGGCTCATCCTTTCGCCGCGCGCGCGGTTTCCGATCTGGTCGTGATTTTGAAGGAACCCGACGAGTCGAGTGCCGTCGACGCCGACGAGCGGCCGTCCGTGGGTGCGGCGGCGGTGGCGCGAGTAGCGGCGCGCGTAGACGTAGCCGCCCGTGAGCGCCGTCGCCAGATCCGCGATCGTGCCGAAGTCCTCGTAGTAGCCGGCGCGCTCGCCCGTCAGCACCGTGTGGAGCGCGTGATGGAAGTCGTCGCTCCATTGCGCGTCGAGCCCGTAGCCGCCGGCGATGCTCGGCCGGACCAGGCGCGGGTCGTTGAGGTCGCTCTCGGCGATGACGACGAGGTGGCGGCCGAGCGCCGCCGCGAGCGCGCGCACCTCGTCGGCCAGCTGTTCGAGCACGTGCGTCGCCGACGTGTCGAGGATGGCGTGGACGGCGTCGAGGCGGAGGCCGTCGACGTGGTAGTCGCGGAGCCACGCGAGCGCGTTGTCGCACACGAAGCGACGGACCTCGTCGCTCTCGGCCCCGTCGAAGTTGACCGCGTCGCCCCACGGCGTGCGGTAGCGATCGGTGAAGTAGGGCCCGAAGCGTCCAAGGTAGTTCCCGGCCGGGCCGAGGTGGTTGTAGACGACGTCGAGCAGCACGCCGAGGCCGCGCGCGTGGCAGGCGTCGACGAAGCGCTTCATGCCGTGCGGCCCGCCGTACGCCGAATGCGGCGCGTAGAGGTCGACGCCGTCGTAGCCCCAGCCGCGGCTCCCGGAGAATTCCGCGACCGGCATCAGCTCGACGTGCGTCACGCCGAGCTCGACCAGATGGTCGAGCCGCGCGATCGCGCCGGCAAACGTGCCCGCGGGGGTGAACGTTCCCACGTGCAGCTCGTAGATGACGCCGGACGCGAGCGGCGGCGCCTGCCACCCGGCGTCGGTCCAGCGAAACGCGTCGTGGTCCACGACGCGCGAGGGTCCGTGCACGCCGGCGGGCTGCCAGGCGGAGCGCGGATCGGGCAGGGGATCGCCGTCGTCGAGCGCGCAGGCGTAGTCGTCGCCCGGTCGGACGTCGGGGACGTCGACGCGCCACCAGCCGCGCTCGTCGCGCGTGCACGCGTGCCGGACGTCGCCGCGGACCAACGCGACGCGCGTCGCCTTCGGCGCCCAGACCGATCGCACCGTCATGCGGACTCCACGCGCGCGAGCAACGCCACCGGAAAGCGCGCGAGCACGTCCGCGAGCGAGACGCGGCCGCCGTCGACGACGTCGCCGGTCAGCACGTTCCGCCACCGGCCGGGCGCGAGCGCGAGCGTCGTGTCGCGCCAGCCGCCGCCGCGCTCGAGCCCCACGACCAAGCGCGGCACGACCGTCACCGCAGCCGTGGCGCGCGGAGCGGTCGTCGTCGCGCCGTCCGGCGCGATCGATTTCGAGCCTGCCGACGCGATCGATGCCGCGGTTTCGCCGCGCGCGAACGCGACGACGTGGGCAGCGGCAGCGCCTTCGGCTGCGAGCGCGCGATATCCGCCGTCGACGCCGAACAGCGCCGGCTGCGCGCGGCGGAACGCGAGCGTCCGCGCGAGGACGAGCAGCTTCGGCAGGCCCTCGTCGGCGCGCGCCCACGCGTGTTCCGCGGGCATCTCGCTGACGGCCGCCAACCGCGCTCGTCGCGCGTCGAAGTCGACGGGTCGCCGGTTGTCCGGGTCGACGAGCGAGAGGTCCCAGAGCTCGGTGCCCTGGTAGACGTCGGGGACGCCGGGGGCGGTGAGCTTCAGCAGCAGCTGCGCGAGCGCGTTCACGCGCGCCGGCCCGACGGTGCCGGCGACGAAACGCGCGACGTCCTCGGTGAACTCCGGGTCGCCGAGCGCGCCCTCGACGAAGCCGCGGAGCGCGCGCTCGTACGCCTCGTCGGGACGTGTCCACGCGGTCTGCTCCTTCCCCTCGCGGGCCGCCTTTTCCATGTAGGCCCAGGCGCGGTCGACATCGAGCGGCCAGGCGCCGACCACCGTCTGATAGAAGAGGTATTCCGCGTCGCCGTCGGGTGCGCCGTTCGTCCGATGGGGCGCGCAGCGATCGCGCCAGCGCCGCACCGCCGCCGCCCAGGCGTCGGGCATCTCGGAGAGCACGAAGAGCCGGGCGCGCACGTCCTCGCTGCGCTTGGTGTCGTGCGTCGAGGTCGCGAGCAGCGTTCGCGGCCACCGTCGCTGGGTCGCCTCCGCCGCCGCATGGAAGTCCGCCGCCGGTACGCCGAAGCGGCTCGGGTCGCCGCCGACCTCGTTCAGCGCGACGAACCGCGACCACGCGTAGAAGGCCGTGTCCTCGACGCCTTTGGCCATGGCGGGGCCGGTGAGCTGCTGGAAGCGCATCACCAGCTCGGTCTCGAGGGGACCGCGGACGCGCAGCAGCAAGAGGTCGCGAAAGAAGTCGAAGAGCGGTCCGTCGAGATCCGGCCGCGCGGCGCGCGCTGCCGCGGTCGCGGTCTCGACCGCCGCGGCGTCCTCGGGCGCGACCTCTCCGCTCTCGGCGCGCACGTACGAGCGATAGACGGGAAACGCCGCGACGACTTCGCGGAGCAGGTCCGTCACGACGTGCCGGGTGTGGTCGCGCTGCTCCGGATGGCGCTCGCAGACCTCCAGGAAGAGCGCGGCCAGCCGGTTCACGTCGCTGCCGAGGAGGTCGCGGCACGCGAGCAGCTTCTTCTCGCGGACGAGCGCGGGCCACGCGACGCTGCGGGCGGTCAGCTCCTCGTACAGCGCGGTCAACGGCGTTTCGCCGGCGGGATCGACGAAGAGGCCGCCGACCTTCCATCCGAAGTCGTAGCCGGTCGTGCCGTCGACCGGCCACGCGCTGCGCAGCGCCTCGCCGGGCTCGAGGATCTTCTCGACCACGATCCAGGCGCCCTCCGCCGCGGCGCGCAGGCGCGCGCAGTAGCCGGCGGGATCGCGGAGACCGTCGGGATGGTCGATGCGCAAACCTTCGACGGCGCCCGCCTCGACCCAGTCGAGGACGAGGCGATGCGTCTCGTCGAACACCTGCGGATCTTCGGCGCGGAGGCCGACCAGCGTGTCGATGTCGAAGAAGCGCCGGTAGCCGAGGTCGCGGTCGGCGGCGCGCCAGTACGCGAGCCGGTAGTTCTGGCGCTCGAGCAGCGCGTCCAGGCGCGCCGGATCGGCGTTGATCGCGGCGACCTCCTCGTCGATCGCGTGCGTCGCGTCGCGGTCCTCGACCAGGACGCGCGCGAGGAGCCCGCGCAGCACCTCCTTGTCGCGGTGCCGGCGCGTGCGGCTTTCGTGGTCGGCCGCCGTCGCGAGCGGCAGCTCACCGAACGCGTCGGCGAGGAACGCGAGCAGCTCGGAGTGCGTCCTGGCCGCGGCGCCGCGCACGAGGTCGTCGAGCGAGCGCGGCGCGATCGGAAACCGCCGCTCGTGGTAGCCGACGACGAAGTCGGCGCCCTCGCGGACGAGCCGCAGCGTGCCGTGCGCGATCTCGCGGCCGGAATGGTCGCCGAGGACCGGCAGCAGCACGCGGTTCTTGAGCCGCGACTCCGGCGGGTCCCAGTCGACGTCGAAGTGCGCGGCGTAGCGGCTGGCGGGCCCGTTCTCGAGCACGTCCCACCACCACGGATTCTCGGGCGCGATCGCCATGTGGTTCGGGACGACGTCGAGCAGGATCGCGAGCCCGTTCGCGCGGGCGGCATCGACGAGCGCGGTGAAGCCGGCGTCGCCGCCGAGCTCGGGATTCACCCGCCGCGGGTTCACGACGTCGTAGCCGTGCGTGCTTCCCGGCACCGCCGAGAGCACCGGCGAGCAGTAGACGTGGCTCACCCCGAGCGCGGCGAGATACGGCACGAGCGCGGCCGCCGCGTGCAAGTCGAAGCCCGCGTGCAGCTGCACGCGGTAGGTCGCGCGCGGCTCAGTCGACACGGCGGAGCAGGAGGAGCGACCGGTCCTCGACGCGTACCGAGGCGTCCGCGTCGAAGCGCGTCCCGACCGGGGGCGTGCTCCCCGTCGCCATCTCGGCCTCCCACTGCGTGCCGATCGTCGCGGGCGGCAGCGTGAAGTCGAGCGGCTCGTGGTGGGCGTTGAACAGCACGAGGAACGAATCGTCGACGACGCGGTTGCCGTGGCGGTCCGGGCTCGCGATGCGCTCGCCGTTCAGGAAGACCTGCAGCGACTTCGCGAAGCCCGTGCTCCAGTCCTCGGCGCTCATCTCCGAGCCGTCGGGGCGGAACCACGCGAGGTCGGCGACCACGTCCGTGCCGGCGCCGTGCTCGGTGGAGTAGATCGCGCGGCCCTGGAACCAGCGCCGCCGCCGGAACACCGGATGCCGGCGCCGGAAGTCGACGAGGCGGCGCGTGAACGCGAGCAGCTCCACGTCGGCCGACTCCCAGTCGAACCAGGAGATCTCGTTGTCCTGACAGTAGGCGTTGTTGTTGCCGCGCTGCGAGCGGCCGATCTCGTCGCCGCCGAGCAGCATCGGCAGGCCCTGCGAGAGGAGCAGCGTCGCGAGGAAGTTGCGCTGCTGCTTCGCGCGCAGCGCGAGCACCGCCTGGTCGGCGGTCTCGCCCTCGGCGCCGCAGTTCCACGAGCGGTTGTGGTCCTCGCCGTCGCGGTTCTCCTCGCCGTTCGCCTCGTTGTGCTTCTGGTCGTAGGACACGAGATCGCGCAGCGTGAAGCCGTCGTGGGCGGTGACGAAGTTGACGCTCGCGTACGGACGGCGGCCGCCCGACTCGTAGAGGTCGGAGCTGCCGGTGAAACGCGAGGCCAGCTCGCCGAGCGTCTGATCGACGCCGCGCCAGTAGTCGCGCACGGTGTCGCGATACTTGCCGTTCCACTCGGCCCAGCCGACCGGGAAGTTCCCCACCTGGTAGCCGCCCGGACCGAGGTCCCACGGCTCCGCGATCAGCTTCACCTGCGAGATCACCGGGTCCTGATGGATGAGGTCGAAGAAGACCCCGAGCCGATCGACGGCGTGGAGCTCGCGCGCGAGCGCGCTCGCGAGGTCGAAGCGGAAGCCGTCGACGTGCATCTCGAGCACCCAGTAGCGCAAGCTGTCCATGATCATCTGCAGCGTGCGCGGGTGGCGCATGAAGAGCGTGTTCCCGCAGCCCGTGTAGTCCATGTAGTAGCGGCGGTCGTCCTCGACGAGCCGGTAGTAGGCCGCGTTGTCGATGCCGCGGAACCCGAGCGTCGGGCCGAGGTGGTTGCCCTCGGCGGTATGGTTGTAGACGACGTCGAGGATCACCTCGATGCCCGCCTGGTGCAGCGTCTTCACCATCGTCTTGAACTCGGTCACCTGGTGGCCGAGCTGGCCGGTCGCGGCGTAGCGGACGTCGGGCGCGAAGAAGCCGATCGAGCTGTAGCCCCAGTAGTTGGTGAGCCCGCGCTCGACCAGATGGCGGTCGGCGACGAACTGATGGATCGGCAGCAGCTCGACGGCGGTGACGCCGAGCTCCTTCAGGTACGCGATCGCCGCCGGGCACGCGAGGCCGGCGTACGTGCCGCGTTGCCCGGGAGGAATGTCGGGGTGGCGCGTCGTGAAGCCTTTGACGTGCACCTCGTAGACGATCGACTCGTGCATCGGCACGTGCAGCGGCCGGTCGTCGCCCCACGTGAAGGCGCCGTCGATCACGACCGACTTCGGCACGTACGGCGCGCTGTCGCGCTCGTCGCGCGCGTCCTCGTCGCCGCCGATCGTGTAGCCGAAGAGCGCGTCGTGCCAGCGCACGGTGCGGTCGAACGACTTGCCGTACGGGTCGAGCAACAGCTTGTCGGCGTTGAAACGATGGCCGTTCGCCGGATCCCACGGGCCGTGCACGCGCCATCCGTAGCGTTGCCCCGGCCGCGCCTCGGGCAAGTAGACGTGCCACACCTGGTCGGTGCGCTCGGTGCACGTGATGCGCGCGACCTCGTCGTTGCCCTCGGGCCCGTCGAACAAGCACAAGTCGACGCCCTCGGCCGATTCCGAGAAAAGCGCGAAGTTGACGCCCGAGCCGTCCCACGTGGCGCCGAGCGGATAGGGTGTTCCGGGCCACGTCTGCATGGGTGCGAACGGACCATGCACGGGATGTGCCCGACCGCTCTCCTGCAACGTCGGGCTCTCGCGTCGAGTCATCGCGTGTAGGTTCTACCGTCTACGGCAAATGCGAGGCGACTCCGCCGTCCGCGCGGTCACGCTCTCGGCGAGGCCCTCCATCGTTTTCGTGATCCCACCCGATCGCCCCGTCGTCCGCATCAATGGGATCTCTTCGGAATCGACGAGCGTAGGATTTTCCCCGACCTCGACGGCGTCGCGGCGGCGATCCGGCGGTATTACGAGTAGGGCTGAAGGCGAACGCGGCGGGATGCCGCGACGGGCCTCGCTATCGCCCCTCTACCGCAGCTCGTCGAGCAGCGCCTTCGCGTCCATGAGGTCGCGCGTGTCGAAGCCTTCGGTGAACCACTCGTAGACCGGGGCGAGGAGGGCGCGGGCCTCGGGGCGCTTGCCCTGATCGCGCCAGAGGCGGGCGAGGCTCGTCGCGGCGCGCAGCTCGAACGAGCGGGAACCCTGCTCGCGGGCGATGGCGAGAGCGCGGTGATAGCAAGCGGCCGCCTCGTACGCGTCGCCGCCGGTTGCGACGACGAGGTCGCCATCGAGGCGATGGAGATCGGCGTCCCAGAAAGGCTGGCCCGTCTGTGCGGCGACGGCGAGGGCGGTCTGGACCGTGCCCTGCGCCTCGGCGAGCTGGCCGGCGGCGTGCTGTGCTTCGGCCAGAAACGCAAAGGTCGAGGGTGCGCCCGCTTGGGTTCCCGTCTCGGCGGCGAGCGCCAGGCCACTCAGAATGTCGGGGAGCGCGCCGAAATCGCCGGCTACTACGCGGGAGACGGCATGGCACGCGCGCCCGAGGCCGAGCCAGAAGGGAAACCCGTGCGTCTCGCTCAGCGCGACCGCCTCCGTCGCGCGCTCGCGCTGCGCGGCAACGTCGCGTCGGAGGATGTGCACGCTCGCCTCGAACAGGAGCGCGAACGCCAGGCTGAACGGGTCGTCGAGCCGGCGCGCCAGGGCCACCGCCTCGCGGGCTCGTGCGAGCGCCGCGTCGGGCTGGCCGAGGCACCAGAGGCTCCACGCGGAAAAGTTCAGCGCGCTGATGCCTTGATCGTTGCCGAGCACTCGGACGTGCCCGTGATGCTGTACGGGGTCATACAGTTCGATCGCCCGTTCGCAGTGCGCGAGCGAGGACACGAACTTCCCTTGGTAGTGCTCGGAGAGCGCGACTTCTGTGTGCCCGAAGAGCGCCAGCTCCCGGTCGCCACGCGCCTCGGCTGCCGCGAGCACCTCCGCAGCCAACGCTCGTCCGCGCTCGACTTCTCCGCGAGTGAAGTAGCAGATCGCCAGCCCGATGCGTGCTACGCCGAGTCGCGCTGCGTCGCCTGCCGCCACGCCCAACGCCGCCGCCCGTTCGTAGGCGGCTGCCGCGTCCGGGTGCGCATAGCCGCGCGCGACGATGAGCGAACCTCCGAGGGCGAGTTGGACGCTCAGCTCGCCCTCGTCGCGCTTCACGCTCGCCGGCCACGTTTCCAGGAGATGGATCGCTCTCTGCAATTGCCGGATCGACTCCTCGTGCGCCGAGCGCGCCTGCGCCCGCTCGCCGGCCCGGCCGTAGTACGTGATCGCGTCGTCGCTGCGGCCCGCCGCCTCGGCGTGCCGCGCCACCACCTCGGGCTCGCTCTCGACCCGCTCGCAGAACTTCTCCCGCAGCACATCGACCACCCGCCCGTGGAGCTGCTGGCGCGTCCGCTTCAGCAGCGACTCGTACGCCGCCTCCTGCACGAGCGCGTGCTTGAACATGTACGTCGCCTCCGGCGGCTCGCCGCGCTGGAACACGATCTCCGCGTCCACGAGGCGCGCGAGTCCCTGGCGGAGGCCCGCGTCGTCCATCCCCGCGACAGCGGCCAAGAGCGGGTAGCCGAACTCGCGCCCGAGGACGGCCGCCCGCTGCGCCACCTCCTTCGCCGTCGCGAGGCGGTCGAGCCGCGCCATCAGCGAGTCGGCGAGACTCGCCGGGATCGCCTCGACGCCAAGCGCCGCGCCGGGCTCTGCCATCGCTTTGGTCAGCTCCTCGACGTAGAGCGGCACGCCGTCGGCGCGGGCGACGAGCACGTCGAGGGTGGCGACAGGTAACTCCGTGCCCGCGAGCGTCGCGATCATGTCGCGCGCCTGGCACTTCGTGAGCCGCGCGAGCTGGAGCGTCGTCAGGTTCGACCGCGCCGGCCAGGGTCGCGTGAACTCCGGGCGCGTCGTCGCGACGAACAGCACCCGCGCCATGGCGCTCTGCGCGATGATGCGCCCGAGCAGCTCCACCGACGAGGCGTCGCACCAGTGGAGGTCCTCGACCAGCAGCACGAGCGGCTGGACGGTGCTGATCGCGAGGTTCCACTGCGCGAGTAGCTCCATCGTCTTCCGGCGCTGCACGTCCGGGTTCATCGTGAACGGCGTCGGGAGCGGCAGGCCCAGGAAGTCGGCGAGTAGCGATACGTTCTCGGGCGAGGCGAGGTCGCGGAGCCCACGCTCGATCTTCTCGACCTTCTCCGTCGCCGTGTCCGTCGTCGTGAACGCCAGCCCTTGTGCCACGAGCGCCATCACCGGATGAAACGGCGTGCCCTCGGTGTAGGGGCTCGCACCGCATTCGAGCCACGTATGCGGAGTCGTCGCGAGGCGCTCGCGCAGTTCATACGCGAGCCGCGACTTTCCGACGCCCGCCTCGCCGACGACGAGCACGTTCTGGCCTTCACCGTCCGCCGCCCGCTCCCAACGCTCGACGAGCGTCGCCAGCTCCACCTCGCGCCCGACGAACGGAGTCAGCCGTCCTCCCGCGACGTCGAGCCGACTCCGCACCCCGCTCGGTTGCACGACGCGATAGAGCGGCACCGGCTCACGCACGCCTCTCAGCATATGCGGTCCACTGTCCTCGACCACGAACATCCCGGCCACGAGGCGCTGCGTCGCGGCGGTGATAAGCACCGTGCCGGGCTCGGCCGCCCCCTGCACCCGCGCCGCGACGTTCGCGGTCTCGCCGAACACCTCGCCGCCGTCGGCAATCACGACCGGGCCAGTGTGCATGCCGATGCGCACGCACAGCCGCGTGCCGTCGGCGCAGGTGGCGTTGAGCGGCGCCAGGGCGTCGACCACGGCGAGCCCGGCGCGCACGGCGCGCTCCGGATCGTCCTCACGCGCCGTCGGCCAACCGAAGTAGATGAGCAGGCCATCGCCGAGGTTCTTCGCGACGTGGCCGCCGAACCGCGCGACGGCCCCAGCGGCGGTCTGCTGATATTCCGCGAGGACGTCACGCCACTCCTCGGCGTCGAGCTGCGCCGACAGCTCGGTCGAGCCGACGAGATCGCAGAAGAGGACCGTCACCTGGCGCCGCTCGCCGGAGTCCGACTCCGCGATCCGTCGTTCCGTCCCGGCGGCTCCGGCGACGCGCGAGCCACATGCGCCGCAGAAGTTTCCGCCGGGTGCGAGGGCTCGCTGACACACGGGACACGACGCGGAAAGCGCCTGCCCACACGCGGAGCAGAACTTCGCGCCGCTCAGATTCTCATGGCCGCAGGGGGAGCAGCGCATCGTCGCGCGCCGGCACTACCACGACGCGGTCGTATGCCATAACGGGTACGCAGCGTGGGGTCGCAGAGCGTTCGATTCGAAATCGGCGAAAAGGTGACGTTGGCAGTATTGGGATGAATGTTGCCAGGTCAGTGGTCGCGATTGCGCCAGTGTGGCGCACGCGGCGCCGAATCGAAGCGTAAGCCCGAGCGAGCCGTGCCTGGTCCGGCGCTCGGGGCGCGACGGGGAGAGCAGCCCAAAGCTCGGACGTCGCAACACGACGCCGGCCGGCAATCGCGCCGATCGAAGCCGCTACGACATCAATGCTCGGTATGACGATCGCGGGCACGGTCGGCATCGCCGCTCGGTGTCGGGCTCGGACAGGGCCGAGCGAGTTTGCGCCGATACGCGATCGCCGCACCCGGGTCTGGTTCCGACTGTGGGTGCAATGACATCCCAAACTGATGTGAGTGCAAGAGCATCCCTGACACTTGTGTTCACTGACATCCCTGACACTTGGCGCAGGTTTCGGAACCGTCTTGCTAGATGCCTCCTTGCTTTCGTTCCGTGGTACAGACCGGCTACATGGGTGACACTTTAGACCGACGACATCGGTAACAGTCGTCGGTGCCTGGCATATCGCTCCACCACGGAGGTGGAGCATGCCGTGGAAGCAGAGGTCACCGATGGACGAGCGGTTGCGATTCGTCGTGAGCGCGCGCTCTGGCCACTTCACGATCGCCGCGTTGTGTCGGCGGTACGGCGTGAGTCGGAAGACGGGCTACAAGTGGCTCGCGCGCTATGAGGCGGACGGGCGCGCGGGGTTACGGGAGCGGAGCCGGGCGCCCCGGCGCCGTCCGCAGGCGCTCTCGATGGAGATGGTCGCGGCGCTCATGGAAACACGGCGCCTGTATCCGTCGTGGGGTCCGCGCAAGTTGGCCGCCTGGCTGCAGCGGCGCATGCCCGACGTCCGATGGCCGGCGCCGAGCACGATTGGGGACGTCTTTCGTCGCCAGGGCGTGCCGCTCGCCACGCGGCGCCCGCGACGGCGCTCGCTGCATCCGGGACGGCCGCACGTCGTCGCCACGGCGCCGAATCACGTCTGGACGGCCGACTTCAAAGGCCAGTTTCGTCTGCGCAATGGCGTCGAGTGGTGTGTGCCCCTCACCGTCGCCGATCTCCATAGTCGCTACCTGCTCGCCGTGCGCGCAATGCATACGACGGATGCCCACGCCGTGCAGGACGATTTCACGCGCCTCTTTCGTGAGGTCGGCCTGCCGCGCGTCATTCTCACCGATAACGGGCCGCCGTTTGCCTCGACCGGCTTGCTCGGGCTGACGACACTGAGCGTGTGGTGGATTCGTCTCGGCATTCATCCGCTCCGCATCGAGCCCAGCCGTCCCGACCAAAACGGCGCGCACGAGCGCATGCATCGCACACTCAAAGCCGAAACGACGTGGCCACGCGCCGGCAATCGCGTCGCGCAGCAGCGCCGCTTCAATCACTTCCGTCAGGTCTACAACCTCGAGCGCCCGCACGAGGCCCTCGATCAGCACACCCCCGCCAGTCGATGGCGTCCATCCCGGCGGGCGTTTCCAGAACGCCTGCCGCTGCCCGACTACCCGTCGCACTTCGAAGAGCGCATCGTGAGCGACACCGGGATGATCGCCCTGCACTCGACGCCGATTCGCCTCACGTCCGCCCTACGCGGCGAACGCGTGGGGCTCGAGGAAACCGACGACGGTGTGTGGTCGGTGCACTTCTGTCACGTGTTGCTCGGTCGTCTCGATCAACGCACGTACACGCTCTACACCTAACTCGACCACCGACGTGTTACCCATGTCGCCGGTCCGAACTGTTACCGATGTCGCCGGTTGCACACCGTGTGATGTTAGAAGCTAGCTTAATTCAAGATGAAGCACGCCGGTTGTCACGAGCAACTCGATCTGTCTCTCGCGCCGAAGTTCGGCTGGGGCGGAGCGCGGACGGGTGCGGGACGGAAGCCGGGTCCCAAGCCGGCGATGCGCCATGGCTCACGCGCGGCGTTCGGCAAGCTGGTGCCCGCTCACGTGACCATTCGCATGCGTCGCGGCGTTCCGTCGTTGCGGACGGTGCCAATCGTGCACGAGATCCAGCGGACCTTCGGGCACGGGTGTGAGCGCGGCGATTTTCGGCTCGTGCACTACTCGCTGCAGGGGAACCATGCGCATCTCATCGTCGAAGCGCGTGATCATCTCGCGCTCGGGCGCGGGATGATGGCGATCGGCGCGCGGCTTGCGCGTGCGGTGAATCGGGTTGCGAACCGGACCGGAGCCGTCATCGCCGAGCGCTATCATCATCGCCTGCTGCGGAGCCCGACCGAAGTGCGGAACGCGCTTCGCTATGTGCTGCTGAACGCGCGACGGCATTCGTCGGCCGTGAGGAAGTCCGTGAACGCTCTCGTTCGGCTGGACCGCGCGTCCTCCGCGTCGTGGTTCGACGGTTGGCGGCCGAGCGCACGATTCGAGCCGGTCGGCTCACGCGGTCCGTCACCGGTAGCGCGCGCTCGGACGTGGCTGCTCGACAGGGGATGGCGAAAAGTGGGGTTGCTTGATCCGACGGACGTGCCGGCGGCGCCGTAGGGGCGCCGGGGCGCCGTCCGTCCGCGAGGTGGAGCGCGCCCGCAGGATCCGAGCAGACAAAAAAGGGTTGTAGAAGGGTTGCTCTGCGCGTCCAGCGCACGACGTAGGGTCGGTCGCAAGAAGGGTCGCCCGACTTCTCTCGACGACTGGTCGCCGGGCGCTCGCCGGCAGAGTCCGCGAAGATGTCGGCGTGCGTCGCCATTGCCGCCGCTGCGCGAGATCGGGCGACCGCGTCGCATCGGGCGACCCGCGTCGCGTCCGGCTCTTCGTCGAAGACGATTTCCGCTTGAACCTCGGTCCGCGTCGCTGTCGGCTCCCGGTGCGGCGCTCGTCTAGCAACAGGTCTCCGAGTGGATCGACGACGAGGCGACGAGGATCGCCGCCGACGCATCGGAGATCTGGCTCGAGACGGTTCGACGTGATGGAGCCCGCGATCCCCGCTGCGAAGGGCAATTGGAAGAAGCCGTTAAGGGGCGCGGTGAGGGCTACGGAAGCAGCGCCGGTGTTGCCTGATGCCCCGACAGTCCCGGTGACCTACCCCCGTTTCCCGTCCGGGCATCATGAGAGTCGACGTCACCGACGCCCCCGCACTCGCACGTCCGCACTCGCCCTCGTCCTCGCCCTCGCACTTCGCTTCGCTCGTGGTAAGACCCGCCGCCATGATCCTCTCCGGGAAGACGGTGCTCGTGACCGGCGTCGGCGTCGGGCTCGGGCGGGAGTGTGTGGCGGCGGCGCTGCGGCATGGGGCGAACGTCGTCATGGCGGCGCGGACGCAGGCGAACCTCGACGCGGCGGCCGCCGAGCTCGATCCCGACGGCACGCGGATCGCGACGAAGGCGACGGACATCAACGACGCGGGCGCGTGCGAGGCGCTCGTCGCGCACGCGACCGAGCGCTTCGGCGGCGTCGACGCGCTGGTGCAGGTGGCGGCGTTCGAGCACTCGTGGGGCGGGCTCTACGCGACCGACTTCGCGACCTGGCGACAGGCGTTCGAGACCAACGTGCTCGGCGCGCTGACGGTCATCCGCGCCGCCGCGACGTCGATGAAGGCGCGCGGCGGCGGGTCGATCGTGCTGATCGGCTCGCAGTCGATGTTCAAGCCGTCGTTGCCGCAGGCGGGTTACGCGGCGTCGAAAGGCGCGCTGCTCTCGGCGACCTACTATCTCGCGGACGAGCTCGGGCCGGACGGGATCCGCTGCAACATGGTCGTGCCGTCCTGGATGTGGGGACCGCCGGTCGAGATGTTCCTCAAAGGACAGGCGAAGCAGGACGGCATCACGAGGCAGGAGGCATTGCAGCGCGTCGTCGGGACGTTTCCGCTCCGCCGCATGACCGAGGACGGCGAGGTCGCCGACGTGGTCGCGTTCTTCATGTCCGACCTTTCGAAGGCCGTGACGGGCCAATACCTGCTGGTCAACGCCGGCGAGATGTCGCGATGACGGCCGAGAAGAAGCGCGTCGTCGTCTGGGGCACCGGCTTCGTCGGAAAGCTCGTGATTCCGGAGATCGTGCGCCATCCGTGCTTCGAGCTCGTCGGCGTCGGCGTCAGCAACAAGGAGAAGGTCGGGCAGGACGTCGGCACGCTCTGCGGCATCGCGCCCGTCGGTCTCACCGCGACCGACGACGTCGCGCAGCTCATCGCGACCGACCCCGACGCGCTCGTGCACTACGGGCCGACCGCGGCGTACGCGCGCGACAACATCCGCCTCATCAAGCAGTTCCTGCTCGCCGGCATCGACGTCTGCTCGACGGCGATGACGCCCTGGGTGTGGCCGCAGATGACGAAGAACCCGCCGCAATGGATCGCGCCGATCACCGACGCGTGCGAGCAGGGCGGGGCATCGTGCTTCACGACCGGCATCGACCCCGGCTTCGCGAACGACCTCTTCCCGCTGACGCTCATGGGCCTCTGCGGCGAGGTGCGGATCGTGCGCGCGCTCGAGATCCTCGACTACCTGAACTACGAGGGCGACTACGAGATCGAGATGGGCATCGGGAAGCCGCCCGAGTTCCAGGCCTTGCTCGAGAATCCCGACATCCTCGCGATGTCGTGGGGCGCGACGGTGCCGATGATCGCGCACGCGGCGGGCATCGAGCTCGACGACATCACGACCACCTGGGACAAGTGGGTCACGCCGAAACCGATCGCGACGGTGAAAGGCACGATCAACCCCGGCGAGGTCGCGGCCATCCACTTCACGATCAACGGCGTCTACCGGGGCACCACCCGCATCCAGCTCGAGCACGTCAACCGCGTCGGACAGGACGCGGCGCCGGACTGGCCGCGCGGCCGAGAGAACGACGTCTATCGCGTCGAGATCGAGGGCTCGCCGTCGATCTTCCAGGAGACCGCGTTCCGCTTCACAGACGGCAGCGGGCGTGACGCGTCGACGGCGGGGTGCATGGCGACGGGGCTCCGCGCGCTGAACGCGGTGCCGTACGTGAACGAGCTGCCGCCCGGGTGGGTGACGGCGTTGGACCTCCCGCTCATTCCCGGACGCGGCACGATCCGCTGAGCCGCCGCCGGCGCGCTCGACTTATCCAACCCGCTGCGAAGCCGAGCGCGAGAAACAACGCTCGGTATTGCGTTCCCTGTCCGATCTCGGCGACAGCGACGCCACTCCGGCCGCAGCCTGCTCAGCGGCCGCAGTCGCGCGTCGTCGCGTTCGTGATGGTCCACGACGCGTCTCCGCCGCACGGCACCGTTCGATAGAGGAAGCAACCCGCCTCGTCCTCGGCGATCACGACGATCGCGCTGCCGTCGCACGCGACGTTGCTCAGCGTCACGCCGGCGCCGGACGTCAAGGCGATCGCGTTCAACTGGTCGGGACCCCAGCTGCGATCGGCGTAGAGCGACAGGTAGAGGCCGTCGATCCGCCGCGTCGCATCGTTCGTGACGCCGATGGTGATCGGGGCCGCGAGGGCCGCCGAGGTCGTCAGCAGACCGACGACGCCGAGCAGCGCGGTCGCAATCGTTCGTGTTCGAAGTGCTCGCATCATGGGTGTCCTCCGTGGCACGCGCGTCAGTTGCATGGACCAGTCGAGGAGAAGAGCGGACCTTGGTCACCGCACACGTGCCCCGGACGCTGGTCGTGCGGAACGCAGAGCCCGGTGGTGCCGGTGCACTGGCCGCCGCGGCCGTCGACGGCGACGAAGTTTAGATGGTACACGCGACCGTCGTCGAGGCCGCTCCGCTCCGAGCGCACGCTGACGGTCGTGGCGCCGATGCCGGTCGCGTCCGGACACGTGTTGCCGTCGCCGAGGTCGTTCAGCGGCTCGTCCTGCGTGACGCTCGTGATCGTGACGGTCACGGGATCGCCGTCGGGATCGGTGACGCCGACGATCGAGACGCTCTCGAACTTGTGATTGGGCGGCCAGAGCTCGCCGGAGCTCGGTCCGGCGTGGCTGCAATCGGGCGGATGGTTGACCGGCGTCGCGACCGCGGTGGGCGTGCTGGTGCGGATCGGCGTTGCCGTGCGCGTCGGGGTCGCCGTGCGGGTCGCGGTCGGCGTGACGGTGACGGTCGCGGTGGCCGTCGCGATCGGGGTCGCGGTGCGAGTGACCGTCGCGGTCGGCTGCGGCGTCGTTGTCGCGGTGGTGGTCGGAAGCGCGGTCACGGTCGCGGTCGGCACGGGCGTCTGCGTCGATGTGGGAAGCGGGGTCGTCGTGGCCGTCGTCGTCGGAATCGCTGTTGCGGTCGCCGTCGGAAGAGGCGTGGTGGTGGCGGTGGTGGTCGACAGCGCCGTTGCGGTCGGGAGCGGCGTGGTCGTCGCGGTCGTGGTCGGCAGCGCTGTTTCCGTCGCAGTCGGAAGAGGCGTGGTGGTCGCCGTGGTGGTCGGCAGCGCCGTCTCGGTCGCGGTCGGAACGGGCGTGGTGGTCGCCGTCGTGGTCGGCAGGGCGGTTTCCGTCGCGGTCGGCACGGGCGTGGTGGTCGCCGTGGTGGTCGGGAGCGCCGTTTCGGTCGCGGTCGGAACGGGTGTGGTCGTCGCCGTGGTGGTCGGCAGCGCAGTCTCGGTGGCGGTCGGCAGCGGCGTCGCCGTTGCGGTCGTCGTCGGCAGGGCGGTTTCCGTCGCCGTAGGCACGGGCGTCGCCGTGTGTGTCGGGTCCGCAGTCTCGGTCGCGCTCGGGCCCGGCGTCGCCGTGATGCTTGGCGTCTCGGTGGCCGCTGGGGTCTCGGTCGCCGTCGCCGTGTCGGTCGCGACCGGCGTCGCGGTCGGCGTCGGCGGAACGTCGCCGGGCGTCGCTCCGATCGTGCCGGCCGGCGTGGGCGTCGCGACGGGCGTGGCGGTCGCCTCGGGCGCGTCGCACGTCGCGATCAACGCCTGGACGACGCGCGCCGAGCTTTCGATCGTCGGCGCCGTGCCGACCGAGAAGATCGTGTCGCCGGTCTGCGTCGGGCCCTGCGCCATCGCGTGGACCGCGACGGGCATGCTGGGCCCCGCGCTCCACGTGTCGTCGTTCGGGTCGTAGATCTCCGTCGTTCCGAGCGGGATGCCCGACCCGTCGTCGCCGCCGAAGACGACGATGCGCCCGCACAGCACTCCGCCGACCGCCGCGGCGCGTGGTGACGGCACCGACGGCGTCGTGGCGCCGAGCGTCCACGCGTCGAGCGCGGGATCGTAGATCTGCACCGCGTTCGTGACCGACGTCGGATCGAGCGCGCCGCCGATCACGTAGATCTTGCCGCCGAGCGCGACGGCCGTCGCGGCGTCGGAGACCGCCAGCGGCAACGGCGCCAGCACGGTCCAGACGTCGGTCGCCGGGTCGTACATCTCGACCGTGTCGAAGATGGTGCCTTCGCCGAGCGCGAATCCGCCCCGGCCGCCGATCGTGTAGATCAGCGATCCGATCGTGACGGCGCGGAGGCCGGCGCGCGCCACGGTGAGGATCTGCGGCAGCGTCTCCAGCCATTCGCCGACCGCGGGATCGTAGACCTCGACCGTCGCCGTCGGTCCGTTACCGCCGATCGCATAGTATTTCCCGTCGGCGACGGCGCCGGCGAGCGCGGAGCGCGGCTCGGACGCGATCGGCAGCGTCGACTCGTTCGCCCACGTTCCGGTGGCGAGATCGTAGACGTCGAGATCGGAGCTGTCGAAGCCGAAACGGAGGCCGTGGCTCACGTAGAGCGAGCTCCCGATGACTCCGCCCGCGGAGTCGTACACGCCCGTCGGCACGTTCGCGCGCGTCTCCCACGTGAGCGTCCCCGGAAACGGGGCCGCGGCGGTCCCGGCCGGATTGCCGAGCCCCAGCGCCCATTCGCTCAGCACGACGAGCACGACGAGCAAGCGATGCTTCCCCACGAGCCGACTGCGCATACGATGTGTCTCCCCCCGGCTGCGCGTCGCCGTGATGGTGCGCGCCGAAGCTCTTCGGGAGAGCAACGGATGTGCCGGCGCCGCACGGGTCGTGGGCGGCACGTGGCGACGGGTGTGGCCCTCACACGCCACGACGAACGTCATCGCGTGCGGTGGGGACGCGAATGGCGGTGACCGAAACGCGCCGCGCATGCGCATCGCCGCCGTCCTTCTACAAAACGACCGCGAGCGCGCGACGCGAATCGCGCGCAGACGGCGCCCGTGCTCGCACCTCGCATGGCACTGCCGTTGCTGGTCCTTCGCTAACCGCGGCGCGAGAGAACGCCCGCCGCGCGCTGCGATCCGCGGGCGGAGCTCGACCACGCAATCATCCGGAGGTGAACGGTGGCAATCGATCTATTGAAGGACCGCGGGGTCCCCCTCGAGAAGCAGAGCTTCACGTGGCGGGAGCTCGTGCAGGCGCCGTACAGCAAGCTCGACGACGACGCGTTCACGCGCGTGCGCGTCATCTTGATGAACGGCATCGAGTCGGAGGCGCTGCGCTTCCAGCACGCCTGTGCGCGCATGAACGCCGACCTGCAAATGGCGCTCGCGCGCGTCCGGCGCGTCGAGCAGCACCAACAGACGATGGTGAACTGGCTGAACCCGGCCGATCAGAGCCCGCTCGAGACGACGATCGGATTCGAGCAGGTGGCGATCGAGGTGACGGCGAGCGTCGCGATGGCGGAGCCCGATCCGTATCTCGCCCAGCAGTATCGCTTCGGGCTCCTCGAGGACTTCGACCACCTCTACCGCTACGCGGCCTTGTACGACCGGGTGGAGGGAAAGGACGCGAATACGCTCGTGCAGAGCTATTCGGACATCGTTCCCGGCCGGCCGACCTTCTTTCACCACCGCTACCCGGACGACAACGTCCGGCTGCCCTACGACCGCCGCCAGGCGCAGGCGATCACGAAGCTCAACGCCTACACGATCATGGCGGGCGAGCATCAGACGCACGACTACTACATGAACATCGGACCGACCTTCTCCGACCCGGCGGCGCGCCAGCTCTACGCCGAGATCGCGTCCGTCGAGGAGCAGCACGTCACGCAGTACGAGTCGATGATCGACGCGAGCGAGTCGTGGCTCGAGAAGTGGCTGCTGCACGAGGCGTGCGAGGCGTACAACTACTGGAGCTGCGTCGAGCACGAGTCGAACGGCCGCGTGAAGGCGATCTGGGAGCGCTTCCTCGACTACGAGCTCGGGCATCTGCGGTACGTCGCCGACCTGTTCGAGAAGCACGAGCGGCGGGACGCCGCCGAGATCCTGCCGTCCGCGTTTCCGCAGCCGATCGAGTACGTCAGCCACCGCGAGTTCGTGCGCGACGTGCTGCGGAAGGAGGTCCATTTCCGCGCGTCGGGCACGGCGATCGTCGAGCGCGAGCCCGACGACAGTCCGTCGATCCCGTACCGCGAGCAGATGAACGCCGACGGCTCGCCGTCGGAGACGGTCGCGGCCGGCTACGTGTGGACGCCGGGCGGCGAGCTCGCGGCGGAAGCGATGAGCGGGTCGACGACCCACGAGGAGACACGTCCATGAAGAGCGAAACGATGCTGGGAACCAACCGCACGGGCGCCAAGCTCGCGCCCGAGATGCTGGAGGAGATGGTGAGCGGAACGCAGGAGTTCCCGCCGACGTCGGCCGGGGATGCCGAGGGGCTCGCCGACATCCGGAACGCGTACAGCGAGGAGGGCGAGCCGATCGGCACGATGCCGCCGCCGACCGGCGTGAAGCAGCTCGCGAAGACCGCCGCGGCGGCGGTGACCGGCGGCGCGCCGATGCAGCTGCTCGATCTGATCGGCGAGCGGCTCGCGTTCGAGCGCGCCGGCACGCGGCTCTGGGAGGCGCTCGTCGCGAAGCACGACGCGACCGGCGGATTCAAAGGCGGGCCGTCGCGGGACGACATCGCGCACATCCGCGACGAGGAGCTCCAGCATTTCGAGCTGCTGCGCGAGCTGATGGAGCGCCTCGACGCCGATCCGACGGCGGTCACGCCGGCCGCCGACATCCAGGCCGTCGCGAGCATGGGTCTGCCGCAGGTGCTGACCGATCCGCGCACGGACTTCCTGCAGTGCCTGGAAGCGGTGCTGGTCGCCGAGCTCGTCGACAACGACTGCTGGCCGTCGCTGCTCGAGCTCCTCGCCGAGGCCGGGTACCGGGACGAGGCCGCCGAGCTGCTCTGCGCCGTCGAGAGCGAGCGCGAGCACCTCGAGAAAGTGCGGTCGTGGCTCGCGGCGGGCCAGGGGCGCTCGGTCGAGGCGGTGCGGAATCTCTCGCAGGCGGAGACGCAGACGATCATGGCGTCGCCCGCGATCGCGGCGCTCATGGGAACAAGGGCCGAAACGACGGGCGACGGCACGGACGCCGCCGGCGCGACCGGGCGGACCACGAAGCGGCGAACGCCGCGCACCAAGTCGCGCGCCAGCACCAAGAAGTCGCCGGCGCGCACCGCGCGCGGCCGCGCCGGCGACGAGAAGCCGCGCGCCCGCGACAAGAAGCGCCTCACCAAGGGCGCGGCCGGGAAGACGGTCACGAAATCGCCGAGCCGTCGGAAGCCGCGCTGAGCATCCGCGCCGGCGTGAGGCCGCGGTCACGCCGGCGCGGCACGCTTGAGGAACGCGCTGCCGCGCTCAGGACCGCGCTGCCGCGCCTCAGGAGCGCGCGCTGCCGCGCCCGCGCGTCTGCCCCTCCACGTGGAGGCGCGCGGCGCGCGGCGTCGGGCCGGCGGCCTCGCCGATCGGGCGGCGGCTGTGGAGGTCGAACGTGTCGCCGCGGGCCAGCACGTGCAGCCGCACGTCGCAGATCGACATCGTGCGGTTGACGTCGCTCTCGCTGACGTTGGTCCGCGTCGCTCCGTGCCCGTCGATCACGTAGACGGCGCCCGAGCCGACCACCGACAAGCGCCGGCGCGCCCGGATGATGCACGCCGTGTCCTCGTCGATGCCGATGCCGAGATGGCTCGGGTTCTGCGCGACCGCCGCGAGCAGGCGGGCGACGCGACCGCGTTCCGCGAAGTGCTGGTCGACCAGCACGTCGCGGATGAAGCCGAGGCCCGGCGCCATGCGCAGGAGATCGCCGAGCTTGTGCGACCGCTCGCGCAGCGGGCCGATCAGCATCACGTCGCTCGCGGCCGAGGCGCCCGCGGACGTGCCGGCGATGGTCGTGCCGGCGCGATGGAGCGCGAGGAGACGCGCGGCTGCCGCGGTGCCGCCGAGCATGCTGGTCAGCCGCAGCTGATCGCCGCCCGTGAAGAAGACCGCGCCGACGTCGTCGAGACGACCCGGCGCGTGCGAGGGCTCCGCGACGTCGGTGCCGATCGTCAGGTGCGCGCGGCGCGCCACCCCGAGCTCGGCGAAGATCTTGTCGTACTGCTCCCACGCCGATTCGGGCTCCGCGGTCGCGAGCGTGCACACGACGAGCGTCCGGTCGCCGGCGCGATCGGCGACGGCGCGGAGGACGTGCCGCTCGGCGACCTTGTCCTCGCCGCCGCCGATCAGGACGAGGTCGCCGGCGCGTTGGCGGTCACGCGTGGCCATGGTCCTCGGGTGGCGGGCGCACGTCGTCGATCGCGCCGAGACGAGTATCGATGGGGGGCGCGACGGCCGCCGCGAGCGCGCCGTCGCGCATGAGCACGCGGCCGCCGGCGACGACGTCGCGCAGTGCGAGCGTGCCGCGATCGACGACGAGCACGTCGGCGTCGGCACCGACGGCGATCCGGCCCTTCGCCGGAAGGGCGAGCGCGGCGGCCGGATTCGCCGTGACGGTGGCGAGCACGTAGGGCAGGGGGAGGCCCTCGGCGACGACCGCGCGGCGCACTTCCTCGGTGAGCGAGCTCGGGCACGTCTTTCCGGCGTCCGAGGACGCGGTCAGGCGATCGAGCCGACCGTCGGACTCGCGCCAGCGGGCAAGCCAGTGCGCGAGATCGCGTTCCCAGACGTCGACGTCGACGAACGCGTCCTGCGCGGCGAAGGCCACCGCCTCCGCGAAGAGCTGCTCCCGGCGCTCGACGTGCGTCGGATAGAGCCACGACGCCCGAACGGCATGGCGCTCGACGAGACGGCGCAGCACCGCGAGGCCGTCGCCTTCGTCGCCGACGTGGAAGTGCGTGCGCCCGGCCTTGCCCGCCAGCATCCCCGCGACGGCGGCCTCGCGCACGAGTGCCGCGAGCGCGCCCGGCGACGCCTCGCTCGCCCGCGCGTCAGCGATGGCGAGCTCCCCGAGACCGACGACCTCGTCGATCAGCAGGACGTCGGACCGCACGCTGCCCGTGAGCGTCGCCGGCGGCACGGGATAGCCGCCGGTCCAGCACCACGCCGAGAGCCCGACCGCGCGGAGCGCCTTCACGCGCGCGAGCAGCTGCGGCATCGAGCGCGTCGTCGTGTCCGCGCCGAGGCATCCGACGACCGTGGTGATGCCGGCGCGCACGAGCTCGCGCGGCTGGATTTCGGGCGTCGCCTGCGCGAAGCCCGGCTCGCCGCTGCCGCCGCAGAGATGCTCGTGCACGTCGACGAGCCCGGGAACGACCGCGCAGCCGGCTGCATCGATGGTCGCGACCTCGAGGCCGGCGCGCGCGAGCGCGGCGCCGTCCACCGGTCCGACGCGCGCGATGCGGCCGCCGGCGATCAGGACGTCCGCGACGCCGAGCGGAGCGGGCGCGAACACCTCGGCGCCGCGGAGCAGCACGAGCTCGGGCGGCGTGTTCGGCATCGCTCGGAGTCGAGCAAGCGCCGTACCGGCTGATTCGCGGGCCGACCGAAGGTCACTGCGACCAGTTTTGCAGCGCGTGCGGTGACGAGTGCGTAAAGACTACAGCCCACGTGCGCGCGACGACGTACGCTCGCGCAGGTGATGGAGCTGCGTGGCCGCGCTCCCGAGGCACGCACCTTGCTCGGCTACGGGCCGCGAAGGGAAATGGCATGGCACCTCGTGTCTCCGCCTTACGAGGCATCCTCCACGACCACGGCATCACGCTGCTCGACGCGCAGACGCTGCGGCGGCACAACGTCTGGGCGTACGTCCCGGCGCTCCGCGCGGTCATGGACATCGGTGCCTACGCCGAGCGTCCGAGCGACGAGATTCCGGGCTTCGTCGACCGCCTGACCGCGTGGCTCCCCGGGCTCGCGCGCCACGAGTGCAGCGTCGGGCGGCCGGGCGGCTTCGTCGAGCGGCTGCGGCGCGGCACGTATCTTCCGCACATCGGCGAGCACGTGTGCTTGGAGCTGCAGAACGTGATCGGGTTCGACGTCGCGTACGGACGGGCGCGGAACGGCGGCGGCCCGACGACGTACCAGGTGCTGGTGCAGTACGAGGAGGAGATCCCGGGTTGGGAGGCGCTCACCAGCGCGTTTCGTCTCGTGCTCGCGGCGATGCACGACGAGCCGTGCGACGTGGCCGCCGAGATCGAGCGCCTCCACCGCGTCGCCGACGAGTGCAAGCTCGGACCGAGCACGGCCGAAATCGTGCGCGCGGCGCGCGAGCGCAAGATCCCCGTGCTGCGCCTGACACCCGGGTCGTCGCTGATCCAGCTCGGCTACGGCAAGCACCAGAAGCGCATCCGCGCTTCGGAGACGTCGATGACGAGCGCCATCGCCGTCGAGGTCTGCCAGGAGAAGCCGCTCACCAACACGCTGCTCCGCACCGTCGGCGTGCCGGTGCCCGACGGACGGACGGTCCGCTCGGCGGACGAGGCATGGGAGGCGGCGAACGAGCTCGGCGTGCCGGTCGTCCTGAAGCCGTACGCCGGCAATCAGGGGAAAGGCGTGACGGTCGGTCTGCGCCGGGAAGACGAGATCCGCGCCGCCTTCGCTGTCGCGGAGCAGTACGACGCGACGGTGCTGGTCGAGCGCCACGTCGAAGGGGCCGACCATCGCCTGCTCGTCGTGAACGGACGCATGGTCGCGGCGGCGCTCCGCCGGCCGGCGCAGGTCGTCGGCGACGGCGTCCGCACGGTCGCCGAGCTCGTCGCGGAGACGAACCGCGACCCGCTGCGGCGTCCCGGACACGGCAGCATGCTGACGCAGATCCGCTTGGACGAGGCCGCCGACTTGACGCTCGCGACGCAAGGGCTCGGCCGCGACGCGGTGCCGGCCGCCGGACGCAACGTGGTGCTCCGCACCAACGCGAACCTCTCGACGGGCGGCACCGCGACCGACGTCACCGACGACGTCCATCCGCGGAACGCCCGCGTCGCCGAGCTCGCCGCGCAGATCCTGGCCCTCGACGTCGCCGGCATCGACATGCTCTGCCGCGACGTTCGCCGGCCGCTCGCCGAGCAGGGCGGCGCCATCGTCGAGGTGAACGCCGCGCCCGGCCTCCGCATGCACTGCGGACCGCACGCCAAGACGAGCGTCGGGCGTGCGATCGTCGACATGCTGTACCCGCCGGACGTCGCGTCGCGCATTCCGATCGTCGCGGTCACCGGCACGAACGGGAAGACGACGGTCACGCGGCTCGTCGCGCACGTCCATCGCACGGCGCGCAAGGTCGTCGGCATGACGTGCACCGACGGCATCTACATCGGCAGCGATCGGATCATGCACGGCGACTGCTCCGGCCCGCGGAGCGCGCACGCCGTCCTCCTGCACCCGCAGGTCGAGGTCGCGGTGCTCGAGACGGCGCGCGGCGGGATCATGCGCGAAGGCCTCGGCTACGACGCCGTCGACGTCGGCGTGGTGACGAACGTCTCGAACGATCATCTCGGCGCGGGGGGCATCGAGACCGTCGAGCAGCTCGCGCGCGTGAAGCAGGTGGTGATCGAGGCCGTGCGCCCCGACGGGATCGCCGTCCTGAACGCGGACGACCCGCTGGTCGCGGCGATGGCCGCCGACAGCGCCGCGCCCGTCGTGTACTTCAGCTTGAACCCCGAGAGCGAGGTGGTCGCCGCGCACCTGCGGGACGGCGGGCGCGCGGTCGTCGTCGAGCACGATCGGATCGTGCTCCGTACCGGCGACGCCGCGAGCGACCTCATCGACATCGATCGCCTGCCGTTCACCGCGGGCGCACGCATCCGGTTCCAGGTCGCGAACGCGCTCGCCGCCGTCGCGGCGACGTGGGGCGCCGGCGTGAACCCGGCGATCATCGGGCGCGCGCTCGGCACCTTCCACTCCGACGCGACGTCGAGCCCAGGCCGCTTCAACGTCTTCGACGTCCGCGGCGTCCAGGTGTTGGTCGACTACGGACACAACGAAGCGGCGATGCGGGCGCTCGGCGAGGCGGTGCACGGGCTCGGCGCACGTCGAACCGTCGTCGTGCTGGCATTGCCGGGCGATCGCCTCGACCGCGACCTGCGCGCGACCGCCGCGGCGACCGTCGGGTTCGCGGAGGAGTACGTGCTCTACGACTTCCGCGACCGGCGCGGCCGGGCGCCGGGCGAGGTGCCCGCCCTCGTAATGCAGGCGGTGCCGGGCGACCGCGTGGTCGCGACGGCGCGCGACGAGCGCGAGGCGATTCGCATCGCGTGGACGCGCGTCCGCGCGGGCGATCGCCTCTTGGTGATCGCGGACGAGGTCGACGCCACGGTGCAGAACGTCCGCACGCTCGGCCCCGCCGGCGACGAGGCCTGCGGGTCGCCGCTCGCCGCCGACGCCGAGCGCCACGACCCGGCGGCCGCGGAGCACGCATGGTGACGACGCGCCGTCTCATGGTGATCGGCGGCGGCGAGCAGAAGGCATCGGAGGGCTGCCGCGCGATCCTCGAGGAGGTCGTCGCCGCGACCGAGGACCGGCGCCTCGTCGTCATGACGGTCGCGAGCACGTTGCCGGTCGAGGGCTGGGAGGAGTATCGCGATCTCTTTCGCGAGCTCGGCGTCTCCGACGTTCGGCTCGTCGACGTCCGGCAACGCACGGATGCCTACGACGCGCCGAACGTCGCGACGCTCGCCGACGGCGCGACGTGCTTCTTGACCGGCGGCGACCAACTGCGCATCACGAGCCAGCTCGGTGGATCGCCCGTCGGCCGCAGGCTGTCCGAGCTCTATCGGGACGGCAGCGTGATCTGCGGGACGTCGGCGGGAGCGGCGGCGATGCCGGACACGATGTTGATCGGCGGCCCCGGGAACCGCGCGGCCGACGTCTCGACGGTCGCGATGGCCCCCGGCATGGGGCTTCTCTCCGGGCTCGTGCTCGACTCGCACTTCGCGGAGCGCGGCCGCATGGGCCGCATCCTCGCCGCGGTCGCGCAGAACCCGTCGCACCTCGGGATCGGAATCGACGAGGACACCGCCATCATCGTGACCACCAAACGTACCGGCGCGAGCTTTCGCGTGCTCGGGACCGGCGCGGTGCACGTCGTCGACGGCACGCACATCGATCACGCCGACTTCGGCGACAACCTCGGGGACGGGGTCGCCGTCTGCAACGTGGTGCTGCACGTGCTCCGCGACGGCGACGGGTTCGACCTCGACGAACGGCGTCCGTTGGCGCGCACACGCGACCGGCACGAGGACACCGAGCAGCACGCGCGGGATCACGAGAAGCCGCGGGAGCGGAGGGCGGCCTCGTGAGCCAGCAGCCCGGACGCAGGCGCGTGATGGTCGTCGACGACAACGAGGACATCCGCATGGCGCTCGAAGAGCTCCTCGAGTCCGAGGGCTATGCCGTCGCGTGCGCCGAGAACGGCGCCGACGCGCTGGCGCAGCTTCGCGACGGCGCCGTTCGCCCCTGCATCATTCTGCTCGACTACCACATGCCCGTGATGGACGGCCTCGCGTTCCGCCGCGAGCAGCGCGACGACCGCGAGCTCGGCGACATCCCGGTGATCATGTACTCGGGCGCCGCGGACATCCGACGCCAGGCTCACGCCCTCGACGTGCTGCACGTCTTTCAGAAGCCGCTCAACCTGAACGCGTTGGTGGAGCAGGTGCAGCACTACTGCTGAGAGGCGGTAGCGGAAGCACGGGGTGTAGTTGCCAGCGCCTGAAGAAAGGGGACGTGATCTCAGGACCTGCCGGTATGCGCCCCCGCCGGCGCGTGGGTGCTGCCGTGCGTGAGCGAGCTCGGCGCGTTCAATCCCGCGTGATCGTCGACCCCGACGCCGAGGCGGTCGACGAGCTCGCCGCCGAGCCAGCCGGTCACGACCGCGAGCAGCGTTCCGCCGAGCGCGATCGCGAACGCCGTCCGCGACGGCGCCTCCGGGGCGCGGTGGCGGAGCCACCAGCTCGCCGCGAAAGCCGCGAGCACGATGACGTTGCCGCCGCCGTGCAGGAGCCCGATCCGCCAGGCGCGCGTGCGGCGCGGGATGGCCAGCCAATCGACCAACCCGAAGACGGCGGCGGCAAGGGCGCCGACGATGCCGGCGGTGATCATCCAGAACGCGATCTGCGCCCAGAGCGGATTGCCGGTCCTGATGTGGACGACGTCGAAAATCACCGCCGTCGGCAGCAAGCCCAGCGGAAACGGGATCAGCATCTGATGAATGGGATGACCAGCGATCTTGGCACGGCTCTCCATGATGTCCTCCAATGCATTCGTTCGAAACGTCACGTCACGGTTCGACCCGCGGGTGCGGGCTGACGCGGCATGCCTTGCTGCGCCCGCGCCTCCTCGGTGACGGGCTCGGCGTTCGGCGCCGGGCGCACCCGCGTGCCGTACTGATTCGCGTAGACCTGCGTGAGCTCCGCCCCGAAGAAGAGGATCTGCGCCGAGTAGTAGACCCAGATCAGCAGCACCACGAGCGATCCGGCGGCGCCGTACACGGAGACGGTGGAGCTCCGTCCGAGGTAGATCCCGAGCAGCAGCTTGCCGATCGTGAAGAGCACGCTCGTCACGACGGCGCCGACCCAGACGTCGCGCCACGCGATCTCGACGTCGGGAAGGAACTTGAAGATCGCCGCGAAGAGCGCGCTCAGGATCGCGATCGAGACGATCACGTCGACGCCGTGCCAGAGCGGCGCGAGCGCACCCGCCCGGCCGCCGACGAACGTGCCGAGGCCCGTGATCACCGCGCTCACCACCAGCGACACGATCAGCAGAAACGCGATCGCGAGCACCATCCCGAAGCTCAGCAAGCGATCGTGCAGCAGGCCGCGGAGGCCGCGGCCGGGCTTGGGCTTCACCTCCCAGATGGTGTTGAGCGAGTCCTGCAGCTCGCCAAAGACGCCGCTCGCGCCGAGCACGAGGGCGCCGACCGACAGGATGGTCGCGACGATGCCCGACGATTTGTTCGTCGTCGCGCTCTGCACCATTTCCTGGATCGCCTTGGCGCCGTTGTCGCCGAGGAGGCCGCGGATCTGGTCGTCGAGCTGCCCGCGCACGGCCTCGGCGCCGAAGACCGCGCCGGCAATGGCGATCAGCACGATCAGGAGCGGCGCCAGCGAGAACGTCGTGTAGTAGGCGAGGGCGGCCGCCAAGCGCGGCACGCGGTCCTCGCTCCACTCCGCGTACGTCCGTTTCAGCAGCGTCCAGGCGGCGGTCATGGCTCTAGTGTTCGCGGCGCGCCGCGACGTAGGCAAGGATCGCATCGAGATCGGCGGCGGGCAGCTCCGCATCGGAGAACGCGGGCATCGCGCCGGCGCCGAGCCGCACCTGCGTCCGGATCATGAAGCCGGGAAGCGGCTTGTCGTTGAGTGCCGGTCCGAGGCCCGCTTCACCGCCCGGATGGCAGGGCTGACACTCCCGCATGAACACGCGCTCGCCGCGCGCGATTTCCGGCGAGCCCGCCGCGAACGGTCCGACGAGGGGCTCGCTCCGGCGCGAGCCGGCACACCCGGCGCCGAACGCGCACGCCGCGAGCGCGAGGACCGCGGCGAGCGGCCTCCACGAGCCGTGGCGCACTGCGCTCATAACGTCTTCTCCGCGCCGACGACCGCACCGCCGCGGCGGATCCGCCAGAGCACGCCCGTTCCCTCGTGCGGGGTCGACCCCGCGTGCGGCTGCGTCATGACGCCGAAGTCGACGACGTAGAGGGCGGTGCCGGTCGGATCGAAGCGTGCGGCGATCGGGCGCTCGAGCCCGCCGCCGCCGACGCGCGACGCGGGACCGTTCGTCGGCCCGCGATTCACGGCGAAGTCGGCGACGACGCCGGTCGCGACGTCGACGCGCACCACCTTCGCGCCGACCGGCGCCGTCACCTTGCCGACCTCGGGAGCCTGATCGCCGAATTCCGCCACGAACGCCTGCCCGGGCCATCCGAACGCGGCGCTGCGCGAGAAGTCGAAGCCGTCGGCCGACGCGTGCACCGCGAGCACCGCCGCCGGTTCTTGCGGGCCGTTCGGCGGGTCCGCGAGCAGCGGCTGCGGCCGCGCCTTTCCGGGCGGCACGAAGTGATCGCCGTCGTCGAGCCGCCGTGTGGCGTGGAAATCGGGCCACCCGTACCAGCGTCCCGGATGTACGGCCCAGAGTAGGTCGCCGGCGCCGTGCACCGGCCGACTGCCGCGATCGTCGTACTGGTTGTCCGCGACGAAAAGCGTGCCGTCGGGGGCGAACGCGAGTCCGTACGGATTGCGGAAGCCCCAGGCCACGAGCTCCACCGCGCCGCCGGCCGGCCGCACGCGCAGCACCGCGCCGTTGCACGGCACGACGCCGCGGACGACCTGGCCCGGTCGCGTCGCGACCCCGAACGGGGAGTAGGCGCCGGTCTCGACCGTCGCGCCGCTCGTACCGCGCACGTCGCGCGTCCGGACGTTCACGCCCGTGAGGGTGACGTCGCCGCACGGGACGTCGTGCACGTCGGGCGCGCGCCGCAGCCAGCCGAAGCGCGCGTTGTCCTCGCCGACGATGCCGGCGTTCGTCGCGGTCCCCTGGCCGAAATAGATCCAGCCGTCGCGGCCGACGACGGGTCCGTTCGTGTGGTGGTCGCCGCGGCTCGGGAGATTTTCGACGAGCGTGCGGATCGTGCCGCGCCCGGCGCCGTCGAGCGCGATGCGGAGGACGCGCCCGCCTTCGAGCGCTCCGCCCTCGGCGACGTAGAGCGCGCCGTTCGCGTACGCGAGCCCGTTCCACGGACCGTTCCGCCCGCCGCTCGCGACGACGCTCGTGCGCCCGCCGCCCTCGACGCGCAGCACGCGGGGCGTGGTCCAGCGCTCGCCGTAGGAATAGCCCGCCTCGGTGACGTAGACGGCGCCCCCGTCGTCGAACGCGACGCCGGTCGGAAACGTGAGGCCGGTCGCGACCGCCTCGACGACGTAGCCGCGCGGCACGGCGACGTCGCTCGCCGTCACGCGGCGCGGCGGCGCGAACGTCGTCTGGCCCGCGCCCTGCGACGGGAGGATGCGGAAGCATCCCGACCCGCCGAGCAGCGCCAGCGCCAGTGCTCCGGCGCCGAGCCGGCTCAGCGTGCCGCGTGCGACGGCTGCCACGTGTGACCCGCAAAGGCGCCGCGCGTCTCGGCGCGGACCAGCGACCAGCCGGTCGCGATCAGCAGCACGCCCGAGGCGAGGAACGCGTAGTCCCACATCGAGAGACCGGACGACTCGACCACGTGGTGCACCTGCAGCACGAGATGGTCGATCACGCCCTCCACGAGGTTGAAGAGTCCCCATCCCATGAGCATCGCGCCGAGCAGGATGCGCCGGGACCACGGCGCCGCGCGGTGCTCCGCCGCGGAGAAGAGCAGCGCCACGCCGATCGCCGTCACCACCCACGTGGCGGCGTGGAAGAGGCCGTCCCAGAACATGTTGATCTCGACGTTCGCGAGCGTCGTCTTGGGGAGCCGCGCCGACAGCATCCCGTGCAGTTGCAGCACTTGGTGGAAGAGGATCCCGTCGACGAAGCCGCCGAGCCCGATGCCGAGGACCGTGCCGGCGGAGACGAGGGGGCGGGTCTCCGGCCTCATCGCCGCGGGCTCCACGGCAACCATCCGCGGTGCAGCATCAGCACCACGGCCGCGAGGATCGGAAAGGGCGCGAGCGTCGCCGCGAGATCGGAGCCGACACTCGCGGTGATGCCGGCGCGCACGACGTCGCCGGTCGCGGTCGCGCAGAGCGGGCATGCGAGCAGCGGCGTCGTCCAGCCGAGCAGAAACGCCGGTACGACGACCGCACTCGAGAACCTCGCCGTGCGGCTCGATGACCTCGCCGTGCGGCTCGATGACCTCGCCATGCGGGGATCAGAGCCGCGGCCGCGACGCGCCGCAATCACGCGTTTCCGGCGCCGTCTGCCCCCGCCATGCGCTACGCGGGCATGCCGAAGGCTGGCACGGATGGCGGTCGCGCCTACGGGAAACCCCGAGGCTGTCGGCTCGCCGGGTCGCTGGTAGCCACCGTCGCGATGCTGGAGACGTGGCTCCGTCCGTTTTCGCTCGACAGCTTCCGAGCGACGCATCTCCGGCGTGCGCCGCTCGCCCGGCCGTCGACGGCGCTCGACGCGCGCGGCCTCTTCGACTGGGCCGTACTCGAACGCGTCCTCGCCGCCGAGCCGCCCGCGCGCGACGTGTTCGTGGTGGCGCGCGGCGAGGAGGTGGCGGTCGCGACGCCCCGCACGCTCGTCGAGCTGCGCGCGCTCATGGGGCGGGGCATCGGCCTCTGCATCCGCGGCGCCGAGCGCTGGGACGCGGGCCTCGCCGCCGTCGCCTCGGCCTTCGAGCTCGATCTCGGCCCGGCCCAGGTGCAGCTCTTCGTCACCCCCGGGGGAACGCACGGGTTCGGCTGGCACTACGACGACGAGGACGTCTTCATCGTACAGACGGCTGGCATGAAGGAGTACCACTTCCGTCCGAACACGGTCGCGGCCGACGTCCCGGCGCACCCGTCGGCCTTCGCCCGCTTCGCGCGCGAGACCTCGGTCGCCTACGCGGCGACGCTCGTCGGGGGCGACTTCCTCTACGTGCCCGCGCGGTGGTGGCACATGGCGCGGTGCCGCGAAGAGGCGCTGTCCATCTCGATCGGCGTACGGCCGTGGTCGGCGGAGCTCGCGGCGCACGCCGGGCCGCCGCTGCGCTGATCGGCGCGTCGCAACGGCGTTCCGAGGCTGCCTATCGCCGTGGCGCCTCCTATGATCGCTGCATGTCGACTCTCACGATCGAGCGCGAGGCCTTCCACGGATGGGACGAGACGTATCGCATCGGCAACGGCGTGATCGAGGTGCGCGTGGTCGCCGACGTCGGACCGCGCGTGGTCGAGCTGCGGCGCGCCGGAGGCGCGAACCTCTTTCATCTCCGCAGCGCCGAGCTCGGCGGGCGGAACGAGCCACGCTGGCGCTTCCGCGGCGGCTGGCGCCTGTGGATCGCGCCGGAGCGCCGGCCGGAAACCTACGCGCTCGACAATGCGCCTTGCACCGTACTCGCGAGCGCGCCGGGGATGGTGCGGATCGGCGGACCCCCGCAGCCGGAGGCGTCCATACGGAAGACGATCGGCCTCATGCTCGACGCCGTCCACCCGCGCGTCGAGGTCGTCTCCGAGATCACGAACGTCGGCGACGCGCCGGTCCGCTACGCCGTGTGGACGCTCGCCGTGCTGCGTCCGGGCGGGCGCGCGTTCGTCCCGCTCGAGACCGGGCCCGTGGACGCGCTCGACTCGACGCGCAGCCTGATCCTGTGGAGCTACACGCGCATGGCGGACCCGCGCTATCGCGTCGGCGACGGCCTCGTCGAGATCGACTCCGGCGCCGTCCTGCGCGGCCCCGCGCGGCGCGAGCTCGCGCCCGGGCGGACGAGCGACGAGAGCAAGATCGGCGTGGACACGACCGCCGGCTGGGCCGCGTACGCGCTCGACGGGACGGTGTTCGTCAGCCGTGCGCGCGTGGACGCGGGCGCGCGCGCCGACGCCGGCGCGACGATCGAGATCTACTCGAGCCGCGAGTTCATCGAGCTCGAGCACCTCGGGGTGCTGCAGACGTTGGCGCCCGGCGAGACGGCCGCGCTGGCGGAGGAGTGGTGGGTCTTCGGCGAGACGGCGGTGCCGGCGTGGGAGGCGGGAGAAGACGTGGTGCGGGGGTTCCTGGAGCGCCTGGTCGAACGCGAGACGAAGCCGCTCGGTACGCGCGCTCGGTCGAACGCCGGATGATGGAATTCGCAGATGGCGGTGTGGGCCAACGTCCGACCGGCTGACGGTACACGGGGTGGGCGAGCCCGGCCCGGCGCGCCGCTCGGACGGTCAGGGCTTTCCGCGTTTCAGCTCGTCGCCCTCGCTCGTGTACGCCGGCGGCACGTAGAGGTTCAGCGTCTCGAGCCGTCCGCGCGGCGCGCTGGCGATCTCGTGCTCGTCGCCGTGCTCGATGAGGAGCAGGGTGCCGGGTCGAAGCGGGTAGCGCTTGCCGTTGATGCGGGCGGTGCCGCGGCCGCGGACCACGAAGAGCCATTGGTCGGCGCCGCGGTGGCGATTCTGCGGCCCGCCTTCGGCCGCGCCGCCGACGAGCGTCATGGTCGCCGCTTGCGCCCTCGTGTTGCCGAGCGCGACGGCGAATCCTCTGCCGAAGCGCAGCGCCTTCCGTTTCACGACGATGCCGTCGTGCGCCGGCGCCGCGCTCCGTCGGCAACCAGCGTGCGCGCGGCGCGCGGGCCGCTCCAGCCGTCGACCTGCACCGCGGCGTGCTTGAGCTCTCCGACGCGGACGAAGAACTCCTCGAGATGCGCGACGAGCTTCCGCGGGAGCGCGCGGACGTCGGCGAGCTCCGGGTCGTCGGCCGGGATCGCGAGCAGGCGGTCGTTCCGCGTCCACGCGCCGCGCGGGGTGTCGCGCTGGCGGACGCGCAGGATCCCGAGCGGCCGGCTCGGCACGAGCAACCCCGGCCAGGTCGGCACGTCGGCCACGACCATGGCGTCGAGCGGGTCGCCGTCGGCCGCGCGGGTGCCCGCGACGAAGCCCCACGCGAACGGGTAGACGAGGCCGTGCGGCAGGACGTGCTTCACGACGAACGCCTCCCGTTCGGGATCGAGCGCGATCTTCATCATGGACCCGCGCGGCGACTCGACGACGACGTGGAGATTGCCGTCCGCGTCGTACGGCGGCAGGTCGGCCAGGCTCATGCCGCGGACGTCGCCACCGCGCAGCGCGCGTGGCGCGCGACCGCCGCCGCGAGCGTCGTGCGATCGATCGGCTTCACCAGCGTCCCGGCGATCGCGCGCGAGAACGCGCCCGCGAGGCTCTCCGCATCGCCGGAGATCAGCACGACGGGCGGACCCTCCGGCCCGATCGACTGCAGGACGTGCTGCGCGGTCATGTCCGGAAGCGCGAGATCGAGGAACACGAGACACGGCCGCTCCTCGCCGAGCGCGGTCAGCGCCTCGAAGCCCGTGCCGGCCGGCTGCACGCTGCAGCCGTCGGTCTCGAGCATGCGCTTGAACGCCTCGCGCAGGGGCTCGTAGTCGTCGACGACGAGGATGCGGTGATGATGCGGGGGTCGGGCGAACTCGGTCATCGCACTCGGAGCTTTCCGTCGCGGTTCGTGGCCCGCAAGAGCGTGGTTGTACCTACCGTGCGTGGCACCGCGCGAATCACGTTGCTAGCGTCGACGTCATGACGCTCGACAATCGCGCGCTGAGCGAGCTGCTGTGTCGCGCCGCCGACGACCGGTCGCGCACCGATCAGCAGCGCCGCGCGCTGCGTCGAGCCGGACGCGCCGCGTATCGCTGGCGCGAGGAAGCCGCGGCGATCGCGGCGGCCGGCCGCTCGTTGACGGAGCTCCGCGCGATCGGGCCGTGGCTCGCGGGCATCGTCGGCGAGTGGCTCGCGCATCCCCCCGACGTGCCGCCGGCTCCCGCCATCCGTGACGGCTTTCTCACGTACCCCGACGTGCTCGCCACCCTCGCGGCGACGCGCGACCACCCGCGCGTCCGCGGCGATCTGCAGACGCACACCGAGGGCAGCGACGGCACCGCGCCGGTGCGCGCGATGGCGGACGCCGCCGCGGCACGTGGTCTCGACTATCTCGCCATCACCGATCATTCGAAGGGCCTCAAGATCGCGGGCGGCATGGACGAGGACGCGCTCTGGCGCCAGGGGTGCGAGATCCGGGCCCTGAACGACGAGTATGCGGACGCGCGTCCCGGCTTTCGCGTGCTGCGCGCGGTGGAGATGAACCTCTCGCCGGCGGGCGAGGGCGACCTCGACCCCGAGTTCCTCGCGACGCTCGATCTCGTGCTCGGCGCGTTCCACTCGAAGCTGCGCACGACGGAGGATCAGACCGAGCGCTATCTCGCGGCGCTCGACAATCCGACGCTCCACGTGCTCGCGCACCCCCGCGGCCGCATCTTCAACTTCCGGCTCGGGCTCCAGGCGGACTGGGGACGCGTCTTCGCGCGGGCGCGCGAGCGCGACGTCGCGGTCGAGATCGACGCGTATCCCGACCGGCAGGATCTGGACGTCGACCTCCTCGTGATCGCACGCGATGCCGGCGTCCGGATCTCGATCGGATCCGACGCGCACGCGACGTATCAGCTCGACGCGCTGGACTTCGGCCTCGCGGCTGCGCGCCGCGCCGGCATTCCCGCCGATCGCATCATCAATTGCCTGAGCGCCGACGAGCTCATCGCCTGGGCGCGTGGGCGCCGCGACGGTGATACCGGGGCCACGCGAACCAGAGCCCGAGAAACGTCGCCGTGACGCCGGCCGCGACGGCGACGGCCGTCGGTGCGTCCGCGATCACCCGCGCGATCACGTAGACGTCGACGACGATCGCGCCGGTCAGGAGCGTCATCGCGGCGAGCAGCATGCGGGTCGCGTAGCGCACGAAGTACGCCGAGACGCCGCCCGGCTCGGCCTGGCGGTGGTAAGCCGCCGGCGCCATGAGGAACGCGACGGCCAGCGCGACCAGCACGAGCGCCGCGAGGTGCAGGCCGCGCTCGGCCGGCGTCAGCTGCGTGAAGAACGGCTGATTGAAGACCGCGATCAGCTGGAAGCCGAAGAGCGCCTGCACGCCGGGAACGACCATGCGGCACTCCTCGAGCAGGTGATCGACCTGGCGCTCGAGCGGCTCGGGCCGCTCCTCGCGCGGCTTCGTGCGCGGCGTCGCCACGCGGCGACGGTAGAATCCGGCCGCGCGCTAATCAACGCGCGTCGCCGACGCGCGACCGCCGAGCCGCGCCGCCGGCTGCAGCGGGTGGTCCCGCGCGTCGACGCGATCGAGAAGCACGCTGCCGTCCCGATCGACTGCGGCGCCCGCGGCGAGCGCCACCAGCACCGCCGCGATGCGGTCGAGCGGCAAGATCAGGTGCACGTGGTCACGGTTGATCGCGGTGAGCGGCATCCACGGATGCGGCGCCTCCTCGGGATTCTGCACGATCGAGATCCCGCCGGCGTTCTCGATGGCCGTGAGGCCGTCGGTGCCGTCGTCGCCCCCGCCGCTCAGCAGCACTCCGACGACGCGCGAGCCGTAGGCGCGCGCGGCCGAGTAGAAGAGCGGATCGACGGCCGGGCGCGTGTGGTGCACCTTCGGTCCCCGGTTCACCAAGGCGTGGCCGGATTCGATCACCATGTGGTGATCGCGCGGCGCGACGTACACGCGGCCGCGCTCCATGCGCTCGCCGTTCTCGGGCTCGGAGAGCCGCAGCTTCGACCGCCCCCCGAGGATGCCCGGAAGATCGCTGATGGCGTACGGACCGCGGTGCAGGACCGTCGCGATCGTCATGGGAGGATCGGCCGGCAGGGCGCCGAACAGCGACCGCAGCGCCTCGACGCCGCCGGCGGAGGCGCCGATGACGACGACGTCGCGCGCGATCCCCGCCTGGTTCACGGGAAGCATCAGACGCGATCCACGTCGAGGGGCGTCACGGCGTCGGCCTCGATGATGCGTCGCAACGCCGCGGCGTGCTCGTGCGCGCGGGCGGCGCGCTGCTCGTACGCCGCCTTCAAGTCGCCGGCCTCGCCGAGCGCCGCCGCGTCGAGCAGCAAGGCGGCGAGCTCTTGGAATGCCGTGATCGGCGCCCAGAGGGCCGCCTCGAGTCGCTGCTCCTTCGCCTGGATCAGATCGCGCAACGAGTAGACGTGGCCGATGCGGCAGCGGAACCGCAGGTTCGTCGCCTCGGTCGAGACGACGAGGACGCCGGGACACTCGGGGCACGAGACGCCGGTCGGCAGCTCGCCGCCGTCGGCGGTCGGCCGTGCGGGGATCGCGTCCATGCGCGCATTGTCGCGCCCGATCGTCGTTAGGCAAGCATGCCGATGCGCAGACGTGTCGCGACGGCGGTCAGCTGACCGACCGCGCGCGCCACCGTGGGCATGACGGCGGGAATGCGCTCGGGCGGCAATGCGCGCAACGTGCAGGCGAGGTGGAGCAGCACCTGGATCGCGTGCACGCGCTCGTCCTCATGGCGCCAGCCCTCGGGAAGCAACGGCGTTCCGTCCATCGCCCGACCGTCGCCGGCAGTCGGTTGCGGGTGGGAGTACGCCGGCGCCGACCGGCACGCGGCGCACACGACATCGAGTGCGCCGGCAGCGGGCGCCGGCGCGTCGGCCGTCGGCAGCGCCGCGGAGCACGTGACGCATCGACGCTGCGGCTCGGGAATTCCGGTCCGACCGCGACCACCTTCGACTCTGACCTTGCGCCTCATCGCCCACCTCGCACCGTTCCGACGTCGTGTCGGCGCAGGTCTACTGCCACGCTCGCGACCGGCGTCACAATGCGGAACTGTACGCACGTCACTAGTGTGACGCGGAACCCGGCTCCGCCTTCTTCCGGTGCATTTCCGCCAGCACGTCGGACGACGCGACGTGCGCGATCGCTGCTTGCAGCTTGTTCTGCCACCCGGTGATGACTTGTCCGTCGCCGCGCATCATGGCGTCGAAGCCTTGGCGCGCGACGTCGCCGGCGTCGTCCTTCTTGCCCGCACCGACCTTGGTGTCGAGCATGTCGGCGCGCGCGAAGAACTCGGTCTCGGTGGCGCCGGGCATGAGGCACGTGACGGTGATGCCGTCGTTCTGCACCTCGTGGCGGAGCGCGTACGAGAACGAGTCGAGGAACGCCTTCGTGCCGTTGTAGACGGCCTGGTAGGTGCCCGGCATGAAGCCGGCGATCGAGCCGACGATCAAGATGCGTCCCGCCCGGCGTCGGCGCATGTCGCGGCCGACGCGCTGAACGAGGTCGAGCGTGCCGGTCACGTTGGTGTCGACGACGTGCCGGACCGCGGCGAAGTCCTGATCGAGGAAGCCGTGGCCGAGCCCGCGTCCCGCGTTCGCGACCAGCGCATCGACGGGCCGGCCGCCGATCGTGCGGTAGAGCGCGTCGACGCCGTCCGCCGTCGCGAGATCGGCCTCGATCGCGGTGACGTTCGCGCCCATGCCGCGGAACGTCGCCGCCGCCTGCTCGATCTGCGGCTCGTCGGCGGCGATCACCAAGTCGAACCCGTGCTCGGCACAGCAGCGGGCGAGCTCGTATCCGATGCCGGTGGATGCTCCCGTGACGACTGCGAGCTGACGCGCTCCCGAATCCATGTTGCCTCCTCGACGCGTGAGATGGAGAGACAGCGGGAGCAAGCGCGGTGCCATCGCCGCGATCCTCCGCGCGTCGGACGGCGACGAACCGGCGGCGGGCATTTGTACAAACCGAAACCGGCGTCGCGCGCCTACGATGGCGTACGGACGGGCGCGATCCGCTCGATCGGGCCGCGTCGAATCAGGCCGCGTCGAAGCGCAGGCTTTCGATCGCCGCGACGAGCTCCGGCGGGTCGACCGGCTTCGTCAGATGACGATCGAAGCCCGCGGCCCGCGTGTCGACGATGTCCTCGCGCCGTCCGTAGCCGGTGAGCGCGATGCCGCGGAGGGGTTTCCGCGCCTTCAGCGTGCGCATCACGTCGAGCCCGCTTCCGTCCGGCAGTCCGAGATCGCTCACCACGAGATCGATCGTGCTGACGTCCGTCGCGAGCGCCTCGGCCACGGAGTACGCGCACTTCACGGCGTAGCCTCCGTGCTCGAGCACGAACGAAAGGGCGAGGGCGGTGTCGCGGTGATCCTCGACGAGCAAGATCGTGAGCGGGCCGTGCGGCGTGGCCGCCGTCGTCGCAAGCGGCGCGTCGGCGGCCGCCGGCGGTTGCGCGGCGCTCGGGAGCTCGATCGCGAAAAGCGCGCCGCGACCCACGCCCGCGCTGTGCGCGCTGATCGTCCCGCCGTGGGCTTCGACGATGCCCTTCGCGATCGCGAGGCCGAGGCCGAGGCCGCCCTGTGCGGAACTCCGCGATGCCTGCTGGAACGGCTCGAAGAGCCGCTCGCTCAGCTGCGGCTCGAAGCCCGACCCGTCGTCCGACACGGCGAGCGCCGTCACGCCGGGACGGGGGTTGCCGATCGCGATCTCGATCCGGCTCCCCCGCGAGCAGAAGCGGACCGCGTTTCCCACGAGATTCCACAGCACCTGACTGAGCCGCACGAAATCGCCGCGCACCGCGCAGTCGGGACCGGTCTCGCGCGCGACGACGATGCCGGCCTTCGCGATCTCCGGTTGCAACGAGCGCAGCACCTCGTCGACGACGCGGCGGAGATCGACCGTCTCCCATCGGAGCAGGAGCTTGTTCTCAGTGATGCGGGTGAGATCGAGGAGGTCGTCGATGAGGCGCGCCTCGACCGTCGCGTTCCGGTGCACCATCGCGAACGCCTCGCGCGCCTCGGCGGGTAGCGCCGGATCATCCTTCCACGCCGCGGCCGCCGCGACGACCGGGCTGAGTGGCGTCCGCAGCTCGTGGCTGAGCATCGCGAGGAAGCGATCCTTCGCCTCGGCGGTCGCGCGGATCGCCGCCTGCTCCTCCTCCATGCGGGCCCGATCCGCGATCGCGCGGCGGAGCTCCGCCTCCGTGCGCAGCCGCGAGCGCAGATCGACGACCATGGTGTGGTACATGGCGGCTGCGTCGGTGCGCTGCCGATACGCCCGGGTCGACATCTCGACCGGGATCTCGACCTCGTCGCGCGAGCGCATGACGAGCTCCGTCGTGACGACGCTGCTCGAGTCGCGCGACCGTCGCATGTGGTCGAGGAATTTGCGCCAGTCGTCCTCCACCACGAAGACCAGGAGCGGCGTGTTCGTGAGGCGATGCTTCTCGAGTCCGAGCAGCCGGGCGCCGGCGTCGTTTGCCCGGCGGACGTTGCCGCTGCGATCGACGATGAAGTACGGAAGCGGTCCGAGGTCGAGCAGCTCCTCGTCCAGTCTGTCGAGCCGCGCGTCGAACCGGCGGGCGGCGACCGCGGCGCATTCGGCGGCCAGTACCTCGCGGCGGACCCGGAGGTCGGCGAGGCGGCGGCGGACGTCGGCGTCGTCCCACTCGTCGCCGGCGGCGACGCCGTTCGGCGCTCTCTTGCGGGACCCCATGGTGGTTACCGCGGAACGGTCGCGGCGCCGTCGATCAACGACAGCACGAGGCTTCCGCCCGCGCCGTCGGTGTCCTCGAGACGACGGGCGTTCACCCGCAGTCGGCGGGCCCCGATCCGCGGAAAGCTGTGCTCGATCTCGATGTCGTCCGCCGACGCGCCGTCGGAGCTCGCGCCGTCGAGGTGCTTCCGCAGGGCCGGGACGTCCCAGCTGCGCTTGTCGAGGTCGAAGAGCGAGCGGCCCGCGATCATGTCTGTCGTGTAGCCGAACGTCGTGCAGAACGCGTCGTTCGCGCGCATGATTCTGTACGCGGGATCCAACACGACGACCGGCAGCGGGACCCCGTTGAGGATGCCGTCGGCGTACCGGCGCGCGCGGCGCAGCTCGTCCTCCTGCACCTTGGCGGCGTGGATGTCGAAGAGCGCGAGCACGGCGCCGTCGATGCGGTTTTCGACGTTCTTGTAAGGACGGATGCGCAGCGCGAACCAGCTGCCTTGCGCGTCTTGCACCTCGCGCTCCTGCGGCGTCACGGTGTCGATCGCCTGCACGATCAGGCTCTCGAGATCCGGACACTCGATGTTCGGCTTGATATGGCCGATCGGACGACCGACGTCGCTCGCGATGAGGTTCAGGAGCCGCTCCGCCATCGGCGTGAAGCGGCGGATCCGGAGATCGCTCGCGACGATGACGATCGCGATCTGGATGCTGCCGAGCAGGTTCACGAGGTCGCTGTTGGCGCGGCTGAGCTCGGCGTTCCGGCCGTGTAGCTCCTCGTTCAGCGTATTGAGCTCCTCGTTGGTGGACTGGAGCTCCTCTTTGGCGGTGTCGAGCTCCTCGTTCGTCGATTGCAGCTCCTCGTTGCTCGAGAGGATCTCCTCGTTCGCCGATTGCAGCTCCTCGTTGGCAGCCTCGACCTCCTGGATGATCGATTGCAGATACTCGCGGCTCGCCGCGAGCTCCGCCTCGAGGTGGCGCACGCGCTCGTCGTCGCGCGCCGGCGCCTTGCGGGACTTCGTACGCCCGGTCGGGGGCGCGGACACCGGTGCGGCCGCGGCCTCCGGCTGCGACGCGTGGAAGAGCACGAGCCAATGGCCGTGTCCGACGCCGCTCAGCGGAATGACCTCGATGCCGACGTCGCACCAGTGGCCGTTCTGCTTCACCTTCAAGCCGTCCCTGCGTACCGGGGCTACGGTCTTGCGCGCGGTTTGAAAGGCCGTGCGTACGCCGTGCAGCAGGCCCTCGCGCGCCATCTTCAGGAGGCTCATGCTCGGATCGCCCGGGGCCGGCTCGAGGAAGAGGCCGGTCTGCCCGCGGAACTGGACGATCTGCATCTCCTCGTCGACGATGACGCCCGGCGGGGCATAGCGATCGAGCGCGATCCGGTCCGCCTCGTGCTGCGCCGATTGCGCGAACCCCAGATCCGCCCCGCGCTTCTTCGGGGCCGCCGCCTGCGACGCGCGATCGGCGTGAAAGGTCATGACGGGCAGCGCCGAGTCGGCCGCCGTCTTCTTGTAGATGCGATAGCGCTTCTCCTCGATGGTGAAGAGCTCCGACGCGCTCCCGACCGTCTCCGCGTGGCCCAGCATGAGATAGCCGGTTTTCTTCAGGGCGTAGTGGAAGACCGCGAGGAGCCGGCTCTGCAGCACCGGCGTCATGTAGATGAGGACGTTCCGGCACACCACGAGGTCGAGCTTCGAGAACGGCGGATCGCGCGCGAGGTCCTGGCGCGCGAAGATGCAGAGGTCGCGCACCGTCTTCGCCACTCGGTAGGAGCCGTCGACCTTGGTGAAGAAGCGCCGCAAGCGCTCCGGCGACACGTCGACCGCGATGCTGTCGGGATACGTGCCGTTGCGCGCCTGCTCGATCGAGTGCTCGCTGACGTCGGTCGCGAAGACCTGAATCGGCACGATGTTGGCGCGGTCGCCGAGGGCCTCGAGGAGCGCGATCGCGATCGAGTACGCCTCTTCGCCGGTGGAGCAGCCGGCGATCCACACCCGGATCGGGTTGTCGCCGGTCTGGTGCGCGATGACGTCCGGAAAGACGTGCTCGGCGAGGACGCGGAACGAGTCGGGCTCGCGGAAGAAGCGCGTCACGTGGATCAGCAGATCCTGATGCAGCGCCTGCACCTCGCCGGGATGCTCCTGGAGATAGCGCACGTACTGGTCGACGCTCGTGAGCTTGTGCAGCACCATGCGGCGCTGGAGGCGCCGCTCGATCGTCGGCAGCTTGTACTGGCGGAAGTCGACGCCGCTCGCCGCGCGGAGGAGCGTGAAGATCCGGTGCAGCTGCTCGTCGCGGAGCGCCGGCGGGTCGGGCGGCGCCGCATCCGGCGTGGCCGCGCGCGCCGACCGGCGCAGATACGGATGGCGCGCGATCTCGACGAGCTCGTGCGCGATGCGATGCGGCGGAAGGACGAGGTCCACCATGCCGGTCGCGATCGCCGCGCGCGGCATGCCGTCGTACTTCGCGCTGGCCGGATCCTGGGCGATCGTGATGCCGCCGACGCCTTTGATGTCGCGGATCCCCGCGGCGCCGTCGGAGGCCGTGCCGGAGAGCACGACGCCGATCGCGCGCTCGCCCTCCGCCTCGGCGAGCGCGCGGAACAAGAAATCGACCGGCACGTACTGCGAGTTGTCGTGCGGCCGCGGCAACAAGTGCAGCACGCCGTCCGCGATGCCCATCTGGGTGTTCGGCGGAATCACGTACACGTGGTTCGGCTCGACGACCATGCCCTCGGTCGCTTGCACGACCGGGATCGTCGTCGCGTTGCCGAGCAGTGTCGGCAGGGCGCTCTCGTGTTGCGGCGCGAGATGCTGCACGAGCACGAGCGCCAAGCCGGGCGACTCCGGCAACGCGCCGAGGAGATCGGTGAAGGCTTCGAGCCCGCCGGCCGATGCGCCGACCGCGACGATCGGCACGTGCGGGGCGTCCGGCTGCGCGGCACCGGACGGCGCGTCGGCGCTCCGGACTGGGGACTCCGCGACCGGTGGCGGATCGATGTCGGCCCGCGGCGCAGCCGCGGTGCGCGATCGCGGCTTCTTCGGCGCCTTCGCAGGGACGCCCTTCCGTGTCCTGCGATCCTTCACCATTGCACGACCACGTCAGCTCGCGTCCTATCGAGGGTCGCGAAAGTGGTCAACGTTCTGCGGCCTTCACTCCGCGCCGTCTTCGGCGCTTGGCGGCACGAGGTCGGTCGCCGCCGGCGGAGCCACGTCGTCGAGGAGCGCGCGCCGGACGATCTCGGCACGCGCGTCCGCCTCGTCGGCCTTCGCGCGGTAGCCGCCCGCGATCGTCGGCATGTGTTGCTGGTCGGCACGCTCTTGCATGCGACGATAGAACGCGGCGCTCTCCTCGAGCGAGCGGAGCGCCGTCCAGAGCGCCGATTCCAGCGTCGCCGCCATTCCGGACGCGAGCGCATCCGGCGTGTACGAGTGCCCGACGTGGCAGATGTAGCGGGCGAGGTCGCCGTTCGCGAGCTCCCACAGGCTGCCGCCGCATTCCGGACACGTGAACACGGTCGGCGGGCTTCCGAACGTGCGCTCTTCAAGCCACGGGTGCCGCGCGCAGCGCGGTCGACGGACGAGGGTTCGTTCGCCATGGTGGGCTCCTCGACGGGCGCGGAGACGAGCCGGCGGATCAGCGCGGCGAGCTCGCCGGCCGGGACGACGTGATCGATCTCGACGCTCCGGATCGCGCTTGCCGGCATGCTCGGCGAGGCCGCATCGTCCGTCGCCTGACGACCGCGACCCCTCCTGCGCGTTTGATGCGTGCGAGACCGCGCGTCCCGTCGTCGAGCTCCCCCGACAAGACGATGCCGATCACACGCGGGCCGTACGCGGCCGCTGCCGTTCGGAACAGAGGATCGACCGCGGGCCGAAAGCCGTTCTCGCGGGGGCCGCGCGTGACCAGCACCTGCTCGCGCGCAATCAACAAATGGTGATCCGGCGGCGCGACGAACACGTGCCCTCGGCGGATCGCGCGTCCGTCGCGCGCGTACGACACGGCGAGTCGCGTCTCGTGGGCGAGCATGGTCCCCAGCGCGGCGGGCGAGTTCGGCGACAGGTGGATCGCGACGAACAGCGCCGCCGGCAGATCCGCGGGTAGATCGGACAGGACCCGTCGCAACGGCGGAATGGCACCCGCCGAGCCGCCGATGACGACGATGTCCCGGGAGGCCATGCGGCATCGTCGTCGCGCAGGGCGACGGAAGCAACCGAGCGGACGGGGGCATCGTGGCAAGCGTACTTCTCCGGAGTGAAAAACGCGGGTCGAGGTCTTGCTTTCGAGTTCTCCGGGCAGCAATTCTTCGCAGGATGGCGGGCCCGATGTCCTCGGCGGCGTCCGAACGATCACGTGCGGGCCGTGACGGCGGGCGCGCTGCGTATCTCGTCACGACGCGGTCGAGCCGCATCGTCGAGATCGACGGCGCCAGCGCGCAGCTGCTGGGACGGTCCGTCGATGCCTTGATGCAGAAGCCGTTGGCCGCGCTCGTCGAGATGGACGAGCGACTCGGCTTCCGCTCGCGTCTGGCGCTGCTGCCGGACGCCGAGTGCGTCGCCGATTGGCGGTTCCGCATCACGGCGCCCGACGGCCGTGCGATCACGGTGGTCGCCAAAGTCGAAGCGAAGGGCGACTCGTCCGGCGGCGAAGGGCATCTGCGCTGGACGCTGGTGCGGGCCCCGGACGACGCCGTCGCGCTCGCGGCCGACCCGGCCGCGGAGCTCTCGGAAACGGACGGCCGCGCGATCCGCGCCGAGCTGAAGCAGCTCGCGCACGAGATGAATCAACCCTTGGCCGCGATCCTGACGTTCGTTCGCGGCTCCGAGCTGCGCCTACGGCAGCGAAAGCTCACGGATGCCGATCTCGAGGCCGTGCTCGAAGCGATCGCCGACGAAGCGATGCGTGCGAGCGCCATCCTTCGAGCGGCGAATCAACGATGGGAGGAATCATGACACAAGGAATGGTGCACGTCGTCGACGACGACGCGGCGGTGCTGCGTGGCCTGCGGTTCTTTCTCGAGTCCGCCAACTACGGCGTGACGACGTACGCGAGCGGCGACGAGTTCGTCGCGCGCTATCGGCCGTCGAACGACCCGGAGTGCGTCGTGCTCGACATCTGCATGCCGGGCCTCTCGGGCCTGGCGTTGCACGAGACGTTCGCCGATCGCGGCTGGCGCGTGCCGGTGATCTTCCTCACCGGCCACGGCAAGGTGCCCGAGGCCGTCGTCGCGCTGAAGCAGGGCGCGTTCGACTTCCTCGAGAAGCCGTTCGCGGACGACGTGCTGCTCGCCCGCGTGCAGGCGGCGCTCGACGAGGACGCGCGGCGGAAGTCGCTGCGCTCCGAGGAGCAGGCGTTGGCCGCGCGGCTCGGCAGCCTCACGCAGCGCGAGCATCAGGTCGCGATGCGCGTCGCGCAAGGGCTGCCGAACAAGGTGATCGCCCAGGAGCTCGGGATCAGCCCGCGCACCGTCGAGGTCTATCGCGCGAAGGCGATGAGCAAGACGGGCGTGCGCTCAGTCGCGGAGCTCGTCCGCATGGTGGTGCGGCAGGAGCCGCAGCTCGCCGCCGGTCAGAAGTAGGCACGCCTCCGTTAGGCACGCCTGAATCGTAGAGCGTGAGCGGCGGCCGCGCAGAGCGGCCGCCGCCTCACGTCGTCGCTGCTGCGCTCAGCTCCGGTCGCCGCGGTCGCCTTGACCCGAGGGCGTACGTGTCTTCGCCTTTTGACGGCGATCGCTCGCGAGCGATCGCCCGACGTCGTCGCTTTCGTCGAAACGTCCCTGCTCGTCGCGACGCACGAAGCGCTTGTCGGTCCCGGTGTCGACGAGCTCGCGTTTTCCTTTCGGCATGCTGCACCTCCTTTCGCAGCCAGGAGGGAGCAAGCGTAGTGCCACGCGTGCGTGCGAGCATCGACGCGCGCGAGCGGCACATGCTCTCGCGCCGACGCGAGCGAGCGCGCGGACGCGTAGTTCACGTGAGCGTCGTCTCGGGTGATTGCGTACGTCGGGCGCGCTATCGCGCTCGTGAAAAGTACAAACTGCCGAGCACGTCGTTCTTCTAATGAGCGTGTCGTCCACGTCGGCGTGCATTCCAGCATGGCACGGAACTTGGTTTCCGCTGTGCGCGCGCATGACGAAACATCGGGACAAGGGGGACGCATGAGCTCGACGTGGCCGCTGGTGGTCTACAGCCACCTCCGTTGGAACTTCGTGTACCAGCGGCCGCAGCACGTACTCTCCCGACTCGCGCGACACCGTCAGGTGTACTTCGTCGAGGAGCCGAACCGCACCGACGCGCCGTTGCGGATGGAGGTGAGCGCTCCCGCGCCGAACGTGCTCCGCTGCGTGCCGACCGGCGCCGTCGACGTTCCGACCTTCGACGGCCGAGGGCAGGACGCGCAGATCGGCGCGCTGATCCGCGACCTCCTCGCCGGCGGCCGCCACGACGAGCACGTCGCGTGGCTCTACACGCCGATGGCGGTACCGCTCACGCTCTCGCTGCAGCCGTCGGCGATCGTCTACGACTGCATGGACGAGCTGAGCGCGTTCGCGGGCGCGCCTCCGGCGCTGCTCGACCGCGAGCACGATCTCTTCACCGTGGCCGATCTCGTGTTCACGGGCGGCCCGAGCCTCTACCGCGCGAAGCGCGACCGCCATCCGAGCGTCCACTGCTTCCCGAGCAGCGTCGAGGTCGAGCACTTCCGAAAGGCGGGGCCGGCGCCGCAGCGGCGGCAGGCGCCGCGGCTCGGATTCTACGGCGTGCTCGACGAGCGCCTCGATCGCGAGCTCGTCGGCGCCGTCGCGGCCGCGCGTCCCGACTGGCAGATCGAGATCGTCGGGCCGGTCGTGAAGATCGACCCGGCGTCGCTGCCGCGCGCGACGAATCTGCGCTACCCGGGGCCCACCGACTACGCCGGCCTGCCCGGACTGCTCGCGAATTGGGACGTCTGTCTCATGCCGTTCGCGATCAACGAGGCGACGCGCTTCATCAGCCCGACCAAGGTGCTCGAGTACATGGCAGCCGAGCGTCCGATCGTGAGCACGCCGATCACGGACGTCGCCGAGCCGTACGGCGACGTCGTGCGGATCGCGCGCACGGCGGACGAATTCATCGCGGCATGCGCGGCCGCGTTGGCAGAGGACGTGGACGAGCGCACCCGGCGAACGGCTCGCATGCGCGAGATCGTCGCCGCCACGTCGTGGGACCACACCGTGGCGCGCATGGGGCAGCTGATCGATGCGCTCACGACCGACAAAGGAGAACCACAATGGCAAAGCACGATACGATCGTCATCGGCGCCGGCCCGACGGGGCTGAGCGCCGCCTACCATATCGGCGCACCGTCCCTCCTGCTCGAGCAGCACGACCGCGTGGGCGGATGGTGCCGCTCGATCGAGGAGGGCGGCTTCACGTTCGACTACGCCGGCCACATCATGTTCTCGAACGATCCGTACGTGCACGAGCTCTACGAGATGCTGGTGGGCGACAACGTCCATTGGCAGATGCGCGAGGCGTGGATCTACAGCAAGGACACGTACACGCGGTACCCGTTCCAGGGCTCGCTCTACGGTCTCCCGCCCGAGGTGATTCAGGAATGCATCGTCGGCGCGATCGAGGCGCGCTACGGATCGATCGCGCCGGCGCCGTCCGCGAACGGCAACGGGAACGGCAAGGCGGCGCACGCGAACGGCAACGGCAACGCGCACCACGCGAACGGCAAGTCGCACCACGGCGCGAAGTGCAACTGTGACTCCGGCGTCGTCGACGACTGCTGCGCCGACGGCGTCCTCGAGGCGACGGCGCCGCTCGGGCACCCGACGCCCGCGCAAAGCGCGAGCAGCGAGCCGAAGAACTTCGAGGAGTTCATCTACAAAGTGTGGGGCGCCGGCATCGCGAAGCACTTCGCCGTGCCCTACAACAAGAAGCTCTGGACCGTGCCGCTCTCCGAGATGGAGACGTCGTGGCTCGGCGGCCGCGTGCCGCTTCCCGACCTCGGCGAGATGATCTCGGGCGCGCTGCATCCGACGCCGCCGCCGATGGGGCCGAACGCGCGCTTTGGCTACGTGCTGAAGGGCGGCTTCCAGGCGTTGATGGACGGATTCCTGCCGCACCTCAAAGGCAATCTGCGCCTGAACACGCGCGTCGACCGGATCTCGCTGGCCGACCGCCGCGTCTGGCTCGCCGACGGCACGTGTCTTCCGTACCGCTATCTCGTCAGCACGATGCCGCTGCCCGTCTTCGTGCGTCTGCTCGGCGAGGAGGCGCCCCCGGGGATCGTGGAGGCGTCGGCCGGTCTGAAGCACGTCTCCGTCCGCTGCGTGAACCTCGGCGTCGGTCGCGCGAACGTCACCGACAAGCACTGGATCTACTACCCCGAGGACAGCGTCTTCCATCGGATCTTCGTGCAGGGGAACGCGAGCCCGCATTGCAATCCTCCGGGCGGGTTCGGGCTCACCTGCGAAATCAGCTATTCCGAGCACAAGCCGCTGCCGTGCGACGGCGACGCCCTCATCCGGCGCTGCATCGAGGACTGCCGCAAGGTCGGCATCATCCGCGAGGACGATCCGATCTGGGTGGCGAACCAGTGCGACTTGCCGTACGCGTACGTCGTCTACGATCACGCGCGCGAGCGGAACGTGTCGACGATCCGCTCGTGGCTCACGCAGCACGACGTCGTGCTCGCGGGCCGGTACAGCGAATGGGCGTACTACAACTCCGATCACGCGTTTCTCGCGGGGCGGACCGCCGCGCAGACGGTCGAGGCGCTCCGCCAGCGCGATCGCCAACGGCAACAGCAGCTGCCGAGCGTCGCGGCGCGGCGGTCGTCGGCCATGGAGGAGCTCAGGGCTTGAGCACGGGACACGGCTATCCGCGTCCCCAGCTGGTACGAAAGCATTGGACCAACCTGAACGGATCGTGGGAGTTCGCCCGCGATCCGTTCGGCCGCTGGCAGGCGCCGCGCGAGGTCGAGTGGGAAGGCACGATCATGGTGCCGTTCACGCCGGAGACGCCGGCGAGCGGCGTCGGCGACACGGGATTCTACCGTGCGGTCTGGTATCGCCGGAACGTCGACCTCCACCCCGCGGACGGGCGGGTGCTGCTGCACTTCGGCGCCGTCGATCACGCCGCGACGGTCTGGCTCGACGACGGCTACGTCGGGACCCACGAGGGCGGGTACACCCCGTTCACGTTCGACGTCACCGACTACGTCCGCGAGGGCGGCTCGAGCCTCGTGGTGCGCGCCTGCGACGACCCGCACGACCTCGCGAAGCCGCGCGGCAAGCAGGATTGGCTGCTCGAGCCGCACTCGATCTGGTACCCGCGGACGACCGGCATCTGGCAGACCGTCTGGCTCGAAGTGGTGCCGCCGACGGCGATCGGCGGCATTCGCTGGACGCCGAACATGGAGCGCTGGGAGATCGGCTGCGAGGTGCACCTCTCGGGCGTGCCGCAGCCCGATCTGAAGCTTCGCATCGAGCTCCGGGTCGGCAGCGAGCTCCTCGCCGACGACGTGTACACGGTGGTCGCGCAGGAGGTGAACCGCAGGATCGCGCTCTCCGATCCCGGCATCGACGACTACCGCAACGAGATCCTCTGGAGCCCGCGCTCGCCGACGCTCATCGACGCGCAGCTGACGCTGATGGACCGCGAGGGCGCGGTGCTCGACCTCGTCCGCAGCTACACCGCGCTCCGCTCGATCTCGATCCAGGGCGATCGCATCGTGCTGAACGGTCGGCCGCTCCATCTCCACATGGTGCTCGACCAGGGCTATTGGCCCGACACCGGCTTGACGGCGCCGAACGACGCCGCGCTCCGCCGCGACGTCGAGCTCGCGAAGGCGATGGGGTTCAACGGCGTCCGCAAGCACCAGAAGGTGGAGGACCCGCGCTATCTCTACTGGGCCGATCGCCTCGGGCTCGTCGTGTGGGCCGAAATGCCGAGCGCGTATCGGTTCAATCCGACCGCGGTCGAGCGTCTCACCCACGAATGGGTGGCGGTGATGGAGCGCGACTACAGCCACCCGTGCATCATGGCGTGGGTCCCGTTCAACGAGTCGTGGGGCGTGCCGAACCTGCCGGACATCCCGGCCGAGCGGCACTTCGTCGAGGGCCTCTATCACCTGACGAAGACGCTCGACCCGACGCGTCCCGTGATCGGCAACGACGGATGGGAGAGCGTCGCGACGGACATCATCGGCATCCACGACTACGAGGAGGACCCGGCCCGCCTCGCGAAGCGCTATGCGACCGAGGAGGGCATTCCGCGCTTGCTGAAGCGCGAGCGGCCGGGCGGGCGTCTCTTGACGCTCGGCCAACATCACGGCGAGCAGCCGATGGTGCTGAGCGAGTTCGGCGGCATCGCCTGCACGCGCGACGTCGGCACGAGCTGGGGCTATTCGCGCGCCGCCGATCCCGTCGAGCTGGCGCTCCGCTACGCCGAGCTGCTGTCCACGGTGCGCTCGATCAATCTCTTCGCCGGGTTCTGTTACACGCAGTTCGCGGACACGTACCAGGAGGCGAACGGGCTGCTCTACGCGGATCGGACGCCGAAGTTTCCGCTCGCCGACATCGAGATCGCAACGCGCGGCCGCCGGACGCCGCGCGAGGAGCAGGCGGATCTCGAGTGGCGATTGCGGATGATGAAGTTCTGGCGCGACGTCGAAACCTGAGCGGCGCGCCGCGAGGCGAGTGGTGATCTACACGGAGACGCTGACGAAACCGGACGGCCGCGGGCTCGTGCTCTACGGGCGCGCGCCGCTCCAGGTCGGAACGCCGCCCGTGCCGGACGCGGGCCTCGCGGCGGGCGCCGGGCCGCATCTGCGCTGGCATCCGCTCCGCGAGGAATGGGTGGCGTACGCGCCGTATCGCCAGACCCGCACGTTCCTGCCGCCGCCGGAGTACGATCCGCTCTCGCCGACGACCGATCCGCGCCATCCGACCGAGCTGCCGCAGGGCAACTGGGAGATCGCGGTCTTCGAGAACCGCTTTCCGACGCTGATGGCGGACCCGCCGGAGCCGCCGGACTCGATCGTCCGCACGGCGCCGGGGCTCGGCGCCTGCGAGGTCGTCGTGTTCACGCCCGAGCCGACCGGGTCGCTCGGCGCGCTGCCGCTCGCGCGCATCGAGCTGCTGATGCACGTGTGGGCCGACCGCGTCGCGGTGCTCGGCGCGCGCGACGAGATCGCCTACGTGATGCCGTTCGAGAACCGCGGCGTCGAGGTCGGGGTCACGCTGCAGCACCCGCACGGGCAGATCTACGCCTATCCCTTCGTGCCGCCGTTTCCGGCGCGCGAGCTCGCGGCGCAGCGCGCGCACTTCGACCGCCACGGGCGGGGGCTCCTCGAAACGCACCTCGCGGCCGAGATTCGCGACGGGACGCGGGTGGTGCAGTGCGGCGACGCGGCGGTCGCGGTCGTGCCGGCGTGCGCGCGCTATCCCTACGAGGTTTGGATCGCGCCGCGGCGGCCGGCGGCGACGCTCCCTGACCTCGACGACGTCGAGCGCGCCGACCTCGCGCGCACGCTGAAAACGGTGCTCCTCAAGCTCGACGGGCTCTGGCAGCGGCCGATGCCGTACATCATGGTGCTGCATCAAGGGCCGACCGACGGCGCCCCGCATCCCGAGGCCCACCTGCACTTCGAGATCTACGCCGCGTTCCGCAGCGCGGGACGCTTGAAGTATCTCGCCGGCACCGAGGTCGGCGCCGGCACGTTCGCGAACGACGCTCTGCCCGAAACGACGGCCGCGGAGCTCCGCGCCGTGGAGGTCACGCTGTCATGACGATCGCGGACGTCTTTCGCGACCATTTCGGCGGCACGCCGACCGTCGTCGCCGACGCGCCGGGCCGCGTGAACATCATCGGGGAGCACACCGACTACAACGACGGCTTCGTGCTGCCGACGGCGATCCCGCAGCGGACCCGCGTGGCGATGGCGCCGCGCGACGACGATCACGTCCGCGCCGTCACCGACGCGCCCGCGATCCCGCTCGCGGACGCGCGCGCCGACTATCGGCTCGGCGAGGAGCACCGCGCGGGCACGTGGGACGACTTTCTCGAGGGCTGCACGGCGATGCTGCGCGCCGAGGGGTACACCGTCCGCGGCTTCGACGCCGTCGTGCGCTCGACCGTGCCGGTCGGGTCGGGCCTCTCGTCCAGCGCGGCGCTCGAGGTCGCGATCCTGCGGGCACTCCGGAGGGCGTTCGCGCTGCAGCTCGACGACGTGCAGCTCGCCTTGATCGCCCATCGCGCCGAGACCGAGCTCGTCGGCGCGCGCGTCGGCATCATGGACCAGATGGCGTCGAGCCTCGCCGACGAGCACTCGGCGCTCTTCCTCGACACCCGGTCGCGCGCATGGGAGCGCGTGCCGCTCCCCGCGTCGTGCGAGCTCGCGGTGATCGACTCCGGCATCACCCACCGGCACGTCGGCGGCGAGTACAATCTCCGGCGCGGCGAGTGCGAGCGCGCGGCGGCGCTGCTCGGCGTGTCGTCGCTCCGCGATCTCGGCGAGGACGGTCTCGCGCGCGCCGCGACGCTGCCGTCCCCGCTCGATCGGCGCGTGCGGCACGTGCTGCAGGAGAATGCGCGCGTGCTCGCGGCCGTCGCGGCGCTGCGCGCCGGCGACGTGGCGAAGGTCGGCACGCTCCTCGTCGAGGGGCACGCGTCGTTGCGCGACGACTACGAGGTGTCGGTGCCCCCGGTCGATCGGCTCGTCGAGCTCGCGACGGCCGATCCCGACGTGCTCGGCGCGCGCATGACCGGCGGCGGGTTCGGCGGCGCGATCGTGGCACTCGTCCGCGCCGGGCGGGCCGCCGCCGCGGCGGCGCGGATCTCCGAGGCGTACGGACGCGAGTACCGCGGCGGGCGCGTGCTCGTCCCGGCGGCGCGCCGCGACGACGCCGGAGGCGACGGATGAGGGCGGCCGGCGGCGCCGTCGCGCGTCACGACCTCGCGAGCCTGCGCGAGCCGGCGCGGTTCGGCTGGGCGACGGGCATCGAGGACACGTTCATCGTCGATCCGTGGCCGGCGACCGGCCGCACGCTCGACGAGTACGAGCTCACCGGGCACTACCGGCAGTGGCGCCAGGACCTCGGCCACATGGCGGAGCTCGGCGTTCGCATGTCGCGCTACGGCATCCCCTGGTACCGCGTGAATCCCGGACGCGGAAAATGGAATTGGCGCTGGGCCGACGGCCCGCTCGAGCGCATGCTCGCGCTCGGCATCGATCCGATCGTCGACCTCGTGCACTATGGAACGCCGCGCTGGCTCACGGGCGGGTTTCTCGACCCGGCCTTTCCCGACGCGATGGCCGAGTACGCGACGCGGGTCGCCGAGCGCTTCCGCGGCCGCATCCGCTGGTACACGCCGTTGAACGAGCCGCGCATCACCGCGTGGTACGCGGGGCGCCTCGGATGGTGGCCGCCGTACCGGCGCAGCTGGAGCGGGTTCGTCGCGGTGCTGCTCGCCGTCTGCAAGGGCATCGCGGCGACCGATCGCGCGCTCCGCGCCGTCGACGACGCGATCGTGCCGGTGCACGTCGACGCGGCCGACGTCTACGACAGCGAGACGCCGGAGCTCGCGACGATCGCGCGCCATCGGCAAGCGATCGTGTACCTCGCCCTCGACGTGCTGACCGGACGGGTGACGCCGCGCCACCGCCTCCATCGCTGGCTCGTCGATCACGGCGCGTCCGAGGCGGAGCTCGCGGCGCACGTCGATCGTCCGATGCCGCTCGAGCTGCTCGGCGTGAACATGTATCCGATGTTCACGTCGAAGCGGGTGATCTCGAAGCAGGGACGGATGCGGATCGCGATCGTGCCGGCGGGCGGCGAGCTCGTCGAGCGCGTGCTGCGCGGCTACGCCGCGCGGTACGGCTGTCCGGTGATGATCGCGGAGACGGCGGCGGTCGGATCGCCGACGCGGCGGATGCGCTGGCTCGCGGCGTCGGTCGCCGCCGTCCGCCGCCTGCGGGCGCGCGGCGTGCCGGTCGTCGGATACACGTGGTGGCCGATGCTGGCGCTCGTCGCGTGGTCGTATCGCCAGGGCGCGCGCGAGCTGCATCGGCACGTGGTGCAGATGGGACTCTGGGATCTCGATCCACACGCCGGCCTGAAGCGCGTGCGGACCGCGGTCGTCGAGGCGTATGCGCACACGATCGCGGATGGTGCGCGGCTGGTCGGGCCGATAGGGGGGTGATCCATGTTCGAGAGCTTCTATTTCGCCGGATTCGAGGGAGCGACGGGGTGGAATCGCGACGGCGTGTGGATCGATCAGATCGTCGCGACCCAGCACGATCGGTTCGCCGAGGAGGACTATCGGCGCCTGCGTGACGTCGGTCTCCTCGCGGCGCGCGAGGCGGTGCGGTGGCCGCTCGTCGATCTCTGGGGCCGGTACGACTTCACGTCGCTCTTCCCGTTCGTGCGCGCGTGCCGGCGCCACGACATCGCGGTCGTGTGGGACCTCTTCCATTTCGGGTATCCGCGCGACGTCGACCTCTTCGCGGCCGACATGCCGGCGCGCTTCGCGGACTATTGCCACGCGGTCGCGCGCTTCCTCGCGCGCGAGACGAGCGGCCCGATGTTCTTCACGCCGGTCAACGAGCCGTCGTACTTCTCGTGGGCGGCCGGCGAGGCCGCGCTCTTCGCGCCGCACTGCCGGGGCCGCGGTCCCGAGCTGAAGCGCCAGCTGGCGCGCGCCGCGATCCTCGGCGCGGAGGCGATTCGCCACGCGTGTCCGTGGGCGGAGATCGTGAGCGTCGACTCGATGTGCCGCGTGACCGCGCCGGTCGATCGGCCCGAGCGCGACGCGGAGGCCCTGAGCTTCAACTTCGGGGCGGTGTTCGAGAGCTGGGACATGGTCGCCGGACGGCTCGCGCCGGAGCTCGGCGGCAGTCGACGGCATCTCGGGGCGCTCGGCGTGAACTATTACTGGACGAATCAGTGGGAGCTCGGGTCGGTCGGTACGCCGCTCGCCGACGATGATCCGCGCCGCGTGCCGCTCGCAACGATTCTTCGCGACGTCTGGAAACGCTACGGCGGCACGGTGCTCGTCACCGAGACGAGCCACGTCGACGACGCCCGCGCGGGCTGGATCGCCGAGGTCGACGCGGCCGCGCAGGAGCTGCTCGCCGAGGGCGTGCCGCTCGGCGGCGTCTGTCTCTATCCGATCCTCGGCATGCCGGAGTGGCATGCGCCCGACGTGTGGACCCGGATGGGACTCTGGGATCTGCAGGCCGCCGACGGCGCGCTCGATCGCGTCACGCACGGGCCGATGATGGACGCGCTACAGCGCGCGCGCCTGTTGAACGGATGGCGCACGCGCGCGGAGACGTCCGTACGCGCGCGACGCAAGGCCTGACCCGTACGCGTCGAGACGCAGCGGCACCCGCGTGCGTGGCACGGAAGGTGGAAGCTCGGTTCTCGCGGCAACCAGCCGCGAGGAGGAGTGCGTATGAGCAAGAAGCTTTGGATCGAAACGATGGGCGCGGCCGCGATCGCGGCGTTCGCCTTCATGGGGAGCCCGCACATCGCGGCGACGCACGTGCAGCTCGCCCAGACGGGAACCGGCGGCGCCGGCGGCACCGGCACCGGCGGCACCGGCACCGGCGGGGACAGCATGGGCGGTCATCGCTCGGGAACCGGCACGGACACGATGGGACGGCCGAGCGCCGGCACGGGTGTCACGGGCGGAACGGACGCGCGCGATGCGGGCCACGGCGCCGGCGCCACGACGGGCGGCAGCATGGGCACCGGAACGGGTAGCGGCGCCGGCGCTGGAGCGGGGACGGGCGGATCGGCCGCGGGCGCGGGCGGCACTGGTGGATCGGCGGCGGGCGGCGCGGGCGGCGGCATGGGGGGCGCGGGCGGTACTGGCGGCGCCGGCGGGCGGTGAGCGAATGCGGTCGATCGCGTGAGAGGCCGCACGCGATCGACCGCGTCTCTTCACGACCGCACGCGGATCGCACCGCACGCATCGGTCCGCGCTGCGAGAGCGCCCCGCCAACGGTGACGGGGGATTTCTACAATCGCCGTCGGTGCTCGCCGACGCCCGCATGCGCGTCTCGCCATGCGCGTGACGCCACACGCGTTCCGTGTCGCTCGGTCGCTCGGCCGGTGGCACCGGCGTTGCTGATTCCATGAGGCGGCGTCGCAACGATCGCGCCGACCAAAGGAGGCAACGATGGCGAATCGCGACTACCAAGACGAGCAATATCGATCAGGGCGCGGCCGGTTCGAGCAGCGCGCTCGCGGCGAGGAATCGGAGTGGGACGACGACGGTGGTTGGCAGGGACGCGACGACGAGTACGGCTCGCAGCGGCCTGCACGCCCGGCCGGCGCCCGCGAACGCCGCTCGTGGGGCGGCAGCTGGCGCTCGCGCGTCGAAAGCGAGCGCGGCAGGCTCTTCGGCGGCGAGCGCGAGGAGCGCGGCTACGGCGGTGAGCGCGGCTACGGCGGTGAGCGCGGGCAAGGCGGAGAGGGCGAGTGGGAAGGCAGCCGCGGCGATCTCGGCGGCGAGCGCGGCTATCGGCGTTTCGGCGGCGGCGAGCAGGAGTTCGGCGGCGGTCGTGAAGGCGGCTACGGCAGCGAGCGCGGGTTCGGCGGCGGGACGAGCGGAGGCGCCTACGGATCCGGCGGGTACGCATACGGCGGCGAATCGCAGCGGTACGGACGGCGCGAGCACGGACGCAGCGGGTGGTCGAGCGGCGGGCAGGGATATGGGAGCGGCGGCCAGCGCGGCGGGTACGACGAGTTCGGCAGCGGCTCGAATCAGGGCTTCGGAAGCTACGACGAGTCGGGACAGTACGGCAGCCGATCGGGAGCCGCTGGCACCACGTCGCGCGGCTTCGGCGGGCAGTCCGGCTCGCAATGGGGCGGCCGCGGAACGCAGGGACGCTTCAGCGGTCGCGGTCCGAAGGGCTACACGCGCTCGGACGATCGCATCCGCGAGGACGTCTGCGATCGACTGATGGACGAGGGCGACGTCGACGCGACCGAGATCACGGTGCGGGTCGAGCAGGGCGAGGTGACGCTCGAAGGCACGGTGCACTCGAAGGATGCGAAGCGGCGCGCGGAAGACGTCGCCGAGGACGTCTCGGGCGTGCGCGAGGTGCGGAACAATCTGCGGGTGCAGCGCGGGGAGAACGCGTGGAGCGGCGGCGAGCCGAGCAGCATCCTGACGGGGCAGGGCGGCGAAGCGCGCGAGGGACTGACCAGCGGGAACCAGTCGGCGATGAGCGGAGAGAGCAGCAACGCGAAATCGCAACCGGGCAAGCGGTCGTAGCTGCAGCGCTGCGACATCTTGGCTGCACCGGTGCGGGGATGCGGGGGCGTTCCGTCGGCTCGACCGCGGGACGCCCATCCCGCGCTCACGCGGCGTCGTCGGTCACGTGCTTACGCGCCTTCGTCGCGGGCCGTCGCTCACGCGCATCATGCTCGAAGCGAGACTGATCCGCTTCTGGGACACGAGCGCGCTCGTCGAGCTCCATGACGCGAGCGAGCCGGGGCATCGTGAAGCTGCTGCATGCTCGCTGGCCGCGAGCGATACGACACATGATCTCGATGATCGCGACTCAGCTCGCGCTCGTCTCCGCACGTCCGTGAAGCTGCTGGCGCGTGCGCTTGAGCAGCGACTCGTACGCCGCCTCCTGCGCGAGCGCGAGCGTCGAGGGGATGGCATCCGCGCTGCGCGCCGCGACTACCACGATGCGGTCGTATGTATCCCACAACGGGGTGCGGCAGCGTGCGGCCGCAGTAAGTCCGATTCAAAGAATCGGCCGAAAGGTCACATTGGCCGCAGGTGACCGTTGCCCGATCAGTGACCGCGATTGCGCCAGTGTGGCGCACGCGGAGCCGAATCGAACGTCAGCGCGTGGTGGCGGACGAGTGGTCCGATACTCGGCCGCCGGCGAACTCGTGCTCTTTGTGCTGCGGGGTGCGGTTGCCGAAGAGGCCGAGCACGCCGGCGAGGCCGATCAGACCGATCCAACCCCAGCCGGTCTGGTCGGGATCCGCCGTCTCGGCGGTGCCGGGCCGACGGGCGGCGGGGTCGTTCACTTGCGCGGTCGCGACGAGCGGGGCTGCGCTCGTCAGCAGAAGCGCGACGGCTGCCGCGCTCAGAGTCTGTCGTGTGGTCATGGCTCCTCCTTCGCGGCTGCCGCCGCACCACTCGGAGGAGCAAGCTGGGTGCCAGGTCAGGCTGCCGACGGATGCCTGTTGAAGAGCAGCTTCACCTGCACGCCGGTCGACGCGATCTTGTGGACCCATGCGGAGACCCGCGGGTCGATGCCATCGTCGTCGAGGATCAGCTCGAGCTCGATCGCGTGGTCGGGGGTCGCGTCGTATCCGGCTTCGCGGACGTGCTCCCACAGCATCTCGAGATCGTACGGATGCGAGTCCCCCGCGTAATAGAGCGAGCCCCGCGGCGACATGATGTGCGCCTCCAGCATGTGTACCTCCGACGGAACTGACCGGGATGGGACGCCGCTGCGAGGGAGCCGGCGTCGGAGTGGCGTTGGTACAGGCGTGCCGCACGGGCCACAAGCTAGGAATACTCCCTGCCGCGATGTGGTGACGTCGCGGCCACGTATCTGCGGGATCGCCGGTGGAGCGACATCGAGCAGCGCGCGCGCGGCCGGCGTCGCGGCGGCGGGATTCTACAAGCAACGCTTGCAAGAGTTGCGCGGCGCGGATCGCGCCGGCGTCGTCGTTGCGCGCCGCGGTGGCACGATAGCTGCGACGCGACCGCATTCCCCGAAGGAGGTCGTCATGCAGACTCACGAAGGACAACGAAGCAATGGAGGAGGACGCGATCCGCTCGCGACGGCGCTCGGCGTCTTCAGCGTCGGGCTCGGACTCGCCGAAGTCGCGGCGCCGCAGGTCGTGGCGCGTCTGATCGGCGTCCGCGAAAACACGAGGCGGTCGCAGGCGATGCTGCGCGGATTCGGCGTCCGCGAGCTCGCCGCCGGGATCGGCATCCTCGGCAGCACGAAGCCGGGGCCGTGGCTCTGGTCGCGCGTCGCCGGCGACCTGATGGACCTGGCATTCCTCGGGACGCGCTACCAGGAGCCGTTCGTCGAGCGGCGCCGGCTGACCGCCGCGACGGCGGCGGTCGCCGCGGTGACGGCGCTCGACGTGCTCGCGAGCCGTCGCCGCACGTCGACGAACGGCGCCGCAGCGACGTCACCGACCCGCGAGGGCTTCATCACGATCAACCGCTCGCCGGCGGACGTCTACGCGTTCTGGCGGAAGCTCGAGAATCTGCCGCGCTTCATGCGTCACCTGGCCTCCGTGCAGGAGACCGGGCCGCGGACGTCGCACTGGGTGATCGAGGCGGGTGGGACGACGGTGGAGTGGGACGCCGAGATCGTCGACGACGTCCCCGGCTCGCGCCTGTCCTGGCGCGCGATCGAGCACGCGGACGTGCCGAACGAGGGCACCGTCGTGTTCGCGCCTGCCCCGGGCAACCGCGGCACCGAGGTGCACGTGACGATGACCTACGAGCCGCCGGCCGGCGCGCTCGGCGCGACGGTCGCGAAGGCGCTCGGTCACGACCCGGAACAGCTCCTGCCGGGCGAGCTCCGCCGCCTGAAGCAGCTGCTCGAGACCGGCGAGATGCCGACGACCGCGGGACAACCGCACGGGAAGCGCAGCCTTCTCGGCAAGGCGCTCGAGCCGCTCGAGCTGGGGAGCCAGTCGTGAAAGCGGTGTGCTGGCACGGAAAGCACGACGTGCGCGTCGAGACCGTGCCGGATCCCGAGATCCTCTCGCCGGGCGACGCGATCATCCGGGTGACGTCGACGGCGATCTGCGGCTCGGACGTCCACCTCTACGACGGGTTCATCCCGTCGATGGAGCGCGGGGACATCCTCGGGCACGAGTTCATGGGCGTGGTGATCGAGGTGGGCGACGCGGTCGAGCGGCTGCAGGTCGGCGACCGCGTCGTGGTGCCGTTCCCGATCGCGTGCGGACGGTGCCTCGAGTGCGCGGCGTCGCGGTACTCGCTCTGCGAGAACTCGAATCCGAATGCCTGGATGGCCGAGAAGCTCTGGGGCCATTCGCCGTGCGGCATCTTCGGCTACTCCCATCTCCTCGGCGGCTACGCGGGCGGGCAAGCGGAGTACGTGCGCGTGCCGTACGCCGACGTCGGGCCGATCAAGATCCCGGCCCACCTCACCGACGAGCAGGTGCTCTTCCTCTCGGACATCCTGCCGACCGGGTACATGGCGGCGGAAAACTGCGACATCTCGTCCGGCGACGTGGTCGCGGTGTGGGGCTGCGGTCCGGTCGGACAGTTCTCGATCGCGAGCGCGAAGCTCCTCGGCGCCGCGCGCGTCATCGCGATCGACGCGATCCCCGAGCGCCTGGAGCTCGCGGCGAAGCAGGGCGCGCTCACGATCGACTACGAGAAGCAGGACGTCATGGAGACGTTGAAGGAGCTGACGGGCGGCCGCGGTCCCGACGCGTGCATCGACGCCGTCGGGCTCGAGGCCCACGCGCCCGGGCTCGCGGGCGCCTACCACCGGGCGAAGACCGCCATGATGCTCGAGACCGACCGCCCGCACGCGTTGAACGAGGCGATCATGTCGTGTCGGAACGGCGGCACCGTCTCGGTCCCGGGCGTCTACGGCGGGTTCATGGACAAGGTCGCGTTCGGCTCGTTGATGAATCGGTCGCTCACGCTCAAGACCGGGCAGACGCACGTGCAGCGCTACCTCGAGCCGTTGCTCGAACGCATCGAGGACGGCGCGATCGACCCGTCGTTCATCATCACGCACCGGATGGCGCTCGACGAGGCGCCGGAGGCGTATGCAACGTTCGCGTGGCGTCGCGACAACTGCATCAAGGTCGTGCTGAGTCCGTGAGCGCGGCGCCGCGGGGGGAGCACGCGGGCCTACAAATGCTGTGACACGTGCGGGCGGCCTGTGGTAGAGGTCGCCCGCCGTTCATCCCGCGCCGTCAGGAGGCTCCCCCTTGCCGTTCCTTCCGCGACCGACGCATCGCCTGTCGTTCCTCGTTCTCGCTCTCCTATTGACGAAGGCGCCGGCCGTGTCGGCGTCCGTACAGCAGACGCTCGAGGCGTACTCGCTCTTCGCGACGACCGCCATGCGCGTCCGGAACCTCCGGGCCGGCGACGGCGACCTCGGGGTCGGGCAGGGCGCGCTCGTCGTCCGTGGCGCGCTCGACGCGCCGCGCGCGCAGCTCGTGGCGGCGAGCGCCGACGTGCCGTCGGGGGCGACGTGCACCGGCCTCTACACGAACGCCGGGTCGGGCGGTCCGACGTGTCCCGCGGCCGGCGTCGCGCCCGCGCCGGTGATCGCCGACGTGCCGAGCGCCTGCGGCTATCCGCCGGCGTTCCCCGCGTGCGCCGCGGCGGCGTCGGTGGTCGTCCGGGCCGGGCGCACGGTGCTGCCGCCGGGCGTCTACGGCGACGTCGTCGTGAAGAGCTCGGGCGCGCCCGCGACGCTCGAGCTCACCGGCGGAACCTACGTCTTCTGCAGCCTGCGAGTGGGACGTCACGCCGAGGTACGCGTGCGCGGGGCGTCGCAGCTGTACGTCGGCGGCGCGGTGAAGCTCGGGGTCGGCGCGGTGCTCGCGCCGGACGAGGGCGCCACCACTCCGCTCGCGACGTCGCTCTGGGTCGCGGGCAACAGCGTCGCCCTCGATCGCGACGCGCGCCTGCTCGCCTCCGTCTGCGCGCCCGCCGCGAAGCTGAAGGCGAATCGCAGCCGCATCGAGGGTGCCGCGGTCGCGAAGGAGATCCGCGCCGACGGCGCGACGGTGCTGCGTCCCTACACCGAGGCGCGGACGGCGTGCACGGCCCACGAACCGCTCCGGCAGCTCTTCTTCGGCGACCTCCACGTCCACACCGCGCTCTCGTTCGATGCCCAGGCGTTCGACGTCCGGACGACGCCGGCCGAGGCGTACGCCTTCGCGCGCGGCGCCACCGTGGCGCTGCCGCCCCTCGACGGCCTCGGCGCCGGCACGCGCACCGTGCAGCTCGAACGGCCGCTCGACTTCGCGGCGGTGACTGATCACTCCGAGTATCTCGGCGAGGTCGAGGAGTGCACGACGCCGGGCGCTCCGAACTACAACTCGCCGACCTGCACCACCTACCGCGGCGAGGAGTACAACGCGGTGCGGTCGTGGGGGACGCCGCTCGTCGTCGCGGCTCCGAAGCGTTTCACGGACGTGTGCGCGCCGCTCGGCCACGAGTGCGTCACGCAGGGAACGGAGGTCTGGCAGAGCGTGCAGGACGCCGCCGACGACGCCTACGACCGAACGGCGTCGTGCGGCTTCACGAGCTTCGTCGCGTACGAGTACACGAGCGCGCGCGGCGCCAGCACGCACCACCGGAACGTCATCTTCAAGAACGACCGCGTGCCGTATCCGACGACGTACTTCGAGGAGAGCAGCCCGCAGGGCTTGTGGAGCCAGCTCGAGGCGGGCTGCCGCGACGCGACCAGCGGCTGCGACGTGCTCGCCATTCCCCACAACCCGAACGAGAGCAACGGCACCATGTTCGAGGTCGAGTATCCGGGCGCCACGTCGCTGAGCGCCGAGCGCGCGCAGGCGGCGGCGCGCGGCAGCATGGAGCCGCTCGTCGAGATCTATCAGCACAAGGGCGACTCGGAGTGCATGAACGGCCTCTCGGGCGTGATCGGGGCCTCCGACGAGCAGTGCAACTTCGAGAAGGACCCGCGTCCGTTCTTCGATTGCGGCGACGGCACGGGCGGCGGCGGCGTGACCCGCATCGGCTGCTTCTCGCGGCTCGACTTCGTGCGGAACGTGCTGCTCGCGGGGCTCGCGGAAGAGTCGCGGCTCGGGGTGAATCCCTATCGGCTCGGCATCATCGCGAGCACCGACACGCACAACGGCACGCCGGGCATGGTCGACGAGGCCGGCTTCGTGGGGCACCGCGGCATCGACGACGACACCCCGGCCAAGCAGCTCGGGAACGGCGTGCTCACGCCGGGCGGCATCCAGTTCAGCCCGGGCGGCATCGTCGGCGTCTGGGCGGAGGAGAACTCGCGGCCGAGCATCTTCGATGCGCTGCGCCGCCGCGAGGTCTTCGGAACGAGCGGGCCGCGGATCGCGGTGCGGTTCTTCGGCGGGTGGAATCTTCCGGCCG
>JADMIO010983837.1_pt1 | contig 68017 bp, 59 predicted proteins | sample 8958161 | NCBI WGS metagenome assembly JADMIO01 (sample SAMN16585339, study PRJNA669376) | soil metagenome | isolation source: Crop rotation soil | place: USA: Cullars Rotation, Alabama | collected 2011 | reverse complement strand
GCGACAACTTGTCCACGTGGAATTCTAAGCTTAGGATCCCAATGTGCTGGAAAGCCCGACACTCTGGCCATGCGGGAGCAGGCGGCGCAGCGTGTGGAATGGCGAAAGCGCGAGGGCTCCGAGTCTGCACCGCCGGTGGCCGTGAAAATCCTGGCCATCAATGATTTCCATGGACAGTTGACGGGCCGGAGTATCGGTGGCAGGCCGGTGGGCAGCGCCGCCGTGCTCGCCTCGTATCTCGAACAGGGGCAGGCCGCGGTTCCTGAGAATCAAGCCTTCATCGTGCACGCGGGCGATCAGGTCGGGGTTTCGCCCCCGGCCTCGGCCCTGCTACAGGATGAACCCGCCATTTCGTTTCTGAACCTCCTGGCCAACCAGCATTGCCGCGTCAAGCTGCACCCTCATTGCAATCTGGTGGGGACGGTGGGGAATCATGAGTTCGACAAGGGCAGGGACGAGATGCTGCGGATGGTCCGCGGCGGAAACTCCCCGGCGGGCCCTTTCCTGGAGAATCCGTACCGTGGGGCTGGTTTCCCCTACGTCGCGGCCAACGTGGTCGATGCCCGGACCGGCTTGCCTATCCTGCCTCCTTTCGTCATCAAAGAGGTGCATGGCGTCCCCATCGCGTTCATCGGGGTGGCGTTGAAAGATACCCCTACGATCGTCATCCCCAGCGGCGTCGCCAGCCTGCGCTTCCTGGATGAAGCGGACACGATTAATTTTTATGTTCGCTTGTTGAAGGCGATCAACGTTCACGCCTTCGTGGCCTTGATCCATCAAGGCGGACAGCAGACGAGTGTATCGGGGCCGACCCCGACGGGGGCTGTCGTAACCGGTCCGATCGTCGATATCGTGTCCCGGCTCGACGACGACGTCGATGTGGTGGTTTCGGGCCACACCCACACGTTCACCAACGCGCTCCTTCCCAACCAGCACGGAAGACAGATCCTGGTGACTCAGGCCTTCTCGTCCGGTACTTCCTATAGCGATATCGATCTGATGCTCGACCCCGCCACCAAGGACGTGGTGGCCAAGTCCGCGTCGATCGTCACCACGTTCGCGGATGCCGGCCCCGGTCTGACCCCGGACCCGCAGGCGGCCGCCTTGGTGCATCGCGCCGAGGACGCTGTGGCGCCCCTGGTCAATCGGGTTATCGGCCAAGCTCGCATCGATATCCTGAGAGTTCCCAATGCCGCCGGCGAAACCCCCATGGGAAACCTGGTTGCCGACGCTCATCGGGCCGCCACCGGCACCGATTTCGCGTTTACCAACCAGGGCGGAATCCGGGCCGATTTCCTCGCCGGCCCTGTCACCTGGGGTCAGGCTTTCGGGGTGCAACCCTTCGGCCACAACCTGGTGACCATGCACCTCACCGGCCAGCAGTTGTACGATCTCCTGAACCAGCAATGGATCAATCAGCCATTCCCCCGCATCATGCAGATCTCGGGGCTCACCTATACCTGGGACAACAACGCCTCGGTAGGGAATCGCATCATCGAGATTCGCCGGAACGGAGTCGCGATCGATCGCTTCGCAACGTATTCGGTGACCGTCAGCGCCTTTCTGGCAGCGGGGGGAGAGAACTTCTCGGTATTGACCCTGGGGACGGACCGGCTGGTCAGCGACACGGACCTCAACGCGCTGATCTTCTATATCCAGAGCCTCGCCCAACCGTTCAGCGCCGCCATCGAGGGACGCATCGAACGGTTGAATTGATGTTCGATCAGGAGGATTTCAGAGCCAGCTCGCGGACCGCCCGGCGGTCGACCTTGCCGCTGGGCAGGTGGGGTAGGGTGTCGACGATCATCACCTCGTCGGGCACGGCGTAGCGCGGCAGCAGGTCGAAGCAGCGGCTGCGCACCTCCTCGGCCGTGGGGGTCTCTCCGTCGCGCCGCAGGCAGACAGCGACCAGCCGGACGCCGCGGCGCGTCTCGCCGGCGGCCACGACCACGGCGCGCTGGATCCCCTCCACCCGCTCCACTGCCGCCTCGACCTCGGCGAACACCACCAGCAGGCCGTCGCGCTTGACGCTGAGCCCGGAGCGGCCGAGGACCTCGAGGTAGCCGTCGTCGCGGATGCGCGCCAGATCGCTGGTGGCGAACCACTCGTCGTCGCCGCGCGGCTCGAAGCGCCAGTTGTTCTCCTGAATCAGATAGCCGGCGAAGCCGTTCTTCTGCCGGCAGTGGAGCAGTCCCACCTGTTCTCCCTCCGCTGCCTCGATGTCCACTCCGGCCGGGTCCACGCGCAGCTCGATGCCGACGAGCGGGTAGCCGGCGGTGGCCAGGCGATGCTCGGCCGGATCGTCGGGCGATGCCGCGGACACGGCACCCATCTCGGCACTGCCGTAGAGGTTGAGCAGGGGGCCGAAGCGGGGCTCGAAACCGGCCATGGTCTCGCGCTTGATCTTGTCCCCGGCGGTCACCGCCAACCGATAGAAGCGCGGCGTCTTGCGCACGGTGAGGAACATGTCGCAGAGGGCCGGAGTGAGGAAGGCGACGTTGGGTTGGAAGGCCGCCTCGCGGTCGAGGTAGCGGAGGATGTTCCCCCCCGATCCGAAATCCATCGCCGATCCCGCGAGGAGGCCGGGGAGGAAGGCGGCGCCGAAACCGTAGCTGTGGAAGATGGGCACCGGCACGCTCAGCCGGTCGGCGGCGGTGAGGTTCCACCGCTCCACGCAGGCGAGCGCATTGTTCAGCCACTTCTGGTGCGACATCCGGGAGAGCTTGGGCACACCCGTGCTGCCCGAGGTGCGGAGATAGAGATCGGGACCTTCGAAATCCGCGACCAGCGGCTCCTCGGTGAACGCCTTATTGGCGGCAGTCTCCGGGAGATCCCGGCCCGCCGACGCGGTGATCACGTGGGAGCAGAAGCTGGGGATGAAGCGGGGGGTGCCCGCCTCCTTGGCGCTCTCCGCGAGCTCCGGCAGCAGCACCACGTCGTGCCCGCGGCTCATCACCCAGAGGATGGCCAGGGCGCCGGCCACGCTCTGCGAGCACTCCAGCGCCACCGGGTGGCGGGTGGTTACGCCGGCGGCCGCGAAGTGGGCGTCCAGCCGGTCGAGATGGCCGGTCAGCTCCGCATAGAAAACGGTCTCCAGGCCGTCGGTCATCTCCCGGTCGCGGACCCCTGCGTCGGTCGACAGCCAGCGGACCAGGGAGGCGGCGTCCGGAGCCACCAGCGGTGGGCGATGCGATAGACTCTCCATGCTCATGCCTTTCCACGATCTCAGCACCGGTTCGACCCACGAGGCGACCTACCTGATCACCCCGGACATGCGCCCTCCCCACGTGGAGGGCATCCTCGCGACGTCGCGCATGATCGCCCTCATCGAGGACACCTGCCTGGACGCCGTCCAGCCCCTGCTCGAAGCCGGCCAGACCACCGTCGGCACCCGTGTCGATGCCACCCACGTGGGCACCGTCCGGGTCGGCGAGCAGATCAGGGTGCGCATCCGCCTGGTGAAGGTCACCCAGCGCCGGCTGCTCAGCTTCGAGACCGAGGTCACGGCCCCCGCCGGGGTGGTCAGCACCGGCACCCACCAGCGCCTGATCGTCGACCGCTCGCGGTTCGCCCTTTCCTAGGCGGCCGGCAACAGGTCGTCGAGCACCTGGCGGAACTCGTAGAAGCCCGCGCGCCCCTCGATCCATTGCGCCGCCAGCAGCGACCCCTCGGCGAACCCCTGGCGGTTGCGCGCCCGGTGCTCGATGTGGATGGTGTCGGCCGCCGAGTCGAAGCTCACGGAGTGCACGGAGGGGACGTAGCCGGCGCGCACGCAGCTGATCGGCACCTCACGGTCGCCGTAGTGCCGCGCCATCCGCCGCTGGATCTCCAACGCCGTACCCGACGGGCTGTCCTGCTTGAACCGGTGATGCCAGTCCTGGATGAACGGGTCGTAGCTCTCCACACCCGCGAGAAGCTGAGCGGCCCGCTCGGCGAGCCGGTAGAAGACGTTGACGCCGAGCGAAAAATTGGAGGCCTGGACGGCGCCGGTCCCGGCGGCGTCGACCACGCTCCGGACCTCGGCGAGCCGGTCGTTCCAGCCGGTGGTGCCGATCACCCAGGGGACCCCCAGCTCCGCCGCGGCCCGCGCCGTCCCCATCACCGCCTCGGGGGTGGAGAAGTCGATCAACGCCGTGACGCCATCGAGACTGCGGCGCGTCTCCTTGCCGGCGGTCAGGGGGTGCTCGCGGGTGAAGCGGCCGGCGATCTCGATCCCCCTGGCCGTGGCCACCTCCTCGACCACCCGCCCCATCTTGCCGTAGCCGACCAGGGCGATCTTCATGCGTGTCCCTCTCCGGCCGGGATGCCCAGCGCGCGGGCCAGCTCGCTCTCCAACATCGCAGCGCCGCCGAAGGAAGCCATAAGGATCCTGGCGGTGCGCTCGTCGGCGAACGGGCCGTCGACCGGGAGCCCCATCTGGTCGCGCAGCTCGGCGGTCCTGGCGGCCACGGCGGCGAGGACGCGCGCTGCCGCGGTGGCGAGAGCGAGGCCGCTGGCGGGTTCGTCTGTAACAACAATCTGCCGGTGCTGGCGTGCCGCCAGCAGGGCGAGCTCCGCCTCGATCTCCACCTCGGTGATCCCCATCGCGAGAAGCTGGGAAGTGTTGAACGCTGTCCCCCGCCGCGCGGTGGTGCGGGCGGCGCGGCGCAGGGCGCGTACCCCTTCGGCGGCGCACAGTCCGGCGGCCAGCGCCCAGAGGGCCGCATAGGCTTCGAGGGGCTCGTAGAGGTCGGCGAGAGCCAGGGGCGGCGACATCAGGTCCTCTCCCACCCGGGACCCATCCAGGGTGTGCCAGCCGGCGCGGGACTCGCGCCACTCCACTCCCGGCGCGTCGTAGTCGAGCCAGGCCAGCCGGTATTCGCCCGTTGCCAGCCGGACCAGGATGAGCGCGGCGTCGGCGTCCGGGTTGGGAGTGCGGATCTCGCCGTGCAGGAGCAGACCACCGGGAGTGGGCTCTCCCTCGACCGCCGCCGCCGCCCAGCCGAGCGCGGGCGTGGGGGTGAACAGGCCGAGCGCGCCCAGCCCGCCCTCCGGCGCCACCCCCGAGCCGCGCGCGAAGAAGGCGTCGACCAGCGGGCGGACCCCGAAGAGGTGCTCGACGGCGGCGAACGCCTCGACGGGAGCGAGCCGCGAGATCAGGCTCTCGACCTGCTCCGTGGCGCTGCCCGCAGCGGTCCCCTCCAGCATGCCGATCACGCCGCCTCGCCCCGCTGGGCCACCAGATAGCGCACGATGTTGTCGATGGTGTGGAGGAAGCTGTGGTCCTCCTCCTGGTCGAGGTCGATGGTGGCGCCAAAGGTCCGTTCGAGCCCCTCCAGCAGATTCAGGTAGCCCAGCGAGTCGAGCCCTAGGGTCCTGAGATCGACGTCGTAGGTTCCGAGCTCGTCCTCGCTGATCTTGCCGCCCGCGGCGATGTAGACCAGGCGCTGGACCCGCTTCTTCATCGCCAATTGATCGTTGTCGTTCATGCTGCCGTTCCTTTCCCGCTCGTGTTGAGCTGTTCGCGAAGCACCGCGATCCGCGGCTTGCCGATCCCCGTGCGCGGGATCTCCGGGACGAAGCTGATGCGCCCCGGCACCTTGTAGGGGGCGAGCCGCGACCGGCAGGCCTCCGCCACCGCGGCTTTGGTGAGCTGCCGGTCGGCGGCGACCACCACCAGGTGCACCAGCGCCTCGCGGTTGAGGTCCTCGTCCGGGAAGGCTACCGCATCCGCGACCCCGTCGAGCGCCAGGACCACCGCGACGATCTCCGTGGGATCGATCTTGCGCCCGGCGACGTTGATGTGGTCCTGGGTGCGGCCCACCAGATGCAGCCGGCCGTCGACGAGCCGGCCGCGATCGCCCGAATGATAGAAGCCGTCGGCGTCCACCCGCCCCTCGAACAGCCCGGGGTGATTGAGATAGCCGCTGGCCATGGACGCGGTGCGCACCAGGACCTCACCGGCCTCCTCGCCCTGTTCCCCCGAGGCGATGCGGATCTCCACCCCTGGCAGCGGCTCGCCCAGGCCGGTGTGGACGTCCGGATCGCGCTCGAACGTGCAGGGGCCGGTCTCGGCGATGCCGTAGTAGTCCGAGATGTCGAGCGCGTAGCGGGCGCGGAACTCCTCGCGCACGTCGGGCCAGAGGGGGGCGCCGGCGGAGATCGCGTGCCTGAGGCTCGCCATCGCCGCCGGCTCCGGGCCGCCGGGGGCCACGAAGTTGCGGTAGAGGGTGGGGAAGGCCACCAGCCGGGTGATCCCGGCCTCCGCGACCCGCCGCGCCACGGGACGGGTGAGCGGCACCCCCTTGAGGAAGTGGAGCTCGCCGCCGGCCAGGAAGGTCGAGAGCAGCGAGGTGTTGAAGGCCAGACCGTTGGAGAGGGCGGCCAGACACAGGGTGCGGTCGTCGCCGGTCATCCTCGTGCCCAGCACCCAGTTGCGCGCCGCCGAGACCACGGCGTCGCCGCTGAACTCCAGGCACTTCGGCCGCCCGGTGGTGCCGGAGGTGAAACGGCAGACCTCGGTGGTGGGCCGCGGCGTGAACGGTGGCGCGGCCTCCCGCGCCAGCGGCAGAAGGACGACCTCATCGCCGAACGGCACCGGCTCCCCCTGGCCCGCGATCTCCAGCTTCTCCGCCTTTGCCCGTTCGATCACCAGCAGGTCGAGGCCGCAGTCGTGGCGGATCGCCTCGATCTCGCCGGTGTTGAAGTTGGCGTCGAGCAGGAGGGGAAGCGAGCCGGCGAAGAGAGTCGCGAAGTAGAGGATGACGTATTCGGGACGGTTGGCGAGGCAGAACCCGACGTGCTGTCGGCGTTCACCCAGCGACCGGACGGTGGTCTCGATGCGGTTGCCGAGCTCCGCATAGGAGATCGCCTCCGCACCGCCGACCACGGCGGTATGGCCGCGGTGACGGGCGAGGCTGTCGGCCATCGCGGCGCGGATCGTCCCCCCCCCGCTCATGCCAGCGCGTCCAGCTCCTCGCGATAGGCGAGCGCCTGGCCGGCGATGGCCTGCATGGTAGTCAGGCTACCGCCCGCCATCTTGAGGCCCAGCACCTGCGCCTGGCCGCGCAGGAACTCGCTGTCCCACATGTAGCCGGCGCCGCCGTGCAACTCGGCACAGAGGGCGGCGAAGCGGGCCGTGCGGTCGACGCAGAACCACTTGAGCGCCGCCACCTCGGCGACGGCGTTGCGCTTCGCCTCCAGCTGCTCGAAACGGTCGACCAGCCCGGCCCGCATCAGCTCCTGGTCGGCGGCGGCGCGGGCCAGGGCGTGGCGGTTGAGCGGCCAGCTCGCCAGGGGGCGGCCGTCGACCTGTCGACGGAGGCCGTACTCCAGCATGGCGGCGAGCAGGTTGCCGTGGAGCAGGCAGGCGTCGGCACACATCAGGTAGCGCGCCAGGGTCATCACCTTGTTCCAGTGCATCAGCTGGCGCACCCCCCGCTTGGTGGCCAGGTTGGCGGTCGGCACCCGCACCTCGTCGAAGTCGATCATCGCGGAGTCGATGGCCCGCGTCCCCAGCTTGTCGAACACCTTGAGCACCCGCACGCCCGGGCGGTCCTTCTCCACCAGCACGGTGGACATCTCGCCGTCCAGGCGCAGGGTGACGAAGCAGAGGTCGGCATTGAAGCCGTTGACCACGTAGAGCTTGCGGCTGCGCACCACCAGCTCGTCGCCGTCGCGCTCGGCGGTCGACACCATCTCGCCGCCGGGCTCGGTGTCGCAGGCGCAGCCCACCAGCCGGCCGGCGATCATCTCCGGCAGGTAGCGGTCACGCACCGCGGCCTCGTGGGCGGTGGCCAGCCAGTGGGCGGTGATCTCGGTCTGGCAGTGCATGCCGAGGGAGATGCCGAGGTCACCCAACCGCGACACCGCCTCGCTGAGGATCAGGGCGCCCAGCAGGCCCAGCCCCTGGCCACCCTGCTCGCGGGGGAGGGAGATGCCGAGGAATCCATGGCGGCCGAGCTCCTCCCAGTGCGGCTTGCCGATGTGCCCGCGGGTCTCGCCCACCCACTCGCGCAGCCGCGCCGGCGCGAAGTAATCGCCGGCGCGCTCCCGCAGCTCGCGGTGGGCGGGGGTGAACCGCCTCTGGAACGCGGGGTGATCGAGCAGGGCCCGGCTCATCCGTCCTGCCTCGACGTGTGGCCGTGGCTGAACGCCACCGCCTGCCGGTCGTGCTTGACCGCCCTCTCGTCGGGGATGCCGAGCAGGATCACGTAGAGGGCCTCATCGTCGCCCGTGAGCCCGGCCAGGGAGGCGCACTCGCCACTGTCGAAGCCGCCGATGCAGCTCATGCCCACGGCGCTGATCCGCGAGGCCGCCAGATAGAGGCGCTGGGCCATCTCGGCGGCGCGGAAATGGAGCTCGGCGAAGGCCGAATAGCCTTGGGCCTCGAGCAGCGGGCAGACCGGCGCGTGGAAGATCAGCAGCGCCGCCGCGTCGCCGGCGATCTCCTGGTGCATGCAGGCCGGCCGCGGATCGTTCTCTTCGGCGTCGATGCGATGCAGGGCGTGGGTCTGTGGCGAATAGGCGAAGACGCCGGCGAGGCCGTCGACGTTGCGCGCCACCAGGCGCACACCCAGCCGCGCCGAGTCGTCCAGGGAGAAGTCGGTGGGGAAGCCCTCGCCGCGCAGGGCGGCCAGCAGCTCGGCTACCTGCGCCAGGCTCACCGGCTCGTCGCGGAACCCCTTGGCCGAGCGCCGGCCGAGGATCGCCGAACGCCACTCGCGGGCGGCGGACGGCTGCACCCGGCCGGCCGGGAGCGGCAGGACGGCGTCCTCGGAGGCCTCCTCCGGCTCCACCAGGAGCATCGAGCGGACGGGATCGCAGGGGGGCTCGAGCTGGCGGTCGAAGGAGAGAATGCCCCGCAGCGACTCCCAGTTGAGAAGCTCCCGCTCCCCGGGCGGCTCGACGACGGCGGCCGGCGGCGCGGCAGGGGCGTCGCCGGTCGCGACCGGCTGGGCGGAGCCGCTGAAGGAGAGCGCCGCCAGCGGCTCCCGGCAGAGGCCGTCGAGCCCCAGATGGGCCGCCAGCGTGGCACGGGCGAAGCGCAGGTGGAGGACGGGGGAGTGTCCCAGCGCTGTGGTGTAGATCGCCAGGTTGGTCGTCACGTGCCCGACGTCGAGATGGCTGTAGGCGTAGCCGCGCTGGTGGTACTTGAGCATGCTCCGCCAGGGGCGGGCCACGAGGACGAGCAACGCCTGCAGGCGCTCCTCCGGCGCGGTGACGAAGCCGGCCGCGGTCAGCTCCTCGTGGCTCAGCGGTGGCCGGCCGCAGGAGACCAGCCGGCCGCGGTCGAGGTCCCAGAAGTAGATCCCCTCGCCAGCCACGATGGCGAACACCTCGAAGGGATAGAGCGCCCCGGCCGACGGCGTGGTGAGCCGGCGCACCTGCTCCCAGCCCCCGCCCGTGTACCGCGACTGGGTCTCCACCCCGTAGCCCACCCGCAGCACGTCCTCCAGGGCGGTACGCCAGGGCACCGTCCCCGGGGCCGAGCGCACGGAGGAGGAGACGGCACGGTCGGCGCGCAGGCGCGACTCGTTCCAGAAGCTGACCAGATCTCGGGTGGTGGGGACGCTCGCGCAGGCCATCGGGTTCATCGACTTCTCCGGAAAAAGGCTCTCCGCCGGGTTCATGCCAGGGGGCTCTCGGAAGGGGCGAAGAAGTTGTCATGCAGGCCGCTCAGGGCCGGAACCAGATCTTCGGGGTGTACGCTGCAACTCAGGCCGGCGCTCCCGGACGGCTCGGCCGTCAGCTCGCCGCGGACTCCGGCCGCGGCCAGGCAGGAGAGCATGCGCGCGCGGATCTCCGGATCGCCGGCCACGCCATCGCCCACCGCTCCCACCATTGCCGTCTCGCCGCGCTGCCCTGCCAGGGCCACGACCCGGACGGTGTCGCGCCGGAGCCCTTCCACCAGCCGGGTGCCGGCGGGGGCGCCCGACTCCGGGATGGAGGAGATGAAGATCTGGACGGTGCGGCCGCGCAGGGGGGCGAGGCAGCCATGATTGACGATGCGCGAGCCGTAGGCGCCGAGCTGGGCCACCTCGTCGAAGGAGATCTCCTGGACGATGCGGGCACCGCGCACGTCCCGCGGGTCAGCGGACATGAATCCCGGCACGTCTTTCCACAGCTCCAGGCGGTCGGCGTCGAGCCCCGCCGCCACCGCGCAGGCGGTGTTGTCGCTGCCGCCGCGGCCGAAGAGCACCACGTCGCCGGCCTCGTCGATGCCGTAGAAGCCGGTGAGCACCAGAATGCGGTCGCGCAGGCCGCAGCGCATCCACCGGAAGCCCGGCGCGCTCGCCGGCAGGTCACAGGAGCCGGCGCGGGGGGGGCCCGCAGCCCGCACTCCCGCCTCCTCGGAGGCCACCGGCCGCGCCTCCTCCCCGGCCGCCTCGATGGCGGCGGCGAGAAGGATGACGCTCAGCCGCTCGCCGAAGGAGAGGAGCCGGGCATAGGTGGCGTCCGGCAGCTCGCCAGTGGCGCGGATGGCGCCGGCCAGCGCCTCGGCCTCGCCGAGCGTGCCCTTGATCCGCTCCAGGGCGGCCCCCCCGGCGATGCCGCATGCCATCTCCACGTGGCGCCGCCAGAGCTCTTCCAGGGTCACGGCCAGATGGCCGTTCTGCCGCCGGTCCACCGCCTGGGCCGCCGTCCGCTCCAGCAGGTCGGTCACCCCCTTGAGCGCCGACCCGACCACCAGCAGCGTCTCGCCGTCACGGCGCCGTTCCGCGATGGTTACGGCGGCGCGCCGAAGGTCCGCCTCGCTGGCAAGAACGCTGCCGCCGACTTTGACGACCGTGAGGCGCGTTCTCATCTTCTTTGAAGGCACAGTCCTTGATTCCTCAAACCTTATACGTTCAACCCCTGCCCGGTGTTGCGGTCGTCGCCTCGGTGACATTTCCGCAACAACGGTCACAAGTGTGTAGGTGCTATTAGACCGGGAAAGTGAGACGGCGGAAACAGCTTTGTCCTGAAACAGCAAGTTTTTGACACTTCACTAACGTGAAGGCCATGTTAAGGTCGGAGCTGTTATCCAATCGGAAAGGCGCTATCAAGTTCAAGGAGATTCCATGAGGTACGCCGCACTCCTCGTAGCTTTTTTTCTCGTCGCACCGATGTCACAGGCTGCCGAGGTTCCTCCGGCCGCGGACTACCAGTCACCGATGACGGCGACGATCATGCAGATCCAGGGGAAGGGGCAGGTTTCTCCCCTCAAGGGGCGCTTCGTCCAGGTCTCCGGCATCGTGACCCTGCTGACCGCCAAGAAGGACGGCTTCTGGATCCAGGATCCTCAGGGGGACGGCGATCCGGCGACGTCGGACGGCCTTTTCGTCACCATGATCCCCGCTGTCCTGGCCCCCGAGGTGGGCGACGCGGTCAAGATCAACGGGCGGGTGGACGAGGATCAGAAGGGCATCGAGTTGCCGCGCACACGGCTGCTGGCCGTGCAGAGCCCGTGGATCCTGTCCAAGGGGAACCCCCTGCCGGCGCCGGTCTCCCTCACCAGGCTCCCCGACGTCTCGATCGAGGAGGGGATCGCCTTCTGGAGCGCTCTGGAGGGGATGCGGGTCAGCCTCGAGAATGCACCGGTGATCTCGCCCACCAACCGCTTCCGGGAGTTCGACGTCGTGGCTCCCGGCAACGCCGTACCCGGCTCGGGCTACTACCCGGAATCGGGACGCCTGCTGATCCGCAGCCTGGGGGGCGACCAGGTGGACTACGGCCCGGAGCGGATCATGATCGGCGACGCCACCCTGGACAAGCCGATCGTGGTCAGCGCGGGCGACCAGGTGACCTCGCTGGTCGGGGTGGTGGATTACAACTTCGGCTACTACAAGATCGAGCCTGATCCCGCCAGCGTCAAGCTGTTGACCCATCCCCTCCCGAAGCCGCCGGTCGCCGTCCGCACCGGCGCGCCGGGGAACCTGACGATCACCACCTACAACCTGTGGGACTTCTTCAGCTCGGTGGTCAAGGGGAAGAACGAGCGCTACGTGCTCAAGCCCGAGGACCTGGAGAAGCGCATCGCCAAGATCGCGCAGTCGGTGGTGACCGAGCTCAAGCTGCCGCAGATCATCGCCGTGCAGGAGACCGAGAGCGCCAACCTCAAGCCGGTGGTCGACCGCATCAACTCCATCGCCGGCACCCACTACGAGACGGCCTGGCTGGAGACCAGCGACTGGCGGGGCCTCACCATCGGCTTCCTCTACGACCCGGCGCGGGTCAAGCTGCTCAACCTCTCCCTGCTCAAGGGATCGGGGACGGAAGGAGCCTTCGGCACGACCTCCGGCATCGGCAACCGGGAGCCGCTGATCGGCGTTTTCTCGGTGGGAGAGGGGATCCCGCCGATCACCGTGATCTGCAACAAGCTGAAGACCAAGCGTACCGAGGACTCCCCGTTCAGCATCGAGCCGCCGATCCGCTACACCGAGGTCCAGCGCAAGGCGCAGGCCAAGGTCATCCGCGGCTACCTCAACGAGCTGTTTGCCAAAGACCCCAACGCCTACGTGGTGGTGACCGGCGACCTCGCGGACTACGACTTCGCCGAGCCGGGGGAGGGGCCCGACTATCCCCTCGGCACCCTCGAGGGGAAGCAGGGCGAGGTGAAGATGACCAACCTGCTCAACCGGGTGCCTGAGGCGCAGCGGTTCGACTACCTGTTCCAGGGGGGCGGCGTGGCGGTCTCCCACACCCTGGTCAGCCCGGCCCTGCTGAAGGCGTTCGCGGGCGCCGACGTCCTGCACTTCAACACGGCGTTCCCGGAGAGCCTGAAGTGGGACCCCAGCACGACGATCCGGGCCTCGGACCGCGATCCGCTGGAGGTGCGCTTCAACCTGACGCCGGCGGAGAAGAAGGCGGCGAAGAAGTAGCCGGCTATTCGGCGACGCGGGGCGCCGCGTACTTCGCGCAGGGGTCGACCTCGGCGCTGTACGGGGCGCCCCAGTCGGCGGCGAAGAGGCGGTCGAGCCGCCCTCCCAGCCCCGGGTCGTCGAGGATCAGGCCGACGTTGCGGCTGCGGAAGAAGTAGTCGCTCTCCCAGTTGCTGGTGCCCACCCAGGCCCGCCGGCCGTCGACCACCAGGAACTTGGCGTGCTCGACGCGGGCGAAGGGGATGAAGCCGCCCGACCACTGCGGGATGGTGGTGAGCCGGACGTGGACGTTGGGGATCTTCTCCAGCGCCTGGAGCCCGTCGATGTTCCCCGGGTTCTGCGACCAGTTGGCAACCAGCAGCTGTACCTGGACGCCGCGCGCCGCGGCCCGCCGCAGGGCGGACTCCAGGGTGTCGAAGTATTCGTGATGGGCCATCGCGTTGTAGGTGAGGAGCTGCACGCGCACGGTGCTCCGCGCCTCGTCGATCAGCTTCACCAGCCGCGGCAGGTCCCAGAGACTCTCGTCGGGGAGCCACCCCTTGGGGCTGAAGACCGCGGTCACCGTCCCCCCGCCCAGGTGGACCGGAAAGCCGTACCCGCCCTGGGGCGGGGTGGCACGGAAGCTCTTCGCCCCCCCGCCGGCAACCGTCCAGTCGGTCTCGAAGACATCGCCGAAGGCCCGCGCCACCGCGGGCTGGACGATGCGGACGCCCAGCTCCTGGATATGCTCGAGCGAGCGGAAGTCGAAGTTCTGGCTCCCCAGGTAGACCTCGCGGCCGTCCACCAGGAAGTACTTGGCGTGCAGGACGCCGCCGCCGGTGAGGGCCCCGTAGTCGATCGTCCGCACCTCGATCCCCTTGCGCTTGCCGAGCCGCTCCAGGGTCTCCGGATAGGTCTTCTGGAACTTGGCGTCGCCGAGATAGCGCACCTTCACCCCGCGGTCGGCGGCCCGCTCGACCGCCTGGATCACCGTCTCCAGCCGGCTGCCCGGCTGGTTGGAGGAGTAGAACTCGGCGAAGTCGAGCGAGGCTCTGGCACGGTCGATCATCTCCGGCCAGACCTGCCACGCATCGCGGATGTCGGGGTTGTCGAGGGTCGTCTCGACAGGGAAGGTCTCGACCAGCTCGATGGCTTCCTGGGGCTCGGCGGCCCGCGCGGAAACCGTCCCCAGCAGGGCGATGGACAAGGTGATGACGGGCAGGTGACGGGCGTAGACCATGGGGGAGATCCTCCAGGCCGGGGCGGGCAGGGCCGGCTGCGGTTTATCCGACGGGAGCTTCGACCTTGAGCATTCGTCCCCAGGCGTTGCGGAGGTTCTCGGGGAGATCGAGCGCGGGGAAGATCTCCCGGACCTCGTCGCGGGTCACATAGGTCCAGATGTCGTCCCACTGGGCGTAACGGAGCAGATGGGAGATCACCCAGGCGCGCTGCTCGGGAGTCCCCTGGTGGAGGAGGTGGAGGAATTCCTGCTCGGTGATCTTCTGGTCGGGGAAGAAGTAGAGCGAGCTCTTGTCTTCCACGATGTCACGGCCTCGACCCGATCCTGTTCCGTACATGGTCTGAGTATAGTCCTTGCCTTGTCGCCGCGCCATACGGCTACTTCCCTCCGAACTCGCGGACCTGCTTGACCACGAAGCGACCGTCCGCCAGGATCTTGAGCTCCATGTCCAGCGACCTCGGCTTCTCGTTGTCGACCACGACGAATTCGCAGTCCCCTTCGTAATATCCGGGGCTGGCCGCGCAATAGGCCCGCTCGACCGTGGCTGCGAGATCGACCATGGCGAGGGTCTTCTCGCGCGGCAGCACCGGCTCGGTCCGTTCCGGGCCGTCCGCCGTGGGCTTGGCGAAGCGGGTGATGGTGAGCGACGTGGGCTCCTCGCCGAGCCCGAGCGCCGCCACCGTCACCTCGGAGAAGGTGCCCGGGTCGGGGTTGGTCACCAGGTTGTTCCCTTCCTGGATCGACAGCGAGTAGCCGAAGACCCCCTCGGTGTTGAGCACGCGGGTGATCACCACGGCGTTGGCCGCCACCTCCGACTCGGCGTCATAGACCTCCACGACCGCCAGGCCCATGGCGGCCGTGGCGTGGTCGATGCGGGCGAAGGAGCGCTCCTCGATCGCCCGCAGGTTCCAGAGGCTCGCGTACACCCCCTTGACGGCGCAGGCCACCGACTTCGGCAGCACCTTGCGCTTGACCTCGCTGTCGCCCGCTTCGACCTCGATGCGGCAGGTGCCATCCTCATTGTCCTTCTTCGAGACCGTGGCCGCGAAGCTGTCGTGGAGGCCCGCGCCGTCGAAGTTCGGCACGTCCTCGGCGTTGGCGCTGGAGCGCACCTTGATCTTCTTAACTCCGGGCAGGGCCTCGGCGAGCTTGGCCTTGATCGCCGCGAGGTCGTCGGGCGGGACCCTGGCGTCGAGGAAGAGCGTCTGCACCTCCCCGGCCCGGCGGGCCCGTTCGGCGCCCGAGAGCGTGTCGGCCTTCTCGTCCGCGATCAGCGCCGCGAGCGTCTCGCGCAGCTCGGCGTTCGGCGCGTGCTCCACCAGGTTGCGGTAGAACGACAGCGGCACCCCGAACCCCCGCGGCACCAGGTCGTAGCCCAGTCGCGCGCTCGCCGTGCCGGGCTGGTCCTGGCGGCCGAGCACCGCGCGATGAGCGAGGAAGCCGAGGTTGGCGGCCTTCGAGCCGAAGCGCCGGGCTGCGGCGAGGGCCTCGGTGGCGGAGCCCGCGGCCATCTCGTCGTAGGAGAGGAGGCGCGTCTCGGCCCCCCAGGCCAGGGGGATCCACGGCCGGTTGTTTCGCTCCCTGAGGCGCTCGGCCACCTCTTCGTCCGTCGACGGCTCCAGCAGGAAGTCGTCGGCGCGCACCACGAAGTGGACGGGGAGGTCGCGAAACGGCGCAAGGCGCGGATGGTCGGGCCCCGCGTCGCGCAACACCATATTGGGCGTGCCGCGCTCCTTGGACTTCAGGTTGACGTGCGAGTTGCTGTCCTGCACGGCACGGGTGATCACCCCTGCCACCACCGAGAGGTCGAGCGGCAGCTCCGCGAACACGGGGATGTCGGCCGGCGACAGCGCCTCACCGCTGCCCGGGAAGATCCGGAGATAGCCCCAGGCCTCGCCCGGGTTGAGCGGCAGGTAGCGGATGGAGCCCAGCACGCGGTCGAGGGTCAGCACCGCGAGGCCCGCGGCCGCGAGGTCCGCGGCCACGGTGACGGTCGTCTGCTGCGTGCCGGTGGCCACGAAGGCGAGGCGGGCGCCGGGGATCGTGAGCTTCGCCTGAACCGGCCGCAGGGCGTCGACGATCTCCCGCTCGTGCGCCACGTCCTGGGGGTAGAACTGGAGACCGTACACCGGCTCGGCCGCGCCGTCGAGAAAGTAGGTATGGACGACCCCCGCCACGTAGCGGGTCTTGGGCGAGGTGAAGTAGGTGACGCGGTTGAACTCGTCGAGGCCCTCGCGGATGCCGAGCGCCCGCCGGGCGAAGAAGTAGTGGTACTTGGCAGCGTCCGGAACCTCCCCGTCCTCCGTGAAGTTGCCGTTCACGAAGTGGACCCGCGGGTCGCCGGCCCGGCGCAGGTCGACGAGGAACTTGGCCACCCGGCCGTTGGCCACCAGGTCGCCGGCCGGCACAGAGAGGCTGGCGAAGCGCTCCGCCGAGTCGATCTCCGGCATGTCGAGCGGGGTCTGGGCCGCGGCCGGCTCCGGTGCCACTGCAGCGAGGCGGAACGGCGCCGGGGCGGTCCGGGAGGGGGGAGCGGGCGGACGGCGGAGGAATCCGGTCATGTCGAGCCCTCCTGGTCAGGATTCCGTAATTTTATCTGAAATGCGTAGAGCCGTCGCCAGGGGCCCCCTTGACCCGCCGCGTCCGCTCCGCTAGATTTCCCTGCGCTCGACCCATCGAGCGGGCATAACTCAGTTGGTAGAGTGCAAGCTTCCCAAGCTTGATGTCGCGGGTTCGAGTCCCGTTGCCCGCTCCAACCGTTTCTTCCGGGCTTCTCCCGAACCGTGACGATCTTCCGCCGCGAGACCTCTGCCGCCACCGCTTCCTCCGAGCCTTCCGGCGCCCGCCGGCACCTCACCCACGTGGCCGCCGGCACCCTCCTGCAGGGGCTGGTGACGGGGACCACCGAGTTGCTGGTCGAGGGGGAGATCCAGGGAGAGGTGCGGGTGGACGCCCCGGTCACCGTCGGGCCCGAGGGAGCGATCGAGGGGCCGGTCACGGCGTCCGTGGTGCGCGTCAGCGGCCGGGTGACGGGGAACGTGACGGCGTCCGACCGGGTCGAGGTCTCCCCGACGGGGATCCTGGAGGGGGACATCGCCGCCCCCCGTATCGTCGTCGCCGAGGGGGCCTTCTTCAAGGGGAAGGTCGAGATGCGGGGCGAGCGGCCGGGACCGGCGCCCGTCACCGCCCCGTAACTCCGCTGGACCCCCCTGAGGCGGCTCCAGAACCAACTCAGCAAGATTTTGTAAAAACACTGCTTTGCCCTTAGGGGAGAGGCTTTTACGCGCCTTTCTGCGGTGGCACCGCGTCTTTTGGTACTTGCTGGCGTCTCGTTTTCACCCCAGACTGGCACCTAGCACTGTGTGACGTTGACACAGTTGTGACGTTCCTGAAACGTTTATGGGCGCCACAACGTACAACTCGTAACTGGTGGCCGGCCGTTTTTCAGGGAAGTGAAGCGGCGAGTGTCGGGCCATTTGAAACCTGGCCAGGGAGTGATGTGACATGGCAGACAACGTTGTGGCGGAGCTCAAGCGGATCATTGCGGAGGACCTGGACGTCAATCTGAAGTACGACCAGATCGATGAGAACGTCCCCCTGCTGACGGAGGGGCTGGGCCTGGACTCGATCGTGATCGTGGAGCTCATCAGCCTCGTCGAGGACCACTTCGGCTTCGAGTTCGAGGACTCGGAGCTCAATGTGGAGTCGTTCCGCAATCTGACCGCTCTCGCGGACGTGATCGAGCGGCGCCGTCGCGCCGCCTGAAGGAGAGATTCACAATGAGGATCATCAGCGAAGGGCCGGCCCGCATCGAGCCGACCCGCAATGGTTTCGTCACCATCTATCCGCCGCACCGGCACTGGCGCCCCGAGAGCGTCAGCGACATGCTGCAGCCGAAGCCGCTCAACATCTATCTGCATTCCCCCTACTGCATCCAGCGGTGCGCGTACTGCTACTTCAAGACCGCCACCATCGGCGAGACCCGCCGGGCCGAGGTCGACCGCTACGTCGACACGATCTGCCGGGAGCTGGAGCTCACCGCCCGCCATTTCAATCTCGGCGCCCGGCCGGTGCACACCATCTATTTCGGCGGCGGCACCCCGACCCTGCTCTCGGACGCGAATCTCAAGCGGATGGTGCAGACGATCCGGGACAACTTCACCATCGACGACGAGCTCGAGATCGTCATGGAGGCGGAGCCGGTCACCCTGCTGCCGGCCAAGGCCGAGACCCTGAAGGAGATCGGCGTCTCCCGCATCAGCCTCGGCATCCAGTCGTTCCGCGACGAGATCGTCTTCCGCACCGGCCGGCACGACAAGGAGGAGCAGGCGCTCAAGGCGATCGAGATCGCCAAGAGCACCGGCGCCGTGGTCAACGTCGACCTGCTGAGCGGGCTGGCGGGGGAGACCCACGAGACCTGGGCCTATTCGGTGAACCGCGCCATCGAGGCCGGGCTCCACGCCATCACCGTCTACAAGATGGAGCTCTACGCCAACACCGACTACTACCACGGCGTGCGGCACAGCGAGCTCGACCTCCCCTCGGACGAGACGGAGATCGAGTTCACCAACTACGCCATGGACCGGCTGGAGGAGGCCGGCTACCGCCCGGTCAACTTCTTCACCCACACCCGGGACGCGAGCCACGCCCAGCACCACATCAGCAACCGCTGGCGGGGCGAGGACCTCTGCGCGGTCGGCGTCTCCGCCTTCGGCGGCTACGGCAACTGGGCCTACCAGAACACCACCGACATCGCCCAGTACCAGGCCCAGGTGGAGGCGGGGCAGCTGCCGGTGCTGCGCGGGCTCAACCTCAGCGCCCTCGACGTGATGGTGCGCGACGTGGTGCTCGGCATGAAGCTGCTGAGCCTCGACGTCAAGGACTTCCGCAAGCGGCACGGCGTCGACCTCAAGCGCCTGTGCGAGCCGGCGCTGGAGAGCCTCGAGGCGCAGGACTTCATCCGCGTCGACGACTCCACGATCGAGCTCACCCGCAAGGGGATCCTCTACGGCGACACCGTCGGCAAGGCCCTCGGCGCCTGCCTGCAGGAGCTGGGGAGCGGGGAAGCCTCGGCATGATCCTGACGCCGGACTTCGTCTACATCCACTACCCGAAGACGGGGGGCACGTTCGTCACCCACGTGCTCTCCCGTCTCTACGGCGGCACCAAGGGGGGCTTCGTCGACACCGACAAGCACGCCACCTGCAGCCAGATCCCCGCCGAGCACCGGGGGAAGCCGATCGTCTCGAACCTGCGCAATCCGTTCGAGCGCTACGTGTCGCAGTACCGCTTCCGCTGGTGGGTCCTGCACCCGGACCTCTACTGCGGCGAGGCGGAGATGCGGGAGCTCCATCCGCACTACCCGGACCTCACCTTCGACGAGTTCGTGCGGATGGCCAACAGCAAGTTCCTCAACTGCTACCAGCAGCGCCCCACCGGCTTCGTCAACCGCAACTTCGCGCCAGGCCGCGAGCTGGGGTGGCACACCGAGCAGTTCGCCCGCTTCTACTTCCGCGATCCGCAGGAGTCCTACGCCCGCCTCGACGAGGAGTCGCTGGCGAGCGGCAGCTTCCGGGAAAACCTCTACGACGTCCACTTCCTCCCCGTCGAGAGCCTGAACCAGGCCCTCTACGACCTGCTGCTCGGCCTCGGCCATCCGCCGGAGGAGATCGACTTCGTCCGCTCGGCGGACAAGGTCTTCCCGGTCGAGGGGGGGCGCGAGGCGGGCGACCGCTGGCAGCGCTACTACACGCCGGAGATCCGGGAGTACGTGCGCACCCGCGAGCGCATGCTGTTCCAGCTCTTCCCCCAGTACGACCAGGTCGCCGAGGAAGTGCATGCCTGAGCCGAAGGTCGTATTGGTAACTGGCGGGAACAAGGGGATCGGCTTCGAGGTCTGCCGCCAGCTCGCCGGCCAGGGGTGGAAGGTGCTGCTGACGGCGCGCGGCGAGGAGGCGGGCCAAGCCGCCGCCGGGAAGCTGCGCGCCGAAGGGGGAGACGTCACCTTCCACCAGCTCGACGTCACCGATCCGGACGGCATCGAGCGCGTGCGTGCGGCGGTCGAGCGCGAGCCCGGCCGCCTCGACGTGCTGATCAACAACGCCGCCATCTCGACAGAGCAGGGGAAGCCTCCCACCCAGGTGGACATGGCCACGGTGCGCGCCGTGATGGAGACCAACCTGTTCGCGCCCTGGGCGCTCAGCCTCGCCTTCATCCCGCTGATGAAGCGGCAGGGAGGCGGGCGGATCCTGATGGTGACCAGCGGCAAGGGGTCGTTCACCAAGCTGGCCGCCGACTATCCGGCCTACCGCATCTCCAAGACGGCGCTCAACGCGCTGACCGTGGTGCTGGCCGACGAGCTGCGCGAGGCCAACATCCAGGTCAACGCCGTGACCCCCGGCTGGGTGCGCACCCACCTGGGCGGCATCAACGCGCCGCGCTCGGTGGAGGAGGGGGCCGCGGGCACGGTCTGGCTGGCCACCCTGGAAGATCCGGGCCCCACGGGCAAGTTCTTCCGCGACCAGGACGAGTTCCCGTGGTAGAGCCGCTCGTGGATCCGATGACGGCGCCGGCCGGCGCCGTGGTCAGGCCGAACTTCTTCCTCGTCGGCGCCCCCCGCAGCGGCACCAGCGCGATGTACAGCCTGCTCAAGCAGCACCCGGAGGCCTACCTCGCCATCCTCAAGGAGCCGCATTTCTTCGGCACCGACCTGACGATCCAGCCGCATACCATCCGCGACCGTGAGCTCTACCTCAGCATGTTTGCGGAGGCCGGCGACCACAAGTGCGTGGGAGAGGGGTCGGTCTGGTATCTCTCCTCCCGCCGCGCCGCCGAGGAGATCCGGGCCTTCTCGCCGGAGGCGCGGATCGTCGCCCTGCTGCGCAATCCCACCGAGATGGCCTACTCGCTCTACCACCTCTACCGCCGCACGGGTAATGAGGAGCTGCCGACGTTCGAGGAGGCCCTGGCAGCCCAGGACGAGCGCTGCGAGGGGCGGCGGATCCCCGCCGCCACCTACTTCCCCGAGGGGCTGCAGTACGTCGAGGCGGCGCGCGCCGCGGACAAGGTCGAGCGCTACTTCGCGGCGTTCGGCCGCGAGCGGGTCCGCATCGTCCTCTTCGAGGATTTCCGGCGCGACAACGCGCGGGTCTACCGCGAGGTGCTGGAGTTCCTGGGGATCGATCCCGGCTTCGTGCCCGAGCTCAATCCGGCGCGCGCCGCGGCGCGCATCCAGGAGATGGCCATCCGCCAGCTCCGGCGCACCGATCCGCGGGTGCGCCGCAAGATCGGCCGCGAGGGGCTGCGCCAGCACGCCAGCCCCGAGCGCGAGCCGCTGTCGCCGGAGCTCAAGGCCCGCCTGCGGGAGATCTTCCGCCCCGACGTGGCCGCCTTGAGTGAGCTCCTCGGCCGCGACCTCTCCCATTGGAGCGCCTGATGGTGACCTCGGACGGGCCGGACGGCGACGCCGCCCTCCGCCGTCTGGTGCGGACGGCGCGCACCATCAAGCGGCTGCGGGCGAAGATCGAGCGCTACGGCGTGGAGACGGTGGAGCAGACCTTCCGGCGCTGGCAGGCCCTGCGCATCCCCGAGCTGGCCCTCGCCGTGCGCGAGCACGACCCGGAGTGGGCCGGCCGCTTCGCCCGCGAGCGCGACCGCCTCCGCCCGGCCCTGGGGAAGTCGGTGGTCGACGTCCAGCACTTCGGCAGCACGTCCATCCCGCCCCTCCCGGCCAAGGACATCATCGACTTCTTCATCGCCGTCGAGGGGCCGGCGATCACCCCCGAGCGGGTGGAGGCGCTCAGGGCGCTCGGCTACGAGCTCTACGGCAACAGCCCGGTCGATCCGGAAACCGTCTGGTTCTGGCGCGTCGGCGAGGGCTTCGCGTTCGCGGCCCACGTCTGCGAGGCCGGCCGGCCGTGGCTCTCCACCGTGGTCAACTTCCGCGACTTCCTGCGCAGCCACCCGGAAGAGCGGCGGCTCTATGAAGAGGGGAAACGGCGGCTGGCGGCGGAGGACGACCAGGACTTTCTGAGCTACAGTGTGGGCAAGATGGCCCTGTTCAGCGAATTGAACGACAAGGCCGACGCCTGGCACGCCGCCGGCCGCCCCGCATGACCTGGAGCACCCATCCCGTCGACCGCAAGCTCGTAGCGGCGACCCTCGACCGGCCGGTCTGGCGCGGACCCGAGGGAGAGGAGATCCGCGCCCGCCAGGTGATCGACCTCCTGCTGGGGGCGGGGGTGAGCGTCTACGTCTCCGGCGGCACCCCCCGCGACTGGCTCTCCGGCCAGGTGACACAGGACGTCGACCTCTCGCTGGACCGCGACCTGCCGGAGGTCCACGACCTGCTGCGCGCGGCGTTCCCGGGCATCGATCCGGTGGTCCTCCACCTGGAGAAGTTCGGCCTGCTGCGCTGGGGCGATCCGGCGCTCGGCGAGCTCGACCTCAACATCCTGCGCAGCTACGAGGACATCCAGAACGGCGAGATGTACACCACCCCGTTCGTGGCCCGCAGCGACCTGGTGGCGGACTGCCGGATGCGCGACTTCTCGATCAACGCCTTCTACTACGACTGCCGGTCGGAGCTCCTGCTCGATCCGCTCGAGTTCGGCCTGGACGATCTGCGGTCGCGCACCCTGCGGCTGATCGCCCACCCGACCGTGCTGACGGGGAGCTACCGCATGTCGTTCCGCATCCTGCAGTTCCTCGACCGCGGGTACCACCCGACCACGGAGACCCTGGAGTATCTGGAGCGGCACCTCGACCGCGACGTCCAGGGGATGAGGTGGCGGCTGCGCGGCTGGACCCTCCAGCACGTGGTGGCCCGCGGCGGGGACCTCCAGAGGTTCCAGGCAGACCTCCTCGCCCGGGTGCGCGAGCCCGCCTCCCGCGAGATCCTCGACATGGTGCTCGCCGATCTGGAGTCCGATGTCTTCTGAGCAGGGCCGCGCCCGCAAGGGGCGGGTCTCGCTGGTCGAGGGGGAGGTCGGGCCGGTGTTGCTCAGCCTGACCGTGCCGATGATCCTGGGCATCGCCTCGCAGTCGTTCTCCGGCGCCATCGACGCCTACTTCATCGGCCGGCTGGGCAGCCGTGAGCTGGGGGCCTACGGCTTCTCCTTCCCGGTGAGCCTGGTGCTCAACAGCCTCACCCTGGGGCTGGGCATCGGCACCGCCTCGGTGGTGTCGCGCACCATCGGCGAGGGGCAGACCGAGCGCATCCGCCGGGTCACCACCGACGCCTTCTGGATGGGGCTCCTGTTCGCCCTGCTGCTCGCCGGCCTCGGCCTGCTCACCCTGAACCCCCTCTTCCGGCTGCTCGGCGCCGGGGAGGACATGCTGCCGCTGGTGGGCCGGTACATGCGGGTCTGGTATGCCGGGCTCCCCCTGATCCTGCTGCCGATGATCGGCAACAACGCCATCCGGGCCACCGGGGACACGCGCACCCCGTCCGCGGCCCTGCTGGCGGCCTGCGGGCTGAACGCCCTGTTCGACCCACTCCTGATCTTCGGCTGGGGCTTCGTCCCCCGCCTGGGGCTGGCGGGCGCCGCCTGGGCCTCGGTGCTGTCGCAGGGGATCGTCCTGCTGGCGCTCCTCGCCGTGCTCGCCTGGCGCGAGGGGATGCTCGCCGCGGCCCGCCCGCGCCTCGCCGGGCTGGTCGAATCCGCCCGCCAGATCGGCTCGGTGGCCCTCCCCGCCGCGCTCACCCGCATGGTCTTCCCGCTCTCCATGCTGCTGATCACCGGGCTGGTGGCCTCCTACGGCCCCAAGGCGGTGGCCGCCCTCGCCGTGGCCGGCCGCATCGAGACTCTGGTGATGATCGTGGTGGTGGCGCTCTCGGCCTCGCTGGTGCCCTTCGTGGGGCAGAACTGGGGCGCGGGCAAGCCCGAGCGCGCCCGCCAGGGGCTGCGGGTGAGCCTCCGCTTCGCCATCCTCTGGGGCCTGGGGGGGAGCCTGGTGCTGTTCCTCGCCGCGCCCTGGATCGCCCGCGTGTTCGCCCGCGATCCCGCGGTGGTGGAGCCCACCGTCAGCTACCTGCGGATCGTCTCCTGGAGCCTGGGCTTGCAGGGGGTGTCGACCCTGGTCAGCTCGGCCTTCAACGCGGTCAACCGCGCCCTCTACTCGACCGGCATCACCCTGGTGCGGATGTTCGTGCTGTATGTGCCCCTGGCCTATCTCGGTTCCCATTTCTGGGGCCTGCCGGGGATCTTCGCCGGCGCCTGCGCCGCCAACGCCCTGGTGGGGCTAGGCTCGCTGGCGTGGGGGGAGAGGTTTTTCGCCTCGATCCGTTCGGCTCCCGCCGCATGACCTCTTGCGGTTACCGCCTTTCCCTGGGAGAATGCCGCCGTTTCCCCAGGGCGTGTCGAAGGGAGCGGCGGTGGCGGAGCACGACAACGGATACAAGCTTCTTTTCTCGCATCCCGAGATGGTCGCAGACCTGCTTCGCGGCTTCGTCCGCGAGGAGTGGGTCCGGGATCTCGACTTCTCGACGCTGGAGAGGGTGCCTGGAAGCTATGTCACTCCAGAGCTGGGCGGCCGGGAGAGCGACATCGTCTGGCGGGTTCGCCGGACGAAGGAAGGCCGCTGGCTCTACGTCTATCTCCTGATCGAGTTCCAGTCCACGGTCGACCCGTTCATGGCGTTGCGCATGATGGTCTACCTGGGTCTGCTGTACCAGGATCTTCTCCATCGTGGGGAGCTCTCTCGCTCGGGCAGGCTGCCGCCCGTGCTGCCGCTGGTTCTCTATAATGGCGTGGCGAGTTGGAGAGCCGCACAGGACGTATCGGAGCTGATCGAGGAGGCGCCGGGTGGCCTGGAGCGGTACCGGCCCCGACTGCGATACTGCCTGCTGGACGAGATGCGGATCGCGGACTCGGAGCTGGGCTCGCTGCGCAATCTGGCCGCGGCGCTATTCCGGCTGGAGAAGAGCCGGGGCCCCGAGGACATCCAGCGGGTCCTGGTGGCGTTGGTCGGATGGTTGGCTGAGCCGGGGCTGGTGGAGCTGAGACGTTCGTTTACCGAATGGCTGTCGAGGGTGCTGCTGCCGGCCCGGGTGCCGGGAATCGAGATCGCCGAGGTCGCCGATCTTCAGGAGGTCAAGTCGATGCTGGCTGAGCGTGTCATGGAATGGACCCAGACATGGAAGCAGGAAGGGCTCGAGGAGGGGCGCAAAGAGGGACGCCAGGAGGGGCTCCAGGAGGGGCTCCAGGAGGGACGCCAGGAGGAGCGCCGGGAAGCGCTGGAGAGGGCCCGCAGCGTCGTCCTGCGGGAGCTCGAGAGACGCTTTGGTCTTCTGCCTGACGAGGTGCGACGCCGGGTGGATGCGATCGCCTCGATCGAAGACCTCATGGAGTTCAGCCTCGGTGCCGGGGCCGCGTCCTCCGTGGACACCCTGGCCTGACGCCGACCGTTCGAGGCGATCTCCGCAAGGACGATCCCGAAGGATTGTCAGATCGGGAAAGGCTTTGTTGTCACCCTCTCCCACAGCTCCCTGAGATCCGCTGGCACCGGCGCCTCGAAGCGCAGGGGCTCCCCGGTCGCGGGGTGCCGAAAGGCGAGCCGCCAGGCGTGGAGGGCCGGGCGGGGGAAGTCGCGCAGCGGCGCCTGGACAGGGCGGGGGAGCCCCTTCCAGCGCGCCTCGCCGTAGACCGGATCTCCCACCAGGGGATGACCGAGGTGCTTCAGGTGCACCCGGATCTGGTGCGTGCGGCCGGTCGCGAGGTCCATCTCCAGCAGCGAGATCCCGGCCGCGGCGGCTACCGTGCGGTAGTGGGTGACGGCCGGCCGCCCGCGAGAGACCACTGCCATTTCCTTGCGCCGCTGGGGATGGCGGCCAACCGGTGCCTCGATGGTGCCGGCAGCGGGGGAGGGCGCACCCCAGGCGATCCCCAGATAGAGCTTCGAGACCTCCCGGGAGGAGAAGGCACGGGAGAGCCGGGCGTAGGCCGCGGGCGTGCGCGCCACCACCAGGGCGCCGCTGGTCCCCTGATCCAGCCGGTGGACGATTCCCGGCCGGCCGGGTCCCCCCACGCCGGCCATCTCCGGATAACGGTCGAGCAGGTGATGGGCGAGCGTGCCGGTCGACCGGCCGGCTCCGGGATGGACGGTCAGCCCCGCCGGCTTGTCGAGCACCACGATCTCGGCGTCCTCATAGAGGACCTGGAGCTCCCCACGCTCGGGGAGGATCCGTTCCTCCTTCGGCTCCGGAGGATCGCACTCGACGCGGTCTCCCGACCCCAGCGGGGCTGAGGGTCTGGCCTCCTGGCCGTTGACGCGCACCAGCCCTTCGGCGATCCAGCGCTGGACCTGGTTGCGGGGGACTTCGAGGCGGGCGGCCACGTGACGGTCGAGCCGTTCGCCCGTGGCTTCGGGCTCGACCGTCCAGATCACTCGGGGACCGGGGCCGCGGCCGGGGCTTCGTGGGGATGCCGCGGCCGGAAGCTGTCGATCGCCATCAGCACGATGCCGATCGAGATGGCGCTGTCGGCGATGTTGAAGGAGGGCCAGTGATGGAGCCCGACGTAGACGTCGAGGAAGTCGGTCACCGCGCCGCTCGACACGCGGTCGATCAGGTTGCCGACCGCGCCGCCCACCACCAGCGCCAGGGCGACGAGGAGGACGCGGTCGCGCGACGGCGTGTACCAGAAGTAGAGGCCGACCGCCACCAGCGCCCCGAGGCCGAGGAGGGTCAGCAGCCAGCCGCCCCCGCCGCTGTCCGAGGCGAAGAGGCCGAAGGCGACGCCAGTGTTGCGCACGTGGGTCAGGTTGAAGAACCCGGGGAGCACCGGGCGGGTGGAGTGGTGGGGGAGATGGGCCTCGATCAGCCATTTCGTCCACTGATCGAGCACGATCACCGCCAGGGAGACGAGCAGGTACCGCAGCTTGCGGAACCGGGTGGCGAGAGTCTGGGGAGCCCTTGCGGGCTGAACGTCTTCCATGGCCAGGCAATCTCCTCCTACATACGCTTACACGCGGCCGAAGAGATCGCGGGCCGCCCGCGCCACCACCGACAGATCGTCGATCGATTGGAACAATCGAATGGCCGCGACGCCGGTCGCTCCCGCCGCGGCCGCCTCTTCGAACCTCTCTAGTGTAACGCCTCCCAGCGCGTACACGGGAACGCCGAGCGCCGCGGCGCGGGAGAGCTCCGCCGCCCCCACGGGAGCTCCCTTGCCGGGAGTCGGCCAGACCGGACCGAAGGTCACGTAGTCGGCCCCCTCGTCGCGCGCCCGCTCGACCTCCCGGAGGGTGTGGGTGGAGCGGCCGATCACCACGCCCTTCCCGAAGCGCGCCCGCAGCGCCGCCACGGGCACGCCGTCGGCCGGCAGGTGGGCTCCGCCGGCGCCGGCGGCCAGGGCCACGTCCAGGCGGCCGTTGACCAGCAGGCGGACGGGTGGCGGCAGGACCGCGCGGGCGAGGCGGGTGAGCTCGTAGAGGTCGCGGTCGTCCAGGTCCTTCTCGCGGATCTGCACGGCGCCGATGCCGGCGGCCCCGAGGGCCCGCAGCCAGTCCGCCATCGAGATCCCCGAGGCTCCCAGGGAGATCCGGTCGCTGATCGCCAGCAGGCTAGGCGTCGGCACGGGTGCCGCGCCGGAAGATGAGGTCGTCGAGATCGTGGGCTCCCCAGACCAGATGAATGAGGCCGAAGCCGGTCACCGCCGCTCGCAGCAGGGTGTGGAAGCCGACCTCGCGCAGGAGCTCGCTGGAGAGCTGGACGATCATGCGGTCCCACACGGGGCTCCACGGTGCCAGCACGAGGAACGTTCCGGCCTCGATGCAGTACAGGATGAAGAGGATCCGGAACAGGGACGAGGAGCGCATGGGAGGGGAGATTGTAGCTGCGAATGCGCCGGTTGGGGGCGGGAGAGGTGGCCCCCCTCTCCCCAAGGGCGGAGAGGGGGGCTTCGGGGCTCAGCCGCGAGGTGGCTTCTTGTCCTCGTTCTCCGGCTTGCTGCGCTCCGGCGGACGCTGCCGCTCCTGGCTCTCGGGCTGCCGCCGTTCCTGGACCTGGGGCCTCGGCTCAGGCTGGCGGCGCTCCTGAACCTGAGGCGGCTGCTGGCGCTCGGGCGGACGCCGCTCCTGAACCTCGGGCCGGCGCTCGGGCGGATTCTCCCGCCGGTTCTCCCGCGCCTCCGGCCGATCCTGGGGATTCGGCCGGGGCTGGAAGACGGATGGCCGCGACGGCGGAGCGGCCCCCTCGGATTCCGGAGCCGGCCTCACGTTGTGCTCGCGCTCCGCCGGAGGACGGCGCTCCTCGGTGGCCGGCCGGTCCTGCCGGTCGGGCTTGCCGCCGGAGACCGAGGGCCGGTCCGCGTTCGGCGCGCCACCCTGGACCTCAGGCTTCCGCCCGGGCCGCTCGCGATCCACCGGCTGCCCCGGCTGGGCCCCACCCACCGAGGGCTGCCCCACGGCGGGGCGGCCATTGCGATCCGACCGATCCGTCCGATCGGTCTGATCCCCCCGGTTCCGCGGATTCGGCGCCCCGCCGTCGGCCTCCGGGGCGGGACGCCCCGGCCGTACCTGCGGCTTGCCCGCACCAACCGACGCACCCGGAACGCCCTGCGTGTCCGGCTTGCCGGCGCGGTCGGGCGCGCCGCCGAAGACCGAGGGGCGGCCCCCTTCGTGCCGGCCGGGCCGGCCCAGGGTGCCCGGCCGCAGCGGGGTGCCGTCGAGCACCTGCGGCTTGTCGGACACCACCGTGCGGGCGACCGCCGGCGGCAGGTTGGGCTTGCGGGCGACGAACTGCGTCACGTCCGGCAGGGCGGACGGGTCCTTGCCGCCGCGCAGCACGCGGAGAGGGCCCGAGGGGTCCTTCCAGACGCTCGGCTTGAGCGGCTTGGTGTCGGTGGTGATGATCCCCCGCTCGATCTCCCGCCGTCCGTTGCGGTCGACCGGCACGGCGTAGCGCCGCACGTCGCGGTGGGCGTCCCAGTAGCCGTCCCGGTAGCCCTGGCGGTAGCCGTCGCGGTAGCTGAAGTACGAGGTCGATACGAAGCTCCAGCGGTCGAACAGGTTCCAACTGCCGCCCGCCCAGCCGTAGACCCCCCAGCGGAAGCCCACGTTGACGCCCAGCTCGGGGCCGTAATAGCGGGTGTAGTAGCCGGTGGGGCACCAGCCCACGTAGCTCGGGCCCCAGTACCAGTAGACCCAGGCCGGCGACCAGACGTAGCCCGGCTGCCAGACCCAGCCGTAGCCCGGCGCGTAGTCCCAGCTCCCGTAGTGGTAGGGCACCCAGCCCCAAGGCTCGGAGGAGATCCAGGTCAGGCCGGCCGGGGTATAGACCCAGCGTCCCTGCCAGTAGGGCCGCCAGTCGGCGGCCACCCGGGGGCGCCAGTAGGAGGAGCCGTTGATCTGGATCCACGAGCCGTAGCGGGCCAGCGGCGCCGCGGAATAGCGCAGGTTGTCGTCCACGTACGGCTGGTCGGCCGAGGCGTACTCGTCGTCGAGCTGGCGGCCCCAGCGCTCCAGAGAATCGAAGGCTCCGGCCTCGCCGATGTCGGCGCGGCGGTCGTTGCGGTCGTCGATCACCACCTCCTCGTCGGCCTTGATGCGCGAGGAGCCGTCCTCGGTCACCACCTGGGCGGTGCCGCGGCGGACCACGATCTGGCTCCACCCCTCGTCGGTGGTGATGCGGTAGACCCCGTAGTGCTGCGGATAGACCGAGGCATTGGAGGTCTCGATGCGGGGGAGCTCATCCCCCAGGGCGTCCTGGCTGACGATGAGCTGCACGTTGCCGGCGAGCAGCCGGATGACGGTCGCCCGGTCATTGCGGTCCGGCGAGGCGGCCAGGCGCTCGAAGACCACTTCGGAGCGGCCGTCCACCCTGAGGATGTTGAGATCGGCGAGCACGATCTCGACCTTGCCGCGCGCCGGCACCCAGAGATGGTCGCCGGCCAGCACGGGCTGGTTGATCTCGGCGTCGACGCGCTCGCCCGCCTCGGTGCCCGCCTGCTGCACCTGGGCGGCCGGTCCCTCGACGAGGCGGAAATATCCATACCCCCCGTCGTCCGCCATGCCGGGCGCGGCGAAGGCGGTGAGCCCCAGACCGAGCGCGAAGCAAACCACGAGAAGCCTGCTGAGAGTCTTCATTGTCTTGGTCTCCATAGTCGGGCGATGCCCTCGTCCGCTGCCAATAGCAACTTCCGGACCACCTGCCTTATTCCTCGCTGAAACTCTCCCGATACAACGGCGAAGCCCCATGATTTCAATCGCTTCGGCCCTTCCCGCCGCGCTCCGGGCGGCCGCTGTGGCTATAATGGGCCGGCTCGTTTCAGAGGGCGGTGTCCATCCCAGGCGTCATGGCCGTCCCCCTGCAGGGGGGAGGGGAGGGACGGAGACCGGGCGGCGAGCCTTGCATCCATTCTGGGGGAGGAACCCTTGGCGATCAACTGGTTCCGCGGCGGCGGCAAGAAACAGCAGGAGCCGCAGGAGTACACCATCGACGACCTCATCGTGCTCGAGCGGTACGACGAGGCGGGAGAGCGTCTGCGCGCGCGCCTCAAGGACAACTCCAACGACCTGCACTCCCATCTCAAGCTGGCCGAGGTCTACACCCATCTCCGGCAGTTCGAGAAGGCGGTGGACGAATATGTCTTCGTCGCCGAGGAGTACGCCCAGGACGGCTTCCACGACAAGGGGATTGCCCTGCTCGCCAAGGCGATGAAGCTGGCGCCGCTCGACCCGTCGCTGCGGGGCCGGGCCGACAAGCTCCAGCGCGGCAAGAGCATGGAGCAGGTGCGCACGCTCGCCCTGGAAGGGTTGCAGCAGGCGGGCAGCTCCAAGGGGGGCACCACCGCCCTGGAGCTCAAGCGGCTGTGGAGCAACCTCGCCGGCAGCGTGGTGGTGGAGAAGCTGCCGGGCGAGTCGCTGAAGCGGCTGCTCGCCGCCATGGAGCTCCTCCGTCTGGAGACCGGCGTCCCGATCGCCCGCGAGGGAAGCCCGGATGCCTTTCTGCTGTTGATCGTCCAGGGCGTGATCGAGAGCTCCGCCGCGACCGGGGGAGGGCGCGCCACGCAGGTGCGCAGCTTCTCCGCCGGCGACGTGATCGGCGAGGGCACCCTGCTCGAACGGGTGCCCTGGGCCGCCGACTACAAGACCGCCGAGCCGGTCATCGCCCTGAAGCTCACCCGTGAGGGGCTGGAGAGCTGCCTGGTCGGCAATCCCGATCCCCGCGGATTCCTCGAGACGCTGCGCGAGCAGCACAACGACCGCGACGTCGCGGCCACGGTCCGGCGCCTGCGGAGCGGTTCCTGATGGCGATTCTTCCGATCCGTATCTATCCCGATCCCGTCCTGCGCGCCAAGTGCCGGCGGGTGCAGACCTTCGACGCCGACCTGCGCAAGCTCGCCGCCGACATGGTGGACACCATGCACGCCGCGCCCGGCGTCGGACTCGCCGCGCCCCAGGTGGGGGTCGACATCCGGCTGGCCGTGGTCGACATCTCGGTGGGGGAGGACGCCAACGCCCTCTACGCCCTGGTCAATCCCGAGATCGTCCGCCGGGAGGGGACCGAGACCGATACCGAGGGGTGCCTCTCCCTGCCCGGCATCACCGACAAGGTGGACCGCCCGTTCGCCATCACCGTGAAGGCGCAGGACCTCAACGGCAAGCCGTTCGAGTTGGAGGCCGAGGGCTACCTGGCGCGCGCCATCTGCCACGAGCTCGATCACCTCGACGGCGTCCTCTTCACCGACCACCTGAGGGGCCTGCGCAAGGAGCGCGCCCGCCGGCAGCTCAAGCGGTTGGCGGCCGAACAGGAGGTGACGGTGTGAGGCGGGGCTTCCTCTTCCTCCTCGTCCTTCTCCTCACCGCCTGCGGCGGGGGAGGAGGCGGCGGCACGCCGACCACCCCGCCGCCGCCACCGCCGCCACCGCCGCCGGGGTTCGTCTTCACCGCCCAGTCCGCCCCCACGGCGAACAGCCTCTTCCTGGCGAGCGGCAGCGCCACCACGGCCACCACCCTGGTGCTCGAGCTGCGGGCGAACCAGGTGACCGACCTCTACGGCGTGGCCTGCGACTTCACCTATCCGGCCACCCAGCTCCAGTTCGTGCGCGCCACGGCCGGCCCGCTGCTCAACAACGGCGCCGTGCAGGCGGCGGTCTCCACCCCCGGCACCCTGATCATCGGCGGCACCCATCTCGGTGCCACCCCGGGGGCCAACGGCTCCGGCGTGGTGCTCACGCTCGAATTCACTTCCCTGGCCTCCGGCTCGGGGAGCTTCGCCTTCGCCCGCAACTCGGCCCTCAACTCCGCGGGCACGGCCGTCCCCGGGCTCACCTGGCTCGCGGGCTCGGTGGTGGTGACGAAGTAGGGAGTCTTGGCGCTGTACTAGAATCACGGCGCCATGACCGAGCTCATCCTCTTCAACACCCTCGGGCGCAAGCTCGCGCCGTTCCAGCCCCTCGTCCCCGGGGAGGCCCGCGTCTACATCTGCGGCCCCACGGTCTACAACGAGGTCCATATCGGCAACCTCCGCACCTTCCTCTTCGGGGATCTGCTGCGGCGGAGCCTGCGTTATCTCGGCTACCGCGTCACCCAGGTGATGAACCTCACCGACGTGGACGACAAGACCATCCTGGGAGCGCACAAGGCCGGCGTCTCCCTCACCCAGTACACCGAGCCGTTCATCCAGACCTTTCTGCGCGACCTCGACACTCTGCACATGGAACGGGTCGAGCACTTCCCCAAGGCCACCGAGCACATCCCCGAGATGATCGCCATCATCCAGGAGCTGATCGCCAGGGGGCACGCCTACGAGACCGACGGCTCGGTCTTCTTCAAGATCGCCAGCGACCCGGATTACGGCACCCTCTCCGGCTTCGACCTCGACCAGGCGCGCCAGGGGGACCGGGTGGCGAGCGACGAGTACGGCAAGGAGGACGTGCGCGACTTCGGCCTCTGGAAGGCGGTCAAGCCGGGGGAGCCGTCGTGGGATTCCCCCTGGGGGCCCGGCCGTCCCGGCTGGCACATCGAGTGCTCGGCGATGAGCATGAAGTACCTGGGCGAGACCTTCGACTTCCACTGCGGCGGGGTGGACCTGATCTTCCCCCACCACGAGAACGAGATCGCCCAGAGCGAGTCGGCCACCGGCAAGCCGTTCGTCCGCACCTGGCTGCATGCCGAGCACCTGATCGTCGACAACCAGAAGATGTCGAAGTCGCTGGGCAACCAGTACACCCTGCCCGACCTGCTGGCGCGCGGCTGCTCGCCGCGGGCCCTGCGCTACCTCTTCCTCTCCGTCCACTACCGGCAGAAGCTCAACTTCACCTTCGAGTCGCTGGAGGGCGCCGCCGGCGCCCTCCGCCGCATCGACGAGATGCGCTTCCGCCTCCAGCACGCCGAGGAGAAGGGGAGCCCCGACGCCCGCCTCGCCGAGGCCGCCGCCACCCTGCGCCAGGGCTTCGCCGCCGGGCTCGCCGACGACCTCAACGTCGCCGTGGCCCTCGCCGCCCTCTTCGCCTACGTCAAGGAGGTCAACGTGGCGATCGAGGAGGGGAGGATCGGCGAGGGGGACCGCCAGCGCGTGCTCGACGCCCTGAAGGACGTCGACCAGGTGCTCGGTGTGCTCGACCCCGCCGACTGGCCCACCGGTCAGACCGACGACGACGCGGCCGAGATCGAGCAGCTGATCGCGGACCGCAACGCCGCCCGCAAGAACCGCGACTTCGCCGCCTCGGACCGCATCCGCGACGAGCTCACCGCCCGCGGCATCGTGCTGGAGGACACGCCGCAAGGGACGCGCTGGAAGCGGAAGTAGGGGGCCCGCATGCCCCAGGACTTCCGCGACCAGCCCCACGCCCGGGCGCGTGGGAAGGTGGGGGAGGACGACGCCGTCCGCTGGCTGGAGGCCCAGGGATACCAGATCCTGGCGCGCAACGTGGTCAACCACGGCGGCGAGATCGACGTGGTAGCGACGGAGGGAGGCACCCTCTGCTTCGTCGAGATCAAGGCCCGGGCTGGCGACCGCTACGGCCCGGCCATCGCGGCGGTCGGCTTCGCCAAGCAGCGCCGCCTCTCCCGCGCCGCCATCCTCTATCTGACCGCCCGCGGCTGGCACGGCCGCCCGTGCCGCTTCGATGTCCTCGGCCTCGACCGCGAGGTGGACGGCTGGCGCTACACCCTGATCCGCAACGCCTTCCCCTACAGCCCCGGTCCGGCGCGGCGGCGCTGGTAGACGGGCCTTCCGCCCCGCCTGGGCGATCGCTGCCTCGATCCGGGCCGCGATGGCCCAGTCAAGGGCCGGGCCGGCCCAGGCCGGGGCCGTCATGGCCGGAGTGGAGGGGAAGCCTGCCCGGGCCCGGGCAGCCGCTGCCCGCGCGAGGGCCATCCCCGCGGTCTCTCAGGCCCTGACAGCCCCGACCGGGGCAGCCGTGGCCCGCGCCGAGGCGAAGCCGGCCTCCGGACGGGCCATCGTCGCCCTTCCGGCGCGGGGAAGCCGGGCCGGGCACTGCCGCTTGACAGCCTGCACCGCCCTGACTATTCTTTGCCAGCCTGTTGGGCGGGAATAGCTCAGTGGTAGAGCACAACCTTGCCAAGGTTGGGGTCGCGGGTTCAAATCCCGTTTCCCGCTCCAGTTTGTGACTTCGAGACCGCGGACCTCTTCCGCGATCTGCCAGGATCTCCGGGGCCGCGCAAGGCGGCCCCAACCCGTCTCGGGCGACGTAGCCAAGTGGTAAGGCGAGGGTCTGCAAAACCCTTATTCATCGGTTCGAATCCGATCGTCGCCTCCAAAGCTCCCTCCTGCTGATCCTCCCTCGACCGTCCGGGACTCGTGCGCTCCGTTGACAGCGGGCTGGAACGGGCGTACCGTCATGGAAAAGCACTCTCTAAAAGGAGGGTCCCATGGCAGAGGCAAAGCGGGCAGCAAAGAAGGCAGGCAAGTCCGATCTCCGCCGGCAGATCGTCGCCAAGGCGATCGTTGACCCCAAGTTCCGGAAGGAGCTCTTCGCCTCCCCGGAGAAGGTGTTCGGCGAGCGCTTGAGCGCCAGTGACACCGCGGCGCTGGCGCGGATCCAGAGGATGCTTCCGGCCCTGGACGACATCGTCACCCATCTCGCGGGAGAGGTCCTGTGCGGGGGCGGCGGTGGGTGCGGCGGACTGGCCTGATCTCCTCCAAGGCTGAACGGTCCACTCGGTTCTGAAAGGGGGCCCTCTATGTCCCTGGGTGTGCCGCTCCTCGCGGTGGAGCACCACCATTTCCAGTCCCGCGGTCGCTGGTTTCTCTTCGACGTCAACGCCTTGACGGTCCTGGCCTCCTGTGAGCTCGACGGTCTCCTGCTGTCTTCGGCCGTGCAGGGACGGGACGGCGAGTCCCTCATCGAGACCGCCGTCGCCGCCGGTGCCGAGCGGGCGGTCGCCGCGGAGCGTGTGGCGAAGCTCGCCGAGGAGAAGTTCCTTCTGTCGCCCGGCGAGTCGCCGGAAGTGGCGGCGCTGCGCGAGCCCTCCAGGCACATCACCTTCATGGTGAACGTCTCGCAGCGCTGCAATCTCACCTGCCCCTACTGCTACGTCAACAAAGGCCATTTCGACTATGCCGAGAAGCCGATCGCCCGGATGAGGGCCGAGACGGCGGAGGGTCTCGTCGAGCAGATCTTCGCGGGCTTTTCCGGCTTCGAGACCTACGCCTATCACTTTTACGGCGGCGAGCCGCTGATGAATTTCGACGTCATCCGGCGGATCGTCGCCCGCGCCGAGGCCGCCGCGGCGGCGACCGGGACCCGCACCGACTACTACATCACCACGAACGGCACGCTGCTCAACCGGGACGTCGCGGATTTCATGGACGAGCATCGCTTCACCGTCTATTTCTCGATCGACGGCGACCAGGAAAACCATGACGAGCTGCGCCGGTACGTGAACGGGCGGGGGAGCTATGAGGACGTCGAGAGGAATCTCGAATACCTGCGGACCCGGCCGGGTGTCCATCTGATCGGCAGCTCGGTGATCCGCAAGGGCTTCACCCTCGGGAAGGCGATCGAGCTGCTGGAGGATCACGGCGCCCGGCAATGCAAGGCCGAGCGGGTCCGCCTGCGCGACGACCAGGAGCTGGCGCTCACGGGAGGCGAGCACGACGGGTACCTCGACGACATCGAGGGCCTCGTCGACCACTACATCACCTATCTCTCCTCGGGACGGAAACCGATGGACTTCCGCCTCTCCGCGAAGATCCTCCAGGTCCTCACCCGCAGCCGGCGCAACTTCTTCTGCCCGGCGGGAGAGCGGATGTTCGGCGTGTCGGCCGACGGCGAGATCTACCCTTGCGCCCTGCACGTGGGCCGGCCACAGTCGAAGCTCGGCGACCTGCTCTCCGGGATCGACCGCGAGAAGCAGCAGGCTTTCCGGCGCAGGTTCAGCCCCGAGAGCCAGACCGAGTGCCGCACCTGCTGGACCCGCCATCTCTGCGGCGGCGGCTGCTCGGCCATGGTCGACCGCTTCGGCCACGAGGACTGCGCCTCCCTGCGCGCGGAGAGCGAAGCGGCGATCGCCGTCTATCAGCATTTCGTCGAGGAGGACCCGGTCGCGCTGTACGGCCTGGTATCCCCAAAAATCGTGAAGTGGATCCAGGGCGAGCTCGAGGACCCCGAGGAGCTGGAGCCGACCGAGCCCGCGGCGGGTCCGCCAGCGACGGACCACCACCCTCTGCGGGTGATCCAATGACGGAACCCGCGGTCTCCCCGCTGCGCCTGCGGGCCGTCCATCCCCTGCTCGACGAGGACGGCAACTGCCCGCTGCTCTACGACCTGGAACGGACCTTCATCATCGAGGTGCCCCCGGCGTTGCGCCCGCGGCTCGGGGCCGCGCTCCAGACCCTGGACCTCTCCTCCGGTCTGGGCGATTGGCTCGTCGGCGAGGATCTCCTGACCCCCGACGACCAGCGCAGCCGGGCCGAGGGAGAGACGCCGCGGCTGCCGACGGTCACCGATCTCTCGCTCGACCTGTCGGGCGCCTGCAATCTGGGTTGCGTCTACTGCTTCGAGAACGACATCCAGTCGCGGATCGGCGCGATGAGCGAGGAGACGATGACCGCCAGTCTCGACTTCCTCTTCGCGAAGTCGGGCGCCTCGCCCCGGGTGGTGCTGCACTTCGGTTCCGGCGAGCCGCTCCTGCGTTTCACCCTGCTGGAGAAGGTGGTGGCCGAAACCGAGCGCCGGGCCGCAGAGACCGGCAAGACCGCCGGTTTCGAGCTGACCACCAACGCCACCCTGGTCACCCCCCAGATCGCTGCCTTTCTGCGCGACCACGGATTCAACGTGCGCGTGAGCTGTGACGGCCCGGCTCCCGTCCACGATCGTTTCCGCCCGTTCCACGGCGGGCGGAGCTCCTATGAGCAGGTGAGGCGCGGCCTCGACCTGCTCCTGGAGCACCTGGAAGACCGCCTGACGGTCAACTCCGTTCTCTCGCACCCGACCCGCCTGTCCGCGCTCTGGGCCTGGGCGAAGGAGATGGGATTCCGGCGCTACCACGTCATCAAGGTCGGCGCCTTCGCCGATCGGGACCTCGATCTCCATCACGCCGAGCTGCGGGAGTTCCGCGACGACCTGCAGGCGATCTGCGACGACCTGCTGGCCGATCTCGAAGCGGAACGCACCCCGATCGATTATCAGCCGATCACCAAGATCGTCCGGCGGCTGATGATCCCCGAGCCGATCACCCGCTTCTGCGGCGTCTCGGGCAGCTACCTGGGAGTCGCCTCGAACGGCGAGGTCTACCCCTGCTTCCGCCATCTGGGCCTCGCGGACTACCACCTCGGCAGCGTCCGCGGCGGCGTCGACGACGAGAAGCGCCGCAGCTTCCTGGGTCATGAGGCCGCCGATGTGGACAGCCGCCCTGTCTGCCGCGACTGCTGGGCGCGCTATCTCTGCGGCGGCGGCTGCTACGCCGACTCGACCGTCTACGGCCCCGACCGGCGAGAGCCCCAGATCCAGCACTGCCCCTTCTGGCGCACCGAGATCGAGCTGGCCATCCGTTTCTACGACCGGCTGCGGACGCTCGACCCGACGTACTGTCTGCGTCTGTTCGGTGACGATCCCACCGAGATCCTGGAGTCGTTGGGGGAGGGCGCCGGATTCCTGCAACGGAAGAATTGCGCCTGAGGTCGACCTGCGGTATGAGATGCGGGTGATCAGCCCCGCGTCCCAAGCCACCCTCCCCCCCGGCCAGACCGCCACGAAGAAGTTCCCCGTCGTCGGCGAGCAGGCCCCTTCGCCCGAGGCGCTCGATCTCGACGGCTGGCGCCTGGTGATCGACGGGCTGGTCGAGCAGCCTCTGATCCTCACTTATGCGGAGCTCCTGGCCCTGCCCCAGGGCGATCTGGTGGCGGATATCCACTGCGTGACGAGCTGGAGCCACTTCGGGATGCGCCTTCAGGGGGTGCCGCTGGCGGTGGTGCTTGGCCGCGCCGTGCCCCGGCCCCAGGCGCGCTTCGTGAGCTTCGAGGCCTACTCGTCCCGCCGGCACGACACATCCCTGCCGCTGGAGCTGGCTCTCGCCGACACCTGGCTGATCCACAGCCGTGACAGCGAGCCGCTCACCGCCGAGCATGGCTGGCCGCTGCGGACGGTCACCCCCTCTCGCTACTTCTACAAGAGCCTCAAGTGGGTACACCGGATCGAGCTGCTGGCCGAGGACCGGCTGGGGTACTGGGAACGGGAGTCGGACTACCACAACAACGCCGACCCCTGGCCGGGCGATCAACGCTTCGTCAGCGGCTCCCTGCCGCCGGACCGGCTGCGGGCCCTGCGGGAGGCGGCCAGCTACGTCCCCTATCGCGGCCCGAAGAAGGTGGTGGTCGGCGCCGATCTGCGGGGGTGGGAGCCGAAGACCCGCGACCTCGGCGATCTCCACCTCAAGAATTGCGACCTGCGGGGCGCCCGCCTGGCGGGGGCCGATCTGCGCGGGGCCAATCTGAGCCTTTCCGATCTGCGGGACGCCGATCTCGCCGGCGCCGATCTGCGGGGCGCCGACCTCGAAGGGGCCAACTTCGCCGGGGCCGACCTCACCGGGGCCGACCTGCGCGACACCTTTCTCTCGGCCACCAAATTCTTCGATCCGACCGGGCAGGCCCGCATCGCGGGACTGCGCTGGGAAGGGGGAAGAGGGCTCCTGGAGGATCAGGAGACCTTCCTGCGGCGATCCACCTAGCCTGCCATCCGCGTATCCTGAAGCGAACCTCGACCCGAAAGGAATCCAGATGAGCTCAGCGCGCCGTGAGTGGTTTGCGAAGCTTGATGCCTGGCGGAAGAAGACCGACGGACTGCCCCCTCTGCTCGCCCGCCTCCTGCTGGCGGTCGTCTTCGTCCAGTCCGGATGGGGGAAGCTCCACAACCTCGAGAACGTCGTCGATTTCTTCAAGTCGTTGGGCATCCCCTTCCCGGGTCTCCAGGCGCCTTTCGTGTCCGGTGTGGAGTTCTTCGGCGGGCTGCTGGTGCTCGTGGGGCTCTTCACCCCCCTGGCGTCCTTCCTGCTCGCCTGCACCATGGTGGTGGCGATCCTGACCGCCCGGTGGAGCGACGTGACCTCGCTCGGCAGCTTCGCCGCCCTCCCCGAGGCCTCCTACCTGATCATGCTCCTCTGGCTCGTCTGGGACGGCGCGGGGAAGATCTCGCTCGACCATCTCCTCTGGGGACGGCGGCGTCAGCGTTCCTCCGGCATCTCCCCCATGTAGGCCGCGCGCGGCCGGATCAGCTTGTTCACCGCGTACTGCTCGATGGCGTGGCCGATCCAGCCGATCGTGCGGCCGAGGGCAAAGAGGGCGAGCGGTGTGCGCTCCGGGAGCTCCAGGGCGCGGCTCAGGGCCACCAGACCGTGGTCGATCGTGGGGTGCTCGCGGATCAGCTCCCGATAGGCTTCGGCCATCGCCAGGGCGAGCTCGACGGTGGGGGAGCCGGGGGCCCATTCGACCGCCAGCTCCAGCAGGGCCGCGCCGCGCGGATCGCCGTCCGGATAGAGGGAGTGGCCGCAGCCGGGGATGGGCTCCCCCCGGCGCAGGCGGTCCGCCAGCACCCGGCGCGCCCCCTCGGCCGTTCCCGCCTCGCGGAAGAGCGCTTCCACCCGTTCGGTGTGGCCGCCATGCCGTGAGCCCTTGAGCGCCGCGAGACCCGCCGAGACCACGTCCCACGGCGAGGCGTTGGCCGAGGCCACGCAGCGCGCCGTGAAGGCCGAGACGTTCAGCTCGTGGTCCGCCGCCAGGATGAGCGCCGCGCCGATCGGTCCGGCCGTCTCGGGCCGGCCCGGGGCCCAGCCGGCCTGGAGGATCGAGGCGATGGAATCGCCCGGTGGGGACGCCGGATCTCCCGCCGCCATCCGCGCCATGAACCGCAGGATGCGCGCTCCGGTCACCGCCACCGCGGAGGGCCGCAGGTCCCAGGCGGCGAGATCCCGCGCTCCGGCCAGGGGCACGGCTACCTGGCAGCGTTCGATCGGCGTCAGACCTTCCGGGAGGTGCCAGGCGATTCGCGGCGGCTCGTCCGCGAAGAGGCGGTCCGCGTCCCCGGGATCGCCCGTCCAGAGGAGCGCCGCCACCTCCTCGACGGTCGACGTCCGCGCCAGCTCCACCGCGTCCCGGCCGCGATAGTAGAGCCGGCCGTCCCGGATCAGCATCAGCGCCGACTCCAGCACCGGCATCCCCCAGGAGAGGGCCTTGGGCGCCGCTTTCTCGGGCTCCCGGCGCAGCTCCTTCTTCTCCTTGAGCCGCAGCACGTCCTCGCGTGGATAGCGCCGCGCCCGGGTCTCGCCCGGGGACCGTTCCGAGCGGAGCATCCCCCGGCTGGCATAGGCGTAGAGCGTAGCCAGTGAGATCCCCAGCTCCGCGGCGGCCTCCTGTGCGGTCAAAAATCGATCTTCCATGAGCGCACAGTACCACGATGTACATTGATTCTTGAATCAAGATTGACAACCCATCAAGGCAGGTCGAAGATGGCGGTGTTGAAGGGAGAGAACCCATGAACACCGAGATCAGAGAAGGATTGGAAGGGGTCGTGGCGGCCACGACCCGTTTGAGCAGCGTGGACGGCGAAGCCGGGGTGCTGCTCCTGGCCGGGTTTCCGGCCGAAGAGATCGCTCCGCGGGCCTCGTTCGAGGAGATGACCTGGTTGCTGTGGAACGGCAACCTGCCCACCGCGGAGGAATTGGAGACCTTCCAGCGCCGTCTGGCCGGCCGGCGGGCGCTCCCCCCGGCCACGCTCGATCTGCTGCGCGAGGCGGCTCGTCGACGGGTCCACGCCATGGACGCCCTGCGCATGGCCGCCGGCACGCTCAGCCTGGTGGAGGGAGCGGGGAGCGACCCCAAGGAGGACGCCCTCCTGCTGACCGCCACCTTCCCCACGATCGTGGCCGCCTACTGGCGTCTTCTCCGCGGCGAGGAGCCGCTGGCGCCCCGGGAGGATCTGGGGCACGCGGCGAGCTTCCTCTTCCTGCTCACGGGAGAAGAGCCGTCGGCGGAGCGGGCGCGGGGGCTGGAGACCTATCTCAACACGGTGACCGATCACGGCCTCAACGCCTCGACCTTCACCGCCCGGGTGATCGTCTCCACCCGTTCGGATTTGATCTCGGCGATCACCGGCGCGGTGGGCGCCCTGAAGGGTCCTCTTCACGGCGGCGCCCCCGGACCGGCCCTGGACATGGTCTTCGAGATCGGCACCGCGGACCGGGCCGAGGCCGTGCTGCGCGAGAAGCTCGACCGCGGCGAGCGGCTGATGGGCTTCGGTCATCGCGTCTACCGCGTCTGCGATCCGCGGGCGGACGTGCTGGCCGCGGCGGCGGAGCGCTTCTACAGCCAGGGAGGAGACCAGGAGCTCTACGATCTCGCCCGTTCGGTCGAGGCCACGGCCCTGCGTCTCCTCCACGAGCGCAAGCCCGACCGTCGTCTGGACACCAACGTCGAGTTCTATACCGCCCTCCTGCTGCACGGCCTGGGGCTGCCCACCGAGCTGTTCACCCCCCTCTTCGCCGTGGGCCGCGTGGCCGGCTGGACCGCGCACGCCCTGGAGCAACTCGCCACAGGCCGGCTGATCCGGCCGCAGTCGGAGTACGTGGGGGAACGGAACCGGCACTGGGTGCCGGTGGAGGAGCGGGCCGGCGTTGCGTTGCCGGTGAAGTAGCGCCGTCTCCCCTGGGCCTGGGAGGGTGTCTCAAAATCAGCCCCGCAGGGGCGTAGGCATGTAGCCTGGGGCGGCAGGCCCGGGAAGGGTGGCAATTCAAATTGATTGCAGCCCCGCCAGGGGCGGCAGGATCCCGCCCGCAGGGCGGAATTTATCCAGCCTGGGGTGTCAACCCCAGGACCGGGCCGCCACCTCCTCCGAGGAGCCCCGCAGGGCCGACAGACCGGACCGAACCCATCTGTCGGCCCTCACGGGGCTGGTCGCGGCGGGCTTTCCCACCTGGGGTTGACATCCCAGGCTGGATAAATTCCGCCCTGCGGGCGACAGCAGACGAAGATGTGTATAAGAGGGTGGGTGTCAACCCCAGGACCGGATACGCCGTCTGCGCTGGAGTCGTTGCTGACGGGGAAGAATGCGTTTTTGCGCGAGCGGGCGATGTCCGTGCTGAGTTCTGTCGGCGTCGATTCTGTGCGTTGATTGCCTGCTGGATCTGTGGCTGACGGGATCCACAACCTTTCAAATTTCCTGGGAAAATATCATCCGGCAGCAGAGATTGACCGAATCGGAAGAAGCCCTCCTCCTCGAGCTCCTACGGGAGAGAGATGATGGGAAAGACAGAATCCGGGTGCTTCTGTTTGACGGTCTCTACAAAGTTTCTGCGCGCCGACCGGCGGCCTGACCGCCCTTCGCTGATAGGGTTAGCCTCGTAAGGTGCCCCAATGTAGAGACGCCCCGTGGGGCGTCTCCAAGGCCGCGACATTCGGCTGGATTCTCCTCGCCGCCCGCGGGCACATCGTGACACGGGGATCGTCTTTTCCGCCCCGGAGACTCCCCACGGGGCGTCTCTACATTGGGGGGGCAGACAGTGTCCCGCCCATGGCGCGGCTATTGACTGGTACTCTATCTATCCATGAAAGCCCTGGACCGCCGAGGATTGCAGCGTTTCGCTGGATACATCCTGGCCTGGTCGGTCTTCGGCCTCTTCTACTTCACCCAGGATCTCACTCGCAGGCTCATCTCGCCCGATCCCAATCCCTGGTGGCATTCGCTGGTGTCCTGGCTGGTGGGGGTCAACCTCTGCGCCCTTTTCACCCCGGTCATCCTCTGGCTTGGCCGCCGTTTTCCGTTCGAGCGGCGGAAACGGGTGCGGCGGGTGTTGCTCCACTTGATGCTCAGCGTGGTGTTCTCGATCGTGCAGCTCAGCACGGAGAGTGCCATCCTGCCGCGGCTGGGGGTCACCCCGGCGTTCATGAAGGATTTTTCCTCCACCCTGGTGGTTCTGTTCATCCTCGGCTTCCACGGCAACATTCTTTCCTACTGGATCGTGCTGGGGATTCAATCCGCGTTCCGCTATTACCACCAGTATCAGGAAAGCCGGCGGCAGGCGCTCCAACTGGAGCTCCAGGCCGCGGAGCTCAAGACCCAACTGGTGCAGTCCCAGTTGAGCGCGCTCAAGGGGCAACTCCAGCCGCACTTCCTGTTCAATACGCTGAACGCCATCATGGTGCTGGTGCGCCAGGGGAAGGGTCCCCAGGCCGAGGAGATGCTCGCCCGCCTGAGCGATCTCCTGCGCGGCGTTCTGGAGGAGGTGGAGGCCCAGGAGGTGCCGCTGCGGCGCGAGCTTGAATATCTCCAACTCTACCTGTCGATCGAGGAGGTGCGGTTCCAGGACCGCCTGCGGGTCGAGGTCTTCGTGGAGCCGGAGGCGCTCGACGCCGCGGTCCCGCATCTGGGATTGCAGCCGATCGTGGAGAACGCCATTCGTCATGGGATCGGGCGCCGCTCGGCCGCGGGCCGGCTGCAGATCAGCGCCGCGCGGGTGAATGGAAACCTGGAGATCCAGGTGCGAGACGACGGGCCCGGCCTGCCGCCCGGCGGTGAATCGCCGGGGATCGGCCTGATGAACACGCGGGCGCGGCTGCGGCAGCTCTACGGCGACGCGGCGACGCTGGCCCTGGAGAACGGCGAGGGGGGAGGCGCCGTGGCCACCCTGATCCTCCCGTATGAGAGGCTGGAAGCGCATGCCCTTGAGCCTGTTGATCGTTGACGACGAGCCGCTGGCGCGCGAGGGGCTCCGCATGCTGCTCGCGGAGGATCCGGACGTCGGCGCCATCCACGAGGCGAAGGACGGCCGCCAGGCGGTCGCGGCCCTGCGCAAGACGCGGCCGGACCTCGTCTTCCTGGACGTGCAGATGCCGGAGATGGACGGCTTCTCGGTGGTGCGGGAGGTCGGCCCCGAGCGCATGCCCGCGGTCGTCTTCGTCACCGCGCACGACAAGTACGCGATGCAGGCGTTCGAGGTCAACGCCATCGACTACCTGCTCAAGCCGGTCACCCGCGAGCGCTTCGCCCAGGCGCTCGCCCGGGCCAAGACCCGCCTTCAGGCGCAGCCCACGGAGGAGGCGAGCCGGCAGATCCTCTCGCTCCTGGAAACTCTCGCCGCGCCCACCCGCGCCCTGAAGCGGCTGGCGGTGCGCACGGCGGGCAAGACCACCTTCGTGGACATCGAGGACATCGACTGGATCGAGGCCGCGGAGAACTACGTCAAGCTGCACGTGGGCCGGGCCTCCCATCTGGTCCACGTGGCGATGAACACGTTGGAGAAGTCGCTCGATCCCCAGACCTTCCTCCGTATCCACCGCTCGATCATCATCAACGTCGGGCGCGTCGAGGAGCTCGAGCCGGTCGCTCACGGCGAGTACGTGGTCACCCTGCCGCAGGGAGTGCGCGTGCGCTCGGGGCGCACGTACCATGAGAAGCTGAAGGCTCTGACGGACAATCCGTTCTGAGCCCTGCCCGTTCGTCACCCCGTCAGGCCAGTTCGTCAAAAACCCTTTCCCTCCGCCTCCGCTCCGCCCTCAGACTCGATTCTGAAGGGAGATCACGATGAACGAACCATGCTTGGCAGAGTTGTCGGGCGTGCACAAACGATACGGAAACACGGTCGCGCTCGACGGGCTCGACCTGGGGGTGGGGCGGCGGGAGTTGCTGGCGGTGCTCGGCCCGAACGGGGCCGGCAAGACGACCGCGATCTCGCTGCTCCTGGGATTGCAGCGGCCGGACTCCGGAACGGCGCGCCTGTTCGGCCAGTCGCCACAGGCGCTGGCTGCCCGGCGGCAGGCCGGGGTGATGATGCAGGAGGTCTATCTGGCGCCGGAGCTGCGCGTGCGCGAGCAGGTCGACCTCGTGGCCAGCTATTACCCGTCGCCGCTGGACGTCGACGCCGTGCTGGAGAAGACCCACGTCACGGCGCTGGCCCGGCGCCCGTACGGCAAGCTCTCGGGCGGACAGAAGCGCCAGGTGCAGCTCGCCATGGCGATCGTCGGCCGGCCGCGGCTGCTGTTCCTCGATGAGCCCACGGTGGGGCTCGACCTCCAGGCGCGGGAGCTCCTGTGGGCGACGATCCGCGAGCTGGTGGAGCAGGGGGCCTCGATCGTCCTCACCACCCACTATCTCGAGGAGGCCGAGAGCCTGGCCGATCGTGTGGCGGTCCTCGCCAAGGGGCGTCTGATCGCGTCCGGCAGCGTGAATGACGTGCGGGCGCTGGTGGCGCGCCAGCAGATCACCTGCGTCACCGCTCTGGCGGTGGAGGAGGTCAGCGCCTGGTCCGGGGTGGAGGAGGCGAGCCGCGATCAGCACGGCCTGCTCATCATCACCCGCGAGGCTGAAGCGATCGCGCGGCGTCTGCTCGCCGCCGATCCCGATCTGCAACGGCTGGAAGTCCGTCGCGCCGGTCTCGCCGAAGCGTTCGCCGAGCTGACGCAGGAGAGCCTGTCATGAACGCCACCCGTTTGACTTCCATAGAATCGACGACCTTGAAGCTGGATGCCGAGATTGCTCCGCAATCCGGTCTTCCCACCGGCCGTCTGCTCCGCGCCTATCTCACCGAGGCCGGATACGAATCGGTGCGCCTGCTCCGCGCGCCGGGCTTCGGCCTGCCGTTCCTCGGCATGCCGGTGCTCCTCTATCTGCTGTTCGCCGTGCTCATCGCGGGAGCGGCCACGCGGTCGGATCCCATGACGGCGAAATTCCTCTTCGCGGGCTTCGCCGTGTTCGGCGTGGTCGGGCCGGGCATGTTCGGGTTTGGCGTCATCGTGGCGACCGAGCGCGAGCAGGGGCTGCTCCGGCTCAAGCGCGCGCTGCCCATGCCCATGGGAGCCTATCTCCTCGCCAAGATGCTGATGGCGATGCTGTTCGCGGGGATCATCATGGCGACGATGCTGGCCGCCGGGCTCACGCTCGGCCATCTCACCCTGACCGCCGGCCAGATCGCGCGAGTCACGGCGCTCGGCGTTCTGGGAGCGTTGCCGTTCTGCGCCCTGGGATTGCTGATCGGCACCTGGGCCACGGCGCGCAGCTCGCCGGCCTTCGTGAATCTCGTCTATATACCCATGCTGCACCTCTCGGGCCTGTTCTACCCGCTGCCCAAGGGGCTCCAGGCCATGGCGCCCTTGTGGCCCGCGTATCACCTGGATCAACTGGCGTTCGCCGCCCTGGGGGCGCCCAGTCGCGGGGACCTCCTGACTCACGTGGCGGTGCTCCTGGGTGTGACGGTGGTCTTCGGCTTTATCGCGCTTCGGCGGCTGGAGCGCGTGGGCTGACCTCGACCGTGAAAGGAACGATCATGAAATTCGACCAGACAACTCTCTCTTGACGCCGGTGCCCGCGACCTCCGTGGCGCCTGCTCCGGCGGTGGAAATAGCCAGTTTTCCTCCGGCGGATTCCGGGGGGTGGCGCGGGTGATCTAGTAGCTACGCCTAAAGCCGACTCTCGCAGCGCAGGTTGGCCCCATGCCACGCCTGATGCTCTCTGGCTTCGTGAGCCGCCGGCCGCAGATGGCACAGACGCCGGTCTTGCGGCCCGAGCCTCTCAACGTCCTCTCAGGATAGGAATCGAGCTCTCGTAGAAGCGCTACGACAATGGGCCTCTCATGATAAAAACCTGACGAAGAAGAAAACAAACCCTCTCTGCTGATCGTTCCCTTCCTGTAGCCATTGATTTCGACGACGACAGGATCGGAATGGCTCCCGGTGCCTGTGATCCGCAGCTTGACTCGGGTGGTGCTGTCCGGTGCCGTGAAGTCAACGTTCTCGGTGCGGCGCATCAAGTCGAGGATTTTGAGAAACTTCTCTGGTTCTGGTTCTGGCTCCGCCGGGCTTTCCTCGGAACGGACTTCGGTCTCTGGTGTGCTTCCGTCCTCTCCTGCCTGTCGCGCCGCCTCCGTGAGATCGTTTTTGACCGCATTGACGGGCAACGGCAGGCCTTCCTCTTCCGCCGCCGTGGTGGAGTCGGTGGCGCCGGTCGACTCGGGCTCGGCAAGAACCTCGGCAGACTGAGGCGTAGGAGTCGCAACAGGAGCAGAGAGACTGCTGCCTTCACCCCTTTGGATTGGGCTCAACGACACCTGACGAGCAGGAACTTCTGGCGACGGCGTGGTCAGGACCTGCTCAGGAAACAGCCTGTCCCAAAACTGCCACAATTTGCCAAAGAAACGGTGAAGAATAAACATTCTCTCACCTCTCTGGGTCTCCGGTAAGCTTGGCGGATTGGCCCCTCCCCGCGACGGTCCACGCTGACCAGGAGCTACGAAGTCCAGCGTGACAGATTGCCCGTTTCGAAACCGTCGACGAAAATCGGATCGGGCACCAGACCCAACTCGTAAGCATCAAGATTCGTGACTCCCCCGGTCTGATCATTGGGTCCCTGGGACAGGTTGCCGAAGTACCTGAGCTCCCAGGTGTCGGGTAATCCGTCCTGATCACGATCGACGTTGGTGCGGCCCGGGTGCGTTCCCTGCGCCAGCTCGGCGGCCAGGCTGCGCCCATCCCCATCCGGATCGTCGGCGCCGGTGTAGACAGTCGTGCCCAGGTAGTGCCGTTCCCAGGTGTCCGGGAGCAGATCGCCGTCGTCGTCGTTGTCCGCCAGGCTGGGGTTCGTGCCGTTGAGAAATTCCTCGAGATTCGTCGAGCCGTCGCCGTCGGGATCGTCATAGCGATCCTGCCCCGCGGAAGGCTCGAATCCATCGGGTAACAAATCGTTGTCGCCATCATTGATCGCCACCCGCACGGCGGAAGCGATGGCTCCCGGTGGCGGCGAGGTCATCGTCGCCGGAGGATTGAACGCGACCGGGACCAGCCACGCCACCAGTTCGGCGTTCGCGGCGAAGGCGAAGTTCGTCGACCACCAATAGCCGTCGTTGCGGACCCAGACCGATCGTACGTCCCCAAACGGCTGGACGTAGTACTGGTCCGTGTGCACGTAGAGAACCACCTTGAAGCTCGTGAGGTCCACGTTGCTCACCCGTCCCGACGACCGGGTCGCGCCGAAGGTGAGGATCTCGAGGCTCGGCGCAGCGGCCTGGACGTTGAGCGTGAGCGATGTCTGAGACGCATTCCCCGCGAGATCGCTGGCGACGACCGTGATCCGCACGGGCCCCAGCGCCTGGCCTGCGGCGTAGAACTGGACCGTCGGTCCGTCTCCGACGACCCGGCCGCGGCTGCTCTCCCATCGGAAACGGAGCGGCTGCTGTGCACCGGAAGCCACCTGGGCGTGCAGAGCCGTGGTCCCCGTGGGAGAGAGCGTCATCGCGTCGGCGGTCACTCCCGTCAGCAACGGAAGGGGCCCCGGCAGCCGCAGTGTGAAAAGATCGCGGATCACCGCTTGTTGCAGCTTGAAGCGAAGCACCCCGGAGCTGAAACGCGCCAGTCCGAAGTGCTCCTCGGGATCGCTCGACTGTGTGGATGGATCACCCGCTTTGTGCCATTCATCGAGCCATTCAAAGATCCCGAATCCTGCCACCGATCCGGAAAGCCGCGCATCCCAATACCGGTCCACCAGCCCGGACGCCACCTGCTCCTGGGTCAGCGCGCCACGACGATAGCTTGGGAACCAGGGCGGAATCCGCGACTGGTCGAGCCCGACGGCCGCGGGGCTGCTCGGCAGTCCCGTTTCCGCGATGACGATGGGCTTGGCTGCTCCGTAGAAAGCGCTGAGGGCCGCCAGATAACCGGCATACGGTGTACCCGTCACGGGCCCGGCCTGGTGATCGCGCATCCGCTCCGGATCATAGGAATATGCGTTGAAGGACAGGTAGTCAAGCGACGGTACGTGGATCGGATTGCAGCCGAACAACGGACTCGGGCTGCATCCTGTTCGCAGCGGATCGCTCGGCGGCCAGGAAGCCCATGTGACCCACTTCGAGAATCCCTCCCGGCCCGGTTCCGCCATGCGGGCCTGGATGTGGGCCCTCATTTCCGCCAGGAAGCTTTGCAGAGCGGAGATCGCGGCGCCATCGTTGGCGGCGAATTCGTTTCCAATCTCCCAGGAGAAAATCCGGTCGAACGCGCCCGCGGCTTCCACCTCCGCAAGGACGGCGTCAATCCTGGCCTTACCTCGGGTGACAGCGTCCGGCGCCATGAAATCCGGATCGAAGTAGATGTCGCGCACCACCCAGAATCCGAGCTCTCGGATGCCGTCGTAAAAGAGCTGCGGCATGCGGTTCGGAAACTGCGCCGTCGGCTGAGCATAGACCCGGACGAGGAGCGGGCTGCTCCCTCCAACATACTCCCGCAACCGGCGTAGGTCGTCCTGGACCCTGGCGGTACGGATCTCCCCATCGCTGGCCTGGCCCGGCTCGAGCGGCTGGTAACCGATCATATGGACGAACACAGGAGAACCGTTCAGATTGAAGTGGTCTCCTTGGATTGTGAAGGGGAACGTTGACGGTTGACCCTGTACCGGCAGGCTTCCGGCCGCCGCGAGCGCACCCAGGAGGAGAACGCTGGAGGGCCGCGCTCCGCTCCCTGGATTCTTCAGGAGCTTCAGAAGACAGCCCATGGAAGCCTCTCTTTCTGACTTGAGCTGGCGTCCGATGCGTGTCGGGCTTCGGGCGAAGTTACACGCTAGCACAGGCCAAAAACGAGCGCATCTCATCTATACCCATATGCCAGGCTATCGGTGCTCAACCGATGCCGCTGGCCGCGTCGGCTTCCGGCTCGACGGTCCCGCGTTAGGCGCTCTCAATAGAGCGACGCTCTTCAAGGTGAAGCCTTGATCAGGATTCGGCCGGCTTGCCCTCCGGCCGGATCTTTACCCCGCTCTTGCGCCGGAACATCCCGCGGATCTTCTCGCGGATCTCCACCATGATCTCGTAGATGGTGGGGATCACCAGCAGGGTGAGGAGGGTGGAGGTGATGGTGCCGCCGATCACCGCGCGGCCGAGGGGGGCGCGGAAATCGGCCCCCTCGCCAGACCCCAGAGCCACCGGGATCATGCCGGCGATGAGGGCCACGGTGGTCATCAGGATGGGGCGCAGGCGCACCCGGCCGGCCTCGATCAGGGCGTCGCGTAAGGGCATCCCCTTCTCATGGTTCCACTTGGCGAAGTCGACCAGCAGAATGGCGTTCTTGGCCACGATCCCCATCAGCAGGATCACCCCGATCAGGCTCATCAGGTTCAGGGTGTCGCCGGTGATCAGCAGCATCAGCACCACGCCCACCAGCGACAGGGGGAGCGAGAGGAGGATGGCCAGGGGATCGAGGAAGGAGCCGAACTGGACCACCAGGATCAGGTACATGAGCAGGATCGCCAGACCCAGGGCGGCGAAGATCTTGGTGAAGACCTCGGACTGATTCTTGACGTCGCCTCCCTGGGAGAGCGTCACCCCCGGGGGGATCTGCACGCGGCGGAGCCGCCGGTTGAGGTCGCGCGTCACCTCCGAGAGGGAGCGTCCCTCGACGTTGGCGCCCACGGTCACCACCTTGTCGCGATCGAGATGGTCGATCTGGGCCGGTCCGGTGCTGCGCGAGACCGTGGCCACCTGTCCGAGCGGGATCAGTGCCGGAGCGCCGCCGGTCATGGCGGAGGTGGGGGAGGACGCCCCGGCCGCCGAGGCTCCCGCCGCTCCGGCGCCTCCGGAGAGCGCCACCGAGCCGCCGCTCACCACCAGCGGCAGCTTCTCGATGTCGGTGAGGTTGGTGCGCGCCTCGGGGGCGAGGCGGACGGTGACGTCCCGGGTCTTGCCCAGGGGGTCGATCCAGTCTCCGGCGTCGACGCCGGCGAAGGCGGGGCGGAGCGACTGCGCCACCTGGGCGACGTTGAGCCCCAGGGTACCGGCAAGGCCGCGGTTGAGCTGGATCTCCAACTCCGGCCGGTCGCCGCGGGTCGAGAGGTCGATGTCCGTGGCGCCGGGGACCTTGCGCAGCTCGGTCTCGATCGCCAGCGCCGCCCGGGTGAGCGTCGGCATGTCCTGACCGCGGAGCTGCAACTGGATCTGCTTCTGGTCCCCTCCCGGCCCGCCCTGCGAGAGGGCCACCGTGGCGCCGCCGATCCGCTGCGCCTCCTGGCGGATCTGCCGGGCGAGCTCCTGTTGGGAGACGTCACGCTCCTTCTTGGGGACCAGCTTGATGTAGATGCTCCCGGTGTCGACGTCCCCCGAGCCGGTGGAGCTGCCGATGCTGGTGTAGGTATAGGCCACCTGGGGATGCCGGCGGGCGATGCCCACCAGCTCGCGCGCCTTGATCGAGCTGTAGCTCAGGTTGGACCCTGGGGGCGTCTTCAGCGCCAGGTTGACCTCCGAGCGGTCGCTCTCCGGAATGAAGCCGCCGCCGCCGAAGAGGACTTGCAGGGCGATGGCGCCGAAGAACGACACGGCGACGAGGATCACGATGGCCAGGCGGTGATCGAGCGCCCAGGCGATGACCCCCTTGTAGCGGTCGGCCTGGCGGTCGAACCACTGGTTGAAGCGGTCGAGCGCGCGGGCGATCGGGTTCTTCCGCTCGTGTGCCTCGAGCTGCGGATCGGGCCAGTAGGCCGAGAGCATGGGGTCGAGCGAGAAGGAGACGAAGAGGGAGACCAGCACGGCGCAGGCGATGGTCAGCGCGAACGGCTTGAACCACTGCCCGGCCACTCCCTGCATGAAGGCCACCGGGGCGAACACCGCCACGATCGAGAAGGTGGTGGCCGCCACCGCCATGGCGATCTCGTTGGTGCCGTCGTGCGAGGCCTGGACGTGGTCCTTGCCCATCTCCACGTGGCGCACGATGTTCTCCCGCACCACGATGGCGTCGTCGATCAGGATGCCGATGGCGAGCGACAGGCCCAGCAGCGACATGGTGTTGAGGGTGAAGCCGCAGATCTGGACGGCGATGAAGGAGGAGAGCACGGACACCGGCAGGGCGAGACCGGTGATCACCGTGGAGCGCCAGGAGTTGAGGAACAGGAAGACCACGAAGACGGTGAGCAGCGCCCCCTCGATGAGCGCCTCCTCGACGTTGCGCACCGAGTTGCGCACCCGCTCGCCAGCGTCGCGCACGGTGGAGATCTTCACCCCCGGCGGCAGGGTGGGCTGGAGCTTGGCCACCGCCGCCTTGACGGCGTCCGAGACGCGGGTGGTGCTCGCCCCCTTCGACTTGGTGATGTCGATGCCCACCGCGGGCTGGCCGTTGAACAGGGCCAGGGTGCGCGGCTCGGCGGTGCCGTCGCGCACGTCGGCCACCTGGCTCAGGCGGACGAGCTGGCCGTTGCGGGAGCTCACCACCAGATTGGCGAAGTCCTTGGGGTTCTCCAGCCGGCCGCACAGGCGGATCGCCTGCTCGGTGAGGTTCCCCTGGACCTGCCCCACGGGCGAGGCCAGGTTCTGTGTCTGCACGGCGGAGACGATCTGCCCCACGGTGACCCCCGCCGCCGCCATGTCGGCCGGCCGGACGTCCACCGAGATCTCGCGATCGATCCCGCCCACCACCGTCACCTGGGCCACACCGTTGATGCCGCGCAGGGCGCGGGTGATCCCCGGATCGGCCAGCAGGGTCATCTCGGCCGGGCTCATGCGGTCCGAGGCGAGCACCAGAGAGACGATGGGCAGGTCGTTGGGATCGAACTTGCGCAGCACCGGCTCTTCCATCTCCGTGGGCAGGTCGTTGCGGATCCCCGAGATGGCGTCGCGCACGTCCTGGGACGCCTGGTCCGGGTCCTTGCCGAAGACGAACTGCACGATGATGGTGGCGAAGCCGTCGAGCGAGGTCGAGCGGATCTCGTCGATGCCGGAGAGGCCGCCGAACGCCTCCTCCATCCGCTCCACCACCTCCTGCTCGACCTGCGAGGGGGAGGCCCCGGGGTAGGGGACCGAGACGAAGACGATGGGATTGGTGAGGTCCGGGAACTCGTCGACGTCCAGGCTGATCAGCGAGAAGATGCCGAAGATGACCAGCGCCAGCATCACCACCACGGTGACGATGGGGCGCTTGATGGCGAAATCGGAGATCGTCATAGGGCCTGCGCCAGCCTCTCCGCCTGCTGTTGCACCGCGGGCGCCAGACGCACGGGCGTCCCGGGCTGGATCTGCTGGGCGGCGCCGAGGAGGACCACGTCCCCGGCCTGCACGCCGCGGCGCACCTCCACCTTCTGCTCCTTGTCGTCCACCAGCCCGATCTCGACGTCCACCCGCGCCACCTTGCCGTCGCGCACCAGCAGCACGGCGGGGCGGGCCATGCGGCGGTCGATGGCTCCAGAGGGCACCACCAGGGCCTCGCGCGACTCGCTCTCGACCCGTCCCTCGGCATAGAGGCCGGCCACCAGGTCGTTGCGGGCGTTGGGAATCTCGGCATAGACCCGTACTTGCCGGGTGGTCGGGTCGGCACTGGGGTTGATGCGGGTGATCTGGCCGCGGAAGGTGCGGTTGCCGTAGCCGGTGACGGTGAACTCGACCGGCGAGCCCACCCGGAGCTGGCCGAGCTGCTCGGCGGAGACGGACGCCTCGAGCTGCAGGCTCGACGGATCGACCACGGTGTAGAGGGCCGTGCCGGGCTGCACCACGTCGCCCGCGGAGATCGGCCGCTCGCTCACCACGCCGCTGAAGGGAGCGGTGATGGCGGTGTAGCCGAGCTGCTTCTGGGCGCTGGCGAGCTGCGACTGCGCCGCCGCCAGGCTGGCCTGGGCCGCCACCACGTTCTGCTGCGCGGTCTCCACCGCCCGCTGGGCCACGGCGCCGGCCGCCAGCAGGGCGCGCTGGCGCGATTCCTCGCGCGTGGCCACGCTGACATTGTTGCGCGCGCTGGTCACCGCGCTGCGGGCCGAGTTGTAGGCGTCGGTGAGGGCGGCCGAGTCGAGGCGGGCCAGGGACTGTCCCTTGCGCACCGGCTGGCCGGGCTCGGCGGTCACCGACAGCACCGAGCCGGCGATCTGCGCCCGGATCATCGCTTGGCGCTCCGCGCTCAGCGTGCCGGTGAGCGCGGGGCCGCTCTGCACGGGCCCGCGGGCTACCACCGCGGTGTCCTCGGGTCCCAGGACCAGCGGTTGGGGAGCGGCGTTGGCCGCGTCCTTCTTGGCGTTCGCGCCCTTCCTGCAGCCGCCGCCGGCGAGCAGCGCCAGGGCGAGCAGAAGGAGGAACGGCGGGCGAAGAAACAAGCGTCGTCTCATGGCTGGATCCCCCCGGGCCCGGACTGGCCCGGCACCGTCGTTCCGGTCGTGCCCGTGGTGGTGGCTCCAGCCGGTTGCGAAGTCTGTGCCGGCATCCCGGACGAGGCCGCGCCCGTGGAGGCGCCGCTGACCTGGGCCGTGGCCTGGCTGCCTGCGGCGGTCAGCGGCAGATCGCGGATCAGGGCCAGCCGGGCTCGCGCCACCTGGACGTTGCGCAGCGACTGGGCCCGGTTCACCTCCGCCTGCTCGAAGAGGAGGCGGGCGTTCTGCAGCTCGATCTGGCTGGAGATCCCCTCGCGGAAACGGATCTGGGCGATCTCGTAGCCGCGCCGCGCCTGCTCGACCGTGCTCTCGTTGCTCTTGAGCAGGGCTTCGGCATCAGCGAGGTCGAGCTGCGAGGTGCGCACGTCGAGCTCCGCGGCCTCGCGGGTCTGCTTGAGCCGCGCCTGGGCCTCGGAGAGGTTGCCCCGCGCCACCAGCTGATCGCCGACGATCCGGCCGCCGGTGAGGATGGGAACGGAGAGGTTGAGCGAGACCGTCCAGTCCTCCCGGAAATCGCCGTACTGCGGCAGGCCGTTCGCGGGGTAGGCCACCGGGCTGTAGCGCGAGCTCAGCGAGATCATGGGCCAGCGCTCGGCACGCGCCCCGGTCAACAGGTCCTGGTTGGCCCGCACCTCCTCCTCGGCCTGACGCACCGGAGCACGGGTGTCCGCCGAGAGATCCGAGGGATTGGCGAAGCGGGCCGGCAGCTCCTCCAGCGGGGTGGTGAGGCGGACGTCGTCCGCCAGCGGCACGTTGAGGAGCTGCTTCAGGCGCAGATAGGCCTCCTGGCGCCGGCTGCGGCTCTGCAGCACCTGCGGCACCTGGTTGTCGCGCGAGACCCGGGCCTGGAGCTGATCGAACTCCGACTTGTCGCCCACCTGGAAAGCGACCGAGGTCTGGCGCAGGAGCTCCTCCTGCTGCGCCAGCGAGGCCTCGGCGATGGTCACCAGCCGCTCGCTGAGCAGGGCGTCGAAGTAGGCGCTGGTGACGTCCAGGAGGGTTTCCGCGCGCTGGGAGTCGACGTTGATCTCCGCCGAGCGCCGCCGCGCCCGCGAGGCGCGCAGCCGGGCCACGGTCTGGCCGCCGTCGAAGATGAACTGCGAGAGGTTGAGCCCGAGCGTGTACTGGTTGGTGCGGCCGAACGGCAGGTCCTGGACGCCGCTCCCGCCGCTCGACGAGGAGCTGAACAGGCCATCGAACTGCGAACGGAGCGTCCGCGTGTAGGTGGCCGTGCCGGAGAGCTGGGGGAAGAGGCCGCTGCGCGAGATGATCTCCGATCCCACCGCCCGCATCACCCCCGCCTCGGCCACCCAGACCGTCTCGCTCTCCCCGGAGCCGATGCGCAGCGCATCCTCCAGCGAGAGCATCACGACCTTGCCCCCGGGGGCTCCCTGCACTGTGGGCGGCGTCAGCGGCGCTTGGCCCCCGAGGTGCCCGGCCCCGGCGAGGGTCGCAAGAATGAAAATCTTACCGGTGATTTGTCTCAAGACTCCCCGATCCACCCGTGCAAGGAACCAGCGGTTTCCAGGAGATCCGTAGCAGGTCCAGAACGTCCGACCGCCCCGCGCTTCCACTCGGGAGTAGATGTAAGCGAAGGTGATGCCAGGGGCCGCGAGAGGGTATACTTGAATTATGCCGATAATGGGGGAGCCTCCGGGCCATCCCACCGTCTTCATCAGCTATAGCCACAGGGATGAAGACTGGAAGGACCGTGTCGTCGGGCATCTGAAGGTCCTGGAGATCGACGGCGAGCTGGCGGTCTGGGATGACGAGCGGATCGCCGCCGGGGACGGCTGGCGGCCCGAGATCGAGGCGGCCATGCGCCGCGCAGCGGTCGCCCTGCTCCTGATCTCCAAGGACTTCCTCACCTCGGACTTCATCCTCGGCACCGAGGTCCCGCTCCTGCTCCAACGGCGGCAGACCGAGGGCCTGCGGGTCATTCCCGTGTTCGTGCATCCCTGCGCCTGGGAAGGGGTGGACTGGTTGGCGGCCCTTCAGGGGCGGCCGTGCAACGGCCGGGCGCTCTCGGAAGGCCGCAAGCCGCAGACCGAAAAGCACCTGGCCGAGCTGGCGCGGGAGATTCGCGATCTCCTCGTCGAGGGGGTCGCCGCGAAGGGTCCCGGAGCCCGGCCGGCGCCGGCGACGGACCCTCACGAAGAGGCCTCCGGGGCCCATCCGACCCGGGAGCTCCGGCAGATGACGGTGGTGTGCTGCGAGCTGGTGGGCACCGAGGGGCCCTCGGGTCCCGTGCAGGAGTTCGATCCCGAGATGCTCGAGGAGCTGATGCTCGAGCTCCGCGACGCGGCGGACCGGGTGACGAAGCGCTACGGCGGCCAGCTCGGAAGCGTCCTGGGCGACGATCGGGTGCAGATCTATTTCGGCTATCCCACGGCTCATGAGGACAACGCCCAGCGCGCGGTCCGCGCCGCTCTCGAGCTGGCGGACGAGGTGGCGCGGATGAGCGCCGAGTCGGATGCGGGAAGGCCGCTCTCTCTGACGCTGCGGGTCGGCATCCATACCGGTTCGGCGGTGGTGACGTTGTTGCCCCAGAGCCAGGAGCCGATGACGCTGGGGTCGACGCTCGAGCTGGCGACCGACCTCCTGTCGCTGACGGAGCCCGGTCAGGTGATGGTGAGCCCCGCCACCTGTGCCCTGATCAGGAAGAGCTTTGTGGTCGAGGCTCTGCCTCCCGTCCGGATCGGGGGACGGGCCCCGTCGAGCCCCTGCCGGGTGTTGGAGGCCTTGGGATCGCCGGAGGAGAGCGCCGTGGGCCGCCTCCCCCTGGTGGGCCGCGAGGGGGAGATGGAGTTGCTGCTGAGCCGCTGGCATCTGGCCCGCCAGGGGAAGGGACAGGTGGTCCTGATCAGCGGCGAGGCCGGGATCGGCAAATCGCGCCTGCTGCTCGCGCTGCGGGAGCGCCTGGAGCAGGGCCCGGTGCAATGGCAATCCTGCTTCGGCTCTCCCTACACCCAGGGCTCCCCCCTGCAGCCGATCCTCGGCCTGTTGCGGCAGGTCCTCCTCTGGCCGGGGGAAGACTCGCCGCTGGCTCAGCTCGCAAGCTCGCTGCGGGATATCGGGCTGGAGGACGCCGTGCCGCTGTTCGCGCCCTTGCTCGACCTGCCGCTCGACGAGCGGTACCCCGCGCCCAATCTGTCCCCTGAGCGCCAGCGGGAAAAGACCCTGGAGGCGCTGGTGACACTCGTCCTGCAGATGGCGGAGCGGCAGCCTCTCGTCCTCCTGATCGAAGATCTCCACTGGCTGGATCCCACCACCCTCGAATGCCTGGAGCAACTGATCGACCAGGCGGCGAGCGTTCCCTTCCTGCTCCTGCTGACCATGCGCCTCCATACTCTGGAAGGCCAGTGGGCGCCGCGCTCCCACCTGACCCAGATCACCCTGACCTCGCTGAGCTCCGCGGAGGCGGCGATGCTCGTCGATCAGGTGGTGAGGGAGCAGGCCCTGCCGGCGGAGCTGCGGCAGCAGATCGTGGCGAGGACCGACGGCGTCCCTCTGTTCCTCGAGGAGCTGACCAAGACCGTGGTGGAATCGCGCGAGGCCGGGGAGCGGCAACTCCCGGCGACGCTGCGCGATTCGCTGGCGGCGCGCCTCGACCGGCTGGGCCCGGCCAAGGAGGTGGCGCAGATCGCCGCCGTGATCGGCCGCGTCTTCACCTTCGAGCTGCTGGCCGCCGTGTGCTCCTGCGAGGAGGCCTGGCTGCAGCGGGAGCTGCAGCGCCTGGTGCAGGCGGAGCTCGTCTATCGCAAGGGGTTCGGCGCCCGGGCGAAATACCTGTTCAAGCACGCCCTGGTCCAGGACGCGGCCTACGAGTCGCTGCTCAAACGCGAGCGGCAGAAGATCCACCGGCGCATCGCCGAGAAGCTGGAGGAGCGGTTCCCCGAGACCGCGGAGACCACGCCCGAGATCCTCGCCCATCACTACACCGAGGCGGGCCTGAGCGAGCGGGCCATCGACTTCTGGGGGCGCGCCGGTGAGCTCGCCAGCCGCCGGTTTGCCATCGCGGAGGCGATCAGCCATCTCGACCGGGCTCTCGGGCTGCTCCAGTGCCTCCCGGAAAGCCCCGAGCGCGATCGCCGGGAGCTGAGGATCCAGACCGCCCGCGCGGCGGCGATCATCACCGGCCCAGGGTACCTGGAGCCGGAGGTCGAGCAGACCTTCGCTCGCGCGGAGGTCCTGGCGGAGCGCCTCGCCGAAGCCCAGGAGCGCTTCTGGGCCGTGCTCGGGCTGCACACCTACCATGTCCTCTTCGGCAACCTGCCGCAGGCCCTGGAGCTCGCCGAGCGCCTGCTGCGGATCGCCGAGAGCGAGCAGCGCCCCGTCCTCCTTTCCATCGCCTGGTTCTCTCTCGGCGTCTACCATTTCTACCAGTCCGACTATGCCCGGGCCCTGGCCGAGTTGGAGAGAGCGTATGAGCTCGCTCCGCCGGACGATGACTCCTATCGGGTCCGCACCGGCTCGGACCTGCGGGTGCTGGCCCTCGTCTTCGCCTCGTCCTGCTTGGGTCATCTGGGCCAGTTGGACTCTGCGCTGCAACGGATCCAGCACGCCATCACCCTGGCCCGCGAGCTCGGCTGCCCCTTCACCCTGGTGACCGCCTGCTTCCACACCGCGTTGCTCGCCCAGGCCCTGCGGGATCCGGAGACCGTCCGGCGGGCGGCCAGGGAGGCGTACGACCTAGCCATGGAGATGCGCTTCTCCTACTGGCATTGGCAGTGCTCCCTCCTGATCGCCTGGGCGGAGCTGGTCGCGCCCGTGGGCGGCCCGTCCGCCATCGAGCTGGGCGATTCCGACAGCGCGCAGATCGCGCAGCACGGCGGGTGCGGCATGGCCTTTTTCTTCACCCTGTATGCCGAGATCCTGATCCTGCAAGGGCGTTCAGAGGACGCCTGGCGGACGCTGGAGGAGGGCCTCCACCTCACCCAGGCCCGCGGAGCGTTGGTCTGGGTCGAAGAGATCTACCGTCTGCAGGGAGAGATCCTGCTGGAAGCGGACAATCCAGCCGAGGCGGAGCGACGGCTCCAGACGGCGCTGGAACAGGCCCGGCGCAACGGCTCCCGGTTCCTGGAGCTGCGCGCCGCCTTGAGCCTGGGCCGGCTCTGGAAGAGCCAGGGCCGGACGCAGGCCGCCCGCGATCTCGTGGCCCAATCCCTTCAGGGCTTTACCAGCGAGTTCGAGAGCCGTGACATGCAGGAAGCCCAGGCGTTCCTGGGGCTGGAATCCCACACCGGAATCGCGGAGTAAGCCGACAGGGAAAGCCTGGGCCTTGCAACGGGACCCGGCCCTGTGAAATGCTGAGATGACATAAAACAGCTCGCTCGCGAGGGAAAAGCGATGAGACGACACCCTGTGCTGGCGTGGTTCCTGATCCTGCCGATCCTCCTGGGCCCGTTCCGGCCCGCGGGAGCGAAGACGTGCGCGGTGGACGTCGTGCCGGCGGCGACGCTCCTCCTGCCCTACTTCGAGGTCGACCTCAAGAGCCCGGCGGGGCGCACCACCCTGATGTCGATCAACAACATCGGCGCCGCGGCGAGGCTCGCCCACGTGGTGCTGTGGACCGACCTCGGGGTGCCGACCCTGGCCTTCGACATCTACCTCACGGGCTACGACGTGCAGACCCTCAACCTGCGCGACGTCTTCGCGGGGCACCTGCCGACCACGGCGGACGCCTCCCACGATCCCCGGGACACCGTGAGCCCCGGCGGCTTCTTCTCGGAGGACGTCAGCTTCGCGGGGTGTGACGGCCTGCTGCCGCCGCCGGCGCTCACCGCCGACGTGGTGGACCATCTGACGCGCGCCCACCAGGGCCTCGCCTCGCCGCTGCTGGGAGGGAAGTGCGCGGCGCAGAACCTCGCCGACGGCATCGTCCGCGGCTATGTCACGGTGGATGTGGTGCGGCGCTGCTCGATCCTGACGCCGGCGGATGCCGGCTATTTCGGCCCGGACGGCGTGGCGGGCCACGACAACGTGCTGTGGGGGGATTTCTTCCTCATCGATCCGGCGGGGAACGTGGCGGAGGGGGAGGACCTGGTGCGGATCGAGTCCGACCCGGCGCGCTTCGCGGGCCGCCCGACCTTCTACGAGCGCTATGTGGGCTCGACGGGCGCCGACGGCCGCGAGCCGCTCCCCACCGTCTGGGACAGCCGCTACGTCACCGGCGGCGCTTTCAGCGGCGGCACCGACCTCATCTACTGGCGGGACAGCCGGCTGCGCGACCAGCCCTTCGACTGCGGCGGCCGTCCGGTCTGGTATCCGTTCCTCTGGGAGTTCGTGCGGACCGCGGTCTTCGATGAGGAGGAGCACGTGGAGGTGCCCTTCTGTCCCTTCGAATGTCCACCCCTGGCGTCCCCCTTCCTGGCCGAGTCGGGCCGCATCCCGGTGGGCGAGGGGCCGGGCTTCCCGGTGCCGTTCCCCTTCGGCTGGCTGTCCCTCGACATGAAGACCTCGGGGACGGCCCTGCAGCCCCCCGCGACGCAGTCCTGGCTGGGCACGATCCATGAGGCCCTGGGGGCCTTCAGCGTCGGCTACGAGGCGGATCCGCGCGACAGCGGCTGCAGCCCCCGGAGCTTCATCCCTCTCTCCGGAGCCGGAGGAACCACGCGATGAACCGCACCGCCGCCCTTCTCCTGATCCTGCTCGCCGGCGCGCCGGTCGCCGCCCGGGCCGACCTCTGCGCCCTCGACCACGCCCCCGCGGCCACCCTGCTGCTGCCGTACTTCGAGGTGGACCTCGGCGCCATCGGCGGCCGCACCACGCTGTTCTCGATCAACAACGCCGCCGCGACGCCGGCCCTGGCGCACGTCACCCTGTGGACGGACCTCGCCGTGCCCACGCTGGTCTTCGACGTCTACCTGACCGGCTACGACGTGCAGACGATCAACCTGCGGGACGTCTTCGCCTCCGGCGTGCTGCCCAGGACGGCGGATGTGGCCCGCGACCCCTCGGACCTCATCAGCCCCCGCGGCGACCTGTCGCAGGAAGCCACCTTCCCCGGCTGCGAGGGCCTGCCGCCGGCGGCTCTTTCCGCGAGCTTCCTGGACCACCTGCAGCGGGCCCACACCGGCCGGCCGTCACCGCTCTTCGAGGGAAAGTGCTCCGCCCGCAACCTCGACCAGCCCCAGGTGATGCGGGGCTACGCCACCATCGACGTGGCCCGCCGCTGCTCACCCCTGCGGCCGAACGACATCGGCTATTTCGGTGGGAGCGGTGTGGCGGGGTTCGACAACGTCCTCTGGGGGGACTTCATCTACGTCGACACGGACGGCCGCTTCGCCCAGGGGGACAACCTGGTGCGCATCGAGGCCGATCCCACGCGGTTCAGCGCCGGCGGGACCACCTTCTACGGCCGTTACGTCAACGGCTCGGGCGCCGACGGCCGCGAGCCCCTGGCCACGCAGTGGGCCTCCCGCTTCCTGAACGGCGGTCCGTTCGACGGCGGCACCGCCTACGTCGCCTGGCGGGAGGTCCCCTGGGCCGGCCTCCCGTTCACCTGCGGCCTCGCGCCGGCGGGGTTTCCCATGGCCCAGAAGGATCTCGTCCTCTTCGACGAGGAGGAGCACCCCCTGGTGACCGGCGGCCAACCCTTCCCGGAGCTGCCGCCGCCGTTCATCCCCACTCCGTTCCCCGGCGCGGCGACCCGGTTGACGATCGGCGGGCCGGAGCTCCCGCTGCCCTTCAACTTCGGCTGGATCCAGATCGACCTCGCGCCGCAGGCCAACGCCGCGCCCGATGCCCAGGCGCAGGCCTGGATGGGGCAGGTGTCGAGCGCCCAGGGGCGGTACAGCGTGGGCTTCCAGGCCACGCACGTGAACAGCCTCTGCGCCGCCGACCGCTGCCCGGGCGGCCAGCCGGTGGACGTGGGTTCGCTATGCGTGGGAGCGGTCCAGGCCGGCCAGCCGGCGCATTTCACCGTCACCCCGAAAGGGTGCTTCTCGTCGAGCTGCACCCAGGTCGCCCACGCCGGCTGCGCCGTGCAGCGCAACAACGGCGGGAACCTCCAACTCGATGCTCTGGTCTGCCTGCAGACGAACACCCAGGGTCCCTGCACGCCGGACTGCAGCGGCGGCGGCTTGGCGCGCTGCGATTCCGGCGCCCTGGCCCCCGGCTTCTACACCGCCCGCCTGGGCGGCCTGGAGCTCCCCTTCAACGTGCCGACCGAGGGAGCCTGTGTGAGCGCTCCGCAATAGACCTCCGTACCAGGCGTATGATCGAGGGGATGGAGAACGCCCACCCCCTCGTCCTCTTCGACGGCGTCTGCAATCTCTGCAATCGCTCGGTGCAGTTCATCATCGAACGGGACCCCGACGCCCGCTTCCGCTTCGCTTCCCTTCAGTCCCCCTTGGGCGAGAAGTTGCGGGCCAAGCTCGGGATCGACCCCCAGGCGGTCGACAGCGTCATTCTGGTCGAGGGGGACCGCTGGTCCAAGGAGAGCGACGCGGCCCTGCGCATCGCACGGGAGCTGCGCGGCGCCTGGAAGGCGCTGGCCCTCCTGCGGGTGATTCCCCGGCCGCTGCGTGACGCCGGCTATCGCCTGATCGCCCGCAACCGCTACCGCTGGTTCGGCAGGCAGGAGACCTGCTGGCTGCCCACCCCGGAGCTGCGGGAGCGCTTCCTCGGTTAGGGATTTGTGACCTCCCTGTCCCGGTCGGTGAACCGGGCGACACTAGACAGAGTGTGAGAAAGATACTATTCTGGTCACAAATGAGTCACCGCTCTCAGACCCCGCCCGTCACCTCCGCTGCTCCACAGGTGCATTGCACCTGTAGCAAGCGGATGTGAACGGCTCCGGGCCGCTCGCATCCGCCTCTCCCCGGAATCAAACAGCACCCTGAACCCTTGACGGCTGGCGTTCCAGCCGCAACGCCACCCGTGTCTCTGGAGGTCTCGATGCCGGCAGGAGCATCCCCGCAGGGGGAACCCATCACCTGGGAGCTGATTCGGAAGCGCAACTTCGTCGAGCGCCTGAAGCACGAGAAGGGCGGCCTCGACGTGATCCAGGATCTCCCGGCGATGATCGAGGCTGGCTACGAGGCCGTGCCCGAAGAGGACTTCGTGCGCATGCAGTGGTATGGCCTCTATCACGACAAGCCGAAGGTGGGCCATTTCATGCTGCGGGTGAAGCTCCCCGGCGGGCTGGTCACCCCGGCCAGGCTGCGCCTCATCGGCGAGATCTCCCAGCGCTTCGGCCGCGGCTATGGCGAGCTGACCACCCGGCAGAACGTGCAGATGCACTGGATCGAGCTCGCCCAGCTTCCGGAGGTGATGCGGCTCCTGGAAGCGGGCGGGATGACCACGGTGGGCGCCTGCGGCGACAACGTGCGCGCCATCACCGGCTGCCCGGTGGCGGGGATCGACCGCGACGAGCTGTTCGACGTGCAGGGGCTGATCGACGAGGCGACCTGGTTCTTCATCGACAACCGCGAGTACTCGGACCTGCCGCGCAAGCACAAGATCACCATCTCGGCCTGCCCCCACCAGTGCAACGCGCCGGAGATCCACTGCATTGCCCTGATCGGCGCGCCGCGCCACGGCCGGCCGGGGTTCGGCGTGAAGGTGGGGGGCGGGCTCTCCACCTGGCCGCGCCTCGCCGACGACCTCGGGGTGTGGGTGCCGGCCGGGGAGGCCCTGACCACCCTGCGGGCGATCGTCGACGTCTGGCGTCTCGACCTCAAGTATCGGATGTCGCGCGCCAAGGCCCGCCTCAAGTTCATGGTGAGCGATCTCGGTCCCGAGGCCTTCCGCGCCCGGGTGGAGGAGCGGCTGGGCCGTCGTCTGGAGGACGGCGCCGTGCCGCCGGCCCCCGCGGAGGAGAAGGATCACACCGGCATCCACCCGCAGCGGCAGGAGGGGCTCTTCTACGCCGGCATCCCCGTCCATCTCGGGCTGGTGAATGGCGAGACCATGGTCCGGCTGGCCGACTTGGTGGAGAGCTGGAACGGCGAGCTCCGCATCACCCGCCGGCAGAACCTGATCCTGGCGAACATCCCGGAGGTGCGCCTCCCGGAGGCGGTGCGGGAGGTCGAGGCGCTCGGCTTTCCCCTGGAGGGGATGGGGCTGCGGGGGGCGAGCATCGCCTGCACCGGCGACCCGTTCTGCAACTACACGGTGGCCGAGACCAAGGGGCGGCTGCAGGGGATCGTCGAGCACCTGGAGACGACCTTCGGTGAGGCGGTCTCGGGGCTGCGGCTCAACCTGGACGGCTGCCCCCACGCCTGCGCCCACCACTGGATCGGCGACGTGGGTCTCCAGGGGACGACCCTGCGCGAGCGGGGCCCGGCGGGGGAGCGCCTCCAGGGATACGACGTGTTCCTGCGCGGCGGCCTGGGCCGCGACGCCGCCATCGGCCGCCCGGTGATCAAGCGGGTGCCGGGCACCGAGATCCACCTCGTCATCGAGCGCCTGTTCCGCGCCTATCTCGACGGACGCCAGGAGGGGGAGCGCGTCCAGCAGTTCTTCACCCGCCATTCCGACGAGGAGCTGTCCGTCCTCGCCATGGGACCGGAGGGGGCGGAAGTCGCCGTCTCTGGTGAGCCTTAGAAAGGGAGATCGACGATGTTGGAGAGAGCAGCAACCGTCAGGAAGATCGATCAGCGGGATCTGCTGGACGAGTTCGAGGCCGGACAGCTCGCCGTCGAGCTCGACGACGCCACCCCCCAGGAGATGATCGCCTGGGCGCTGGAGCGCTGGGGCTCGCAGGTGGCGATCTGCACCAGCTTCCAGGCCGAGGGGATGGCCATCCTCGACATGGCCTGGCGGATCGACAATCACGTGCGCCTCTTCACCGTCGACACCGGCCGGCTCCCGCAGGAGACCTACGACGTGATGGAGGCGGTGCGCCAGCGCTACGGCATCGAGGTCGAGGTCTATTTCCCCGACGCCGCCCAGGTGGAGACCATGGTGCGCCGCTTCGGCCCCAACCTCTTCCAGCGCAGCGTCCAGGCCCGCCTGCACTGCTGCAACGTGCGCAAGGTCGAGCCGATCCGCGGCGTGCTCGAGGGGCTCGACGCCTGGATCACCGGCCTGCGCCGCGACCAGTGGGCGAGCCGGGCCAACATCCGCAAGATCGAGATCGACCACGATCACGGCGGTCTCGCCAAGATCAGCCCGCTGGCCGACTGGACGCTCGACGAGGTCAAGGCCTACAACGAGAGGTACGACGTCCCCGTGCACCCGCTCTACGCCAAGGGGTACACCAGCATCGGCTGCACCCCCTGCACGCGGGTCACCAAGGCGGGGGAGGACCCGCGGGCCGGCCGCTGGTGGTGGGAGACCAACGCGCCCAAGGAGTGCGGCATCCACTGCCCGATCGAGACCGGCGCCTTCGAGCACGAGCTGGAGGCCCTGTCGAACCCGCATCCGAGCCCGCTGAGGACCGTGCGATGAGCCCGGCGGTCCTGGCCCCGGCCGCCCTCGCCATCGACGCCTTGCAGCGGGAGATCCTGCTGGAGGAGCTGGCGACGCTGGTCGTCTCCCTCCGCGATCCGCAGACCCGCACCCCGTGGGAGGAGCTGGCCGGGGCCCTCGACGCCGGCGAGGTGGAGGAGGAGTTGCTCGGCCGCCTGGAGCAAATCCTGGAGATGACGCTGCAGACCGGCCGGGTGCGGCGGGTGCACGGCGCCGAGAGCGAGCAGGCCCTGCTGCGGCTGTTCCACCAGACCCCCCGCGGGGCCGCCTCCCGCCGCGCCACCGAGGCGGTGAACCGGACGCTGGAGACGCTCGCCGGGCAGACCGTCGAGACCCTGCTGTTCACCACCCAGGGCCCCGGCGTCTACCGTCTGGGGGTGGCCACCGACCGCTGCAAGCTCACGCTAGAGATCGACCGCCACGGCGTGACGGTCGAGAGCCTGGAGGTCTGATCCCCATGGCTTCCGACTCCGCGTACTACCCCGTCTTTCTCGATCTGAAGGGCCGCCCCTGCTTCGTGATCGGCGGCTGCGCCATGGCCGAGGAGAAGGTGAAGGGGCTGGTGGCGGCCGGCGCGCGGGTGACCGTGATCTCTCCCGACCTCACGCCCGCCCTGAGCGAGCTCGCCGTGGAGGCGAAGGTCGACTTCATCGCCCGCCGCTACCGGCGGGGAGACCTGCGCACCGCCTTCCTGGTGGTGGTCGTGGGGCAGGCGGCGCCCATCGTCCAGGCGGTGTGGGAGGAGACCCGCGGGCGCAACGTCCTGGTCAACACCCTCGACGACGTCCCCCATTGCGACTTCATCGCGCCGGCCCTCGTCCGCCGGGGGGACCTCACGGTGGCCATCTCGACCGGCGGCAAGGCGCCGGTGATGGCGGTGCGCCTGCGCCAGAAGCTGGAGCGCGAGCTGGGCCCCGAGCACGCCCGCTTCCTGGAGATCGCCGGGATGCTCCGCGCCCCCCTCGCCCGCCGCTGGCCCGACTTCGAGACCCGCAAGGCGCTCTGGTACCGGCTGATCGACTCGGACGTGATCCATCTCCTGCGCCGGGGCAACGAGCCGCAGGCCCTCGCCCGGGTGCGGGAGATCCTCGACGTCACCCCCGAGCCCGTGCCGCCCGGCGCCGCGACCCTGGCCGCGCTGGAGGCCGACTAGCGGCATGAACGGCCGGGGGATCGTCTATCTGGTGGGCGCCGGGCCCGGCGATCCGCGGCTGATCACCGTGCTCGGGCTCGACCGCCTGCGCCGGGCCGAGGTGGTGATCTACGACCGTCTGGTCTCCGAGCGGCTGCTCGACGAGGCGCCCGCCGCCGAGCGGATCTTCGTCGGCAAGGCGCCGGGAGAGCATGCCTGCAAGCAGGAGGAGATCAACGCGTTTCTCCTGCACCATGCGCGGGCCGGCCGGATCGTGGTGCGGCTCAAGGGCGGAGACCCCTTCGTCTTCGGCCGCGGCTCCGAGGAGGCGATGGCCTGCGCCGAGGCGGGCATCCCCTGGGAGGTGGTGCCCGGCGTCAGCAGCGCGATCTCCGTCCCCGCCCTCGCCGGCATTCCGGTGACCCACCGGGAGCTGGCCGGGGGCTTCGCCGTGGTGACCGGGCATTGCGCTGAGGGGGACCGCCAGGACTGGGCCGCGCTGGCCCGGGTGGAGACCCTGATTATCCTGATGGGGCTCTCCCGCCTTCCCGAGATCGTGGCTTCCCTCCTCTTCCACGGCCGCGGAGCGGAGACCCCGGTGGCGGCGATCGCCCAGGGGAGCCTGCCGGGGGAGCGGGTGGTGGTGGGGACCCTGTCGACGATCGCCGGCGAGGTGGCCCGGGCCGGCCTGCGGGCGCCGGCCACGATCCTTTCCAGCACAGTGGGATCCGAAGCTTGGAATTCACGTGACTTGAAGTCGCGGCCGCACTGACCCTATAGTGAGTCGTATTAATTTAAATCATACCAACATGGTCAAATAAAACGAAAGGCTCAGTCGAAAGACTGGGCCTTTCGT
>JADMIO010854403.1_pt1 | contig 68037 bp, 66 predicted proteins | sample 8958161 | NCBI WGS metagenome assembly JADMIO01 (sample SAMN16585339, study PRJNA669376) | soil metagenome | isolation source: Crop rotation soil | place: USA: Cullars Rotation, Alabama | collected 2011 | reverse complement strand
GCGACAACTTGTCCACGTGGAATTCTAAGCTTAGGATCCCAATGTGCTGGAAAGGAGGCGCGCATGGCATGCCGGTGTCTCCTGTTGGCGCGGCCATACCGGGCTCAACGCGCGCTCCATCGGCGTCGAGATCGTCAATCCGGGGCATGAATGGGGTTATCGGCACTTCCCCGCGCTGCAAATGGCTGCGGTGTGCGATCTGTGCCTGGAGATTCTCGCGCGCCATCCGATCCCGGCGCGGAATGTCGTGGCCCACAGCGATGTTGCGCCGGATCGGAAGGAGGACCCCGGAGAGCTGTTCGATTGGGAGGGCCTGGCACGGAATGGGGTTGGCCTGTGGCCCGATTATTCGCCCGGGAACGCACACGACGGCATCGATGTGGCGACGGCACTCCGTGACATAGGCTACTGCGTCGGGGTGGCTGATCCCGCCTCGGCAATGGCGTTGCGTGCCTTTCAACGGCATTGGCGGCAGGAGGCGATTTCCGGGGAGGCCGATGCCGGTACCATCTGTCGAGTGGCCGCCGTGCGGCAGATGCTGAGCTCTCGCGATGGTTGCTCTTCGCAGGCAGCCGCCGCTCGCACCACGTAGGCCGACTGGCGAAACCGCCCGCTTGACGCCTGACGCCGGCACCTTCATCTGTCGCGCGCCAGACGGCCGGACGGCCGCTGTCCCCAGGGGCAGAGGAAAGTCCGGGCTCCACGGGAAAACGGTGCCGGCCAACAGCCGGCGAGGGCGACCTCAGGGAAAGTGCCACAGAAAACAAACCGCCCGCGCAAGCGCCGCAAGGTAGCCCGCAGGTAAGGGCGAAACGGTGCGGCAAGAGCGCACCGCGCCTTCGGCAACGAGGGCGGCAGGGTAAACCCCACCGGGAGCAAGACCGAATAGGGGCAGCGGCACCGCAAGGTGCAGGAGCCTTCCCGCTCCGCCGCCCGGGTTGGTCGCGTGAGGCGCACCGCGAGGTGCGTCCCAGACGAATGGTCGTCCCGCGTGCTGGGGAAACTCAGGATGCGGACAGAACCCGGCTTACAGGCCGTCTGGCGCCTCGCTCATCCCCAAACTTATCCACCGGAACAGAAGCGGAATAATCGTTACGATGATAAAAATAGCGTTTCATTCACGGAGTCGCGACTGAACGAAGGAGCCTAAGCTATTGAGGAGGCCAAGAAAAAGCACCTCACCCCAGCAATAAAGCTCGGAATCCCTTTGACGCCCAAAAAAGCCCATGTTATCCCATGCTGTCCCAAGCAGAGGGCGGCTACTCACCCCACAGGTGGGGACGGCAAGCGGGAGAAGGCGAACCGGGCGGCAGGATGACCCAATTCCTTGGCACCCACCAGAACAGGCTGGACGCCAAGGGTCGCGTCTCCGTCCCCGCGCAGTTCCGCAGCGCGCTGAAGGCACGCTGCAACGGAGACGGCAACGGCATCCAGCTCGTGTTGCGTCCTTCCCATCAGCACCAATGCATCGAGGCCTGGCCGCCCGCGGAATTTGATGCGCTCTCAGAACCGTTGAACCGAATCGATCTCTTCAGTCAGGCACATGATGATTTGGCTGCGTCGCTTTACGCCGATGCTTTCCCGGTGGAGGCCGATAAGGAGGGGCGGATCGTTCTACCCGACAATCTCGTTGCCTATGCGGGGCTGAGTGACGCCGTGGTGTTCATGGGGCTCGGTCGCGTGTTCCAGATATGGGAACCAGCCGCCGCCGAACGGCGCCGCGCGGAAGCTCGCGAACGGGCCCGGACCCATGGCTTCACGCTCCCGGGGACCGCAGCGTCATGAACCATCCTGTGCCATCGCACATTCCTGTGATGCTGCCTGAGGTGCTGCGACTGCTGAGGCCGGAGGCCGGCGGGATCTACCTGGATGGGACCTTCGGCGGCGGCGGCTATGCGCAGGCGATCCTGGCAGCCGCACCATGCACACTCTGGGCAATCGATCGCGATCCTGCGGCGATTGCCCGCGGCGCGAGCCTCGCCGCGCAATACCCTGGGCGGCTGCATCTGATCGAAGGCCAGTTCGGCAGCATGCTGAGTCTGCTCTCCGAGCACGACGTCACGGCATTGGACGGCGTTGTGCTGGATCTCGGCGTATCGTCCTACCAGCTTGACGAACCGAGCCGCGGCTTTTCGTTCCGCAGCGATGGACCGTTGGACATGCGAATGGGCCGCGCCGGACCGACAGCAGCCGATCTGATCAACGCGCTGCCGGAACGCGAGTTGGCTGATCTATTGTTCGAACTTGGTGAGGAGCGTGCTTCCCGTCGCATCGCCCGGGCTATCGTGGCGGCGCGCGCCGAGGAGCCGATCACCACAACTGCGCGCCTGGCCACGATCGTCCGCAGTGTCCTGCGACCCGATCGGTCGGGAATCGACCCGGCCACACGAAGCTTCCAGGCCCTTCGCATCGGGGTGAATGACGAGCTCGGTGAGATCGAGCGTGGTCTGGAGCAGGCCGGTCAGCTGCTGGCGCCGGGTGGCCGGCTGATCGTCGTTTCCTTCCATTCGCTCGAGGATCGCATTGTTAAACGCTTCATGGGAGCGGCTGCGGGCAGGATGCCTTCGCCGTCGCGGCACGATCCGCGCGGCCTGTCCGAGCGCGCCGTCGCTCATTTCCGGACGCTGACGACCCGGGCGTTGCGTCCCGCTGCAACCGAGATCGCTGCCAATCCACGATCCCGCAGTGCGCGGTTGCGTGCGCTGGAAAGACTCCCTTCGCTTTCCGCCGGCCCAGAGGCCTACGCGCCATGATCCGCCCCATCACTTGCATCTGTTTTCTCCTGGCCTGTGGATCCGGGCTTTATCTCTATCAGTCGAAGCATCGCGTTCAGGTGCTTGATCGGCAGATCGAGCAAACCGTGCGGGCGACGGACTTGATGCGTGAGCAGATCCGCGTGCTGCACGCCGAATGGACGCTGATGAACGACCCGCAGCGGCTGCAGGCCTTGGCCGAGCAGTTCCTCTCGCTGAAGACGGTGGCGCCCGGTCAGTTCACCAACATGGCTGAGCTGGACAACCGCATGCCCGCGATCCGTCCGCCGGAACCGCCGCCGCAGGAGCCGGTTGTGATGGCCATCGCGCCATCGCCGCTGGTGCAACCCGAAGAGCCGCCGCGGCAACATGCTCCTTCGATGGTTGCTCCGCCGATTGTGATGGAGACGGCAAAACCCACAATCGTGGCCGCCGCCCCGCCGCCACGGCCCCCGGAACGCAAACCTGCGCCGCCGCGTCCGCTGGTCGCCCAGACCGCCCCACCCAAACCAGAGATCCGCTCGATGCCCGAGATTCGGCCGGCTGTTGCGCCGGAGCCGGCTCGGACCGCGGTGGCGGCTCCCGCGGCCGCTGGTTCGATGCTTGGGATGGCGCACGGCATCCTGCCGCCTCCACGGCCGATGCCCGTCAATGCGTCGCAGTGGATCACCGGCAGCGGTGGCGGGGGTTAGCGATGGCTGATGCTCCTTCGCCGGACTCCCCGCCGCGCGGCACGCCTGCGCAGCGCTTTGGCGCCTCGCGCGCTGATGCGGTTCCGCTCATAGAGATGGTCCGGGTCACCGAGCCCGACCTGAAACGCCGTGCCGCTCTGCAGAAAACCCACAGCCGTCTGGTCTATGCCGTGCTGGGGTTCGGACTGCTGTTCCTCGCGGTCGTCGCCAAGCTGGCCGACGCCACCATCCTTCAGCCGCTGGCGCCACACCGGCCGGAGCGGCCGATCGCGGCACTCCTCGCCGCGCCCAAGACGGAAGAAACGATCGCGCTGGCGCAGCGCGCAATGATCACGGACCGCAACGGGCAGATCCTGGCCATTTCGCTTCCCACCAACGCAGTGTTTGCAGACCCCCGTCAGATCATCGATGCCGCTGACGCAGCCCATCGCCTGAAACGGGTCCTGCCACGCATGGACGAGGCGACCGCGCGAACGCGCCTGTCCGATACCAACCGGCAGTTCGTCTATCTCGAGCGCCAGATTACGCCGCGCGAGCAGCTGGCGATCAATAACCTCGGTATTCCTGGCATCGATTTCCGGCCGAGTGAGCAGCGGCATTATCCAATGGGGCGGGTTGCGGCGCAGGTTCTGGGTGGTGTGGACGTGGACCAGCATGGCGTGGCCGGCGTCGAAAAGTTCTTCGACCAGCGCCTGTTCAGCGATTCAGCACCCATGAAGCTGTCCATCGACGTGCGGGTGCAGGCGGTGGTTCGTGACGAGCTGTCCAAGGCGATGGAGATGTTCGAGGCCATTGGTGCCTGTGGCATCGTGATGGACGTCACCACCGGCGAAGTGCTGGCGATGGTCAGTCTGCCGGACTACGACGCGGACGATTTTCGCTCCGCGCCCGCCGACGACAGATTCAATCGCGCCGTGACCGGCATGTATGAGCCGGGCAGTACATTCAAGCTGCAGACCGCCTCGATGGCGCTGGATTCGGGTATCGTGCACATCTGGGACCAATTCGACGCCGCGCATCCGATCCATATCGGCCGCTTTACGATCAGCGACTTCGAGGGGAAGCACCGCGTCCTGTTCCTGCCCGAGGTGCTGGCTTACTCGTCGAACCTCGGCGCGGCGCATATCGCGGAAACGGTGGGTGGTGAGCGGCAGCGCGCCTGGCTGAAATCCATGGGCATGTTCGGCCGCGTCGGTGTCGAGCTGCCGGAGGCAGGCCAGCCGATCGTGCAGACGGCTGCCGCGTGGAAGCAGGTCGTTACGCTGACCGTGGCGTTTGGTCACGGCATATCCGTTTCGCCATTGCACGTCGTGCGTGGAACGGCGGCTGTGGCGACCGGTGTGCTGGTGCGCCCAACGCTCCTGGCATTGGCTCAGGGCCAACAGCCCGATGCCGTCAGGGTCATGCAGGCTTCGACGTCGGACACGATGCGCAAGCTGATGCGCCTGATCGTGACCGATGGGTTCGGCAAACAGGCGGAGGTTGCCGGCTACTATCCGGGCGGCAAGACGGGAACGGCCGAGAAGGTCGGCAAGCATGGCTACAAGAAGGGCTTCAAGGAGAAGTTCAACGTCGCCGCGTTTACCAGCGTGTTTCCGATGAACGCGCCCCGATATGCGGTCTACATGATGTTGGACGAACCCCACGGCAACAAAAGTACCTATGGGTATTCGACGGCTGGCTGGGTTGCTGCGCCCGCTGCCGGGCGGGTCATCGCACGTATCGGGCCGATGCTGGGGCTGTTGCCTGATATTCAGAACGCTCCGGCGATCAATCAGGCGTTATCCATCCCGTTGCAGCCGGGCCGGCCGGCCGGGGCGCCCCGCGGCCCGCTGGCGGTCTCCGCGCAGGAGCCGCCGCGCAAGCCAGGGACACTGCCAGCCAAGCCAGCGCTGACTGTTCCGGCCACCGCGCTGCCGCCTGCACGTACGGTTCCACGCGATCCACGGCATGAGGCAGCCGTGCCGGACAACAACCTCCTAGGCGCCGTCGTCCTGCCTGCGACAGCCGCTGCACCCGCGCTTGCGGCTCGCTGACATCATGCGCCAGATCCCTGGTCTGGCTGACGGCGGCGTCCTTTCTCTTGCATGGCGGGAGGCGGCGGTGCTGCAGCTCGCCGGTGTTACCGCCGACAGCCGACGCGTTGCGCCCGGTTATCTGTTCGCGGCCCTGCCTGGCAGCCACGCCGATGGCCGCGCCTTCATCGCCGAAGCAGTGGCGCGCGGTGCGGCCGCCGTGTTGGCCCCGTTCGGGACGGAGTGGCCACCGGGAGTGCCGCCGCGGCCCCTGCTGGAGGATGCCGAACCGCGACGCCGGCTGGCGCAATTCGCGGCGGCGCTGGCAGGAAGCCAGCCGAAGACGCTGGTCGCCGTCACCGGCACCAACGGCAAGACGAGCACCGTGGATTTCCTCCGCCAGATCTGGACGGCCTCGGGGCGGCCGGCGGCCAGCCTCGGCACGCTTGGGCTCATCGCACCCGGCTTCGACCGCGGGCCTGGTCTGACGACGCCTGATCCGGTGAGCCTTGCGGAGACACTGGCGCAGCTCACACGGGCCGGAATCCAACATGCGGCGATGGAGGCTTCGTCGCATGGGCTCGACCAGTTCCGCCTCGACGGGGTTCGGCTGGCGGCTGGGGCGTTTACCAATCTCACGCGGGATCACCTGGATTACCACGGGACTGAACAGGCTTATCGGGCGGCGAAGCTGCGCCTGTTCAGCGAACTGCTGCCGCAGGGCGCGCCCGCTATCGTGTCAGCCGACATGGATGCGACCACGCTCGCGGCGATTACGGACATCGCGCGGCGAAGGCGGCTGCACTTGCGGACCGTCGGTGCGAGGGGCACGGCCATCAGCTTGGTTTCGGTTGCGCCGCGCGCCGATGGCCAGGTTCTGACTGTCGAAACCGCCGGTGCGAGACGTGAGATCCGGCTGCCCCTGCCGGGACGGTTCCAGGCAGACAATGCGCTGATGGCTGCTGCGGTGGCGGCGGCGCTCGGCGAAGCCGCGGCGCTGGATCACCTGGCTGCACTGCGCGGTGTCCGCGGCCGGCTGGAGCTTGCGGCGCGCCTGCCGAATGGTGCCGCAGTTTACGTGGACTATGCGCACACCCCCGATGCGCTGCAGCGGCTGCTCACCGCTCTGCGGCCGCACACCGAGGGACGGCTGCACGTGGTGTTCGGTGCCGGCGGCGATCGAGATCGCGGCAAGCGGCCATTGATGGGCGCTGCGGCGGCGCGGTTCGCCGATGTTGCCATTGTCACGGATGACAACCCTCGCAGCGAGGATCCGGCTGTCATCCGCGCCGAGGTTTTGGCGGGCTGCCTCGACGGACTCGACGGCGGCGATCGCGAGCGCGCCATTGCTGCCGCGCTCAACGAGCTCGGGCCGGGCGATGTTCTTGCGGTCGCAGGCAAGGGTCACGAGCAAGGCCAGACCATCGGCAACACGGTCATTCCATTCGACGATGTGACCGTGGTGCGGCGGCTGGTGGCGGGCTCATGACCGAGCTTTGGACGGCACATGACCTGCTGGAGGCTACCGGCGGCACAATGGCGATGCCGTTCGGCGCAACCGGCGTGTCCATCGACACGCGAACGCTGCAGCGTGGCGATCTGTTCGTGGCGCTGCACGGCGAAAGCGGCGATGGCCACGACTTCGTCGACGAAGCGATGGCCAGGGGTGCGGCCGGGGCGATGGTGCATCGGCCGGTCGCCAGCAAACGCGTGCTGCTGGTGGACGACACGCTGGCTGGCCTGCATCGCATGGGCGGCTACGCGCGGGCGCGGTTCGGCGGACGCCTGATCGCGGTCACCGGCAGTGTCGGCAAGACCACGACGAAGGAGATGCTGCGCACCATTCTGTCGGCGTTCGGGGGCACGCATGCTGCGGTCGCGTCCTACAACAACCACTGGGGTCTGCCGCTGACGCTCGCGCGCATGCCGCCCGACGCCGCGTTCAGCGTAGCGGAGATCGGCATGAACCACGCCGGAGAGATAGCGCCGCTGGCACGGCTGGCGCGGCCGCACGTGGCGGTTATTACCGCCGTGGAGAAGGCGCATATCGGCTACCTCGGCTCCATCGAGGCGATCGCCGACGAGAAGGCCGCGATCCTGTCAGGCCTCGAGCCTGGCGGCGTCGCCGTGTTGCCCGCGGATTCGCCGCAGTTCGCGAGGTTGCGATCCGCTGCGCGAGATGCGCGCGTCGTCACGTTCGGCACAGGGGCGTTGACGGACGTCCGGCTGCTTGCGCTCGATGAGGATGCGGACGGCAGTAACGTGGGCGCTGAGGTTCTGGGTCAGCAGATTCGGTTCCGGCTGAATGCCCCAGGCCGCCACATGGCGATGAATGCGATGGCCGCGATCGCCGGCGCCGCAGTGAGCCTCTCTCGCCCAGCGGACGACGTGGCTCGAGCATTGGAAAGCTTCGCTCCGGTTGCGGGGCGGGGAGCGCGGCGACATATCGCTGTCCGCGGCGGCACCGCGCTGCTGCTCGACGAAAGTTACAACGGCAATGGCGCCTCCATGCGTGCGGCATTGTCGGTGCTTCGGCTCCAGCCCGCGAATCGCAGGCTGGTAGCTCTTGGCGACATGTTGGAACTTGGCGAAGAAGGTCCCGCCGAACATCGTGCGCTTGCCGCCGAGGTTGCCGCCACGGCTGATTGCGTGTTCGCCTGCGGCCCGCTGATGCGCGACCTGTTCGATCGCGTGCCGGACCAAATGCGTGGCGGCTACGCGAATGGGTCCGCCGCGTTGGCGCCGATGGTCGCGGATGCCGTTGCGCCAGGCGATGCCATCCTGGTGAAAGGCAGCCTCGGCAGCCGCATGAAACTGGTGGTCGATGCGCTCGAACGTCGGGCGGAGGCAGCCTGATGCTGTTCGACCTGACCCGCCCGCTGGCGAACCAGTTCATCCTGTTCAACCTGTTCCGCTACATCACGTTCCGTTCGGGTGCAGCCTGCCTCACCGCACTGCTGGTGTGCTTCATCCTCGGGCCGAGGGTGATCCGCTGGCTGAGATCACTTCAGGTCAACGGCCAGCCGATACGCGCCGACGGTCCGGAGCGGCACCTCATTGAGAAGAAGGGCACGCCTACGATGGGCGGCGTGCTGATCCTATCGGCGTTGACGATATCCACTTTGCTGTGGGTCGATCTGCGTAACCTTTATGTCTGGGCGGTCCTGTTCGTCACGCTGGGCTATGGCGCGCTGGGGTTCGCCGACGATTATCTGAAGCTATCGCGGCAGAATCACAAAGGTGTGTCCCCGCGCGCAAAGCTGGTCGCGCAAACGCTCATTGGGCTGACGGCCGCGATCTGGCTGGTGGTGCTGACCCGCGGGCCGATGGGCACCTCGCTCACTGTGCCAGTGTTCAAGGAGGTGGTGATTCCGCTCGGCTATGCGTTTCCGGTTTTTGCGATGCTCGTGATGCTGGGTGCGTCCAACGCGGTGAACCTGACGGATGGGCTCGATGGGCTGGCTATTGTTCCGACCATCATCTGCGCGGGTGTCTTCGCCCTGATCGCATACCTGGTGGGGAACCGGATCTTTGCCGATTACCTGCAACTGAACCCCATCGCGGGTGTGGGCGAACTGACCGTGTTCTGTTCCGCGCTGATTGGCGCGGGTCTAGGCTTTCTCTGGTACAATGCCCCGCCTGCAGCCGTATTCATGGGCGATACTGGAGCATTGGCGCTCGGCGGCGCCCTGGGTGCCGTGGCGGTCGCTACCAAGCACGAGATCGTCCTTCTGATCGTCGGCGGCCTGTTCGTCGTGGAAACGGTGTCCGTCATCATCCAGGTGTTCTGGTTCAAGCGGACCGGGACGCGGGTATTTCTGATGGCCCCGCTGCACCATCACTTCGAGAAGAAAGGCTGGGCCGAGCCCACCATCGTGATCCGTTTCTGGATCATTTCGATGATCCTGGCACTGGTCGGCCTGGCGACGTTGAAGATCAGATGAGCGCGCATACGCCATCATCATCCTTCGCCGGGATGACAGCGAATTACGGCCGGTTGGCGCGAATCGCAGGCGTGCGCTTCGCTGCTGGCGAATTGCCGGCGGGAGGTGCCTGATGCCGACACTTTCACGCGCCGACAACTCGATGCTGGGCCGTTGGTGGTGGACGGTCGATCGCTGGACGTTGGGCGCCGTCGGCACATTGATTGGCTTCGGCTACATCATGATGCTGGCCGCGAGCCCCGCGGTCGCCGAACGCATTGGCCAGTCGCGCGATCTGTTCATCCTGAAGCAGGTGTTCTTCCTAGCGCTGGCGGGTGGGGTCGTGGTGGCGGTCTCGCTGCTGTCGCCGCGGACGATCCGTCGCGTTGCCATTATCGGCTGCATCATCGCACTCGCGCTGACTGCGGCCACCATGGTGGCCGGCGTCGAGATCAAGGGCGCGCGGCGATGGATATCGCTGCCTGGCATGTCAGTGCAGCCCTCGGAGTTCCTGAAACCATGCTTCGCCATCGTGGCCGCGTGGCTGATCAGTGAGAGCCGCCGCACGCCGCGCTTCCCGGGCACCACGTTGGCCATCGGCATCTATCTGGTCATCGCGCTGCTGCTGAAGTCGCAGCCCGACGTCGGCATGCTGGCGGTCATCACGGCGGTATTCTTCGCGCAGCTCTACGTCGCCGGCATGAACCTGTTCCTGGTGGGTGCCGGAGTGCTCGGCTTCGGTGCTGCGGGCGTCGCCGCCTACGCCTTCTTCCCGCACGTGCAGAAGCGTGTGGAGAGCTTCCTGCATCCAGGCAACGGCATCGGTGGCGATTATCAGCCGCGCACAGCGCTGGAAGCCTTCGGCAACGGCGGATTGCTTGGCCGCGGTCCTGGGGAGGGCCGGGTCAAGGACGTGCTGCCTGACGCGCATGCCGACTTCGTCTTTGCCGTCGCCGGCGAGGAATTCGGCATGATCATCTGCCTCATGATCATCGCCGTTTTTGCCTTCATCGTGTTGCGCGGGCTGCTGCGGCTATTGAAGGAGCAGGAATTCTTCATCGTCCTGTCATGCACTGGGCTGGTGACCGGCTTCGGACTGCAGGCATTCGTCAACATGGCATCGTCGTTGCAGCTCATCCCGACGAAGGGAATGACGTTGCCGCTGATCTCGTATGGTGGTTCTTCTGCATTGGCGGTGGCATTGGGCATGGGCATGCTGCTGGCGCTCACGCGACGCCGGCACCATGGCGACGTACCATGAGAGGCCCTGCCGTGCTCCCCATTGTCATTGCGGCCGGCGGGACAGGCGGACATTTCTTCCCGGCGGAAGCGCTCGCCGCTGAATTGGTCACGCGTGGCCGACGCGTGGCGCTGATCACCGATGTCCGATCGAGTGGCCAGGCGAGCGAGGTATTTGGCGGCCTGGAGAAACACGTCATCAGCGGTGCGGGTATCGCGGGGCGTGGCGCGGTGCGAGCGGGCAAGGGAGCGATCGCGCTGACCATTGGCATAGCGCAGGCACGTCGCATCCTGCGCAGCAGCAACGCGGCTGCGGTGGTGGGATTTGGCGGTTATCCGTGTGTTGCACCCGTCCTTGCCGCGAGGTTGATGCGGCGTCCGCCGTCGGTGTTGCTGCATGAACAGAATGCCGTGCTTGGCCGGGCGAACCGCTTCCTGGCGCGCCACTGCGATGCGCTGGCATTGAGTTTTGCCGCAACCGAGCGCGTGCCCGAAGTGGCGGCCACCGTGCTGACCGGCAATCCGGTGCGTCCGGCGATCGCGGCCCTGGCAGACATTCCGTATGCGCCCCCCAACGAAACGTTGCGCCTGCTGGTGGTGGGCGGATCGCTTGGCGCGCGTGTTTTCAGTGACATCGTTCCGCCCGCGCTGGCAGCATTGCCTGACGGAATGCGTGCGCGGCTGTCGGTTGTGCAGCAATGCCGCGCGGAGGACCTTGCGAGGGTCCGCGCAGTTTACCAGTCGGCTGGCATTCGATCGGAGCTGGCGCCGTTCTTCCCTGATGTCGCCGCGAAATTATCCGCCGCGCATCTGGTGATCGCACGTTCTGGCGCTTCCACGGTCGCGGAACTTGCCGTCGCAGGCCGTCCTGCGATCCTTGTGCCACTTCCTGGTGCGATCGACGATCACCAGTCCGCCAATGCACGTGCGCTGGTTGACGCGCGCGGGGCATCAGTGATCGCACAAGGCGAATTCACACCGGCGGCACTGTGCGAGCGCCTCATAGCGCTGTTCGACGCCCCCGATATGCTGGCGCATGCGGCACTGGCGGCGCGCAGGATTGCGCGTTCCGACGCCACGGCGCGGCTGGCTGATCTTGTGGAAGACCTCATGCGTCAGGAGGCCCGCACATGAGGGCTATGCCGCTTTCCATCGGCACGATCCATTTCGTCGGCATCGGCGGCATCGGCATGTCCGGTATCGCTGAGGTGCTGCACAATCTTGGTTACTCGGTGCAAGGCAGCGACATCGCCGATTCCGCGAATGTTCGCCGCCTGCGCGAGGCGGGTATCCAGGTCGCCGTCGGTCACGACGCGGCCAACCTGGCCGATGCTCACGTCGTTGTCGTGTCGTCGGCGGTGAAGGCCGACAATCCCGAAATCGCGGCGGCGCGCGCGCGATTGATTCCGGTGGTTCGACGCGCCGAAATGCTTGCCGAACTGATGCGGCTGAAATGGTCCATTGCCATCGGCGGTACGCACGGCAAGACGACGACCACCAGCTTGATTGCCGCTGTGCTCGAGGCGGCCCGCCTGGATCCGATGGTGATCAACGGCGGCATCATCAACGCCTATGGCACCAACACGCGGCTTGGCTCCGGCGACTGGATGGTGGTCGAGGCGGATGAGAGCGACGGCAGTTTCCTTCGCCTGCCGGCGGTGATCGCTGTGGTCACCAACATGGATCCGGAACATCTCGACCATTGGGGCACGCCGGAGGCGATGGTCGCGGGCTATGACCAGTTCGTCGGCAATGTGCCGTTCTACGGATTTGCCGTGCTGTGCATCGATCATCCGGAAGTGCAGCAGATGATCCCGCGGCTCTCCGATCGTCGCATCATCACCTACGGATTTTCGCCGCAGGCCGATATCCGCGCGGATCGCGTGGTGCCCGACAAGCTGGGTTCGACATTCGATGTCACGGTCACGGATCGCGCGCGCAACCGGTCGCGCAAGCTCGGGCCGTACCGGCTGCCGATGCTGGGCAGCCATAATGTGCAGAACGCCCTGGCGGCAGTGGCTGTGGGCGTCGAGATGGAAATCGACGATGACACGCTGCGCAGCGCATTCCTGAGCTTCAAGGGGGTCAAGCGTCGATTTACCAAGACCGGCGAAGCAGGCGGAATCACCATCATCGACGATTACGGCCACCATCCGGTGGAGATCGCCGCCGTGCTGAAGGCAGCGCGCCAGGCCGGTGCGCGCGACGTGATCGCGGTGGTCCAGCCGCATCGCTACACGCGGCTGCATTCGCTGTTCAATGAGTTCTGCACCTGCATGAACGATGCCGGGACCGTGATCATCGCAGATGTCTATGCGGCAGGCGAAGCGCCCATTGCGGGTGTGACGCGCGATGCGCTGGTTGATGGGCTGCGGGCACGAGGGCATCGCAGCGTGGTGCCGCTGCCGTCATCGGCACGATTGGCGGAAATGGTGTTCGCGATCGCCCGTCCTGGCGATTTCGTCGTGTGTCTTGGGGCCGGCAATATCACAGCCTGGGCGGGAGCGCTGCCGGGCGAGCTCGCAGAACTGCAGCGCCCGCGCACGGCCGGGAGTGCCGCATGATGATGGCTGCGGTGCGCGTCCCTGCATTTGTCGATACGCTTCCGAAGCTGCGTGGGCGCGCGCAGGTGAATGCGCCGCTGGCGCCATTCACCTGGTTCCGTGTCGGCGGACCGGCGGAAGTGCTGGTGCGGCCAGCGGATGCCGAGGATCTCGCGCAGTTCCTGCACGCGTTGCCGCTCGATGTGCCGGTGCATGTGGTCGGTGCGTGTTCGAACCTCATCATCCGTGATGGCGGTTTGCCCGGCATTGTCATCCGGCTGGCCCGCGGGTTCGGCGGAACCACGGTGGAAGCGGATGGCGTGATTGCCGGCGCCGCGGCGCTCGACGTGAATGTCGCGGAGCATGCTGCCGCTGCGGGACTGACCGGCCTGGAATTTCTGTCCGGCATTCCCGGCAGTATTGGCGGGGCTGTCGTGATGAACGGTGGCGCCTATGGCGGCGACATCGCGTCATGTCTCGACTGGGCGGAGATTGTCACGCGCAACGGTGAGCAGCGTCGACTGTCATCGGCGGACCTGGCATTCGCATATCGTCATTCGCGGCTGCCCGCGGGCGCGATCGTGGTGCGGGCGCGGCTGCGCGCGCGTCTTGGCGAGCCGATCGCGATCGCAGCGCGCATGGCGGAAATCCGCGCGGCTCGCGAGGCGTCGCAACCGGCTCGGGCGCGCACGGGCGGCTCGACGTTTCGGAACCCGCCGAACATGAAGGCTTGGGAACTGATCGATGCGGCAGGTTGCCGAGGGCTTGTGCGCGGTGGCGCCCAGGTGTCCGAGAAGCACTGCAATTTCCTGATCAACACCGGCGGTGCGACAGCGGCGGACCTGGAGGGCCTGGGAGAGGAAGTCCGCCGGCGCGTGCATGCGGCAACCGGTGTCACGCTTGAATGGGAAATCCACCGCGTCGGCGTTCCGGTGTCGCCCGTCATGACCGGACTCGGTGCGGCTATTCACGTCGTGCCGACGGCCGAGCCGGGCGACGACGATGCGAGCCCCGAATCATGACCCGCGTGGCAGTCCTGTATGGCGGCTTCTCGGCCGAACGCGAGGTCAGCCTTTCCACCGGCATCCAGGTGATCGCTGCGCTGCGCGAGGCTGCGTTCGACGTGCAGCCGATCGAAGTCACCGAAGATCTCTCTGCAGTCATTGCGGCACTGAATCCGCGTCCCGACGCAGTGTTCAATGCACTGCATGGCCGCTTCGGGGAGGACGGTGCGATCCAGGGCGTGCTCGACTGGCTGGCAATTCCTTACACCCATTCTGGTGTCCGCGCCTCTGCACTGGCGATGGACAAGGTGGCCGCGAAGGCGGTGTTCATTTCAGCTGGCCTGCCGGTGGCGCGGGGACGCGTCGTGCAGGCCGGTGACCTTGCGGCGGAAGACCCGCTGCCACTGCCTTATGTCGTGAAGCCGACGAACGAGGGCTCGTCTGTCGGGGTTGAAATCATCAAGCGCGGTGACAACCGACGCGCTGAAGTCGCGCGCGCCTGGCGTTTCGGTACGCAGGCGCTGGTCGAGGAATACATCCCGGGCCGGGAACTCACGGTTGCGGTGATGGGTGACCGGGCATTGGCGGTGACCGAGATCATCGCCGAAGCTGGCACCTTCTATGACTACGAATCGAAATACGCCGATGGCGGCTCGCGCCACATCATCCCGGCGCGCGTACATCCGGACATATATACACGCACGCTCGATGTGGCACTCGCCGCGCACCGAGCGCTTGGCTGCCGCGGCGCCACCCGCGCCGACTTTCGCTACGACGACACCGGTGGCGAGCCGGGCCGCCTCGTGCTGCTGGAAATCAATACGCAGCCTGGGCTGACGCCCACCTCATTGCTGCCCGAACAGGCAGCGCATCTTGGCATGAGCTTCCCGCAACTGTGCGCCTGGATGGTGGAGAACGCGACATGCCGCGTGTAGTCCGCACTCCGCGGAACTCGGTGCACGACCGTCCGGGGCGGTTGAAGCTGCTGCTGCGTCGGCAAAAGCGGCTGTTGCGTCCCGCAGGTTGGGTCGCTTTCGGCATCATGGTGCTGCTTATCGGCGCCATCGCGGTTAATTCCGCCGCGCCGGGCGGTACTCTCGCCACCATGCGCGAGCGTCTTGGCGGCGCCACGGCGTTCGCCGGGCTCCGCGTGACCGATGTGGTCGTGGAAGGCCGTGCCAATACGCCGGAACCGTTGTTGCGCGCGGCACTTGGGGTGAGCAAGGGCGACCCGATCCTGGGCTTCTCGCTGGAACTCGCCCGCCAACGCGTCGCGTCATTGTCGTGGGTCGAGCATGCGACGATCGAACGACGGCTGCCAGGAACCGTTGTCGTTTTCCTGCAGGAGCGCCGCCCGTTCGCCATCTGGCAGAACCAGGGCAAGTTTGTGCTGATCGATCGCGCCGGTCAGATCGTCGCAAACCAGGATGTCGCTTCGTTCCGGCAGCTTCCGCTTGTCGTTGGAATTGGCGCGCCGTCCGCGGCATCCATCCTGCTCGACGCACTGACTGATCGGCCCGAGCTGCAGAAGCGTGTTGTCGCCGCCGTGCGTGTCGGCGAACGCCGCTGGAACCTGCTGCTCAACAACAACGCGAACGTGTTGCTGCCGGAAGGACATGAGATCGCGGCACTCGATCGGCTGATGAAGTTGCAGCAGGAACATGCGGTGTTCGACCGGCCGCTTGCTGCGATCGATCTGCGCCTGCCCGATCGTCTGGTTGTGCGGCCGCGTTCCGATGTCGACGCCGTTCCCAAGAAACCGACCTGACGGAGCCACACGATGAACGACATGTCGCGTCGCGTGCTGCCGCCTCCGCCGACAGGGCCGGAGGAACCGGCACGCTCGCGGCACGGACGGACCGGGCCATTCGGCGTGCTCGATATCGGCACGACAAAGATCGCCTGCCTGATCGGGCGCACGGAAAGCGACTTCTCGCTGCGTGTGCTGGGCTTCGGCTGGCATAAAGGCCGCGGCGTGCGCGGCGGCGGCATCGTCGATCTGGAGGAGGCGGAGAAGGCGATCCGTGCCTCGGTGGGACAGGCCGAGGATATGGCTGATACGCGGCTGCGGTCGGTGACGCTGAATCTGACGTGCGGACAGCCTGAGTCGCGGTTGTTCAACGTGCAATGGCCGGTTGGCGGCCGCGCGGTGGAAGACAACGACATTCGCCGCGTGGTGAATGAAGGCCGTGCCCGTGCGGCAGCGGAAGGACGCGAGCCGATCCATGCGCTGCCGCTCGCGTTCTCCGTTGATGAAACCGATCGTGTGGCAGATCCGCGCGGCCTGTTCTGCGAGACCTTGACGGCACGACTGCATGTCATTGACGCGGCCACCACCGCGCTGCGGTCGCTGGGCGCATGCATCGCGCGGTGCGATCTCGATATCGGCGAGCTTGTTTCGGCGCCGATGGCCGCGGGCATGGCAACGCTGGTTGCTGACGAACGCGAACTCGGCGCCACGGTCATCGACATGGGCGGCGGTACCACCGGCATGGCGGTTTTCTCCGAAGGCCAGTTGCTGCATACCGCACAGCTTCCGGTTGGCGGCGTGCATGTCACCAATGATCTTGCTCGTCTGTTATCCACGCCGGTCGCACACGCAGAGCGGCTGAAGACGCTGTACGGGAACGTGCAGTTTTCGCCGGACGATGAGCGCGAAATGTTGCCCGTGCCGTTGGTCGGTGAGGAAGAGCATCAGATCGCCAAGGTGCCGCGCAGCATGGTGGTCGACATCATTCGCCCACGGCTGGAAGAGACCTTTGAGATGGTGAAGGACCGGCTGGACAGTTCCGGCCTCACCCGTGCCGCGGGTACGCGCGTGGTGCTGACCGGTGGTGCATGTCAGCTGGCCGGCGTGCGCGAACTCGCAGGACGCATTCTCAACAAGCAGGTGCGGCTTGGTCGTCCGACGACGTTGCGCGGACTGCCAGACTCTGCATCAGGCCCTGCCTTTGCGACTGCCGCCGGCTTGCTGGCGTGGGCCGCAGGCGAAGGCCGCACGATGCAGGACGTTGATCTGGAGTCCGAACGCTCCGGCGGTTGGATCCGAAGAATCGTCAATTTTCTGAAAGAGCGCGTGTGATGCTGCGCACGAATCGAAACATGTGGCTTAACAACCTGTTCAACGAATCGGCTCCACCGGGGGAGAAGTGGCTATGACTCTGAATCTCACGATCCCGCAGACGCAGCATACCGACTTCAGCCCGCGGATCACCGTCATCGGGGTTGGCGGAGGTGGCACAAACGCGGTCGACAATATGATCGCTGCGAACCTGCAGGGGGTAGAGTTCGTCGTCGCGAATACCGACGCGCAGCAGCTCATGCATAGTCGTGCGGATCGCCGCATCCAGTTGGGGCCGCACATCACGCAGGGTCTTGGCGCCGGTGCGAAGCCGGAAATCGGCCGCGCTGCAGCCGAGGAAGCAGCCGACGAACTGTACCGGCACCTCGATGGCACCCACATGGTGTTCATCACGGCCGGGATGGGTGGTGGCACGGGAACCGGAGCAGCTCCAGTGATCGCGCGCATGGCACGCGAGCGGAATGTGCTGACCGTTGGCGTCGTCACCAAGCCGTTCGGTTTCGAGGGCGTTCGCCGTGCGCGCTGTGCCGATCAGGGGATCGAGGAGCTGCAGCAGTACGTCGATACGCTGATCGTGATACCCAATCAGAATCTCTTCCGCATGGCCAATGAACGCACCACGTGGAAGGAAGCGTTCAAAATGGCTGACCAGGTGCTCTACATGGGTGTCCGCGGCGTCACCGATCTCATGATGGCACCTGGGTTGGTCAATCTGGACTTTGCCGACATCCGCACGGTGATGGCCGAGATGGGCAAGGCGATGATGGGCACCGGCGAGGCGGAGGGCGAGAATCGTGCCATTCGCGCCTCCGAAGCCGCGATCAGCAATCCGCTGCTGGAAGACACGTCCATGTCCGGTGCGCGTGGCCTGCTGATCAACATCACGGGCGGCGATGATCTGACGCTGTTCGAAGTGGATCAGGCCGCCAATCGCATTCGCGAGGAGGTGGACGAGGAAGCCAACATCATCTTCGGTTCGGCGATCGACGAAAGCCTGCAGGGCAAGATCCGTGTGTCAGTCGTCGCGACGGGCATCGATTCGCCAGAGCAAGCTGACGCACGGCCGCGTCTGGTTGCGGTGGGCGGCAGTGCGATGCCGATGCCCTCGCCGATACCGCTGCCGATACAGGCTGGGATGCCGATCGCAGCCAGCTTCGCTCCAGCACCGGTGATGGCCTCGGTCCCGCTGCGGCAAGTGTCACCGCAGTTGGTGGAGGACGCCGAACCCCTTGCCGAGACTGAACCGACGACGGAATCGTCGACGGCAGAGGAATCGCAACCGGCCCCATATGCGACCATCACCGCGCCGTCTCCTGTGCAGACCACAAATCCCGCGTACCAGCGCACGGCTCCCACTCCGCAACAGACCGTCACAGCCAATGCCAGCCTGTTCGCGGAGCCTCTCCGGCAGGCTGCCGCGGCACTTCAGGCAGCACCAGAGGCTCCTCGCAGCCTGTTCAGCACGGTGACGGGAGCCTTTCGGCGGCGTCAGAGCGCAGCTGTGGCAGCCATCATGCCCGCCGCCCCGGCACCGGCACGCACCGAGCCGGTGCTGCAAGAGCCGCCGCACCAGGAGGTGCCGCGTGCGTCAGTTCGACCGGCCGGCGGTGACGATATGGCGGGACTCGACATCCCCGCGTTCCTACGCCGCCAGTCATCGTGACAAGTGTTCCATCGCACTGCACTAAAATACGTGGAATCAAACAGTTACGCGGTAATACTCAGAAACAATGATTGACTGGCGAAGCCCCCTCGACCGCACCTAGCCTCACTCTCAGCGGGGCTGGGTTGCGATTCGGTGCCCCGCGTAGCAAGAGACGAGGCACATGGACGGTCTGCCACTGAGCTTCGCCACTGACCCCATCTCCAGCCATGGCAGGAGCGGGTTTCAGCGCACGCTGAAGACGCCGATCAGTTGTGTTGGCGTGGGACTGCACTCAGGCGAGCGGGTGACGCTCCGTCTTTGCCCTGCGCCGATCGATCACGGCATTGTCTTCCGGCGCATCGATCTCGGGATCGATATTCCAGCCCGGTTCGACCACGTGGTGGATACGCGGCTTGCCACGGTGGTCGCTGCCGAGGGGAACCCCAATGCCCGCGTCGGCACAATCGAACACGTCCTGGCGGCACTCTCCGGCAGCTTCATCGACAACGCGCTGGTGGAGATTGACGGACCCGAGCCACCCATCCTGGACGGCTCGTCGGCACCCTTTGTTTTCCTGATCGACTGCGCCGGTATCGTGGAGCAGGACGCAGCGTGTTCCGTGATCGACGTCCGTCGCGTTGTTCGGGTGACCGATGGCGATGGTTTCGCCGAATTGCGTCCTGCGCGCCCCGGTGCGACCGGTCTCGAAATGGCGATGTCAATTGACTTTGCCGCTCCGGCAATCGGGCGACAGGCCCTGTCGCTGTCCCTGTCCGGCGACAGCTTCCGGCGAGAACTGGCTCGGGCGCGGACGTTCACGCTGGCCGAAGAGGTGGAGCAGCTGCGTTCGTCCGGTCTCGCCAAGGGCGGCAGCCTGGACAATGCCGTGGTGGTCGATCAGGCCCGAGTGCTCAACCCGAGTGGCCTGCGCATGCCCGACGAGTTCGTTCGTCACAAATTGTTGGACGCCGTCGGCGATCTGTCGCTGGCCGGCGCGCCGCTGCGTGGACGGTTCGTTGCCCACCGTTCGGGGCATCCGCTCAACAATCGCCTGCTGCGGGCACTGTTCGCCGATGCCGCCGCCACGCGGTCGGTCTCCCTGGAGCCGCTTCCGGCCGTCGCGGCGTGAACCCGCTGCCGTCGTAAAAACGTGGCGCTGCCGCCACGCTTCGCGCCGCCGCTCTGCATGGTATAATCGGCGCGATGAAACAGAATCGCCTCATAATGCGCTGCCTGGCGCTCGGATCGATTGCCTTGCTGCCTGTCCTGGTTGGCTGCGGTGGCGGCTCGAAAGACGAGCAGGCCAACGCTCCGGCGGCGCCGGTCGAGACTTTGTACAATAACGGCATCGATGCGCTCAACGACAAGCGTTTCGCAACCGCGTCTGACCAGTTCAATCTGGTCGAGCAGAACTACCCGTATTCCTCATGGGCAGTGAACGCACAGCTCATGCAGGGTTATGCGCAGTACATGCAGAACCACTACACCGACGCCATCGGCACGTTGGACCGTTATATTCAATTGCACCCGGCCAATCGCGATGTCGGCTATGCGTATTATCTGCGCGCGCTGTCGTATTATGAGCAGATCGCGGACATCCAACGCGACCAGAAGGGTACCGAGGCGGCGATGAACGCCTTGCAGGAGGTGGTGAACCGCTTCCCGGACAGCGCCTATGCGCGCGATGCACGGTTGAAGATCGATCTGTGCCGCGACCATCTGGCCGGCAAGGAAATGTCCATCGGTCGCTGGTACGAGAACCAGCATCTGTACGAAGCAGCGATTGGCCGTTTCCAACGCGTGGTCGATGATTACCAGACGACTAACCATGTGGCCGAGGCGCTGCACCGGCTGACCGAGATCTATCTGTTCCTCGGGCTGCGCGATCAGGCGCGAAGGACGGCCTCGGTCCTGGGTTACAACTATCCGGGCAGTGAATGGTACGAGGATAGCTATAACCAGTTGTTCGACGACGGGCTGGTGAACCAGGAGGGTCCGCCTCGCAGAGCGACGCCGGGTTTCCTCACGCGCACCTGGCGCTCGATCTTCTGACGTCCGGGGCCGCGGGCATGCAATGCTGACCGCGCTTTCGATCCGCGATGTGGTGCTGATTGAACGCCTGGATCTGTCGTTTGGCGTCGGGTTGACCGTGTTGACCGGTGAAACCGGCGCGGGCAAGTCGATCCTGCTCGACAGTCTCGGCCTTGCGCTGGGCGCGCGGGCGGATGCAGGGCTCGTGCGCCCTGGTGCCGAGCATGCCACGGTGACTGCCTGCTTTGCGCTCCCAGGCGGGCATCCACTCCTGGCATTGCTGAGTGAACAGGGTCTGGAAGCCGAAGACGACATCGTGCTTCGCCGTGTGCTCGGCAAGGATGGACGCTCGCGCGCCTTCATCAACGACCAGCCGGTGGGTATAGCTCTGCTGCGCCGGGCCGGCGCGCTGTTGGTCGAGGTGCAGAGCCAACACGAACAGATCGGACTGACGGATCCTGCGAGCCACGCAGCCTTGCTCGATGCATATGGGGTTGCGCGGTCGTTGCGCGATGACGTTGCGGCAGCATGGCGCGATTGGCGTGGTGCACAGGCGGCACTGGCAGCGGCGCGCGAAGCCATTGCGGCGGCGGAGCGTGATGAGGAATGGCTGCGGCATGCCGTGGATGAAATGGCTGGCCTGGCGCCGCGTGAGGGTGAGGAAGAGCATCTGTCCGGCGAACGTCAACGGCTGCAACAAGGCGAGCGCCGCGCCGAGGCGATTGCCGCGGCGATTGCCGAGCTGACGCCGCGCGACCGAAGGCATGCCGGGCCGGCTGCGGCGTTGCGGGCCGCGTCGCGGGCATTGCAGCGGCTGGTTTCGCCGGCACAGCCGGATGCGGCGAATCCAGCATCGCCCGCCATGGCCGCCCTGGAGCGTGCCGAGGAAGCGCTGGCCGAGGCCGAAACGCTGCTGACGCGGCTGGCGCACGAGGTGGACGCGGACCCTCGGCTGCTTGAGCAGGCGGAGGAGCGGCTGTTCGCACTGCGGGCTGCCGCGCGCAAGCATGCGGTGGCGGTGGCCGAGTTGCCAGGCCTGCTGGACACGCTGTGTGCGAGGCTCGCGGCTTTGGACGCCGGTTCGGCCAAGGTGAGCGAACTTGAAGCGGCTGTGGCGGAAGCGCGGAAGGCCTATGTGGCGAAGGCCGCAGCGCTGAGCACGGCCCGTCGCAACGCCGCTGGCAGGCTGGACCGGGCGGTGACCAAGGAGCTGCCGCCACTGCGACTCGAGAAGGCTCGCTTTCATGCTGACGTCGCAGCGGTGGAAGAAGCCGGCTGGGGTCCTGGCGGTACCGACGCGGTACGCTTTCTGATCGCCACCAATCCAGGCCAGGAACTTGGCTCTTTGGCGCGGGTGGCGTCCGGTGGTGAGTTGTCGCGCCTGATGCTGGCATTGAAGGTTGTTCTGTCGTCCGGTTCGCCGGTGCCGACGCTGGTGTTCGATGAGGTCGATGCCGATGTCGGCGGTGCGACCGCGGCCGCCGTTGGTGATCGGCTGAGCCGTGTCGCCGAACGCGTGCAGGTGCTTGTTGTTACGCACAGTCCGCAGGTGGCGGCGCGCGGGAGCGCGCACCTGCGCGTTTCCAAGCAGGCGGCGCGCGGGCGTGCTGCGACGTCGGTTGACCGGCTCGATGAGCACGATCGGAGAGAAGAGATCGCACGCATGCTGGCCGGCGAGACGGTCACCGAGGCCGCGCGCGCGGCGGCCGACGATCTGCTGGGTGCCACGGCATGAGCACAAAGCCCAAGAGCGTGGAGGCGGCGGCGTCCGCGGAAGTCGATGCGCTGAGCGAGCCGGAGGCCGCCGCGGAACTTGCCTCACTCGCCAAGCAGATCATGCACCACGATCGTCTATACCATCAGCGTGACGCGCCGGAGATCAGCGACGCCGCGTATGATGCTCTGCGCCGGCGCAACGCCGCGATCGAGGCGCGCTTCCCGCATCTGATCCGCGCCGATTCGCCATCCAACAGGATCGCTGTCGCGCCGGAGACCGGCTTCGCCAAGCTGCGCCATCGCGTGCCGATGCTGTCGCTCGACAATGCGATGAACGAGGACGAATTCGCTGAATTCTGTGCTCGCGCGCGGCGATTTGTCGGTTTGGCTGCGGACGCGCCGCTGGCATTTGTTGCGGAGCCGAAGATCGACGGCCTGTCGATCAATCTGACCTACGAAGACGGTCGCTTCGTGCGTGGTGCGACACGCGGCGATGGCACCGAAGGCGAGGACGTCACTGCGAATTTGCGAACGATTCGGTCGGTGCCGGAGCAATTGAAGGGCAAAGCGCCGGCGTTCATCGAGATTCGCGGCGAAGTGTTCATGACCAAGGCCGATTTCCTGACGATGAACGAGGCGCAGGCAGCGGCCGGGCAGAAGGTATTCGCCAATCCACGGAATGCCGCGGCCGGAAGCCTGCGGCAGCTCGATCGTAAGATCACCGCCGGGCGCCCATTGTCGCTGTTTGCCTACGCGCAGGGCGAGTCGAGTGAGCCTGTCGCCGATACGCATTGGCATTATCTGGAGCGGCTGCGGCGGTGGGGTTTCATGGTGAACCCGCTGTCGGAGTTGCTGAAGAGCGAAGCTGATGCCGCGGCCTTCCAGGCGAAGATCGCGCTGGAGCGGTCGGGCCTCGGTTATGACATCGATGGCGTGGTGTACAAACTGGACGATTTGGGCCTGCAACGAAGACTCGGGTTCGTCGGGCGGGCGCCACGTTGGGCGATCGCCTGGAAATTCCCGGCTGAACAGGCGATCACGGTATTGCAGGAAATCCGCATTCAGGTCGGCCGGACCGGCGCGCTGACGCCGGTCGCGCGGCTCGAGCCGGTGAATGTCGGCGGCGTGCTGGTGCAGAACGCGACGCTGCACAATGAGGACGAGATCGCGCGCAAGGACATCCGTATTGGCGACACGGTCGTGCTGCAGCGTGCGGGCGACGTGATTCCGCAGATTGTTTCAGTGGTAACCGAGCAGCGGCCGAAGGAAGCCAAGCCATTCGTGTACCCCGAGGTCTGTCCGGTGTGCGGCAGCCACGCGGTTCGCCCCCCAGGCGAAGCGGTGCGGCGCTGCACCGGCGGGCTGATCTGCGAGGCACAGCGCGTCGAACGGCTGATCCATTTCGTTTCGCGCACTGCGTTCGACATCGATGGCCTCGGTGAAAAGACAATACGCGAGTTCTACGAGGAAGGCTGGCTGCACAGTCCGGCGGATCTGTTCCGACTGCCAGCGCGTGAAGCCGAGATTGCGCAACGCGAAGGTTGGGGAAAGGTCTCCGCGCGCAACCTCGTGCGTGCGATTGAGGCGCGGGAGCACATCCCGCTTGAGCGACTGATCTACGCGCTGGGCATTCGCCGTATCGGCGAATCGAATGCGCGGCTGCTGGCACGGCACTATGGCAGCTTCGCCAACTGGCGTGCCGAGATGCTGGCCGCGGTCGAGCCAGGTTCGGAAGCGCGTGCCGAGCTGGACAACATCATTGGCATAGGTCCGGCCATTGCCGAAGAGCTGGCAGACTTCTTCGGTGAAGAACGCAATGTTGGATTGCTGGATGAGCTGGCGGCCGAGCTGACGATAGAGGATGCCGCGCGCGTTCAGACGGCGGCCAGCGAGATCACTGGCAAGACCGTCGTGTTCACCGGAACGCTGCAGACCATGACGCGCCAGGAAGCCAAGGCTCGTGCCGAAGCGCTGGGCGCCAAGGTGACGGACAGCGTGTCGAAGAAGACAGACTTCGTGGTGATCGGCGTCGATGCGGGATCCAAAGCGCGAAAGGCGACGGAACTCGGAGTTACAACTGTGACCGAGGAGGAATGGGCCCAGCTTATTGGAGCTTGACTATCGTCGGGCCGGATGAATTTGGAACCGCCGCTGCATTCCCGCGAAGAACCTGCAGTGCTCGCCGGCAGACCAGAACCCATTCGGCGGCCGTTTTGGCATCAAGATCGCCGAGTGTCGGCTTTCGGGTCATTGTGGCGCGCACGAGACCGGGCGCAACAATGTCGATCTCGCCGGGTGTCCCCTGCTGGTTGATGGGCGGAATCCATACCATTTTATTGGGTCCGAATTCCTGCAACGCGTCGAAGAGATAGAGCACCTTGCCTGTTTCGAGCGGCACGGTTGATTTCCAAATGAATATCTTTTCCCCGGTGGACAGATCTTCGAGCAATTTCCGGCGCAGGAACTGCAGCTTGATTACCAGGTCAGCTCGGATCTTCTCGTGCGGCTGTTGGCCCGGGCGAACGCCGGTGTGCCCAAATAGACTGTAACGATTCTCCGCGAAGCAAAGGATATTCCATTCTGGCTGAGGGATTATCACGATATTTTCCAGCTGGCCCAGGCCGCTGAAGCCAGTAGCCAAGCCGGCAACCATACGTTCCAGGCGCTCTTCAGCTGGATTGAGCAGACCAATGAATCTGAACAGATGAAGCGGTTCAATGCCGATGGCGCGTTGCGCGAAGCCGAACTCGCAGGTTTCGCCAAGACCCTGGAATTGCATCAACACTTCGCCGTCGGAACCATTGTTGGTCTCTTCCATTCCTCGGTGCCTTCCAATGAAAGCCCAATCGCGTCGGCGGCTGAGGCAATCTAGCCGCCGAACCGGGTGTGCAGCAACGTAGCAGCACCGGGTGATGGTCCGAGCCTTGGCATGCTTGGTAACAAACCCGTCAGTGTGATGCAGGTCATAACGCCGGAAGTCGGCGCTGGCCGATGTTGGGCCACGCACGACGGAACTGAGCGCCTTCGCGGGAGTGACGAGAACATCGGCCATCGATGCGTAAAGGGAGCTCCCCGATCCCTGGTTCGTGGCCGATGTCGCTGGTCACTCCCACCTCGCCACGTCACTCGCGCGAAGGTGCTCAGTCGGCGGCGTGCCGCTCCGCAACACCGGCTATCTGATGTTCCACCAGTCGGGCGTAGAAGCCGCGTCGCGCCGACAGTTCGGCATGCGTGCCGACCTCGATGACGCGGCCCGCGTTCAGTACCAGGATGATGTCGGCAGCCTGAATGGTCGACAATCGGTGCGCGACAACGATGGTCGTGCGATTGACCATCAAGGCATCAAGTGCGGAACGCACGAGTTGCTCGCTGATCGTATCCAGATGGGATGTCGCCTCGTCCAGCACGAGGATTGGCGCATCCTTCAGGAAGGCGCGCGCGATTGCTATACGCTGACGCTGGCCACCTGACAGTTGCACACCGCGTTCACCGACACGCGTCTGGAGTCCTTCCGGAAGGTCAGCGACGAAATCGTGCAGGGCGGCCTGACGCAACGCGGCCTCGATCTCTCCGCGCGTAGCATCAGGCTTGGCGAGGCGCACATTCGCCTCGAGCGAATCGTTGAACAGGTAGGTGTCTTGCGCGACCAATGCGATGCGTGCGCGCAGTCCGTCCAGCGTGAGTTCGCGCAGGTCGACACGATCCAACTGGATGATGCCCTGTTCGGGATCCCAGAACCGCAGCAGCAGGTTGGCGATTGTTGTCTTGCCGGCGCCGGACGGTCCGACCAGTGCCACAGTTGCACCCGCCGGAACATCGAAGCCGATATCGTTGAGTGCCGGATGCGTGCGGCCGGGATAGGTGAACCGCACGTTTTCAAACCGCACTGCCGAACCGCCACGGGGCGCCGCCGGGACGCGTGGGCCATCGGTGATGGGCACCGGTTCGTCATGCACCACGTGCAGGCGGCGTGTAGATGCAATTGTATCTGCGAGCTGGCGCCCGACCTGGGCGATTTCCGATACCGGGAGGAACGCCGCGATGGATATCAGCACCAGCAGCGGCAGCATTGTCGGTTCGATCCAGCCATGCATCACGAGCGGAGCGCCCACGGCAGCGACCGCCAGGCCGCCCAGGCCGGTTGCGACCTCCAGTGCCGCGGTCTGTCGGGTCAGGTCGCGGAGCAGTGCGAGGCGCATCGCCTGATAGCGGCGCACATAGGCCATGAATTCGTCGCGCCGGCGGCCGGTGGCCTCGAACGCCATCAGTTCGGCAAGCCCCTGAATCGTTTCGGTCACATGTGCGCCGAGTTCACCGAGCGCCCCGCGTGCCGATGAAGCAAGCGCGTCGATGCGGCGGCGGACAAGCACCGGCGAGGCACCGGCGTAGGCGAGGAAGGGAAGCAGGGCCAACGCCAATGGCCAGGCGATCAGCGCCAGTGCGACCAGCACGGCGCCTGGGATCAGCGCAGCGACGATCGCGGGCGCGACCGTATGGGCGTAGAAATATTCAACTGTCTCTACATCCTGGGTCGCGAGCGCCACCAGGTCACCCGAGCGGCGCTTCAGCAGATAGGCCGGCGCCAGCGCGTCCAGCTTGTTGTAGAGCTCAATCCGCATCTCGGCCAGCAGTCGGTATGCCATGTCGTGCGCCAGCCAGGATTCCAGCCAGTGCAGCAGGCCGGCGAGCGGAGCGGCGGCGATCAGCAGTGTGGTGAGCAGCACCGCGGGTTGATTTTCGCGCACCGCGCCGATGATCAGCGCGCCCAGCACGCTCACGCCGATGAAGGCGACGACACGGCCGATGCCACAGGTGACGGTGACGGCCAGTTGGCCGCGCCAGGGGCGGATGAAGCCGAGCAGCGTCGCTATGGTCTGTGGCCAGCCGACATGCGCGGCGTCCTGCGCGATGTCGCGCTGCAGGGGACGGGTTTCCTCCAGCGCCTCGGCGTCCGCAGTTGGCATGTCGGCGAGCGGGAGGGATTGGAGATCACGGCCTGGTGCGGCGAGCTGTGGACCCATCAACCGCCGATAGGGTCCGTCCTGAGCGATCAGCGCGGTGTGGCTGCCGCTTTGCACGACGGCGCCGTCTTCCAGCACCAGGATCCGGTCCGCGTTGATGACGCTGGACAGGCGATGGGCGAGGATGAGTGTGGTGCGGCCCGTCATAAGGCGATCGAGTGCCTGCTGGATGACAGCCTCGTTCTCCGCGTCGACCGAGGAGAGCGCTTCGTCCAGCACGAGTATCGGCGCGTCGCGCAGCAGGGCGCGGGCGATGGCGATGCGCTGGCGCTGTCCGCCGGACAGCCGGGCGCCGCGCTCGCCGATCACCGTCTGGTAGCCGTCGGGAAGGGCGGTGATGAAATCGTGGGCGTTGGCGGCGCGGGCGGCCGCAACGAGTTCGGCTTCCGTCGCGTCCGGATGGCCGAGCCGCAGGTTGTCCTCGATTGTGCCGTGGAACAGGTAGGTGTCCTGCGCCACCACCGCGATCTGGCGGCGCATCGCGGTGGGATCGAGCGTGCGAAGGTCCTGGTCGCCGATCCGGATGGTGCCGGTCTGGGGATCGTGCAGGCGGAGGAGGAGGCGGACGATGGTCGATTTGCCGGAGCCGCTGGGGCCGACGATGCCGACGCGTTCGCCGGGGGCGATGGTGAAGGAAAGACCCTGGTGCGCTGCGCGGCGCCCGCCAGGGTAGGCGAATCCAACATCCTCGAACGTGATGCTGGTGCGGGTGCCGGCCATCGCGGTCACGCCGGCCGCGGGTGCGGTGGGAGCTGTGATCGGGGCGTCGAGCAGGGCGTTGATGCCTGCGGCCGCGGATTGGCCATTCAGACCGGCGTGCAGGACGGTGCGCAGGTCGCGCAACGGGCGGAAGATCTCCGTTCCGGCCATCAGCACAATGAGCAGGGCTTCCAGGCTCATCTCGCCGTGGCGCACACGCCACGCTCCCAGCGCCAGCGCTGCAGCCGCGCCGAACGCGGTGCCGAGGTCGGTGATCCCCCGTGTCAGTATGCTCGTGCCGAGGACCAGGAAGGTGCTTTCCGACAGTGCGCGGGCCTTTTCGGCGAGCATGCGGCCATAGGTACGGCTCTGGCCGAACGCCTTCAGCGTGGGCAGGCCTTGGATAGCGTCGAGCACCTCCTCCCCGAATGCCTTGAACGCCTGGTGTCGGATACGCGATGCGCGCCCGGTCTTCTCGTGCACCACCGAGGGCAGCACCAGCGTGAACAGCGCAGCGCCAAGCATCACGGAAGCAACCGGGACATCCCAGAATGCGATGAAGGCGAAGATCGCGATGGGGGCACAGGCGGCGATGGAGACCTGCGGGACGTATTGGCCGAAGAAGGTCTGCAACTGCTCCACGCCATCGACGATGGACAGCATGACGCCGCCGGTGCGCTCGGCGCCGAACCAGGCGGGACCCAGGGCGACGATCTTATCGTAGAGCCGGGCGCGCAGCAGTTCCTGCACGCGGGCGGCGTTGTGGTGCGCGATCATCGTGCGCGCGTCGTCCAGCCAGGCGCGCAGCAGGATTGCCCCCAGCGTGCCGGCGAGCGGCCACACCAGTGCCGCTGCGTCGGCGCCGGCGAAAAGGCGGGCGAGGAACTGACCGAGGAAGGCGAAGCGCGCAATACCGACCGCGAGCGCAATCAGGCCAAGCAGGATCGACAGCGAGATCCTGCCACGAAGGCCTTCGGTCAAGCGCCAAAGTCTCAGGTCGAAGTGCATGTGCTGGTCTCCTGCGCCCGGCCATTGCCCTGGACCTGCCGCCGCTGTTTATCCTGGGCTTGCCGCCGTTGTTCCGCAAACGCGAGTTTCTCAACCGCTGTTGAGCTATATGGGACAGTGATGAGTGACCGAATTCCTCCCATTGCCGCGTTGCGCGCGTTTGCCGCCGTCGCGCGGCATGGCAGCTTTGCGCGGGCGGCCGAGACGCTTCACGTCAGCACCAGCGCCGTGAGCCATCAGGTCCGCGGACTGGAAGCGGCGCTTGGTGCCGCACTGCTGACCCGAGCGCGGAATGGTGCCGGCGTGACACGTACGGCGCCGACCGCGGAGGGCGAGGCTTTGCTGCGCGCCATTGATGGAGCACTGGCCGAACTGGCTGCTGCATGTGAGGCGGTGCGTGTCCGAGCGAAGGGCTCGCGACCGATGCTGGCAATCTCGGCGAACGGATCGGTCGCTTCGCTTTGGCTGGCGCCTTTGCTCGCTGCCTTTGCCGCGCAGCATCCCTCGGTGCAGTGGCAGGTCCGCGCCATCGAGCAGGAACCGGACATGGTGCGGGAGGACATTGACCTTGCCATCCTGCGCGCCCGGCCGGGAAGAGCGGCCGAGGGTGATCGGCTGCTGTTCGGCGAAACCGTCTTTCCGGTCTGTAGTCCGTCGCTTGCCTTGGAAGGGCGACCCGAGGATTTGCTGCGCCATAATCTGCTGGAGGAGAGCGGCTCCAGCACGGAAAAGGCGTGGTCCACCTGGCTGGACCTGGTTGGGCTCGGCGCTGGCGCGAAAGCGACGATCGTCCGTTTCGATACCTTCAATGCCGCGATCGGTGCGGCAATTGCCGGGGCAGGGATCGCGTTGGGGCGCCGGCCGCTGATCGATTTCGAACTGGCGAGCCGACGGCTGGTGCCGCTGTTCGCTGACAGGTCGCTGCCGGGATCATGGGACTTCGTGATCCGCCGCCGCACAGGCACTGCGCGCGACGTCCACGTTGACCACCTGCTCAATTTCCTCTTGTCGCGGGCGCCGAACCCGGTCGCGGCGTAGCCGGCGGTCACTCGAAGCGGGAGAAGTCAGGCTTCCGCTTTTCCATGAATGCGGCGAAGGCCTCCTTTGCCTCCGGCGAGGCGACACGCTCGCGGAACAGCCTGATCTCTTCATCCATGCGCCCCGCAAGATCCGAGTTGCCGCGACGGATAAGCTGCTTGGTCAGGCGGACGGACTGCGGGGGCAACGCGGCGAGACGGTGTGCCAGCGCGCGCGAAGTCCTCATGAGTTCCGCATGGTCCTCCGCGATCGTGTGAACGAAGCCCCATTCGTGCGCCGTCGCCGCGTCCAGCGGTTCGCCAAGCAGCAGCAGAGCGCTGGCGCGTTGGTTGCCCAGCAGTTGCGGGAACAGGAGCGAACTGCCTGCCTCGGGGACCAGTCCGAGACTGGTGAACGGCATGACGAAGCGCGCGGAGCGCGCCGCGATGATGAGGTCGCAGTGCATCAGCATGGTGCAGCCGACGCCGATGGCGGCGCCGTTGACGGCGGCGACGAGCGGCTTCCGCATGGCCGCTATCGTCGGCAGGAAGCGCGATGCGGAGCTTTGGCCGCCGCCGGCGGCGCGGGCCTGGAAGTCGCTGATGTCGTTGCCGGAGGTGAAGGTGTCGCCGGTGCCGGTGAGGAGCGCGACCCGAAGTCCGGGGTCATTGTCCACTTCGTCGAATGCCGCGGCCATGGCGTCGTACATCGCGCGGGTCAGGGCGTTCTTCTTTTCCGGCCGGTTCAGGCGGATTTCCAGAACCGCGTCCGTCCGGGTGATGACGACGTTGTCCGTCACTGTTGTCTCCTATCGCGGCAGATGCTGCGCGATATAGGGCGGCAGGTTGAACGCACCGACATGGATTTCCGGCGTCCAATAGCGCGTGGTTCCGAGGATGCCTGTCGCCTGCGCGCGTTGACGGATTTCGTCCACGGTGGCGCGGATGAGCGACGCGTCCTTCGCTGCCCAACCAAGCGTCATGAACCCACCAACATATGTCGGAACCGCGGCGCCGTAGGCGGTGACGTGGGGGAAGAAATTTGCGCGGCGGATGCTGGTTTCGCGAAGCTCGTCGGCCTGCATGAACGGCACGCCGCACTGGTTCACCACGAGGCCGCGTGACGTCAGGATGCGCGCGCAGTTGGCGTAGAAGTCGTCGGTGAACAGCACCTCGCCAACGCCGATAGGATCGGTGGAATCCACGATGATCGCGTCGAACGCTGCATCGGGCGCGCGCTTCACGTAGTCGATGCCGTCGCCCACGATGACCTCGGCGCGCGGGTCGTTCCAGGCGTCGCCGCCGATGGCGGGGAGGAATTCCTTCGACAGGCGGATCACCTCGCCGTCGATCTCTGCCATAACGGCGCGCTTTGTCGTGCGGTGCTGGAGAACGCGGCGCAGGACGCCACCATCACCGGCGCCGATGATCAGCACGTTCTCCGCGGCGCCGTGCGCCAGCAGCGGCACATGGGTGAGCATTTCCTGGTAGACGAATTCGTCGGCCTCGGTGATCTGGATGACGCCGTCCAGCACCATGACGCGGCCGTGGGAGTGGCTTTCGAAGATCACGATGTCCTGGAACGCGCTCTGCACGCGGGCGAGTTCGCGCTTGACCAGGAAACGCTGACCCCAGTCGGGATACAGCGTTTCGTTGATCCAGTTGTCGGTGGTCACCGTGTTACGCGATCAGGCCGCGGCGCTGTTCGGACAGCAGGATCGATTTCGGTGCGAAGGTTTCCTTCAGCACTGGTATCGAGCGATACGGATCGCACGCACCGCACATGAAGATATCCACCGCGGCGAAGTCGCGCTCTGGCCAGGTGTGGATGGAGATGTGGCTCTCCGCCAGCACGAGTACACCGCTGACGCCGCCATCCGGACCGAAATGGTGGAAGTGGCTGTGCAGGATGGTTGCGTTGGCCGCTTCGGCGGCATCACGCAGGGCGCGGTCGATCTGTTCGGGGTCCGTCAGATTGGCGGCGCCCCAGAGATCGAGCAGCAGATGTGTTCCGGCGAATTTCACGCCATCCTTTTCGACGAAGTAGTCCTTCGCCGGTTCCGTCTGGAATTCGCTCGGATTGTCCGAGACCATCCCCAGTGGGCTGAGTGCGTCCATTGCGTACCCTGTTCCAACCAGTAGACAGCCTGTTGAACGGGCGCGCCCCGCGTCCGTTCCCTCGGGCCAAGGCCGCGGAACATGGGGAAAGGGGGGGCGGTGTGCAAGAGTGAATCTTGCACCGGGCTATGCGCTGCGGTCAGGGCGACGGCGGGGTGGGAGCCTGCAGGGCCTTCAGCCCCATGGGAAGCTGGCGCGCGAGAGCGGCTTCCTGCCCCGAGCGCTTCAGATCGGCCACGTTGCGCACCGGCCCCGCCGTCAGCAGGCGGAACATGTCGGCCAGTGGCCCCGTTTCCATCCGAGCCGTGTCGTGCTGGCGCAGGGTGGCAAGCGCCGCCTCGTCGCCGGCGCGCGCCGCCGCGGTGGCGAGACGCAACAATGTCCGCCGGTGGCCGTCGTCGAGCTTGCCTTCCGGGGGGACGGTCTTGGCGGCGTAGTCGATCAGCGCTTTCTCGGCCGCGGGCCAATCGTTCCCGCGCTCCAGGATGCTGGCGCGCGCCTCGTCCGCGGCGGCGGTGTTGAGCGAATTCAGCGCGGTCAGCGCCTTGTCGGCGTCGCCGCGGCGGGCATTCGCGTCAGCGAGCAGTATCATCCTCCGTTCTACTAGATCCGGCGGCAGATCGTCGGCAGCCGAGTCGCCCAAAGCCGCCAGCGCACCGGCGGCGTCGCCCTCCCGCTGTCGCAGCGCGGCGAGGCGTGCACCGAAGGCCGCCCGGCCAGCCGGGGTTGGCGCTGCCTGCATCAGCTTTGCCAGCACCTGTCCGGCGCGTTTCGGCAGATCGAGCGCGAGCAGCTTATCGGCAAGCTGTCCTTCCAGCGCTTCGCCGGCTGGTCCGTCCGGCAGCAGATCGGCATTTTCTTCAGCGAGCGCGGCCAGTTCCAAGGGAGCGAGCGCGGCTTCCGCATCCTCACGCAGCATCGCACTGAACATATCGGTCAGTTCCGCGTGGATTGCGACCTTGTCCGCCGGAAACAGAGCTTCGGTATCGCGCAGCACGGTGAGCGCATAGCGCCAGGCTCCGGCTCGGGCCTTGAGTTGGGCGACGCGCTCGCGCAGCGCGCGCTCCCGCTGGTCACCGCGCCAGGCGTAAAGCAGTTTGTCGAGGGCGTCGGCTGCCTTCGCGGCGTCAATCCTGCCGCTGGCCAATCGGAGTTCGACGGCGGCAATGGCGGCGCGCGCATGGTCCGATTGGTCGCGCGATTGCGCAATCGTGTCATAGATCTTCAGCGCATCGTCCGTTTCGCCCTGGCCGGCCTTCAGCATCGCGCGCGCAAACGCAAGCGTCCGGTCATCCTTTCGCGCCGCCAGCAGTGCCGCGGCAGCGGAGATTTCGCCGCCGGTTATGAGCGTCTCGGCCGTGAGGGGCAGCACGCGGTCGCGCAACGACGCCGGATAGGTGAAGAGCAGCGGCATGGTTGCTGCGAGCACTGTGGCAGCCTGCGGCGAGCTTTTCTGCACCTGCGCGAGGTGCAGCGCGCTCCAGAGCGCCATGTCGTCGGTCGCAGACAATGATTGCTCGCCGAGTTCGCCGACATCGTTGGGGCGATGGGCGAGTATGGCGGCAATCGAAGTCAGCGCTGCATTGTCGGCAGCCGCTGCTTCACGTGGATCATCGGCGGCTGCGATTTGCAGCATCGACTGTGCCTCGGGTCCCATGCCGAGTGCGATCATTGCCTGTGCCGTTGCCCGCCGCCGTGGGCCGCGTGCCAGCACCGGTGTGGCTGCCTCCTGTTGGACCATCTGACGCAGTCGCTGCGTCAGCGCCGGGATTGGCAGGTTGGGAAATTCGAAGCGCCTGGTCAGGCCGGCGGCGTGCGCCAGCAGGTCAACGGGATCCGATGACGGTGACAGGGCCAAGGAAGCGGTCCCGGCGGTCAACAGAAAGCCATCCTGCGTTGTGCGCAATGTCAGATTGTCGGACAGCGGCTCGATCGCGACGCCTTGCCACGTCGGCAGGATCGAGAACTCGACGGCGCGACGTCGCAGGGCGATGGACTGGCCCGCCTGCCGCTGTGTGCCGACGAGCAGGGATGCGCCGGTTTCCGTATCGACAATGCTGACTACAGCACCTGGCGCGACGGCGGAGAACGTCAGCCGACCACTTAGTGGCAGGACCTGAATGGGCCGCAGCTTGGGCGGGCCGGTAATGGCGGTGATGCGCCACGCATGCGGATCGCGTGCCACTGACAGCGTTGTCGCCGGATCGAGGATTACCCGAACGATTGTGGCATTAGGCAATGTCTGAACGGTTGCGCTGCCGAAGATAGGGTCTTCTCGCAGCCCCGCAGTGTCGATCGCCTGCCGCTGATCGAACACGATGAACGCGGCGCTGCCGCGGCGAAACGCAGCGAGTCCGATCGGGGCATCGAACGGCACCACCAGGGTTGAACCCTCGATGGTCTCGGCGGGCGGTTCGGCGTGCACGCTGGCAGCCTGCACTGCCGGCGCCGGCGGGGTGGTGGGCGATGGTGCCGGCGCGGGTGGCGCTGGCACAGCAGGTGTTTCCGCGACTGTGGCCGGAGGATCCGGTGGCGGAATGACAGGCCGTGCTTGCTGCGTGGCTGGCGCTGCTGGCCCCGCGGGTGGTGCGAGAAGCGCCGGTGACGGTGCGGACGCCGGCGGCTGGACAGTCGCTGCATCAGGCGCCGCTGGCATCGTTGCCGGTGGGGTCTGCGCGTTGGCCGCGGTTGGCGGCGTTTTTCTGGCTGTCGGTCGACTGACGGCGTTGGTCGGTGTCACGGCTCTGGCCGAGACATCGATGACGAGGCGGTTCCCCAGGCGCCAATCGCGCACGACGGCATCCGGGGACACGGCCAGTTCGGCCTTGCCCGCACCACCGGTGATGGCGGTCACGTTGGCGGGAACCGCAGAAGAGGAAGCCACCAAAATGCTTTCGGCGAACTCGATGGTGATCTGGTCGCCTTGGCGGGTGAGGCGATAGCCAAGGTTTGCCGGCAGATCGAATACCACGCGCCCGAAGCCCGGGTGATTGCCGACGCGCACGGGCACCGTCGGTTCGGTGCCTGCCCAAGCGTGCGCCAACGGCGAGCAGGACAGGATGACGGCGAACAGCCACGCGCGTGACCGATGGATCATTCGAAACTGGCCAGCAGGCGATCGATGTCCGATTGATCCATTGCAATGGTGGGGTGCTGTGGTCCGTTGAGCAGCGATTCCTCGGTCGCGATTTCCGTCAGGCTGACGGCTTCGGTTGACACCGAACCTTCGCCGAAGGTGGCGACGATCTGGGCGACCTTCACCTCGATCGTCTTCAGCGTTGCCACGACCTTGGTGATGCGCTGGCCGGTGATGTCCTGGAAGCTGCAGGCCTCATAGATCCGCGTCGTGGCATCCTGAAGCTTTGCTGCGGGCTCGCCGGTGAGGCTGGCGGCAACGTCATCGAGGGTTTCGCAGCTGGTCAGGATGGCGTTGGTTGCCGTCGCGGTATGCTCGACGATGGCATCCAGCTCATCGGTGGCGAACGGGATATGGCTGTCGGTGATGTCATCGACGCGCAAAGCGGCGATCTCGGCCTTTGCCGAGGCGATGGTGCGGCCCAGCGCCTCCACTTCGGTCAGCAGCGAGGTCTCCTGGGCGGTGAGGTCGCCGCTCATGCTGGTGAGTACTGCGTGCACGACCTCGGCCACTATCTGTGGTTCCGAGCTGGGGTGTCGGGCCCGGATTTCCGCCAATCGTACGCTCAGCGCGTCGGTTGGCTGGTGCTCAGTCATGACTCAGCACCTTCTCGATCTTGTCGCGCAGTGTCTCGGCGTTGAATGGTTTGACGATGTAGTTGGACACGCCGGCCTGTTTCGCGGCGACCACATTCTCGGTCTTGCTCTCCGCAGTGACCATGATGAAAGGGGTCGATTTCAGCTTGGTGTCGGCGCGCACCTCCTGCAGCAACTGCAGGCCGGTCATCGGCACCATGTTCCAGTCGCTGATGACCAGGCCAAAGTTGCCGGCGCGGAGTTTCCCGAGAGCTTCGGCGCCGTCGGTGGCTTCCTCGACATTGTTGAACTCGATCTGCTTCAGCAGATTGCGGATGATGCGCAACATCGTTTTGTAGTCATCGACGATGAGAACATTCATGGATTTGTCTATCGGCATAGTCATCAGCCTCTTGCCAGCGTTTTGTCTGTGGTTTGCCTAGGTACCGGGGCCGCCGCCCGCGTTGTCCCTGCGTGTTCGCATCTGCGCGAGTTGGGTGGTGACCTCGCGTGCCTTGTCGGGCTGCATGGCGGCGAGTATCGGCGCCGCCTTCGCCTCTTTCATGCGGTCTGCGACCTGCAACAGTACCGGCATGTCGAGGTCGTTGAAGATGTTCGCGGCGTCGCGCGGCTTCATCGCCTCATAGACTTTCACAAGTCCCTGCCAGCTCGCGTCTTCACGTTCCTTGCGGCTGGTTTCGAGCGCTTCGAGCTTCTTTTGCAATGCCTGCAATTCGCCGACGCGCGCGGTGAGTTTCTGTTCGGCCGCGGTCAGGAAGGATTCGCGTGACGCCAATGCCGATTCGCGTGTGTCCAGTTCCTGACGCCGCTGGCGCAGTTCCAGCAGAAGGGTCCGCTCACCATCGCTGATCGGCGCTGTTGCGGGATCGGGTGGTGGGGGCGGAGGTGCGGGCGCAGGTTGTGCCGCGGGCGGCCGCGGAGCGTGCGCACTTGCGGTGGCAGCAGCGTGCCCCTTATCGCCACTCGCGGTAGCCGTGCGGATGAAGTCCGCGGACTTCATCGCGAGCAAGCTGGCCAAGGCGAAGATTGTCAGCGGCAGCAGGCGCGGAAATTCGATGTTCAGCGTCATCGCGCCATCCTCAGTGCCTTGAGGAGGTCGCGTTCAGCCTGACTGCGGACTTTGGGTTCAGCCTGTTCGGCGCCGGCAACCACGGCCAGACGTGGCGGTTCCGCCGCGAACGCGCGTCCTGCGTGGACGAGTGCCTCAAGCCGATCCGCAAGGCGTTCACCACGTTCGCAGAGCAGTGCAAGGTCGTCCTTCAGGGTCAGCGCCGCATCGACCTGGCGGGCGATCTGGAATCCAGCACCATCCGCCGCGGCGCGCAGGCGTTCGATGCCAACCTCCGCCTGATGGGTGCTGGTGTTGAAACTGGCCACCAGTTCCTGGAGCGCTACGCGATCGCGTTTCAGCACGCCGAGCGCGCGTTCGAGACGCACCGCGTGGAACAGTGTAGCGGCCAGCAGGATGAGCAGCGCGGTTTCGAGGATCCACTCCATGCGGTTCATTCTCGCGCATGAGGGTTAGCAATCTGCGAATGGAGCTGGCGCGGGGAGGCGGGTGAGATCGGCTTAGGTGTGCGGTGGCACTGGGCCCTCGCCTTCGCGAGGGTGACGATGATCAGCGTTCGGTGAGCAGCAGTCGGGGCATTTCGCGCTCGATGCGGACGGCGACGCGGCTTTTGCGGCGGCCGACGCGGCCTTCGAACAGTGAAATGGCGCCGCAGCGGACAGTGACGGGAGCGCCGACTGCGGTGTTCAACAATATCTTGCTGCCGGGAGCCAATGCCATGACGTCGGACAGGCGCATGGTCTGTTCGTCGAGCACGACGTCGAGCTCGACCTCGGTGTTCCAGAGTTCTTCGGCCAGATGGGTTTCCCAGATCGAGTCGCGGCCGAATTTCTCGCCCATGAACTGCTGCAACAGGAGTTCGCGCACCGGTTCCAGAGTTGCGTAGGGCAGCAGCAATTCCATCCGGCCACCGCGGTCCTCCATGTCGATGCGCAACCGTGCGAGTACGGCGGCATTCGACAAGCGGCTGATGGTGGCGAATCGCGGGTTCACTTCCAGGCGTTCGAAGCGGAACGTGACCGGGCACAATGGATCGAAGCTGGCGGACAGATCGGCGAGCACGACCTGGATCAGGCGCTCCACCAGGGTTCGCTCGATCGTGGTGTAGGGGCGGCCTTCGATGCGCATCGCGGCGGTGCCGCGGCGGCCACCGAGAAGCACGTCCACGATGGAATATATCATGGCGGAATCAACGACCATCAGACCGTAATTGTCCCATTCTTCCGCCTTGAACACGGCGAGCATGGCGGGAAGCGGAATGGAGTTCAGGTAGTCACCGAAACGTAGCGACAGGATGTTGTCGATGCCGACCTCGACGTTGTCGGAGGTGAAGTTGCGGAGGCTGGTGGACATGATGCGAACCAGGCGGTCGAAGACGATCTCCAGCATCGGCAGACGCTCGTAGGAGACGAGGCCGGAGCTGATGATCTTCTGCATGCCGGTGCGGTTTTCACCACCGGCTGGTCCATCGTCGAAGCCGAGCAGGCTGTCGATTTCCGCCTGGTTAAGGACGCGCGCGGGCTGCGTCGGCTGTGCGGCGTCTTCGTTTCCTCCTTCGGTTTCCGCGCCCCATGCGGCGGCGAGTTCTTCATCCGATTGCGGCGGCTGTTCCGGGGTATCGCTCATTGGATCAGCATCTGGGTGAACAACACGTCGGTGACGCGGGCTGGTGCGGCGGCGATGTTGGCGCGGCTGATGAGTTCCTCACGCAGCCGGTAGGTGCCGGCGGACCCTTTCAGTTCCTCCGGGCGCATTTCACGCATGTAGGTTTGAAACAGATCCTGCAGGCGGGGCATGGCCGCCTTCACACGCTCCACGTCCTCGGCGTTGCCGACTTCGATGCGCGCCTGAAGTTTGACGTAGTTCGGTCGGTGCGGGTTGCTGTTCAGGTTGGTGATCGTCTCCGGCAGATCGATGTAGAGCGGCGTGAAGACCTTCGCCGCTTCTTCCTTGTGTTCGGCGGTGTGACCCATGCCAAGGAGGTTCGGCAGAATGCCGGAGAACCACAGGCCGCCGCCGATGGCTGCGAGTGCGACGGGTGGTGCGGCGAAGAGGATCAGCTTGCGCTTGCCGAGCCCCTTTTTGGGTTCCGGGTCGGAGGGTGCTTCGATTGCCGCAACTGGTTCTGCTGATACTGCTGCCGCAGCCTTGGCCACTGACCGCTCCTTCACGCGATCCGGGCAGAGTGACAGGCAGGCATTAAGGAAGGATTGCCCGGCAGGTTTCGCCGTGCGCGGCATTTTGTGCCGTGCCGAACCGGCCGGGAGCGACGCGGATCAGCGTAATCGTTTGGCGAGTGCAGTGGCACGCGGCTTGCGCTGCCGCCGGCATGGACATCATCAGCAATATCGCCACGTCGCGCCTGGTTGCGCAGCAGCGGGCCATGGACGTTACCGCGGACAATATCGCCAATGCGAGTACGCCCGGGTTCAAGGCGGAGCGCCTTCTGTTCAGCGACTGGCTCAGCCGCCAGAACGGGACGACGGCACCACCTGGCGGGCGCGTCATCGCCTACACGCAGGATCGCGCCACATGGCGTGAGCGGCAGGTCGGAACGATGACGCACACCGGCAACCCGCTCGACGTCGGCATTACGGGCGACGGCTATTTCACCGTCGCCACGCCGCGAGGACCGCGGCTGACGCGTGCCGGGCGGTTCGGGCTGCTGTCCGATGGCACGGTTGCGGACGGAGCGGGGAATGCGGTGCTCGACAGCAACGGGCAGCGGATTCTGCTCTCGCCAACCGACACCAAGATCACGGTTGCCGGTGACGGTACCCTTTCCAGCGAGAACGGCCAGCGTGCGAAGCTCGGCGTGGTACGGGTGACCGATCCGATGCGGATGACGGCGGAAGGCAACACGCTGTTCCGCGCGGATGCGCCAACCGCGGTGGTTGCCTCACCGGGCATCGTGCAGGGGGCGGTCGAGGATTCGAACGTCCAGCCGGTGATGGAGATCACCCGGATGATGGACAACGTCCGGCAGTTCCAGTTCGTCACACAGTTCATCCAGGCAGAGGCCGAGCGGCAACAGTCGGCGATCGACAAGCTGCTGTCGCCACAGAGATAGGAGAGGTCGCATGCGCTCGCTGGATATTGCCGGCACAGGGATGCTGGCACAGCAGACCAACGTGGAGGTCATTTCCAACAACATTGCGAACATGACGACGACGGGGTTCAAGCGGCGGCGCGCGGAATTCCAGGACCTGATCTACCAGAACCTGCGAACGGTGGGGTCTAACAGTTCAGACACCGGCACGATCGTGCCTTCGGGTGCGCAGGTCGGGCTCGGGGTGAAGACAGCGGCGATCTACCGGATCAATGAGCAGGGGAACCTGCAGCAGACGTCGAATACGCTGGATATGGCAATCCAGGGCAACGGATATTTCCAGGTGACGCTGCCATCGGGCGACACGGCCTATACGCGTGACGGGACGTTTGGATTGGCGGCGGACGGGACGATTGTTACCGCGGACGGTTACACCGTGCAGCCCGGGTTGCAGATCCCGAGCAATGCGACGGGCGTGACGGTGAATGCGTCGGGCCAGGTGCAGATCACGCTGCAAGGACAGACCGCACCGCAGACAGTGGGACAGTTGCAGCTCGCCACGTTTGCCAATGAAGCGGGATTGGACTCGCAAGGCGACAACCTGTTCCTGCAAACGGCGGCGTCGGGTCAGCCGGTGACGGGCAATCCGGCAACGCCTGGCTTCGGCAACGTGATGCAGGGGTTCATCGAGACGTCGAACGTCAATGTGGTGAGCGAGATCACCAACCTGATCACTGCGCAGCGGGCTTACGAGATGAACAGCAAGGTGATCACGAGCAGTGACGAGATGCTGTCCACGCTGACCAATCTGAGGTGATGCCATGCGTTTCCTTGCCATTGCAGTGGGCGTGCTCTGGATCGGTGCTGCCGGACATGCGGCGACGCTGCGGACGACGACGACGCTGCACGGTCCGGTGGTGCGGCTGGCCGACCTGTTCGACGATGCGGGGCAGAATGCGCAGCGCGTGCTGGGACCTGGGCCGGGACCGGGCGGGCGTATTGTCGTCGAGGCGGCGCAGCTTGGCGCGATCGCCCGGCAGTTCCGGGTGGATTGGCGCCCGTCGTCGTCGGCGGATCGGGCCGTGCTGGATTGGCCTGGACAACCGCTGCGGCGCGAGGTCGCGTTGGACGCCGTGAAAGCGGCGCTGACCAGGACAGGTGTGTCGGCTGACTGTGAGATCGAGCTGACGGGATTTACGCCGCCGCTGGTGCCGGTTGATGCAGACGTGCGGGCGGTTGCCGCGGATCTGGAATACGATGCGGCCGCCGGACGGTTCAGTGCGGTGCTGTCCATCACCGCGGCTGCGATGGATCCGATCAATGTGCGGGTTGGCGGCCGGGCGGAGGATACGGTGGAACTGCCGGTCGCCACGGCCAAACTCGGCATCGGCAGCGTGCTGCGCGCCGAGGACGTGCACATGGCACGGGTGCGTGTGACCTTGCAGCGCGGGGATGCGGTGCGCCGTGTTGGCGATGTCGTCGGGTGGCAGCTCAAGCGGCCTCTCGTCGCGGGACAACCATTTGGATCAGCTGATCTGATGCGGCCTTCGGTGGTGCAGAAGGGGGCGGCGGTGCTGATGGTGCTGGACAGCCCTGGGATCGCGGTCACTGCGCAGGGGCAGGCAATGGAGTCGGGCGCCGTCGGTGAGCGCATCCGGGTGCTCAATCCGGGATCGCGGGCGGTGGTTGAGGCTGAGGTGCTTGGCGTGGATCGTGTGCGCGTCGCGCCGAACGCGATGCCGATCAGTGTTGCCGGGCGTGCGGCGAGGACAAGTGTGCGATGAATACGCCGTTTCGTGTGATGGCACCGGCCGTGGCCTGTCTGCTGCTTGGTGCATGTGGATCATTGTCGCGGCTGTCCGAGGTAGGGCGACCGCCGGAGATGACCCCGACGTCCGATCCGACAAAGGATCCAGCCTGGCGGCCGGTGACGATGCCGATGCCGGCCCTGCAGCCGACGCCGAATGAACCGAACGCCCTGTGGCGCGGTGGATCACGCGCATTCTTCAAGGATCAGCGGGCAGCGCAGGTGGGCGACATCGTCACTGTGCTGGTCAACATGACCGATACGGCGAACATGCAGAATGCCACGACTGCGAGCCGGAGCAGTGGCGAGAACGCCGGCATGGCGCAGTTCTTCGGCATGGAGTCGCTGCTGCCGAAGACAATCGCCGATCCGTCGAAGCTGATGTCGATCAGCAGCAGCAACAACAATGGTGGAACGGGCCAGATACAGCGGAACGAGAAGGTGACGCTGAAGGTCGCCGGCGTGGTGACGCAGGTGCTGCCGAACGGGAACCTGGTGGTCGCGGCCCGGCAGGAGTTCAGGGTCAATTCGGAACTGCGCGAGCTGCAGATCACCGGCGTGATTCGGCCGCAGGATATTGCAAGCAACAACACGGTGCAGCACGACCGCATGGCGGAGGCACGGATCACGTATGGTGGACGCGGCCAGTTGACGGTGGTGCAGGGACCTCGATGGGGGCAGCAGTTGATGGATATTCTGCTACCGTTCTAGCAGGCGGCCGATTCGGGTGCGCCGTGCCGATACGTAAGGGAGTCGTCCACGTGGTGCTTAAGGTCTGGATTGTTTGTGCTGCGATGGCAGTCAGTGCGTGCACCAGCTCGGTCAAGCTTGGACCGGAGGCGGTTGCGGGTTTGACGCCGGATGCGCGGGTGGAAATGGAGCAGGTGCAGGCGGCGTTCATCGGCAGCGCCGGTGGCGGCAAAGGGAACCTGTTCTATCGCGGGGGCGTGTATCCTTTCACCGTTGGTGGTGTCGGTGTCGGCGGTATCGGTGCATCGACGATCGAAGCGGACGGCGAGGTGTTCAAGCTGCGTTCGCTGTCGCAGTTCCCCGGCGCCTACGCGCAAGGGCGTTATGGATTTGCGATCGGCAAGGAAAGCGGCGGCGACCTCTGGCTGGAGAACGAAGGGGGCGTGATCATGCACCTCAAGGCGAAGCGCACGGGGCTGATGCTGAGTCTTGGTGGCGACGCGGTGCTGATCACGATGTCGCAGTAAATCGCATTGGCTTCGCTGGCGCTCGCCACCGTCATCTTCGTCTGCTGCCTCGGCGCGGCGCTTGTCGGCATGATGCTGCATGTGAGGTTGCCGGACCATCATCGTGATTCGGATTCCCGCGACGTTGTGAAGCTGGTGATGGGATTGATCGCAACGATGGCCGCGCTGGTCCTGAGCCTGCTGATTGCATCGGCGAAGAATACCTGGGACACGCAGGCAGCCGAGCTGCAGCAGGTGGCGGCTGACATCTTCCAGCTCGATCAGCTGCTGGCGCATTACGGACCGGAGGCAGGCGAGGCGCGGCAGGCGCTGCATGCTGCTGTCTCGGCGGCGCACAACAGGATCTGGCACCGCGACGCGAAGCAGCCGGCCAATCTGGATCCTGTGACCATCCGGCCTGAAGCGGAGACGTTGTACGACAAGCTGCGGAATCTGTCGCCGACGAACGAGACGCAGCGGAATGCCGCGACAGCGGCCGCGCAGCTTGGTTCCAGGATCAATCACACGCGCGTTCTGATGTTCGAGCAGATTGGCACAGGGATCGCCTGGCCGTTTCTGGCAGTGCTCGTGTTCTGGGTATCTATGCTGTTCCTCGGTTTCGGCCTGTTCGCGCGCTTGAATGTCACGGTGATGATGGCGCTGATTGTCGGCTCGCTGTCCGTGGCGGGCGCGATATTCCTGATCCTGGAGTTGAATCGGCCGTATGAAGGGCTGATGCGCATATCGGATATGCCGCTGCGTCACGTGCAGGCACAGATGGTCCGGTGAGATTGACTTGTCCGCTGCGGTCGTGCATTCGTGCCGCATGGTTCGCGCTGTCTCCATCGTCGTCCGCCGACGCCGCCGTTGCATGACGGGGGCTGGGAGTCTGCGCGCGCTGTAATCAACTGAGCAGATTGAACCACGAAGGCCCTCGTCGGATGCGACGGGGGCCTTCGTGTTTTCGCGTCCCTGTCGTCTCCGATGCAGCAGCAAACAGGAGAATGGGATGAGCACTACAGGCAAGTTCGATGCAGTCATGGACATCACGCGGCGGCCGCCGATTGTCTTTGTGGCGGGCGAAGGGTCCTGGCTGACGGACAGTAACGGGAAGACGTATCTGGATTTCATCCAGGGCTGGGCGGTGAATTGTCTGGGTCATTCGCCGCCGGCGATCGTCGAGGCCTTGGGGCGTCAGGCGTCGCGGCTGATCAATTGCAGTCCGGCCTTTTACAACGATGCGATGGTGGAGTTGTCCGATCTGATCGCGCAGCATAGTGGGCTGCATCAGGTGTTTCTGGCGAACACTGGCGCCGAGGCGAACGAGGGCGCGATCAAGCTGGCGCGGAAGTGGGGTGCGCTGCAGCGCGGCGGCGCGTTCGAGATCATCACCATGGATCATGGGTTCCATGGGCGAACGCTGGCCACGATGGCGGCTTCCGGAAAGGAGGCCTGGGAGGCGTTGTACGAGCCGAAGGTATCCGGCTTCGTGAAGGTGCCGCTGAACGACCTTGCGGCGGTGGAGGCAGCGATCGGGCCGCGGACCGTCGCGGTGATGTTGGAACCGATACAGGGCGAGGCTGGGGTGTTCTGCGCGGACCTGCCGTTCATGCGTGGGCTGCGTGCGCTGACCAGGGAACGCGGCGTGCTGCTGATCCTGGATGAGATCCAGACGGGGATCGGGCGGACCGGGACGCTGTTCGGCTTCGAGCATGCGGGTGTGGTGCCGGATATCATGACGCTGGCGAAAGGGCTCGGTGGCGGAGTGCCGCTGGCAGCATTGGTCGCACATCGCGATGTGTGCTGCTTCGAGTACGGCGATCAGGGCGGCACGTTCTGCGGCAATCCGATCATGGCGACGGTCGGCCGCGCGGTGTTGGAGACGGTGACGGCGCCGGGCTTCCTGGCACGTGTCGTCGTTGCGGGTGAGCGCCTGGCTACGGGTTTGCGCGCGCTGTCGCGGCGGCATGGATGCGGCGAGGTGCGCGGGATGGGACTCCTGCTGGCGCTTGATCTTCGGCGGGATACGGCGTCGGCCGTGGCGGAGCGCGCGATGGAGCGTGGGTTGCTGATCAACGCGCCGCGGTCGGACTCACTGCGGTTCATGCCTGCGCTGACTGTCAGCGACGGGGAGATCGATCAGATGCTGGATGTGCTGGATGGGGTGGTGGCGGAAGTATTTTGACGAGCATGTCAGATCAGGCCGCGGCGCGGGGGTTGGCGGCGCGCCTGCTCACATCGGCCCGGACGGAGTCGAGTTCGGGACCGTGGATGACCAATGGGGCGCAGCCGCTGACTTCCCACAGGTGGACCCGGTCCGCAGGCGGGGCGAAATCGGGGAACAGGCGCAGGCTGTCGCCGGCGTTGGCGAAGTTGGTTCGCCCGCCGGTTTCCAGATAGGATTCGGCTGGCAGTCCCTCGGCGAGCAGCACGCTGTGCTGTGACAGCTCGATGTGGAAGTAGCTGACGCTGTCGGTTTCGATCTGTTCGATCGTGCTGCCGTTGATCAGGTATTTCACCGGGATCAGGACCCCGCGCGCCAGTACGGCGTGATCGGGCGACAGGAACAGATCGCGTGACGGCATGCGATGGCCGAAGGCGCCGGCGGCGATGCGTATTGGCCATACCTTGTGCGGTTCCGGATGGCGCCGGCAATCGATCCGGCGATGGCCGATCCAGGTGATGGATTGCGATGCCTGCCCGACGACCGTGCGGAGGCGGTCGCCTATGCGGAGCGTCTCAACCGGACGGGCGCCTCGATCGGTAGCGATGCGCGTGCCAGCGGTGAAGCAGGCGATCTGATTGTCGGAGATCGTGTCGTTGGTGCTTCCGGTGGTGACGAGCTGTTCGCCGGTGTTCGGCAGCAGCGACTTACCGCCACGATCGAAGCCGATGATGTTGCCGATCACCTGGATCGAGTCGGTGCCTGGGGCGAGGGTGATGCCGTTGCCGGTGTTGCCGCTGACGATGTTCTCGGTGGGCTGGGTTTTCGATGCGTTGGCGCCGCCGATGGTGTCGTGGTTCGACGTTCCGCTGATGAAGATGCCGCCGAGGCCGTTGCCGAAGGCGGCGGTGCCCACCACGTCGAGGCCGACGACGCTGTTGATGATCAGGTTGTCATGCGCGGTATCGGTGATCTCGATGCCGTAGGCCTTGTTGCCGGAGAAGGTATTCTGCGGAATGACCGACGGCTGCGACCCGCCGATGATGTTGTCGTGGGCATTGCCGCTTATCAGCAGACCGTCGTTGCCATTGGGCAGGAGGCCGTCGCCCTTGGTGTTGAGGCCGACGATGTTAGGATCGACGGTCACGCCGAAGGCGTCGCCGGTGATCTCGATGCCGTTCTCGGTGTTGCCCGAAAATACATTTGTCTGGACGGTCTGATTGCCGCCGGTGGAGCTGATCAGCAGTCCGTCATTGCCGTTGGGCGCGGCGCCGCCGAATGCGAACAGGCCGCCGAACGTGTTGAAGGTGAGGAAGTTGCTGGCGGTATCGCGGACCTCGATGCCGTTCTGGCCGTTGCCGCCTGAGACGTTGCCGAGCGGTATGACCCCGCCTACCTGGGTGTTCTGCGAGGTGCCGTCGACGAGGATGCCGTCGAGCTTGTTGCCGAGCATGGTCGCGTTGTTGGCACCGATACCGAAGAAGTTGGCCTGGACGGTGGTGCCGTCGGAATCGGTGATGTGCAGGCCGTTGGCGCCGTTGGCACTGAGGACATTGTAGTAGACGAACGGGTTGTTGACGAACTGGCAGCCGAGCAGAAAATTGTTGTCGGCGTTATCGATGGCAACGCCATCGAGTGAGTTGCCGAGGGCGCCGTTGCCGTCCGCCGTGGTGCCGATGAAATTGCCGTTCAGGACATTGTGCTGCGAATTCGCGTCGATCAGAATCCCGTTCTGACCGTTGCCTGATACCAGATTGCCCAGCGGCGGAATGACGAAGACCGGCGTGACGGTTCCCTCGTCGCCGGTGGGATCATTCTTGTCGCCGGTGCTCGGATCGGTGAAGGCGGTGCCACCGATTTCGTTGCCGGCTGAACCGCCGGTGAACCAGATGCCATTGCCGCCGTTGGCGATCGCGGTGTTGCCGGTGAGGTCAGTGCCGATGTGGTTATCGACCAGCGTATTGCCGGACGAACCGTGGAAGCTGATGCCGTTGCCGGTGTTGCCGGAGATGACGTTGGCGACGACGCCGACCGCCTTGGTGGGGTTGAGGCCGATGAGGTTGTTGTTCGAGGTGGAAGAGACGAAGACGCCATCACCGGTGTTGCCGAATGCGGTTCCGGCCAGGTTAACGCCGATATAGTTATTATTTAACGTGATGTTGCCTGCGTTGAGGGTGACGCCGTTGCCGGTGGCATTGCCGACGGCAAGACCGAGCAGTTGGGAGCCGTCGGAGCCGGTTGCGAATTTGAGGCCGGCGTGCGCGTTGCAGTCCAATTCGACGGTGGGCGTTCCGGCGAAACCGGGCGCGGACGTTCCATCGATCGTGACTGTGCGGGCAATATCGGGAAGGTCGGTGGCGATCGTGATTGTGCCGGCGACCGAGAATATGATGATGGTTGGCGTACCCGAGACGTCGGCGTTGGCTGCATTGATAGCAGCGCGCAGTGAGCCGGTGCCTGAGCTGTTCAGGTTGTCCACGCTGAATGTGGCCACGATTTCCCCCGATTATTGTTGCTTTACCAACTCGGATTCGTGCGCGGTTCTTTCACGTCTGCGGCGCGAAGCGAGAATCAGCCAGTCGAGCGAGACTAGGGGTGGCTTCCTAACACGACGGTTACGGATGCCAAGCCACTAGGAAGTGAACTGCCTGAACAGGCGGGCCTGGGCGCGCAGTGCGGCGATGGTGCGACGGAGTGCTTTGCCTTCCTCGCCGTAACAGCCGTGAATGGTGCGAGCGGCGCGGAGGTTGTCGAGGCCCTGTTGGGTGGTGGGACCGGTGCTCTTGCCGCCATGGCTGCGGCAGCGGCCGTTGGCCATGGCGGGCGCCTTGCACGGCAGGCCGGTGCGGTTTCGGGCGCCGCATCGTGGGGCGATGTGCGGGTTGCCTCGGGGGTTGCCATTCCTGAGGCGCCCCAACGTGGTGGGCGATTCCCCACTGTTCATGGGGTCTTGCCGCCGATGAGGCGCGGAGCCCAGAAGTTGGCGGTGGCCGGGCGGACCTGGCGCGCGGCGAGCGTCTTTGCCGTGTCGCCCATGTGGCGGGACAGCGCGATGGCGTTCTTCTGCATGCGCTCGACGATGGCGGGGTTGTCCTTGGCGAGCATGGCGCGGCGATAGCACTCGATGGCGGCGTGGTGGGAGGCGACGGCATGGACGGCGAACATCATGTCGAGCGGATCGCGTGGCGCGAGGGAAAGGGCGGTGTTGGCGGCGGCCTCGCGGCGGGCGGCGTGGAGGGCGGGCGGTTCGTCGTCGCGAGGACGGAGGGTGTCGAAAAGGTTGTCGAGGAGGTCGCTGGCAATGATGGCGCCGACTTCGTCGGCTTCCGGGTCGTGCGGTGGTGGTGGCAGCGGGGCGGGCTCTGACATGGGTGGGGTTCCGGGGAAGAGGTAGCGATGAAGGCTACGCGGATTTAGGAAAATAGTCAAGGAATAAGTTCCGACAGCGTTGCGCGCCACTGAACGCCAGGCGGGGCGGCTTGGCGTGGTTGGGCCCGCGCGGGATCCGCGTGTTTTGTGGAACGACCTGCACACGCGGTATGCGATGGACCGAATTAACCACGGCGCGGCTACAGTCTGCGCGGTAGTGACAACGGGCGGCAAGTCCATGCTGTCATGGGGCTAGCGATGGCGTCCGGCCCGTCCGTGGACTGGTGCGAGTATTGCGGCGCGCCGCGCTCTTAAAGAGCGCGAGTCGCCAGAAGCTGTGTAAGTCCTGTAGGTTATCAGATAGTTAGAAAGGTCTCTTGAAATACCGTGGAGTCCTACCTACGGTGGTGGATGAGCCGTGTCGGAGGGCCGCTTATGAACCGAGCCGCAAAAAGCGCCGAAATAAACAAGAATCTGGCAAGGTTTCTTGAAATGCTCCCTGCTGTGGTGGTTGACCATGAGGGACAGTATGCGCTGTTGCGGCACGGGGAAATTGTTGAATTTTTCCCATCCGCGATCGAGGCGCAAATAGCTGGCAACCGTCGATTTGACGACTTCATTTTTTCGATTCAGCATGTAAAGGAAACGGCTGAAGAATTGGGGTATTTCTCCTGTGCCATTAATAACGGGGAGACATGACGGAAGGACGGCTTACATAACAGTCGCCATCCTGGACGCGGCGAAATACTCGCAGCACACGCCCTCATCTACTGTTCCATTTGAGGGGGCTAAACCGTACCGAGCATTAATTGACACTGGCGCTACTAGAACCATGGTATCGCACAGGGTTGTCACCGAGTTGGATTTAGAGACCGTGGGCAAGATCCAATACCGCCATCAGCAGGGTATGGACTGGTTTGATGCATATCTGTTCCGCGTCGCGTTCTACGATGGCGATGCGCCGACCGATCCCACAGACAAGACGCCAACCAAAATCCGAGTGTGGCATGGTGAAATCTTGGGAGCGGAAATCGCGGACCCGCCTGATTTCGATGTCCTGCTCGGGATGGATATTATCACGACGGGCGAGCTGAGAATTATGAGGAACGGAACCTATACGTTTTCCTTCAACTGATTGCCAACTCACGCCGCGTCGCCTTTCCCAGACCCAACCATGACCAAAAAGCACGCGCGCACGCATCTTGCCAAACGTCCCGCGCAGCTTGTGCCGCGTCCTGCACCTCCAGTTGCTTCAGTGGCAGCAGGACCGTGCGCGGCGGAGAGTGGCGAGTTCCGTGGACATCCCGCACATGGTATGAAATCAGCGGCCCGGCGCATCGCATCTTGGGTGCTCGTTGCTATATAATACCGCGAACTCGCGCAGATCGGCGACGCGTGAAGTCTTCCAGATTGCAGCCCAGCCTGCGAACTCATTCGGTGCATGGTTGGCGGCGTGGAGGCCAAGGTGGCATAATTGATTGATTGAATGGTCACTCGCGGAAGTTGCCACTCCGCACAAACCCGGAACCGTGCCATGATCAAACGCTTCCACGTCCTCTACGTCGGCCAGATCGACCTCGACCATGTCGGCCTCGACGGCACGCCGGCCAACGAGCGGCGTTATCCGAACTCGCGCCTCTCGGAGGTGTTCTTCACGACGCGCCACATCGCGCAGGTGATGGATGAGTGCGGCTACCACGCGCTGTGGACCGCGGAACACCACTTCCAGCACGAAGGCTACGAATGTCTGCCCAACCTCGTGCAGCTCGGCCTGTGGCTCGCGACGCAGACGAAGCGGCTGAAGTTCGGCTGCGCGTTCAACGTGCTGCCGATGTGGCATCCGATCCGGCTCGCCGAGGACTACGCGATGGCTGACATCGTCACTGACGGCCGCGTGATCATGGGCGTCGGCCGCGGCTACCACACGCGCGAGGTGGAGACGTTCGGCGCGCCGCTGATCGATGCGGAGAAGAACCGCGACTACTTCGAGGAGCAGCTGCAGTTGATGCTCGCCTGCTTCAACGAGGAGCAGTTCAGCTTCAAGGGCAAGTATTTCACCTGCCCGCCGGAGGTGGAATATCGCGGCTACCAGCTCAAGGACATCACAATGGTGCCGCGGCCGAAGCACCTGCCGGTGGAAGTGTGGATGCCGGTCGCCTCGGGCCGGACGATCGATATGATGGCGAAATATGGACTGAAGGCGATGGTGACGCTGAACGGGGAGAAGATCCTCGACGACGTGATCCGCGCGTATCAGGCGGCGTGTGCGAAGCATGGGGTGCAGAAGCAGCTCGGGCAGGACATGTGCTGGGGGACCGGGCTGTATCTCGCGGCCAGCCAGGAGGAGGCGATCCGGCGGGTCGAGCCGGCGCACGACGAACGCTACAAGTGGTTCGCGCCGTTCGGGTTCGTGCGGTACGCAGATGAGCACGGGCGGACGTGGGGGACGCCTGGCGCGCCGGCGAAGATCCCGTCGCTGCGGGATGGGGTGGCGCAGAAGGCGTGGTTCTGCGGGACGCCGGGGCAGGTGATCGACGGGATCAAGTCGATCGAGGCGAAGTATCCGGGACTGGAGGATTACATGATCCACTGGGCCGAGGGGCTGTCGCCGTCGGAGTTCGAGGAACAGCTGCGGTGGTTTGCGCGGGATGTGATGCCGGCGTTCGGCTGAGCGAGGCCAGGGGAGCAGCGCTCCCCTTCAATCGTCGCGGTGGACGCGTTCCATGCGTTCGTGGCGCTCCTGCGCCTCGATCGAGAGGGTGGCGATGGGGCGGGCCTCCAGGCGGCGCAAGCCGATAGGTTCATCGGTTTCTTCGCAGAAGCCGTAGGTGCCGGTTTCAATTCGCACCAGCGCCTGGTCGATCTTGGAGATCAGCTTGCGGGCGCGATCGCGGGTGCGCAGTTCCAGGGCTCGGTCGGTTTCGACGCTGGCGCGGTCGGTGATGTCGGCCTCGTGGATGCCGCCTTCGGACAGGCTGGCCAAAGTGCCGTCGGCTTCCTTCAGCAGATCGGCCCGCCAGCGCAGTAGTTTCTGGCGGAAATACTCGACCTGGATGGGGTTCATGAATTCCTCATCCTCGGTCGGCCGATAGTCGGGTGGTAGTGTGACCATCATGCGTGCCGGCCCTGCCTCTTCGCTCGTTGCGCTCCCGTGCAGGGCGCGCATTTGCGCGGGCTTATAGCTGTGGGCGATTGCTCCGCCAAGGGTGTATAATTTAGCTTCAAACGTTTGACATCGAAGCGTTTTAGAGTTGCCGGCGGGCCAGCTCGACGCGGGCACGCACAACGATCGCGGACAGCATGGCGGCGAGGCGGCGGTCCGCCGCCAGGGGCACCGTCCCGGACAGCCGGGCCAGATGCTGCAGGGCAATAGTATCGTCGGTGGCCGTAAGCAGGCTCCGCTGCAGCTCGGCGAGGGCCATCAACAGGTCCTGGCCATGCCGCCTGGCTTCGCGATCAGCCACCGCCTCGCTGCCGAGTTCCTGCAGTGTCAGCATGGAGCTCAGTGCCGCCGGTCCGGTTGCGGGCGCAGCGCCGGTGGTGGCTGCCGCGGCGGAGCCCGGCACGGCGAAGCCGCCTGCCGGTGGGGGGCGGGGGCGCGTTGCGCGGCGGGGGGCGGACGGTCCGCTGATACCTTCGATCGCCATTATCGGCCCGGCTCCTCGTCCTGGTCTGCCGCTCGGCAGGTTGTGCCGGGTGCGGGCGCGCCGGGAATGGCGGTTCTGCGGCATCCTGCTGCGGCACGGCGTTTGCTGATCCTGGTGGCAGAGACTGACCGCTAAACATTACGACCACGCTACCGGCGAGGCCCGTCGTGCCCAGACTGCACCGATTGTTCGTGCTGCTTGCTGTCCTGACCGCGGTGCTGCCTGCGACCGCCCAGGTGCGCATCAAGGATATTGCCGATGTGGAAGGGGTCAGGGAGAACCAGCTCATTGGCTACGGCCTCGTCGTCGGGCTGAACAACACCGGCGACAGGCTGGACAACTCGGTGTTCACCCGTGAATCGCTCATCGGCATGCTGGAGCGGCTGGGCGTCAACACGCGGGACCAGGTCACCAAGCTGTCCACCAAGAACCTTGCTGCGGTCATGGTGACCGCGGAACTGCCGGCCTTTGCGCGCAGCGGCAGCCGGATCGACGTGGCGATTTCCTCGCTTGGCGATGCCACCAACCTGACGGGCGGCACGCTGCTGGTGACGCCGCTGCTGGCGGCGGACGGTGAGGTGTACGCGGTCGCGCAGGGCGCGGTGGCAACCGGGGCGATCGCCGCGCGCGGGGCGGCCAGTTCGGTGACGCGGGGCGTGCCGACAGCCGCCCGCATTGCCAATGGTGCCACCGTGGAGCGAGAGATCGCATTCCGGCTGGACAAGAACAACGTCATGCGGCTGGGGCTGCGCAACCCCGACCTGACGACAGCGCGGCGGATCGAGGTGGCCATCAATACGGCGCTGGGCGGGCCGGTGGCGCGCGCGACCGATCCCCGCAGCGTGGCGCTGAACCTCGCTGGCCGCGATCCGATCGAGGCGCTCGCGGCGCTGGAAGATCTCCGCGTCGTGCCGGACAGTCCGGCGGTCGTGGTGATCGAGGAAGCGAGCGGCACCATCGTTATGGGCGCGAATGTGCGGATCAGCACGGTGGCGATCGCACAGGGCAATCTGACGATACGGGTAACCGAGACGCCGCAGGTGAGCCAGCCCGCGCCATTGTCCACCGGGACGACCGCTGTCGTGCCTCGCACGCAGGTGCAGGTGGATGACCAGCATGACCGCAAGCTGGGGATACTGCAGGGCAGTGTGACGCTGCGCGACCTGGTGGCGAGCCTGAATGCGCTGGGCGTGGGACCGCGGGACCTGATCAGCATCCTGCAGTCGATCAAGGCGGCGGGCGCGTTGCAGGCCGATCTGGTGGTGCGGTGATGAGCGGTCAGATGCTGTCTGCGGCAACGCTGCCGGCGAGCAGCCTGCCGCCAGAGAAGGTGGCAAAGCTGGCGCAGGTGGCGATGGATTTCGAGGCGATGGCGCTGGGCGAGTTGCTGAAGCCGATGTTCGAAACCGTCGATACGGCGCATGGCGCATTCGGCGGCGGTCAGGCCGAGGCGGCATGGCGGCCGATGCTGGTTGACGCGATTGGCAAGCAGATTGCGGCGCATGGCGGACTTGGCATCGCCGCGCCAGTGCTGACCGCGATGCTGCGCGCGCAGGAGGGGACGCAATGAGTGGTCTGATCGAGGCTGCTGCCCGGTTGGCGGACGTGCTGGGGGCCGAGAACGCCGCGCTGGAGGCGCTCGATCTGCCACGCGCCGCCGGCATGCTGGCGGACAAGCAACAGGCGATGGCGGCGCTCGTCGCGGCGCAGGCTGCGCCGAGGATCGGCTTGCAGGTGGTTGTGCTGCAGCCGCTGGCGAAGCGGCTGGGTGACCTGGCGGCGCGGAACAAGATGCTGCTGGAGCGGGCGATCGCAGTGCAGGGCAAGGTCATCGGGATCGTTGCCCGATCGGTAGTTTCGCCGAGGGGCTATGGCGCGGCCGCGGGTGGCCGCGGGATGCGTCCCGTTGCATTTGCTCTGGCTGCCAGGATTTAGCTCTTTGACGAGGTGCCGAGCGCCAATTCGCCGCTGTAGCGGAATTGCGTCCGCCGCTGTGGCTTGTGGTAGCGTAGCCCCTGGATGTCGCGGAACAGACGCTCCAACCCGGCGGCACGATAGAATGCAGCGCCGCCGGCCGCCTCCATAGCGTGATCAGCAAGGCGGAGTACCGCTTGCCCGACAAGTGTTCTGCCAATGAATATCCGGTTCAGGGCGTCGGCGTCGGGTTCGAGTGTTGACGCCGCTTCCACCATATCGCGATGCACAATCCTGGCGCAGCCAAGATCGGTCTCCATCTCACCAACAAGATCGACAGTATCGGGATTGCCCTGGCGCCTTGCCGCCATCGCGATGGCACGATCGCGCATGGCCTCCGCCACGCCAAGATAACAGCCGAGGATGAGAGGCAAGGCGATAATCTGCATCAGCTGAAATACCGTGACCCATGCTCCCGCGGGGCGACGCAAGGTGATCGCCGCATCCGGGACGTGGTGGTCCGTGATGATGACATCGTGTGATCCGGTGCCTCGCATCCCGAGCGTGCGCCAGTTGTCCTGGACTGCTACACCTGCGGCGCCGAGCGGAACCGCGAAGTGCATCACGACCGGTTCCGGTCCGGATGTGGTATCCACGGCCGTGGTCATGAGCAGGTCGCCGACGGGACTGCCGCTCGCGAATGATTTCCTGGCGTTGATGCACCAGCCGCCACCCGCGGCAGGGACGGCAACCCCGGAGCCGTCAAGCCAGTCCGAAGCGCCGCTGGTCACGAGTTGAATCCGCTCATCGGCGACGCGTCGCAGAATGCGCTCGAACGGCGCCGGATCACGACGCCAGCGCCAGACGATCGTGGCAAGAGGGTGTGTGTGCATCGACAGTGTGAGAGCGGTTGCACCGCAATAGCGGGCGAGGACACGCAGCATCTCGCACAGCTCGGCATAGGAGGCGCCGCCGCCGCCAAGTTCAACCGGCACGCCGGCCGCAAGCACGCCGCGCTCCTTCAGTTCCGCGAAATTATCTGCGACGAACGCGTCACCTGCGTCACAGCGTGCACTTCGCTCGGCGAAACTCGGGCCCAACGCGTGCATCAATCCTGGCCAGTCCGTCTTTGATCGCTGACCTGGAGTGTGTGGCATTACAGTCTCCTCTGCCTTTGGGCGTCGCCGGCTACCAGTGCGCCCGCAGCCCCAGTTCCTCCAGGATACGATGACGCAGCGCCGAGAAACCGGGACTGGCCCGATGTCGCGGATAGGGTAGGTCGACCACGATCTCTGCCAGAATTCGTGCTGGGCGATTGCTCAACACAAGTACGCGCCCCGCGAGATACAATGCTTCATCGATGTCGTGCGTCACCATGAAGGCCGTGAATCGGTCGCGCTGCCACAGCGTGTTGAGCTCGGTCTGCATGTCGATGCGCGTGAGGCCGTCGAGATTGGCGAGAGGTTCATCCAGCAGCATGACCGCCGGTTCGTTCACCAGAGCCCGCGCCAAAGCAGCGCGTTGTGCCATGCCACCTGAAAGCTGATGCGGATAGGCATGATCGAAGCTGTCCAGTCCGACCTGCCTCAGGACATTGTCCACGCGATCGGCTTGCAGACGCAGCAGGCCGCGCGCCTCCAGACCAAGTGCGACATTCTGCCGCACCGTGCGCCACGGATATAGTGTTGGGTCCTGAAACACCAGGATGCGCGAGGGATCGGGCGCGGTGACCTCCTGCGTACCCGCGGAGATGCGACCTGAGCTTGGGCGCTCGAGTCCGGCGACCAGACGGAGCAAGGTGGACTTGCCGCAGCCGCTCGGCCCCAGCAGCGCGATGAATTCGCCAGGCTCTGCGATGAGATCGATGGTATCCAGCACAGGCAGGGCTTGCCCATTGAGCATAAAGTGGTGCGACACCCTTGTCAGTCGGACGGGTGCTGTTGCTACCACCGCAGCAGACCCTTCTGCCATGACAGGAGCCAACCGCGCAGGCGGAACAGCAGCGTGATCAAGCCGCTGCACATCAGTGCCATCACGATCAATGCTGCATACATATTTGCATAGGCGGCCCAGCCTTGTGCCCAGCTCAGATACCAGCCCAGACCGGCCTTCACCCCCATCATCTCGGCGACGACCAGCACTGCGAAGGACGCGCCAAGGCCCATGAAGAGGCCGACGAAAACCGATGGCATTGCGGCGGGGATGGCGACCTTGAGGATCAGGAATGAGGGCCGCGCGCCAAGCGTGCGCGCGACGTCATAGAATGCGGGGTTGACACTCGCGACCCCGGACCATGTCAGCACCGTCACGGGAAAGCCGGTCGCCAGTGCGATGAGAAAGACGCCGGCACTCCAGCTTGATGGAAACGCGAAGAATGCGAGCGGCAGCCAGGCGGTTGCGGGCAACGGCCCGATGAAGCGGAGCACCGGATGTGCCCAATAGCCGATGGCGCGGGACCAGCCGATCGCCACACCGCCGACAAATCCGAGGATTGCGCCGATGGCATAACCGGTCATCAGCAGCATCAGCGAGTGCGCGGTGCATTCGGCGAGACGCGGCCAATCTTCGACATAGACGTCCAGCAGCGACTGCGGCGCGGCGAAGAACGGGCGAGGCAGCAGATCAAGCTTCGCCGATATCAGTTCCCAGAGGCCGAGCAGGAGTGCGATCGCGATCAGCCACGGACCAGACCTGAGTGCGCCGGGCAGAACGACGTGGGGACTGACAATCGTCAGCGCAAGCAGAATGGCGCCGACGCTCGCCATGCAGGCGACGAGAAGTCCCGTCGGGCCCACGTCGCCGGCATCCGGCCACCGCAACGTGGCCCCGGCGAGCAACAGCCACGCCACCGCTGCCAGAGCACCGCAGCGCCATACGCGCCGATGCCAGTGTAGAGTACCAGCGCAGGCTCGGTCGCTTAGTGCGACCTGGGCGCTCCGCGTGACTGCCCTCACGCGGTGAGAACGTCCGCGCAGACGCGTTCGGCGAACTGTGCGGGATCGGTGCTCGGCTTAAAGACCGATGCCTGCTTCAGTTCCTGGGCATAGAGCGCGATCTCCTGTCTGAGATCGGCGTTCACCGGATGATGACGGTGGGTATGACTGCGCAACATAGGTGCCAGCTGCTCGGCAGTTGCCACCTTGGTGAAACCCGCGAAGATCGCAGCGGCTGCGTCAGGATTTTCGGCTACCCACTCCTGCGCTTCCATCATCGCGGCGGTGATGGCGGCGGCGACCGGGCGTTCGTCGCGAACCAGGGCGCCACGCACGCCAAGGATGCAACACGAGCGGTGCCCGAATTCGCCCGTCAGGTTGTTCGTCACCTCCATCAGATGATCGCGGTCGCGAATGATCGATACGATGGGGTCGGGGCCCGAGAAGGCCTGAATCTCCCCTTTCTGCAACGCGACACCAAGCAAGTCGGCCGGATAGGCGCGCCATTCGATGTCCTTGATTGGATCGATACCCTGCTTGATCGCGAGAATCGATATGAAGTTCTTGTCCGGGCTCGCCATGCTGACTGTACCGACCGTCTTGCCTTTCAGTCCGACAACGCTGGTTATCCCGGATTGATGTGTGGTGAGCAGCCGGATGCAGCCACCATGAATCGCTGCTGTCAGCTTGACGTCGAAGCCTTGTTCGAGCGGCTTCATCCAGGCCAGCGCCATGCCGACGCCGGCATCCGCCTTGCCGCTGGCAAGAAGTTCGAGCAATTGGTCTGTCGCTCCGGCAAAATTGATCTTTTCAACCTTGAGATTGCGTTTGGCGAAGAACCCTTGCGCGTCGGCGACAGCCACGCCGACATTGCAGACGGCATTGGTGTTCCAGGTGATCTTCAGTTCACGCGGAGTAGCGCCCGGGGCGACGGCGGCCACGTTGGCGGCTGCGCGACAGATTGGGGCAGCGGTAAGCAATTCAGGCAGCGATGACAGACCGCTTCGCCAGGAGGCAGGCGCCATGCCACAAACTGGAATGGCCAGACCGGCCGCGCCGAATTGCAGAAAGGCACGACGTCCGCGGCTCGACGCGGACTGATGGAGTTGTTGGGTTGTATCCATGACGACGTTCCCTCCCGTGCCTTTGCGGCGACTGCACAATTCGCCGATTGTCGGTTCCCTGGCTAGTCCAGAATCTGGAGCGTGCGAGCGGTATTTGCGTGCTAGTGGTGCCGCGGCGGGTACGGGAGGTGATCAACCATGATGAACTATGGCCAATTCTGTCCGATCGCGAAGGCGGCGGAAATTGTGGCTGAGCGCTGGACGCCGTTGGTGCTTCACGAATTGCTGGCCGGGAGCACGCGGTTCAGCGACATCCGTCGCGGCGTGCCGTTGATGTCCCAGACATTGCTGTCCACCCGGTTGAAGGAACTGGAACGGGTTGGCATCGTGGAGCGGCGCGGTGATGCGAAGCGCGCGCATGAGTGGCATCTGACGGAGGCGGGCCGGGCGCTCGGACCAGTGATCCAGCACCTTGGAGAGTGGGGACTGCAGTATGCCCAGGTTCCGTTGCGAGAGACCGATCTCGATGTCACGGTCATGATGTGGAATATGAAACGAAGGGTGGATCCCAACGTATTTTCCGCTCGCCGCACCATTGTCCATTTTGATTTCACCGACATGCGAGAGGGTTATCGGCAGTGGTGGTTGGTGAACGAAGACGGCGCTGTCGATCTCTGTGCTGTCGATCCGGGCTTTCCGGTCGATCTCTCGGTCACCACAGACATGCGCACCATGGTAACCATCTGGTTCGGCAGGCTGACCTGGGACAATGGCGTCCGATCGGGCAAGGTCGAGGTCACCGGACCATCCAAGCTGCGCAACCGTCTGCGACAGTGGTTTCTGTTGAGCCCAATCGCAGCAGGACAAGGGAGAGTGCCGATGGCCGCCATCGCATGAGGGACTTTTCGCGACGCCCGTCGGCAGAAGCAAGGGTGTCGCGGAATTTGCACGGTGGGCCTGTCATAGGGAGGCGGACATGATCGACGCGGCGGAATGCGTGGTGATCGGATCGGGGGCGCTGGGTTCGAGCGCCGCGTTTCACCTGGCGCAGAGCGGCAAGCAGGTTGCGCTGCTGGACAAGCACGCGCTGGGTTCGCAGACCTCCGCGCGGGCGGCCGGACTGACGTCGCAGGCGCGCAGCACGGACCTGATGACCCAGCTTGCGAAGCGCGCCGTGCGCAAGATCGAGGGATTCAGGCAGGAGACCGGCGAGGACATCGTGTTCTACCAGCCGGGGGCGCTGAAGATCGCCCGGTTGCCGGAACACGTGGCGCAGTTGCAGCGCGAAGTGGACCGCGGTCGGCGGATGGGCACCGGCATCGAGATGATCTCGCCGGCGGAGGCGCATGCGAAGAACCCGTTCCTGCAGACCACCGGCGTACTCGGCGTGATCTTTTCGCCGACGGATCTGTATCTCGAGCCGTCGCAGATCCCATCGGGATACGCGCGCGCGGCGGCGCGGCTCGGCGTCACGATGCTGCCGCATACGATGGTCACGGGCATTGCGGTTCAGAATGGTGCGGTGGCCGGAGTGGCGACCGAGCACGGGACGATACGCTGCGAAACGGTGGTTGATGCGGCCGGTGCGTGGCTGCGCGCGGTGGCTGGGCTGACAGGCGCCGGCGTTCGCGTGGTGCCGACGCGGCATCAGTTGCTGATCACCGAACCGATCGACGGCGTCGATGCGATGCAGCCGATCACCCGGATCATCGATGTGAACGTGTATGCGCGACCGGATGAGGGCGGATTGATGCTGGGGGGTTACGAGCAGGCCCCGCTGCAGTATGCGGCCGGCGCACTGCCGGCACGGTTCGATATCGCCGACCTGCCGCTGGATCTTGGGGTGCTGCGGGGATTTGCCGATGCGGTGCGTGAGCAGTTGCCGGTGTTCCAGGGGGTGCCGGACGAGATCAGGCTGCGCGTGCATCGCGGCGGGTTGCCGACGATGACGGCGGACGGAAACCTCACGGTTGGTCCGGCGCCGGGAGTGCGCGGGCTGTATGTTGCGGGTGGCTGCTGTGTCGGCGGGCTGTCGATCTCGCCGGCAGTTGGGGAGGCGCTGGCGGCGTGGATCGTTGACGGCAAGCCGCCGTTCGATCTGTCGCCTCTCGCGCCGGGGCGTGAAAGCGCGCTGGACGAGGATGCCCTCACTGCGGCGGCGCGGCTGCAGTATTCGCATCACTACTGGGAGCACGTGCCGCGCAGTTAGCTACGCGCCGGCGTCTTCCGGACCGGCGTTTGGCGGGCAACCCGCACCATGTTACTGCCTTGGCATGGATGCGCTATCCGCGGAGACCTGGCGCCGCCTGCTGCGCCGCTCGCCGGCGGATGCGGGCCTATCCGTGCTGTACGGCCCGCTGCTGGGAGACGGCAGCTATGTGCTCGGCCGCATAGCGCAGTCGCTAGATGGCCGCATCGCGACGACCAGCGGTGCGTCGCAGTGGATCAGCGGGCGACAGGACATCGTCCATACCCATCGGTTGCGGGCGCTGTTCGACGCCGTGGTGATCGGTGCTCGCACGGTGCGCGCTGACGACCCGCAACTGACGACACGGGAAGTGGAGGGTGCGTCGCCGGTAAGGGTGGTGCTGGACACCGAACAGCGGCTGGATGACCGGTATCGCGTGTTCCGCGGAGAACCGGAAACGCTGCTGTTCTGTGCCGACGATGTGTCCTGCAGCGATCGTGTCGGCCGGGCACAGGTGGTGCGCGCGCCGCGGGCACGTGAGGGACTGGACATTGCGGCGGTGCTCGCAGCGCTGCGCATGCGGGGGTTGCGGCGGGTGTTCGTCGAAGGCGGTGGCATCACGGTGTCGCGCTTCCTCGCCGCGGGTGCGCTGGATCGATTGCATGTGACGATTGCGCCGCTGCTGCTTGGTTCGGGGATACCGGCCTTCACGCTGCCGGAAGCCGCGCGTCCGATCGATGGATTGCGGTTCGACTGGTCGGTCCACCGGATCGGGGACGATGTGCTGGTGGATATCCCGCTGACGCGAACCGCGGTGGCATGACGCCGGCGCGGGCGTTCTGGACGGTGGACGCCGGTGTTGGCGAGATACGAAGCGAGGTGCTTGCGGAACCGGGCGCGGAGCAGGCGCTGGTCCGCACGCTGGCGAGCGGTGTGTCACGCGGCACCGAGTCGCTGGTGTTCAGCGGACGAGTACCAGCGAGCCAGTACGACGCAATGCGGGCACCGCTGATGGGCGGCGAGTTCCCGTTCCCGGTGAAATACGGTTACAGCGCGGTTGGCCGGACGCAGGAGGGTCAGCGGGTGTTCGTGCTGCATCCGCACCAGGATCTGTGCGTGGTGCCGCGTTCGATGTGCATCCCCGTGCCAGATGGCGTGCCGACACAGCGTGCCGTGCTGGCGGCGAACATGGAGACTGCCGTCAATCTGCTGTGGGATGCCACACCGTTGGCGGGCGAACGGATGCTGGTCATCGGCGCGGGAGTCGTCGGTTTGCTGACCGCGTCGCTGCTCGCGCGCATTCCGGGTGCCGACGTGACGGTGATCGACGTCGATGCGGCGCGTGAGAAGCCGGCGCGGCAATTCGGCTGTGGGTTCGCTTTACCTTCGTCGTCGCCGCGCGATCAGGACCTCGTGGTGCACGCCTCGGCGAGTGAAGCCGGGCTGCGGCTGGCGCTGGCGTGCGCCGGCTTCGAGGCGCGTATCGTTGAGGCGAGCTGGTTTGGTGATGCCGCGCCCGCATTGCCGCTGGGCGAGGCATTCCATTCGCGTCGATTGCGACTGATCGCCTCGCAGGTTGGTGCGGTTGCTCCGGCGATGCGCAGTCGGCGAAGCCACGCGCAGCGATTGGCAATGGCACTCGAACTGTTGGCCGATCCGGCTTACGACTCGCTGCTGGACGGGCCGACGCGGTTCGAGGATATGCCGCAGGCGATACCGCGGATCCTGGCGCCTGGCGGCCTGTGTCATGTCATCAGCTATGGGATCGAGTGAATGTTCAGCCTGACGGTTTGCGACCACATCATGATCGCCCACAGTTTCCGCGGCGAGGAATTCGGGCCGGCGCAGAAGCTGCACGGTGCGACGTTCGCGGTGGAGGCGGAGTTCCGCGCACCGAAGCTGGATCATGCGCAATTGCTGGTGGATATCGGGCTGGCAAAGACGGAATTGCGCCGAGTGCTGGACACGCTGGATTACAGCAACCTGGATGAGAAGCCGGTATTCTCCGGGATCAACACGACCACGGAATATGTCGCGTTCCACATTCACGGGCTGTTGGCGGCGGCGTGTCGCGACGGCCGAATGGGGGACGGGGGACGCGCGGTGAGCGGATTGAAGGTGCTGGTGCGTGAGAGTCCGAACGCCTGGGCCGCATACGAGGGGCCGGTCGCCTGATGCGTCTCACGCTGTTCGTTCCCGCGCCATTCGAGACGGTGTCGGGCGGCTATATCTATGACCGCCGCATTGTCGCCGGCCTGCGCAACGCCGGTCACACGGTGGATGTCGCCGAACTGGCTGGTTCGTTCCCCCTGGCCGATGAGGCCGCACGTGACTCGATGTGTGGCGCGTGGGAAGCATTGCCGCGAGTCAACCAGCCGGTGATCGATGGCCTGGCGTTGCCCGCGTTCGTCGGAATGGAGGATGCGCTGGCGGCGCGCAATGCGGTTGGACTGATCCATCATCCGACGGCTTCGGAAACCGGCCTGAGCGACGCGGACCGCGCGAAGCTGTTCGCCGCGGAGAAGCGGCTGTTGCCGGAATTGCCGCGGGTGATCGTCACCAGCGAGGCGACGGCGCAACAACTCGCCACCGAGTTCAACGTTGAGCGCGACCGGATCCGCGTGATCGTGCCTGGTACCGACGATGCTCCGCGGTCGAGCGGTTCGGGAGGATCAACCTGCCGGATCATCGCGATTGGCACATTGGTGCCGCGGAAGGGGCATGATGTGCTGCTGCGCTCGCTCGCGGGGCTGTTCGACCTCGACTGGCACCTTACCATCGTGGGTTCGCCGGATCGCGATCCGGTGCATGCGCAGTCACTGGCGGCACTTGCCGAGGAATTGGGGATCGCACAGCGCGTGGCGTTCGCCGGCGAGCTGGTTGGTGACGCGCTGGAAGCATTATGGCGTGGCGCCGATATATTTGCGCTGGCGACGCACTGGGAAGGCTTCGGCATGGTGATCGCCGAGGCATTGAAGCGTGGCCTTCCGGTTGCGGTAACCGGCGGCGGTGCGGCTGGCGCGTTGGTGACGCCGGATGCGGGCGTGGTGGTTCCGCCTGGCGACACCGTCAATCTGTCGAAGGCATTGCGGCGGCTGATCTTTGCCAAGGAACTGCGCCGCGAGATCGCCGATGGTGCATGGCAGGTTGGTCAGAGCCTGCCGGACTGGCAGACGCAGGCGCGGGAGTTTGCGCAGGCACTGGCGGTGTGACGGAGCACTTCGCGCTCGACTGGCTGGCGCTGCGCGAACCATTCGATCACGCGGCGCGCAGCGTGGCGCTGGCGCAGCGTCTGGCGGACGCATTGCCGGCGAGGCGTCCGCGTCTGATGGATCTTGGTGCGGGAACCGGAAGCCTGTTCAGGTTCCTGGCGCCGATCATCGGACGCGGACAGGATTGGGTGCTGACCGATGCGGACGATACGGCGCTGGATGATGCGTTCGGTCGCACCGCGGCGTGGGCGCGACGACAAGGCTTTGCCGCGACGGCAGAGGGCGACGAATTGCTGCTGTCCACGCCAGGCGGATTATGGCGGATACAGGCGCGGGCGATTGACCTCTCCGCTTCGGCGGCGGTGGACGGAGCCGACGCGGTGGTGTGCAGTGCATTGCTCGATCTGGTGTCGCGCGCGTGGCTGGCGCGGTTGCTGAACGATCTGCGCGTGCCATTCCTGGCGTGTCTGACGGTAGATGGCCGCGATGTGTGGATGCCGCGGCATCTCGGTGACACTGTGGTGCGCAGCGCATTCCGGCGTGATCAGCGGCGCGACAAGGGATTTGGGCGGGCGCTTGGCGTTACCGCACCTGCCGTTGTTCTGCGCGGGCTTCGGGCGCGCGGTTTTGCCACGGCTTCCGCGGTCAGTGATTGGTGGATTCCGCGCTCGGCGTTGCGGATGCAGCATGCGTTGATCGAAGGCGCCGCGTACGCCGTGGGCGATGTCGCCGCGCGCTGGCAGACCGCGCGGCTGCGCCAGGCGATGCTGGGCAGACTTGCCATCCGCATCGGGCACCGCGACATACTGGGATTGCCGAAGGGAGGATGACGCCATGTTGTTGGGCGCGATCGCCGACGATTTCACGGGTGCCACCGACCTTTGTTCGATGCTGGTGCGCGGCGGGATGCGAACGGTGCAGCTGATTGGTGTGCCGGGAGCGGGCGACAAGGCTCCGGATGCCGACGCTGTCGTTGTCGCGCTGAAGTCGCGAACCGCGCCAGTAAGGCAGGCGGTGGAAGAGAGCCTTGCGGCGCTCGGATGGTTGCGCGCGGCGGGTGCGCAGCAGTTCTTCTTCAAATACTGCTCGACGTTCGACAGCACCGACCAGGGGAACATCGGTCCGGTGGCGGATGCGCTGACGGCTGCGCTCGGCTGTGGCTTCGCGCTGGCGTGTCCGGCATTCCCGGCGAACGCGCGCAGCGTCTATCAGGGACATCTGTTTGTTGGTGGCGTGCTGCTCAATGAGAGCGGCATGGAGCATCATCCGCTGACGCCGATGACCGATGCCAATCTGGTGCGCGTGTTGTCACGGCAGACCGATGGCACGGTTGGACTGGTGCCGTATGCGACGGTCGAGCAGGGACCTGTTGCGATCCGTCAGGCGATGACTGCGTTGAAGGAAGGCGGGCGGCGCTACGCCATAGTCGATGCGGTGAGCGACTCGCATCTGGTTGCCATAGGCGAGGCGGCCGCGAGTCACGCGCTGATCACCGGCGGATCGGGTGTCGCGATGGGACTTCCGGCAAGTTTCCGACGCGCCGGCAAACTGCCGGAACAGAGTGATGCCGGGACGTTGCCCTTGCTGGATGGGTATGCCGCGGTGCTCGCAGGTTCGTGTTCGCGTGCGACGCTTGGTCAGCTTGCTGTCGCGCGCGAGCATGTACCGGTGTTGCAGCTCGATCCGCTGACGACGCCGGACGCTGCGCGAATGAGCGAAGAGGCACGTGATTGGATCGGCGGCAATCTGGGCGCGGAGCCGATTGTGATTGCGGCGTCGGCGCCGCCGGAGGAAGTGGCTGAGCTGCAGCGGCGACTTGGACGCGACGCTGCGGGCGCGTTGGTCGAGCAGACCTTGGCGCGCGTTGCCGAAGATCTGGTCGCTCGCGGTGTGCGCCGTCTGATCGTGGCCGGTGGCGAGACGGCAGGTGCCGTGGTGTCGCGGCTTGGCGTGCGCAGCTTGCGCATCGGTGCCGAGATCGATCCCGGTGTGCCGTGGACTTACGCCGAGGGCGGGCCGGTGCCGCTGTTGCTTGCGTTGAAGTCAGGCAATTTCGGCGGCCGCGATTTCTTCGTGAAGGCATTCGAGGTGCTGCGATGAGTGAGGATCAGACCCGACATCTCCTGGTCGAGCTGGCGGCGAGCCTTTATGCGCGCGGGTTCTCCGTGGGCAGCGCAGGCAATATCAGCGTGCGGCTCGACGACGGCTATCTGATAACGCCGACCAATTCGAGCCTGGGTCGGCTCGATGCGGGGCGGCTGTCGCGGCTGGACCGGGATTTCCAGCATGTTGGTGGCGACAAGCCATCGAAGGAGGTGTTCATGCACCGCGCGTTCTATCGGGCGCGTGATGACGCAGGAGCGGTGGTGCATCTGCATTCGACGATGGCGACCGCAGTGGGATGTCTGCCGGATGTGGATGCGACTAATCCGATACCGCCGCTGACGCCGTATTTCGTGATGCGGGTTGGGCGGCGGATGCCGATTGTCGAGTACTATCGGCCAGGTGATCCGGCGATGGAGCCGGCGATCCATGAAGCGGCGCGCGATGCACGCGCGGTGCTGCTGGCGAACCATGGGCCCGTGGTGTCGGGGAAGACGCTGGTGGACGCGGTGTACGCAGCGGAGGAGTTGGAAGAGGCGGCAAAGCTGTTTCTGATATTGCGGAGCGCCGGGGCGCGCTTGCTGACGCCGGGGCAGGTGGATGATCTGCTGCAGACGTTTGGGTGATCGCGGGATCGACGACCGGCACAAAAGAAAAGGGCGCCGTGAGGCGCCCTTGTTTCGTGAGGCGTAGGTCAGGCTAGTTCATCGGCTCCATATCAGACGGCATCGATTCCGCTGCCGGGGCAGAGGCAGCAGCAGCCTTCTTCTTGCGGCCTGCGCTCTTCTTGCGACCGGCTTTCTTCGCTGCCTTCTTTGCAGTCTTCTTTGCACCGACCTTGCGACCGGCCTTCTTTGCGGCCTTCTTCTTCGGGGCTGCTGCCTTCTTGCGGCCAACGGTCTTCTTCGCCGCAGCCTTCTTCACGCCAGCCTTGCGTCCTGCCTTCTTCTTCTTCGGGGCCGCCTTTGCCTTTGCCTTTTTGCGGCCACCGGCCCGCATCGCCAACGCCTGGGCGTGCGGCTGTTCGGTGGTGGTTTCGTCGTTGCTCACCTGTAGGGACTCCTTCTGTCTTGGTTGCTCTCGCGCGGTCCACCCAAGGTTTCGCGATGGTTGCGATCGGGGGTGCCGCACGTGTCCAGGAGGGCGACAGACCAACGCGGCGCTTGGTTCAGCGCCGTCAATTCCGCCGTCACTTTGATCTTGCATCCGAGGTCGATGCGCGATCTGTTGTGCTTCACCTGGACAAGGCTGCGGTCAAGGGACCGTCCTTCTGCTAGCAGCACGCGCATATCGAATCCGCGAATCGAATCGCGCATACCAAGATTCGCTATTCCGCGTCGCGCGTAGGCCTGTCAACAAAAAGCAACGGTTTCGTCGCCAATTCGACGAAAAAATTTCGCGTGGCTGTTTTGCGATGCATCGATGCAACAGAAACCGCCGCGACATCACTGTCGCGGCGGTTTCAAGCAGGCGATGCAAATCGAATCAGCGACGCTGATCGATAGGCACGAAAGGCACGTTCTCGGGGCCAGTGTAGTTGGCAGTGGGACGGATCAACTTGTTGTCGATGCGCTGTTCCATGACATGTGCGCCCCATCCTGATGTGCGCGCGATCACAAACAGCGGCGTGAACATCGCTGTTGGCACGCCGAGCATGTGGTAGGAAATCGCGCTGAACCAATCCAGGTTTGCGAACATCTTTTTGGCGTCGGACATCGTCGCCTCGATGCGGTCCGCGATGTCGAACAGCTTCATGGAGCCTGCCTCCTTGCTGAGGCGGCGTGCGACTTCCTTGATCACCTTGTTCCGCGGATCAGCGATTGTGTAGACGGCGTGGCCAAATCCGATGATCACCTCGCGGTTGGCGACACGCCGGCGGATGTCGGCCTCCGCCTCGTCGGGATTGGCGTAGCGGCTCTGGATTTCGAATGAAACTTCGTTGGCGCCGCCATGCTTGGGGCCGCGCAGCGCGCCGATTCCCGCCGTGATCGCCGAATACATGTCGGCTCCGGTGCCTGCGACGACACGGCTTTCCAGCACAGTGGGATCCGAAGCTTGGAATTCACGTGACTTGAAGTCGCGGCC
>JADMIO010841946.1_pt1 | contig 68039 bp, 51 predicted proteins | sample 8958161 | NCBI WGS metagenome assembly JADMIO01 (sample SAMN16585339, study PRJNA669376) | soil metagenome | isolation source: Crop rotation soil | place: USA: Cullars Rotation, Alabama | collected 2011 | reverse complement strand
CTTTCCCGGGCGCGATCGCGACCGGCGACGCGCGCTTCGTCGCGAGCCCGCGTGTCGACTCGCTGCACCAGGTCTGGTTCGAGCTCCACGAGGATCTGCTGGTGACGCTCGGCCGGAGCCGGACGACGTGAGCCCCGCCCGCACGCCGACGGCGCGGCCGCTCCGGGCGCTGATCTTCGACTTCGATCACACGCTCACCGACCTCGGCCGCTGGGTGAATTGGAAAGGCGCACGCGACGAGGTCATGGCGCTCTATCGCGCCGAGGGGCTCGATCCCGAGCAGGTGACGCGGCGCACGTACGCCTTCGGTGTCTTCGCGGCGCTCGACTACGCGCTCGCCACGCATACCTCGCGGTCGCATGCCGACGGCATCCGCACCCGCGCGCTCGCAGCCCTCGACCGCTACGAGCACGAAGGCGCCGCGCGGGCCGAATGGCTCCGCGGGGTCGGCGCGTTGCTCGATCTCACCGCCGACCGCGACGTCGCGCTCGGCATCGTCAGCGCCAACGGAGAAGCGCCCATCCGGGCCGCGCTCGCGCGCCTCGGCGCCGAAGACCGTTTCGCGGCGATCCTCGGCCGCTCGACGGTCTTTCCGCCGAAGCCGGCGCCCGATCTCCACCGCGAGGCGCTCCGTCGCCTCGGCGTCGACGCCGGTGCCGCCCTCGCCATCGGGGACAGTCCGAACGACATGCGCGCCGCCGCCGCCGCCGACATCCTCACGATCGGCGTGCTCGGCGGGGAGGGGACCCAGGAGCGTCTCCTCGAGGCCGGCGCGGCATGGGTCCTGGAGGATCTGACGGTGCTCCCCGCGCTCCTGCGTTTCTGGGCCGATTCGCGCTGATCCCGCCGCGCGCGACCGCGCGTATCTCGCCGAAATTCGGGGCTTTACACCCCCACAGACGCTGTGTCACCCTCGCAGAGTCGACCATGAAGTTGGTGATCCAGATCCCCTGTCTGGACGAGGAGGAGAGCCTCCCCCAGACCCTCGCGGCGCTGCCGCGCCAAATCCGCGGCATCGACGAGATCGAGATCATCGTGATCGACGATGGCAGCCACGATGCGACCGCCGAGGTCGCCGTCGCGCACGGGGTCCACGAGGTCGTCCGTTTCCCGAACCACCAGGGGCTGGCGCGCGCGTTCGCGGCCGGACTCGATCACGCGCTGAAGCGGGGCGCCGACGTCGTCGTCAACACCGACGCCGACAACCAATACGACGCCCGCGACATCGAGACCCTCATCAGCCCGATCCTGCGCGGCGAGGCCGACATGGTGATCGGCGATCGCGACCCGTCGCGGCTCGAGCACTTCAGTCCCGCAAAGCGGATCCTGCAGCGACTCGGCAGCTGGGCGGTCCGCCAGCTCTCGGACACGTCGATCCCCGACGCCACCAGCGGGTTTCGCGCGATCAGTCGCAGCGCCGCTCTCAAGCTGAACGTGCTCTCCGACTTCACCTACACGCTCGAGACCATCATCCAGGCCGGGAAGAAGCAGATCGCGATCGCGCACGTCCCGGTGCGCGCGCGCCCGACGGAGCGGCCGTCGCGGCTCTTCTCGGGCACGTCGCACTACATCCGTCGTTCCTCGGCGACGCTGCTGCGCATGTACGCCTTCTACGAGCCCTTCAAGTTCTTCTTCCTGATCGGCGGTGTGATGATCCTCGCGGCGACCGCCATCGGCCTTCGGTTCCTCTGGGACTACGTGACCGAAGGCGGCGCCGGACACATCCAATCCCTGATTCTGTCCGGTGCCCTGCTGGTGACCGGCATCGTCACGTGGCTGTTCGGCGTGCTCGCGGACCTGATCGGCCGCAATCGCCAGCTCTCCGAGGAGATCCTCTACCGCATGCGCCGGCTCGAGCTGCACGTCGGCGGCGGACCCATTGCGCGCCCGGCGCCGCCGGACTCGGTGCGCGACGACGAGGCCGCTCCACGACGGCGGGTGGACCGACGGTCGCGATGATTCGCGCGGTCCTCTTCGGAACCTACACCGCCACCCATCCCGCCAATCGTCTCCTCGCCGCCACGCTGCGCGCGGCGGGAATCGCGCTCGAGGTCTGCCACGAGCCGCTGTGGGAACGGACGCGCGACAAGACGGCCGCCTTCTTCGGCGCGCGCAGTCTCGCGGGACTCGGCGTCGCGTACCTCGGGGCCGCGGCACGGCTGCGCCGCCGTTTTCGCGCCCTGCCGCCGCCGGACCTGGTCGTCACGGGCTTCAACGGTCAGCTCGACGTCCCGCTGGCGCGGTGGACCGCCGGCCGGCGCGCGCGGCTCGTGTTCGCGCCGCTCGTCACGCTCACCGAGACGCTCGTCGACGACCGCCACGTGTATCGCCGTGACGGGGCCAAAGCCCGTGCCGCGCGGTGGCTCGATCGGCGCACGCTCGAATCGCCCGATCTGGTGCTGACCGACACCGAGACGCACCGGGCGTGGATCGCGAACCAACTGACGCCGCGTGCCCGCACCGCGACGCTCTACCTCGGCGCCGAGCCGTCCTTCCGCGCGACGCCGCCGCGTGTGCGCGCGGCCGCCGAGCCGCTGCGCGTCCTCTTCTACGGCCAGTACGTCCCGCTCCACGGGACGCGCGTCATCGTGGAAGCGGCGGCGCATCTCGCCCATGAAGGTGGCGTCGAGATGACGATGATCGGCACGGGTCCGGAGCGCGAGGCGACGACGCGTAGCGCAACGGCGCGTGGCGTGTCGAACCTGCGCTTCGAGGACTGGGTCGGATACGAGGAGCTGCCGGCGCGGCTCGCCGACTGCGACGTCGCGCTCGGCATCTTCGGCACCACCAGCAAAGCGCGCATGGTCATTCCAACCAAGGTCTATCAAGCCGCGGCCGCCGGGCGCGCCGTCGTGAGCGCGGATACCCCGGCGCTCCGCGAGGTCTTCACGCCGGGCGAGGACGTGTTGACGGTACGGGCGGGCGATCCGCTGGCGCTCGCGGCGACGCTCCGCCGGTTGCGCGACGCGCCGGACGAGGCGCCGCGCATCGGCGCGGCCGCCGGCAGGCTCCTCGCCGAGCACCTCGATGCGCGGGCGCAGGGCGCGCGTCTCGCCAGCATCCTCGTCGCGGCGTTCCCGGAGCTCGCCGAGCGGCTCGCCGACGGACCCATCCCTGCGTCTCCGCCTCCGATTGCACCGCAGCTGGCGCGCGTGCCGCTCTCCTGAGGTCATGACCGACGCCGGCGCCATCGGGATCGTGGTCCCGACGTGGAACCGTCCCGCCGCGGCGGTCGCCGCCGTGGCGTCGCTCGCGCGGCTCGCGGGGGAGTCTCACTTCACGATCGTCGTGGACAACGGCTCGCGCCCGAGCGAGCGCGAGGCGCTTGCGGCCGCGCTCGAGGGCCGCGCGGGCGTGCAACGGATGGCATTGCCGACGAACCGGGGTTTCGCGGGCGCGGTGAACGTGGGGCTCGCGGCGGCGTTCGGGCGCGGCGCCGCCGGCGTCCTGGTGCTGAACGACGACGCCGAGGTCGCGCCCGACCTGCTCACCCTGCTCACCGCGGTCGTGCGTGCCGATCCGAGCGTCGGCATCGTCGCCCCGCGCGTCGTCGACGCCACGAGCGGCGCCGAGGTCTCGCGCGGCGAGCGCGTCTGGCTGCCGCTCGTCTGCCTTCCGCGTACGTGGCTGCGCGTGCGCGGCTCGTCGATCGCGCCCTACCCGGTCACGAGCGTCCTCGGCGTCGCGTTTCTCGTGACCCGCGCCTGCTTCGAGCGGATCGGCGGGCTCGAGGAGAGCTTCTTCGCGTACTACGAGGAGGTCGACTACTGCCTGCGCGCGGCGGAGGCGGGATTTCGCGTGATGGTCGCGCCGGCGAGCGAGGTGCGGCACGACGGCTTCCGCGGATTCGCCGGCGGCTTCACGCCGCTCGCGGCCTATCTGAAGGCGCGGAATCTGCCGCTGCTGCTCCGCCGGCACGGGTCGCCGCTCGCATGGCTCGCGTTCGCGCCGACGTACGTCGCGATGCTCGCGGCGAGCGCGCTGGGGTACGTGGCACGCGGTGAAGGCGTCGGAGTCGTGCCGGCGATCGCCCGCGGCGTCGCCGACGGCATGCGCGCCCGCAGCGGTCCGCCCCCGGCCCTCCCGACGCGCGGGGGCAGCGCGTGACGCGGATCGCGATCGGGGCCATCGTGCGCACGCTCGGCGGACCGGCGACGTATGCGATCGAGCTCGTGCGGGCACTCGCGGCCCGACGGACGTCCGGCATCGAGTACGTCGTGCTGACCGACGGGCCCGAGGCCTTCGACGGCATCGCGGTGGCCGTCGAGCACGTGCCGTTGGCCTCGCCGTGGGCGCAGCCGGTTTGGGATCACGTGCAGGTCCCGCGCGCGCTCCGACGTATCCGTGCAGACCTCTACCACGGTACGAAGAACGCGGTGCCGTTCGCGGCGCCGTGTCCGTCGGTCGTGACGATCCACGATCTCGCCGTGTATCACCACCCCGAGAGCTTCGCGCTCGCGCAGCGGTTGCACTTGCGCGTCCACACGCCGCACGCGGTCAACGTGGCGCGCGCGATCCTCACGGTGTCGGAGCACGCGGCCGGCGATCTGCGCGCCCGGTTTCCCCGCGCCGCCGCCAGGGTGCGCGCCGTGCCCAACGGCGTCAGCGACCGTTTCCGGCCGGTGACCGATGCGGCGGCGCTGCAGGCATTTCGCGATCGTCACCGCCTCGGCGACGGTCCGCTGATCGCGTACCTCGGCACGCTGCAGCCGCGGAAGAACGTCGAGCTGCTCGCGGCCGCGTTCGGACGCGTGGCGTCCACGCTGCCGGAGGCCGAGCTCGTGCTCGCCGGACGTCTCCGGCCGGGCTATCGGCCCGACCTGCCGCGCGAGCGCGTGCGACTGATCGGGCCGCTCGCCGATGCCGATCTGCCGCTCTTCTACAGCGCGATGGCGGTGCTGGTGAACGCGTCGCTCTACGAGGGCTTCGGGCTCACGCTCGTCGAGGCCATGGCCTGCGGATGTCCGGTGATCGCGCTCCGCCGGAGCGCGGTGCCGGAAGTGACGGGCGACGCCGCGTGGCTGCTCGACGAACCGACGGAAGAGGCGCTCGCGGCGGCACTGGTCGGAATGGTCGGAACGGCGGCGACGGCGGCGCGTCACCGCGCCCTCGGCCTGCTCCGCGCGACCGAGTTCTCGTGGGCGCGTGCGGCGGCCGCGGTCGAAGCGACGTATCTGGACGCGCTCGCCGCGGCCTGATTCGCCGCATACTTGCCAGGCCGAGGTAGGGTCCGTTGGGGACACGCATACGGTAAAGCGCGGCTATTCGGCCGCCGAGCGCCCGTGGTACGTCGGAGAACGCAGTGTCAGTGCGAACGGACAAAGCGCTCGATGGGGCGATGACCTCGGCGTTCACGCTCCCCGCCGTGCTTCGGGCGCTTCGTGTCGAGCAGTGGGTGAAGAACCTGCTCGTCTTCATGCCGTTGATGATGGCGCCCGAGATCGTCGAGCTGTCGTTGTACGACGAGGCTTTCTTCGCATTTTTGTCGTTCAGTTTCTGCGCTTCCGCCGTGTACGTGTTGAACGACCTCGTCGACCTCGAGGCGGACCGTCGACACCCGCGGAAACGATTCCGGCCGTTCGCGTCCGGCGAGGTCGCGCCGCGCGTCGGCGCGATCGTCGGCACCGCGTGCCTGGCCATCGGCGTGGCGCTCGCGCTGAAGCTCCCGATGCTGTTCGCGGTGGCGTTGCTCGTCTACCTGGTGGCGACGACGCTCTACTCGTTTTGGTTGAAGCACGTGCCGTTGGTGGACGTGCTCGTGTTGGCGCTGCTCTACACCGGGCGCGTCATCGCGGGTGGAGCGGCGACCAACGTTCTGCCGTCCACGTGGATACTCGGGTTCTCGATCTTCTTCTTCCTCAGCCTCGCGTTCGTGAAGCGCTACGCGGAGCTGTACGCGATCGGTCAGAGCGAGCCGGCGCTCAAGGTGCGGGGCTACTTTCCCGGCGACCTGGACCTCATCACGATCAACGGCACGGCGAGCGGGTACATGTCGGTGTTGGTCGCGGCGCTCTACATCAATGGCGACCATGCGGGCGGGATCTATCGCTATCCGTCGTTGCTCTGGTTGATCTGTCCTCTGTTGCTGTACTGGATCAGCCGGATGTGGATGCTCGCCCATCGCGGCCAGCTCCACGAGGATCCCGTGCTGTTCTCGATTCGAGACCGCGCGAGTTGGGTCGTGTTCGCGTTGATTGCCGTCGTACTGCTCATCGCGCGCATCTGACGCGACCCTCGGCAGGGTGCTGGTCCACCGCACGAAAGAATGGCGGTCGCTTCGCTCCGCTCAGGTTTTGCCTTTCGAGGATGTGTCGAAGCGGAGCCAGATCGTGTCGATGCGTTGGTGGCGTTTCTTGGACCGGAGCCTGACGACGCGGCTGGTGGGGATCGGCGCCTGGGCTCTCGTGAAGGAGTCGCGGTCTACCAGGAGGGTGTTGGCGGGGGATTGGGAGCACAAGTACGCCGCTTGGTTCACGGGCTCGCCGATGACGCCGAACTGCTTTTTGCCGGACGGGCCGAGGAGCCCGATGGTGGCGCGGCCGAAGCTCACGCCGATGCCGAGACCGACGGTGGCGACGTCGCGGCCGGACGCGCGCCAGTCGGCCCGCCAGCGCGCGTTCAGCTGATCGAAGCGCCCGTGGAGCTCGCGTCCTGCATCGTGCACGACACGCTCGAGCATGGTCGCCGCGTCGGTGCCGGCGAGCTCGGGGAGAAAAATGGCGAGCAGGCCGTCACCCGTGTACTGGAAGACGACGCCGCGATGGCTTTCGACGACCTCGGTCATCTCGGTGAGGTACTCCCCGATGAGGTCGGCGAGATACTGCGTGTCGTGAAGGACGCGCGTGAGATTCGAGAAGCCGCGGATGTCGACCGCGATGACGGCGACCTGGTGGGGGTGCGGCACGAGCATGCCAGGATGGGCGCGAGCCCGGAGCGGCTGCTGGAGCGTCGTGGCGCCGGCGTGGTCGGCCGCGGTCGCGATCGCGCCGGAGCTCCAACGGACCACGGCCGAGGCCGTCGGCCCGAGCCAGCGTGCCGCTTCGCCGGCGACCAATCGGACGAGCCGATGCGGGATCCCCGAGGCCTGACGCAGCGAGGGCCACGTGCGCGCGTCGACGAGCCAGCGGGCGACCGGCGCCGGCATCTCCGGCTGATCGGTGCCACACGCGAGCACCAAATCGAGCTGGCGCGGCCGATACCGGACGACGTCGACTGCTTTGCGCGCCGCACGCCACGAAAGCGCGTCGACGAAGGAATCGGCCACCCGTCCGAGGAGCATCACCTCGCCATGATGCCAGACGCGTTGCGTCAGGGAAATCGCATGTGGTGTTACAGTTAGTTGAACGAGTTCGGCGGCTATAGGTCGCTCGACCTATAGCATCGTGAGCCAGTTGCAGGCGTGGTGGGCAGCTCAGCGGCTCGACGGGTCCGGGCCGTCGGTCTCGATCCCGAACGCGACGATTGCGTCCCGGAGGCGCTCCGCCTCGACGCTGCCGCGGCGGTGGAGCTCGGCGAGGGCCGCAACGCAGATGCTCTCCGCGTCGACCTCGAAGAAGCGCCGGAGGGCCTCGCGGGTCTCGCTGCGCCCGAAGCCGTCGGTGCCGAGCGCGCGGAGGCCCGCCGGGACGAAGGGCGTGATCTGGTCGGCGACGCTCTTCATGTAGTCGGTCGCGGCGACGATCGGCCACGGCTCGTCCGCGAGGGTGCGGGTCAGCCACGCGACGATCGGCGGCTCGCCCGGGTGCAGCCGGTTCCAGCGGTCGCACGAGAGCGCGTCGCGGCGGAGCTCGCTGTAGCTCGTGACGCTCCACACGTCGGCCGCGACACCCTGCACGGCGAGCAACGTCTGTGCCCGCAGGACCTCGCGGAGGATGGCGCCGCTGCCGAAGAGGTGGAGGCGTGGACCGATCGTCGGATCGGGCGCGGGGCGCACCTTGTAGAGTCCCTTCACGATGCCGACCTCGGCGCCCTCCGGCATGGGCGGCTGGAGGTACGCCTCGTTCATCGCGGTCAGATAGTAGAAGGCGTGCTCGCGGGCGCCGTACATGCGGCGGATGCCGTCGGCGACGATCACCGCGAGCTCGTAGGCGTACGCCGGGTCGTACGCGCGCACGGTCGGCACGGTGCTCGCGAGCAGATGGCTGTGGCCGTCCTGGTGCTGCAGGCCCTCGCCGGCGAGCGTCGTACGACCCGCGGTGCAGCCGACGAGGAAACCCTTGCCACGCGCGTCGGCGTGGGCCCAGATGAGGTCGCCGATCCGCTGGAATCCGAACATCGAGTAGAAGAAGAAAAACGGGATCGTGTTCACGCCGTGAGCGCCGTAGGCGGTGCCAGCGGCGGTGAACGAGGCCATCGCCCCCGCCTCGGTGATGCCTTCCTCGAGCAGCTGGCCGTCCTCCGCTTCGCGGTAGTAGGCGACGATGTCGGAGTCGACCGGCTCGTAGCGCTGACCCTGCTGCGAGTAGATCCCGAACTTCTTGAAGAGCGAGTCCATGCCGAAGGTGCGGGCCTCGTCGGGCACGATCGGCACGATCAGCTTGCCGAGTTGTCGGTCGCTCATCAGCCGGCGCAGCATGCTCACTAGGACCTGCGTCGTCGCGACCTCGCGGTCGCCGCCGGTGCGAAACTCCGCCAGGAGGTCCGGCGCAATGGGCGCGAGCGGTTGGGAGCGCACCGTCCGGCGTGGCACCGCTCCCCCGAGCGCGGCGCGCCGCTCCCGAAGGTAGGCGATCTCCTCGCTCTCGTCGGGCGGGCGGTAGAACGGCATCGTCTCGAGCTCGGCGTCGGCGATCGGGATGCCGAGGCGGTCGCGGAACTCGCGGAGCTCCGGCCCCGCGAGCTTCTTCGCCTGGTGCGAGATGTTGCGGCCCTCGGCGGTGGCCCCGAGCGCGTAGCCCTTGATGGTCTTGGCGAGGATCACGGTCGGCGCCCCGCGATGCGCGACGGCGGCGGCGTAGGCGGCGTACACCTTGGCGGGATCGTGGCCGCCGCGCCGGAGGCGCTTCAGCTTCGCGTCGGTCAGATCCTCGACCAGCGCGAGCAGGCGAGGGTCGGTGCCGAAGAAATGCTCGCGGATGTAGGCCCCGGACTCGACCGTGTACTTCTGGTAGTCGCCGTCGACGACCTCGCCCATGCGTTTCACGAGAAGGCCGTCCGTGTCGCGCGCGAGCAGGTCGTCCCAGTCGTTGCCCCAGATGACCTTGATCACGTTCCAGCCGGCGCCGCGGAAGGCGGCCTCCAGCTCCTGGATGATCTTGCCGTTGCCGCGGACGGGACCGTCGAGACGCTGCAGGTTGCAGTTGACGACGAACGTCAGATTGTCGAGCTTCTCGCGCGCCGCGAGCGTGAGCGCGCCCATGCTCTCGGGCTCGTCCATCTCGCCGTCGCCGAGGAAACACCACACGCGACTCGCGCGCGTGTCGACGAGCTTGCGCGCAGCCAGATAGCGGGCGAAGCGCGCCTGATAGATGGCGGAGATCGCGGCCAATCCCATCGACACGGTCGGCCACTCCCAGAAGTCCGGCATGAGCCAGGGGTGCGGATAGGAGGAAAGTCCTCCGCCCGGAGCGAGCTCGCGGCGGAAGTTGCGAAGATCGTCCTCCGAGAGACGGCCCTCGAGGAAGGCGCGCGCATACACACCCGGAGTCGCATGCCCCTGGAAGTAGACGAAGTCGCCCGCGGCCTCGGGCGTATGGGCCCGGAAGAAATGATGGAAGCCGACCTCGAGGAGCGTCGCGAGCGACGCGTACGTCGAGATGTGCCCGCCGATGCCGCCCGAGTGCTTGTTCGCCTGCACCACCATCGCGGCCGCGTTCCACCGTATCTGACAGCGGAGGCGCCGCTCGATGCCGGGATCGCCGGGGTAGAGCGGCTCCGCGCTCGGGTGGATCGTGTTGACGTACGGGGTGTTGGCGCTGAAGGGCGCCGTGACGCCGTGGCGGTAGCCGTACTCGATGAGCTTCGCCAGCAATTGACGAGCGCGAGCGCTGCCGCTCTCTCGGATGACGGCGTCGAAGGACTCGATCCACCCCGTCGTCTCTTTGGGGTCGGTATCCTCCTCGGGTGTCAGGTCCATGATCCGAGAATACATCCGCGGCCGGACAGCGCTACCCGCCGCGAGGACGGCTGCACGCCTCGCCTCGACACGGGATCCACGTCGTCATAAGCGACGCGTCGCCGCTCGCACGAGCGCGCGCCCCGACACGAGATCATGCCCGAGCTCAAGGACGTCTCAGCGCGCTCCGAGGTCCAGGAACCAGGCGCCGATCGCGCGCGACCGGCATTCACGCTGCTGCTGGTGGGCCTCAGCCTCGTCGTGGGCATCGCACTTTCGGAGGTCTGCTATCGGCTGGCGCGGCGGGTGGTCTGCACGGGCGCGTCCAACGTCAACGTGTATCGCCGCGACCCCGAGTACGGGTGGACGCACGAGCCGAACAGCGGCGGGTGGTACTACGGCTGCATCGGCCGGAAGTTCGAATGGAGCGCCGAAACCCGCATCAACGGGCTCGGGCTTCGCGATCGCGAACGCACCTACGAGAAACCGCCCGGTACGACGCGGGTCCTGCTCCTCGGCGACTCGATCACGGAGGCGGTCCAGGTGCCGTTCGAGCAGACGTTCGCGACGCTGCTCGAGACGAATCTTCGCGCGCGCGGGGGGCGGGTCGAGGTCGTCAACACCGGAACGGCGATGTACGGAACGGACAACGAGCTGGCGTTCTTCCGCGCCGAGGGCGTGCGCTACGGTGCGGATCTCGTCGTCCTGGTGTTCAACGTCGCGAACGACGTCCTCGAAAACTCACGGACGTTGAACAGGCGCCTCTACGGCCTCGCCGGACGATCGATCATTCCCAAGCGCTATTTTCACGTGAGCGCCGAGGGGCAGCTCGAGCGCGAACCGCCGGGATCTCAGGTCGAGGAGGCGCGGCCGTTGTGGCAGCGGGTGCAGGATCACGTGTACGTGTTCCGCGCGCTCGATCGGCTCGTCGCTCCGACGGACGAGGCCAAAGCGGCGGCGGCGAGGGCGCAGGCCGCGGCGGTGATGCAGGAGGTCACCAACACGGCTCCCGATGCGGATTGGGCGGAGGCCTGGCGACTCGCCGAGTCGTTGATCCTCGCGCTGCGGCGCGAAGCCGAGCAAGCGGGCGCGGCGTTCGGTGTCGCGGTGATGCCGAGTCAGAAGGAGGTTCCGGCGACGTCGTCCGTCACGCCCGGCGACCCCTCCCATGATCCCGACTATCCCGTCGTCCGCATCACGAGCTTTCTCGAGCGTCAGGGCATTCCGCACGTGAATCTCCTTCCGCCGCTGCGCGCCGATGCGCAGCGTACGGGCGTGAGTCCCTTCTTCGTGTGGGACGTCCACCTGACCCCGGCGGGTCACGCCGTCGTGGCGGACGCGCTGACGCCGTTCGTCGCGAATCTCCTCCGCGACCGCGCGCGCTGAGCCTGCCGGTCGATCGCTCTTCGACGTCGCGATGTGTGAGGGCTTCCGCCCCATGCCGACGAAGGACGAGAACCAGCTGTCCGGCCCGCCGGATTCTCGACCGTGATCGCGCGCTGTCGGTGTACGGGCTCGGCGCGACGAGCTTCGTCGCGGGCCATCGCCGGCTCGCGTCCGACGGGGTGACAGCACCGCGAAATCACTCGGCGTAGCCGAGCGCCTTCAGGCGGGCCCGGCGCAGGGCCGAATCGGGAACGGCGCCGGGCTCGATTCGGATGCTCGCCGTGAGGCGTGCACGGTCGTCGAGCAGCGTCGCCAAGCGGTCGCCGTCCGATGGGCTTTGCGGCGCGAGGTCGCGCGTCTCACCGGGATCGGCGTCGAGGTCGTAGAGATGTCGCTCGGTGGCGGATCGGATCATCTTCCAACGGCCGTCGACGACGGCGTCACGGTGGCGTGCCTTCACGCCTCCCAGGTCCGCGAACATCGTCTCGCGGCGGCCGCCTCCGCTGCGGTCGCCGCTCGCCGCGCTCGGATCGATGAGCGCCGCGAACGATGGTTGTGGCGGCGGCGCTACGGACCCCGCCAAGCCGACCAGCTCTGCAAGCGTTGCCGTGAGGCCCACCAACGAGACCGGCGTGTCGACGACCCCGCCCCTCGGAATCCGCGGACCCGTCATGATCAGGGGAATCCGCAGCTGTTCCTCGAAGAGCGTCGAGCCGTGCTGTAAGCCGCCGTGCTCGGCGAACTCCTCACCGTGGTCGGAGGTCACGACGATCAGCGTGTCGTCGCCGCGCTGCCGCAACGTCGCGACGAGCCGTCCGATCTCGTCGTCGACGAAGGCGATCTCGCCGTCGTACAGCGCCCGCAACATCGTCAGTTGCTCGGGGGTCGCGCCGAACTTGGTGGTGAGCGTCCAGAAGTCCCACTGTGGCGCGCCGACGAGCGGCGCGTCGGCCGCGACCCCCATGCGCTCGCGGTAGGGCGGGGGAGGAAAGTAGCCGGCGTGGGGGTCGAAGTAGTGCAGGTAGAGGAAATAGGGCTCGCGCGGGGCGTGCTTCTCGAGCCACGTCACTCCGGCGTCGGTGACCACGTCTGCCGAGGCGACCTTCGCCCAGGTCTTCCAGAGTGGGTCGAGCGGGATCTTGTCCTCGCGCGAGTCGAAACGCACCGAATCGCCGTGCAGCACGCGAAACTCCTCGAATCCTTGGGCGAATCCTTGCTCGGGCGTGATGAACGCGGCGTTGGCCGAGAAGCCGGCCGTCGCATAGCCGTTGGCGGCGAAGCGCTCCGCCAGCGTCGTCAACGTGTCCGCGAGGACGTCGTCGCCTTTTTCGAGCCCGTGCACGGCCGGATAGAGACCGGTGAAGATGGAGGCGACGCTGGCCGCCGTCCACGAGCTCGCGGAGCGCGTCGTCGTGAAACGGACGCCCGAGGCCGCCAACGCATCGAGCTGCGGGGACGTCGGCCGATCGTACCCGTAGGCACCGAGATGATCCGCGCGCAGCGTATCGATGACGATCATCACGACGTTCGGGCGGCCCGCGCCGATCGGGCGGCGACAGGCGAGCCACCCCGCTCCGCCGGCGAGCACCGCGACCGTCACGATCAGCGTCCGTACCGACTGAATTCTGAGACCGCTCATCCCGCGGTACTGCGTAGCACATCGCTCGCGGTTCGCCTGTCCGTCTCGTGCACATCGCGTTGACCGGCGCACCGAGGGTGCTACGAAAGCATCGTCCGACGACACGGTCGGTGAGAAGGGAGACGCGTTCGCTGACTCGTTGGATCGGATTCGTTGGCGCGGTCGTCGTGGTCGGCGTCGCGGGCTGGTTCACGTGGACGCACGTCTCGCACCCATCGCGGGCGCGGATACCGGTCGTCCGTTTCCTCGACGTGCCGGCGAACGGGCGCGACGGCGGGACGACGAGCGGGACGATGGGCGACCAAACGCGTGCCGTGTTGCCGCTGCTCGATGACGGGCTCGAAGCGACGTTCGAGAGCCGTGACGTCCAGGTTCCGACGGCGGGCGAGCTGACGTTCGCCCTCGGAGCGACGTTCGACGCGGGTACCGCCACGGACCGAGTCGTCACGTTCGAGGTTCGCGCGTGTCGGGCGGCGGCGTGTGACACCGTGTTCTCCGAGCGCGTCGATTTTACGTCCCCTTCCGCCGAGGGTTGGTTGAAGCGGCGCGTGACGCTGGCGCAGCTCGCCGGGACACCGCGGCGTTTCGTCTTCCTCGCGCGCCGGTCGTCGCCGACGACGCGCGTCCTGTGGGCGACCCCCACGCTCCGTCCGGCGATTCCGCGTGACGCGTCCGCGCGCAATCTCATCCTCGTCTCGCTCGACACGCTCCGTGCGGACCACCTCGGCAGCTACGGCTACCGGCACGACACGGCGCCTTTCATGGACGCCACCTTCGCGCGCGGCGGCACGCTCTTCGAGCATTGTGTCGCCGCCGCGACGACGACGATGGCGTCGCACATGACGATGTTCACCTCGGTGCCTCCCTCCGTGCACGGCGTCGGCCTGGAGGCACCGGTGGCGTTGCCGTCGTCGATCGCGCCGCTGCCCGAGTTGTTGCAGGCCGCGGGCTTCACGACCGGCGCGATCACGGAGGACGGATGGGTGACGATCAAGCGCTTCGGTCGAGGCTTCGACACCTATCAGGAGAACACCGGGCCGGACCTCATGGAGCCGAAGGGGCAGGTCGACGTGACGTTCGGGCAGGCCAAGGAATGGCTCGCGAGCCACCGCGACGAGCGTTTCTTCCTCTTCCTGCACACCTATCAAGTGCACTATCCGTACGCGCCGCCGAAGGACTACGCGGCGCTCTTCGCCGACCCGGCCGCGACCCCATCAGGCGCCGCCGCCGATGCCACGAACTACGATCGCGAGATCCGCTTCGTGGACGATACGTTCCGCGACCTCTTCGCGACCATACGCAGCCTCGGACTCGACGACGAGACGATCGTCATCGTGACGTCCGATCACGGGGAAGAGTTCGGTGAGCACGGCTGCCAGTACCACGGTCCGCATCTGTACGAGGAAGTGGCGCACGTTCCGCTGATGATGTGGGGTCCGGGAATCCCCGCCGGCCGCCGGATCGCGGAGCCCGTCGGGCTGCTCGACCTTCTGCCGACGATTCTCGATCTCGCTGGCGTCGCGATTCCCCGTCAGGCAATGGGCCAGACCCTGGTGCCGGCGCTCGCGAGCGGTCACGCGGAGGCGGGACGGCGGCTTTCGACCGAGGCATGGTCGGTGCTGAATTGCGGTGGCCACGTCTACAAGTCGCCCGGCGTCGCCCTCCGCGTGGACGCGCAGAAGATCGCGCGGTACGACCGAGACGGCTCGAACGGCTACGAGCTCTACGATCTCGCCGCGGATCCTGGAGAGCGTCGCAACCGCTACGACGAGACGTCGGCCGGCGTCCTCAAAGATCTGGTCGACCGATACCTGGACGATTGCCGGACGCGTGCCGCGGCGCTCCGTGGGCAGGGCGGCCCCGAGAGTGTGCCGACCGACGTTCCGATCGATGATCGCCAGCGCGAGAAGCTGCGCGCGCTCGGCTACCTCGATTGATCGTCCGGCGCCCGAGGAGCGTCACGGCTCGACGGGGGCCTTCAGCGCTTCCACCGTCCTGCCGGCGACCCGGCACGAGCGCGTGGCGTTCGGTGCAGAGTACCAGCATTCGCCGTCCTGGGGGGTCACGGGTGCCGGGCAATTGATGACGCCCAAGTCCGCCGATCCTCCACCGTACGCCGTGCCGCGAGGCGAGAAGCGCCCGCTCGTATCTGCATAGAGGAGTGCCCCGGTCACCGTGCGGGTGCACGCGTCGTGGTGCAGCTCGCCCTCGACCTGAACGAAGGCCTGGTCGCCGACGGCGAGACTCACGTCGGGTCCCTCGATGTCGCCGTTCGGGCTGACGTTCGCGACGATGCGCAGGCCACGCGCTTTCAGGAGCGTCTTTCGGTGCAGCGTGCGGCTCTCGCCGCCGCCGAATGATGCCTCGTGACAATCGGCTTCCTTCACCTCGACGCCCACGATCCGGGTCGGAGAGTTCTGGCCGGACGCCTGGACGACGACGTTCTGAACGTGCTCGTTGAAGCCGCGCCCGCACGACTTGCCTTCGAGGAGCAGTACGCTGCCGTCGGAGCTGTGGGTCCCCGCCTGCAGAAAGCTGTTCAGGACGTAGAAATCGAACGAGCCGGCCCCCGTGCACGTGCCCGCGCCGGCCGCCGAGCAATGGTCGTTGCTGCTGCACCCGATCGCGGCATCGCCCGAGCACGTCGAGGGCCACTGTTGATGCCGGACGATGTTCGCCGTGGGCGTGCCGAAGGCTTCGCTGTTGTACAGAAGCGAGTCGATGATTCCGTTGATCATGTTGCCGCGGCCGGTCATGTCGTAGACCCGGCCCGCACCGAAGGTGATGGCCTCGACGTTGCGCAGCACGGAACGCACCGTGCCTCCGGTGGAGCGAAAACAGGCGGCCGCGCCGCCGCAGCCGACTTGCAGGCGCTCGACGACCACGTTCGCCGTGTCACTGAAATCGACGGCGGCCGTGGCACCGGAGGCGTCGTTCCAGCTGATCGCCGAGTTTTCGGCCGCCATCCCCGAGTAGGTCACCGAACCGGGAGAAGGCACCACGACCGACCCGAAGAAGTTCCCGGGCCCGATGTGGACGACGTAGGATTTCGACGGCCCCGTGCACGTCCCGCCGCTCGCGCAGCGAGCGCTCGCGTTGAGGCCGCACGTCGCCGCTGGGCAATCCTCGTCCCGGTTGCATGCGGTGCCTGCCGCCGACCCGCCGCTGCAGGTCTTGGCGGTGCACCTGTCACCGCTCCCGCAATCGCGATCCTGGTTGCACGGCACGCCTCGTCCCTCTCCATCCGCCCCGGCGCACTGGCCACAGCCGCGAGCGGGCTCGTCGGAACAGGTGGCGAATCCGTTGTCGTTGGCAGCGACGATCTTCGCGTTCGCGCCGCCGACCCCGCTGATCGAGAGGCATGGGGCAGTGATCGTGCCGCACGAGTCGCCGTCCCTGCCTGATTTCTCGACGTACAGCGACGGCAACGAGGTGGGAGGCGGTGATTCCGACGAGCCCCTGGCCGAGGAAGGGAGGACGAGCAGGGGAACGAGAACCAAACCGAGGATCGTCGGATGTCGTGATGGCATGAGTTCGTCCACCTCTATCCGGTCGCGGCGACGCTTGTCATGACGCCGATCGGCGCTGCCGATCTACGTCGTCGATGCCTCAGCGAATCGCGAGCACGCTCAGCCGCGCGTTCATGCCGACGGCGGCGCCGGCGGCGAGGACGATCTCGAGCGGGACGCGCATCGCGAGCGACATCCGGTAGCGGCCGAGATAGACGCTGCCCTGTTTGATGCCGACGATGCGGAAGCCCACGGTCTCGACCATGCGGCGCAACGTCGCCGGCGTGAAATAGTGGAGGTGCGGCGGTACGTAGAGGCGGCCGAGCATCGCCCGTGATGCCGGTCCCCCGAGATGGGAGTACGCGCCGACCAGCAGTGTGAGAAGACACCGCTGGTTCGGGACCGCGATGGCGAGCGCCGCACCGGGACGCAACAGCGAGTGCACCTTCCGCAACGTCGCGAGCGGATCGACGACGTGCTCGAGCACGTCGAGCATGGACGCCGCGTCGAACCGCCGCCCCTCGAAGTGCTGTTCCTCGAAGGGCCCGACGGTGATGCGCAGCCCGAACTCCTCGGCCGCCTTCTCCGCGGTGAGCGGGCAGATGTCGACGCCCTCGGGACGCCACCCCCGCTCGCGGGCGAGGTGCATGAAGATGCCCGTGCCGGCGCCGACGTCGAGCAGGCTGCCGGGCCCGCCGATCGCGCCCTCGAGCTGCTGCAGATGTCGGCGCATCTCGCGGATCACCGGATCCTCGACGAAGGTGCGATTGCAGTTGGCGAAGAAGTCCCGCATCTCGGGAAAGGCCGTCTCGTCGGTGTAGCCCTGCGTTTCGGTGGCTTCTTTTTCTGACATCGTCGGCAGCGGGTCGGCCCGCACGAGGCCGCATCCCGAGCAGCGCAGGACGCGACGCCAGCCGAGGTCGTGCAGCTCGCGGTAGGCCGAGCCGCCGCACAACGCGCAGGGGGTGGGAGAGGACATAGGGCGGGGAGGGCGATTCTGGCTGAGACGGTCGCGCTTGGAAAGGCTCGACCCGTTCAGAGCCGGCAGAGCGCGACGAGGTCGAGCGCGTCCGGGCGGCTCTCCGCGACGACGGTGAAGTCCTCCGGCTGGATGGCATCCGTCGCCGCGTCCTGATCGGCGATGCGCCGCCGCACCAACCCGGAGAGCTTGCCGAACGCGAAACGGACGAGGCGCTGGGGCAGGCGATGGCGAAGGCCGAGAGGATCGAGGCGGAGAATGCGCTGCACCTGCCCGGCGCGCGCGGCCTCGAACGCCTGCACTTTGGCGTTGCCGACCATCGAGCGGAGCTCGACCGATCCGAACAGGGGACGCAGCAGCGTCGCCAACTCGTCCGCGGTGTACTCACGCAGATGGTACGGGTTCTCCGAGGTCGACATCAGGCGATTGGGCGTGGTGAGCACGAGCACGCCGTCCGGTCGAAGCGCGCTCCGCACCGCGCGGAGGAACGTGGGTGGGTCGGGGAGATGCTCGATCACCTGAAAATTAGTGACCACGTCGAAGCGGAGGTCGAGACCGAGCAGCTCGTTCACGTCGAGTCGGCGGAACTCGAGGTTGGGGACGCGATACGTGGCCCCGGCGGCGGCCACTGCCTCGGGCGCGTAGTCGATGCCGGTCACGCGGCGGGCGGTCTCGGCGAGCAGCACGGTGCCGAAGCCCTCTCCGCAGCCCGCGTCGAGCACGGTGCGGTCGCGGGCGAGCTCGCGCGCGAACAGATACGCGGCCAGGTGCCGAGCCTCGTCGTAGGCGAAGCCGGCGCCGCGTCCTGGACGCTCGCCGGTGTGGACGGAGGACATGGTCGACGGGGCGGGCATTGCGGGTCTCCGTTTCTATCCCGCGGTGGGGGCGCAGGGCCAGGCGCTTTCCGCCGTTGCGGGGTTCGCATTGACGGCCTCGCGAGGGCGGACGATCATGCGCCGCGCCGTGCCCGTCGGTCCGCCATCGCCGCCTCCCCGCGTGATCGCCGTCGTGCTCAATTGGAACGGGCTCGAGGATACGGTCCGCTGCGTCGAGAGTCTGCGCCGCACGACCCATCGGCCGTTCGACGTGCTGGTCGTCGACAACGGCTCGCAGGTCTCGCCGCGCACGCGGCTCGGTGGCGCCGTCGAGGTGATCGAGAACGGGCGCAACCTCGGGTACGCCGGCGGCAACAACGTCGGCATTCGACTCGCGCTCGAGCGCGGCGCCGATTTCGTGTGGATCCTCAACAACGACGCCTACGTCGAGCCGGAGACGTTGTCGCACCTCGTGGCGACCGCGACCGCACACCCGACGGCGGCGGCGGTCGGCGGCAAGGTACTGCGCACCGACCGCCCGCAGACGCTGTGGGTCGCGTGGGGCCGCGTGACGTGGCGCCAGAGCCTCATCGCGCTCGACGGTGAGGACGCGGCCGACGACGGTCGGTGGGACGGCGAGCACGCGGTGCCGTGGATTCCGGGATGCTCGCTCTTGATGCGCAGCGCGGCGCTCCGCGACATCGGCTCGTTCGACGAGACGTTCTTCGCCTACCACGAGGACGTCGAGTGGGCCGCGCGCGCACGGGACGCGGGCCTCGAGCTCTGGTACACGGGCGCCGCCCGCACGTGGCACGCGGTGCATGGCAGCTCGGGCGGCGCCCGCCACTATGGCGGGTTCCGGAAGTACCTCAGTGCCCGCAACAGCGTACTTTACGCGCGGCGCCACGGTCGCGTTTGGCAGTGCACGGCGATGGCCGTGGCCATCGTCGCGACCCTGCCGTTTCAGCTCGGCCGCCGCTGGCTCTCCGGTGAGCATCCCGGCGTCCTCCTCAAGATCCGGGGCTGGTGGGACGGTCTCCGCGGCCGACCGATCCCGTTCCGCGAGCTCGGCCTCGAGTGAAAACGCCAGGCGTGATCTGCGCGTAGACACTGGTTCCCAGCCCGGGTTATCTTCCCGGAGGGTTGCGTCCCCCGCGCATGAAAAAAATCGTCGTCGTCCCGACTTACAACGAGAAGGAGAACATCGAGCGCCTCTGCCGGGCCGTGCTCGCGGTCGACCCGGAGACCGAGGTGCTGGTCGCCGACGACAACTCGCCGGACGGAACGGGGGCGATCGTCGAGACGCTCGCGGCCGTGGAGCCGAGGGTCCACGTCCTGCACCGTCCCGGCAAGCAAGGCATCGGCCCCGCGTATCTTGCCGGGTTCCGGCGCGCGCTCGAGCTGGGTGCGGATTACATCGTCCAGATGGACGCCGACTTCTCGCATCCGGTCGATGCGCTGCCCGTGTTCTACGACGCCATGTCTCGGTGCGATCTGGTCCTCGGGTCGCGCTACATCGACGGCATCACGGTCGTGAACTGGCCGATGAACCGGCTTCTGATCAGCTGGTTCGGGAATTGGTACGCCCGCAAGGTGCTCGGCGGGTTGCCCGTGCAGGACGCGACCGGCGGCTACAAATGCTGGCGCCGCGAGGTGCTCGAGGCGATGGACCTCTCGTCGATCCTCTCCAACGGCTACGCGTTCCAGGTCGAGATGACCTACCGCGCCTGGCACCTCGGCTTTCGCATCGTGGAGAAGCCCATCATCTTCATCGATCGTCGCGAGGGCGAGTCGAAGATGCATCTCAGCATCGCCCTCGAGGCGCTCACCATCGTCTGGAAGCTGCGCCTCCGGAGCCTCTTCGGACGTCTCGCGCCTCGCGCCACGCCGCTCCCGGCGCGCCCGCGGCTCCCGACCTAGTGTCGCGACGGTCGCGGCGCGCCGGGGAGGCGCGACGCATCGTCGTGCTGAACGAGCGCGACCTCGCCAATCCCCGCGCCGGCGGCGCGGAAATCCACGTGGTGGAGATCTTCCGGCGGCTGGCGGCGCGCGGGCACGCGGTCCGCATGCTGACCGCGTCGTTTCCCGGCGCTGCGCGGACGGAGACCGCCGACGGCATCGTGATCCGTCGGCTCGGCGGCAATCGGTACAGCTACTATCCCCAGATGCCGTTCGCGCTCCGCCGCGAGCTCGCGCGCGAGCCCGCGGACGTGGTGGTCGACGTGCTGAACAAGTTGCCTTTCTTCACGCCCGCCGTCGTTGCCGTGCCGTGCTGCGCGATCGTTCACCACCTCTTCGGGATCACGGCGTTCCAACAGGTGCCGTTTCCCATCGCGGTCGCGAGCGCGCTCGCCGAGCAGGCGATTCCGCTCGTGTACCGCCGGACGCCGATGCTGGCGATCTCGGAAAGCACCCGCGCCGACCTCGTCGCGCGCGGCATTCCAGCCGAACACGTCGTGGTCGCGCCGCCAGGCATCGACGCCGAAGCGTACGCGCCCGGACCGCTCGGACCGCGGCCCCCCTTGATCGTGTGGATCGGCCGGCTCGAGCACTACAAGCGCGCCGACGTGATGATCGACGCGTTCGCCGAGATCCATCGCCGGGTCCCGGCCGCGCGGCTCGCGGTGATCGGCAGCGGCCAGGCACGGGCCGCCCTCGAAGACCGCGTCCGGCGACGCAATCTCGGCGAGACGGTCGAGTTCACGGGATTCATTCCCGAGCCGCGCAAGATCGAGTATCTCCAGCGGGCCGCCGTGCTGGTGAACACGTCCGTCAAAGAGGGCTTCGGCTTGACCGTGATCGAAGGCAACATCTGCGGGACGCCGAACGTCTCGACCGACGTCCCGGGCCTCCGCGACTCGGTCCGGCACGGAGAGACGGGACTGCTCGTTCCCTTCGACGACACCGCCGCGCTCGCGGACGCCGCCGTCCGCATCCTCACCGACCCCGCGCTCCGCGAGCGGCTGGTGATCGGCGGTCTCGCCTGGGCGTCGACGTTCTCGTGGGAGCACGCCGCCGACGTCACCGAGCGCGTGATCGAGGCGGCGGTCGCTGGAACCCCGTCGGATCTCGCCGTCGACGGCACGCCGGCGGCGTGATGGGGACGGCGCTCGTCTTCGTCGGCGCGCTGGTCTTCTTCGGGATCTTTCGCCTCTACGGCTTCCAGGTCGAGGACGAAGGCACGCTGCTGTTCCAGCTGACCCGCATCGTCCACGGGCAATTTCCGTACGTCGACTTCGGGACCGGCTATACGCCGGGATTCTTCTACGTCGGAGCCGCCGTCCTGCATGCGCTCGGAGACTCGACGACCACGCTGCGCCCGTTTCTCGCCGTCATGAACGCCGCCTCCGTCGCCGCGCTCCATGCGCTCGGGCGGCGGGTCGCTGGAACCTGGATCGCGCTCATCCCCGCGCTCGGATGGCTCGCGTTCCTCCCGGTGTACCGCGATTTCGCCGCGGCCAACGTGCCGTATCCGGCGTGGTTCGCGACGGCCGCATGGATGGCGCTCGCGCTCGCGCTCGTGCGCTTCGCGACGGGTGGAGGCGTGGCCCCGCTCGTCGCCGCCGGGGTCGCGGCGGCGGCGGCCTTCTCGGTGAAGCCGAACGCCGGGGCCTTCGGTCTCGCCGCGGGGACGTGGATCGTGACGCTGGCGGCTCGTCGTCTCTCACGGCTCGATCGCGTGGCGGGGGTCGTCGGGAGCCTCGTCATGCTCGGCGGCGTATGGGTCGCCTTCGGGCTCGCCTGGTGGAGCGTCGACGCGGCCATCCATCTCCTGCCGACGTCGGTGCTGGCGCTGACCGCGGCCTTTCTCGCGGGACGGCTCGCGACGGACGCGCATCCGCGTACGAGCACCGCGCTCGCGGCGCTGATCGCCGGCTTCGTTCCGGTGACGCTCGTCTGGGTCGTGCCGGTATTCGCGCGCCTCGGCCTTGCGGGATTCGCCCGCGACGTCCTGTTGCTCGGATCGCCGGCGGCCGCGCTGTACTACCTGCCGCACCCCGCGCCGCAGTTCTATGCCGCGGCGATCGTCGCCGCCGCCGTCGGGCTCGCGCTCGCCGGCCATGCGGTCCGCCGCGGTGCGCTCACGCCGCTCGTGCCGCTGGTCGTCGGCGCGCTCGGGGTCGTCGGACTCCTCGTGCGGACGCGTCAGAGCGGACTGATGCCGGAGTCGATGGCCACCTCGATCGGCTTCCAAGTCGAGAACGCCGGGTACTGGTTGGTGCCGCTCGCGAACTGGGGCGGCCTCGTCTGGCTGCTCCGCCGCCGCGCGGTGCCGGGCTCGCGCGCCGACGAGCGCGCGATGTCCGCGCTCGTGTGCCTGGCGATTTGCATGTACCTCCAGCTCTATCCGCGGACCGACGATTTTCACCTCGTCATCGCGATGCCGCTCTCCGCCGTGCTCGGCGCGGCATTGCTCGCGCGCGTGCTCGGGTGGTGGGGAGCCGGGCCGCGGATCGCGGGCATGCCCAGCCGCGGCGTGCTCGCCGCGGGGCTCACCGCGGTCACGACGGTGGTGTTGCTCCTGCGGATCGCTCCCATGATCGGCTGGTTGCAGGACGCCACACGCCATTCGGCGCTGCTCCTCGACTCGCCGACGGTGGTCGCTCGCGTCCCCGCCGACACCGCCGACGATCTCACGGCGTTCGGTCTCGCGACGAGTTTTCTCATGCGCCACACGTCGGAAGGCGAACGAGTGTTCTCGTTTCCCGCGCTGACCGGGCTGCTGTACGCGGCGCGCCGGACGAGCCCCGTGCCGCACGACTATTGGTATCCCGGCCGCCCCGACCACGCCGAGGAGGAGGCCATGATCACCGGCCTCCGCGCCGACCCGCCGCGCTTCATCGTGACGTTGAACGACGGCTGGAACTGGTTCATCAATTCGCCGGCGTACTTCCAGACGGCGCGCGCCTTCGCCGTCGAGCGGTACGTCCTGGTGGCGCGCTTCGGACGGTTCGACGTGCTCGCCCGGCGTGACCTCGCGCCGACGATCACGCCCGAGCGCTACCAGCCGACCGGTCCGGCCGACGCCGTGATCGAGCCCGATCTCGGCCGCCGCCGGCAAGCCACGAAGCGCTGGATGGCCGCGCTCACCGTCGAGGAGGCGAGATCGGCGCGGATCGACGACGATCCCGTGACCGCGATGCTGCGCCTCCGCGCCATTCGCGACGGGGGCGACATTCGCACCGCCGGATGGCTCCTCGCCGGCTACGATCACCCGCACCTGCGTGTCCGCAGAGAAGCCCTCGGCGCCATGTTCCCCGTCACGGACGGCTTCACCGCAATGCGCCACCGATGGGCCAACGACGTCGACCCCGCCGATCTCCGCCGCTACGTCGAGCCGTACTTCGCCCGGGCGCGACTCCTGCTCACCGACGCGGAGCCGCGGGCGCGCGATTTCGCGGCGGCACTGCTGACGTTGGAAGCGCCGGGTGGATCGTGAACGCCGGGCGATCGGAGGGATTAGTGCGCCAGTCGAATGGCGCGCGCGCTCGAGGCGGTCGGTGAAATCTCGAGCCGCGCCCCGTCCGCCGCGAACAGACGGCTGTGGACGAGGCCCATCTTCTGCAATCGGTACGCGATCGACGTCCGCACGACCCCGAGGCCGTACACGATGCTGCGGCGGAGATTGATGGACGACGCCTCGGCGAAGTACTTCGTCGGGCAGGAGACCTCGCCGATCGTGAAGCCGAAGTACGCGATCTGCGCGAGCATCTGGTTGTCGAAGACGAAGTCGTCGGAGTTCTCGCCGAGCGGGAGGCTCTCGAGGACCTGCCGGGAAAAGGCGCGATAGCCGGTGTGGTACTCGGAGAGCTTCTGCCCGAGCATGAGGTTCTCGAAGAACGTGAGGGCGCGGTTGGCGACGTACTTGTAGACCGGCATGCCCCCTTTGATGCTGCTCTGGCAGAGGATGCGCGACCCGAGTACGACGTCGTATTGCCCGACCGCGATCAGCGACGACATCGCGACCAGCAGATTCGGCGTGTACTGGTAGTCGGGGTGCAGCATCACGACGACGTCGGCGCCCTGATGGAGCGCCTCGGTGTAGCAGGTCTTCTGGTTGCCGCCGTAGCCGAGGTTCTGCCGGTGGACGAGGGTATGGACGCCGAGCTCGCGGGCGATCTCGGTGGTCCGGTCGGAGCTGCCGTCGTCGACCAGGATCACGTCGTCGATGTACTCGAGGGGGATCTCGGCGTAGGTCTGCCGGAGCGTCGACTCCGCGTTGTACGCGGGCATGACGACGACGATTTTCTTGCCGAAGAGCAAGAGGTGGTTTTAGCACGAAACGAAATGGGGGTGTCCACGTCAGTCCCGGTCGGGCCAGGCGGTCGCCGACGCGACGTCACGCCTCGGCGGCCGAAAATCGTGTTGACCTTCGGCAGGATGTCCGAGTACTTAACCCCGTTGCCCAGTAGGATTCGGCAACAGTAGTGTTCACCGAAGTGCTACCGAAACGGAAACCATCATCGAGACGGCCATTCCCCGCGTGAGCGCCCGTGGTACCAGACCTGCGCGCAGGGGGATCGTGCTCGCGGGCGGCTCGGGCTCGCGGTTGCATCCGGCGACGTTGGCCATCTCGAAGCAACTGCTGCCGGTCTACGACAAGCCGATGGTGTTCTATCCGCTGACGACTCTCATGTTGGCGGGCATTCGCGAGATTCTGTTGATCTCGACGCCGCAGGATACGCCGCGGTTCGAACAGCTGCTCGGCGACGGCAGTCAATGGGGGCTCGAGTTGCGATACGCCGTGCAGCCGTCCCCCGATGGCCTCGCGCAAGCGTTCCTGATCGGCGAGGAGTTCGTCGCGGACCGGCCGAGTGCGCTCGTGCTGGGCGACAACATCTTCTATGGCCACGACTTCGGCGGGGCGCTCTCTCGTGCCGCGTCGCTGAGCAGTGGAGCGACGGTGTTCGCGTATCCGGTGCACGACCCCGAGCGCTACGGCGTCGTCGAGTTCGATGCCGACCGTCGCGCCATATCGCTCGCCGAGAAGCCGGCCGAGCCACGCTCTCGCTACGCGGTGACCGGGCTGTACTTCTACGACACCCGTGTCGTCGACATCGCGCGATCACTCGTCCCCTCCGCGCGAGGAGAGCTCGAGATCACGGACGTCAACAAGCAGTATCTGGCGTGGGGTGAGCTCGACGTCCAAGTGATGGGCCGGGGCTGCGCGTGGCTCGACACCGGCACGCACGAGTCGCTGCTGGAGGCGAGTCAGTTCATTCACACGATCGAGAAGCGGCAAGGCCTCAAGGTCGCCTGTCCCGAGGAGATTGCGTGGCGACAAGGCTGGATCGACGACGCGCAACTCGCGCGTCTCGCGGCGCCGCTCGCGAAGAGCGGATATGGCCGCTACCTGCTGGACCTGCTCACGGAGAGCGTGTTTTGAAGGTCAGCGCGACGGTGCTCCCCGAGGTGCTGCTCATCGAGCCCCGCGTCCACGGCGACGCCCGTGGATTCTTCCTCGAGACGTTCCACGCGACCCGCTATGCCGAGGTCGGCATCCGGATGCCGTTCGTCCAGGACAACTGGTCGCGATCGGTGCGGGGCACGTTGCGGGGTCTCCATTTCCAGGAGCCGTACGCGCAGGGGAAGCTGGTCCAGGTCATGCGCGGGGCCGTGTTCGACGTTGCGGTCGACGTACGGCGCGGCTCGCCGCGGTTCGGTCGCTGGGTCGGATGCGAGCTCAGCGAGGACAACAAATGTCAGCTCTGGGTGCCACCCGGGTTCGCGCACGGTTTCGTCGTGCTGACCGACGAGTGCGACTTCGTCTACAAATGCACCGAGACGTACCGACCGGAGGTCGAACGCGCGATCGCCTGGGACGATCCGGCGATCGGGATCGACTGGCGCATCGAGGCTCCGAGGCTATCCGCGAAGGACGCTGCGGCGCCACGCTTGGCGGATGCGTTGCATCTGCCGATCTACGATGACGGCTCGGTGCGCGGATGAGATCGCCCGTGCCGGGATACTCCCGTTTCCTCCGGCCAATCTCGCGCGCGCCTCGTCACGCGTCCGAAGAGCACGGGATCCAACGCGGCGTCTGCCTCTCGTGAGCGCTTGCCCAGGTTGCGGAGGGACGGCGCAGCGGCCCGTCTTCACAGCCAAGGATGCGATCGGGCCGGGATCGTTCGCGCTCGTCTCGTGCCGCGATTGCGAGCTGGTCTTCGTAGACCCGATTCCCTTGGCCCGACACATCGAGGCGTACTACGTCACGGGGTACTACGGACGTCGTCATCCGGCGCTCAAAGATTTTTTCATGAACGTTCGCTTGCGACATATCGGGAGGCCGACGGGATCGGGGCGCATCCTCGACCTTGGGTGCGGCACCGGCGATTTCTTACTGGCCTGCCGCAAGCTCGGCTGGAAGGGCGTGGGTGTCGAACAGGGCGGCGCGCCCGTGATGCGGCAAGCCGCAGCGCTCGGCATCCAGACGGTTCTCCCGGAGCAGATGAGCGAGCTCGAAACCGCGAGCTTCGAGGCGGTCACGATCTGGCACGTGCTCGAACACCTGCCAGAACCGCGCGTGACGCTCGAGGCCGTGCGTCGGCTGCTCAGCCCGACCGGCCGCCTCGTCGTGGAGGTTCCCAATTTCGGGAGCTGGCAGGCCCGCATCGGTGGCCCCGGCTGGTTCCACATCGACGTGCCGCGCCACCTTCTCCACTTCAATCGCCGAGCGCTCGAAGGTTTGCTGACGCGTTGCGGTTTCTCCGTCGAGCGTTGGCAGACGTTTTCGCTCGAATACGACGCTTTCGGATTGACGCAGACCATCCTGAACAAGGTCTGCCGCAAGCCCAATCACCTCTTCCAAATGCTCATCGGGCGGCCGAGCGACCGCTCGCGACGCGATACGCTGATCAGTGCTGCGCTGGCAGGGCCGGTGGCCGCGGCGTCCATCGTGGCGTCGCTCGCTGCTCCCGCATTCGGCCAGGGAGGCGTGCTGCGCGTGCTCGCGCGGCCGCGCCCCTGACGTGTCTCGGACCTCGGCCAACCGTGAGGCTCGCAGCCGTCGTTCCGTCGATGACTGATCCGTCGCCGGGATGACGCGCCGGACCTTCATGCTCGGCGCGGCCGCGCTCGTGCTGATCGCCCTCGCAATCCGTGTCCACAACGCATTCAGCTTTCCCGTCCTCGCGGGTTACGACGGCTTCGGGCACTTCACGTACGTCTGGTTCATGGCGCAAACCTGGCGCGTTCCGATGCCGACATCGGGCTGGGGCTTCTTTCACCCGCCGTTTTACTATGCCCTGATGGCGGGCTTGTGGTCGGCGCTGAGCGGCGTCGACCCGATCACGCGACTGCGCGTCGGCATTGCGGCGGTGGCGGTCGCGAGCCTGGTGCACACGTTTGCGCTCTGGGCCGTCCTTCGTCGCCGCTTTCCGCGCGACCGTCGACTGCACCTGCTCGCGGGCTGTTTCCTGCTGTTCCTGCCGGTCCAAATCTACGGTGCCGAGTTTCTCGGCAACGAGATGCTGAACGCGGTCCTCTGCAGCGTCGCCTTCGTGGTCCTGCTGTCTCAGCTCCGGTCCCCCTCCTATACCCGGTGCTTCTCGTTGGGCGCGGTGCTTGGGCTCGCGATGCTCACCAAGTTCACCGCGATCGCAGTCGTCGCCGGCGCGCTCATGACCCTGGGACTGCGAATGCTGCGCCCGCGACCGCGCCGCCTCGCGGCGATCCACCTCGCGATCACACTCGTGACCCTGCTGGCCACGTGCGGCTGGTATTACGCTCGGAACGTCGAACGCTACGGAACTCCCTTCGTCTTGAGCCGGCGCGAGTTGATCGTCCGGCTGGTCGAGGACAGCTATCCGCAGATCAAGCGCTCGGCGGCGGAGTACTTCCTCTTCGATCCCCTCATTTTCCGCCGTCCGACCTATCCGCGGGGTGCATCCGATCCCGCCGATGCTGCTGGGTGGTCGCAGGCGATTCGGAATTCGGTGTGGACGGGCCTCTACGCCAATACGTGGTTCGACGGCTTCGGCGGATGGGCGATCCCGCGTGTCACAGGAAACGAATTGGCACGACGCGTCGGCCAGGCGCTTCTGATCCTCGGCGTGATGCCGACGCTGGTGGTCATCGTCGGGATCAGCGCGGCCCTTGCCCATCTGCGGCGGCGTGGATGGGACGACCTGTTGGTCGTCACCCTGCTCACGCTCACGCCGATGGTCGCCATTTTCGTGCTCGCGACGCGCGCGGTTCCGATTGCGGCGGCCGTCAAAGCGACGTACATGGCGCCGGCGACGCTGGCCTTCGGCGTGTGCTTCGCGATCGGTCTCGATCGCCTCCGGCGCTGGCGACGATGGGCGTTCACGCTGGTCGGATCCGATCTCGTGCTCGCGAGCGCGCTCAGCGTCGCGGTTTTTTGGCACGGATTTCTATTCGAGGACCGGGAGATCCGCGGCTCGTGGCCGTTGATGGAAGCCAGCACGGCGAACCAGACGGGCGTCGTCTACTACGCCGCTGGCGATCGCACGGTCGCGCACCGGCAGTTCGTGCGCGCCGCCGAGAGCGGTCTCTACGTCGCGTACGAGAATCTCGCGCTCCTCGCCTTCGAGGATGGCCGGCCCGACGAGGCGCTCCATCTCCTGAAACGCGCGCTCCGGCTCCAACCCGCGCAGTCGTTCGGTAACGCCGCCGACCGAGCGCTCTACGATCGCGGCACGCGTGCGGAGTATCTGAATCTCGTTGCCGTGTTCGAGTACGCCCGCGGCTCTCCGGAGCGTGCGCGGCGCGCCGCGACCGCCGCGCTCAGCCTCGACCCGACGCTCCCGGAGGCCCATTACGATCTTGCGGTCGCGATGCTCGCGAGTGTCGCCGCGCAGCCGTCGACCGGTACGGCGCGCGTCCTGCACCTTGCGCAACAGCATCTCGACGAGGCTCTCGAGCTCGATGCCGCCTTCGCCGAGGCCCGCTCGTTGAAGGCCGCCGTGGCAGCGACCCTGGCACCAGGGTGCGTTGCCCGTTCGACGGCGGCGCCACTTTGGGAGCGTTCGGTGCCGGGCGCTCGCCTGTATCCCGTGGAGACCGGCTCGGGTGCCCCGTACGCGGCCACGATCGGCCGACGCCGCCACATCGGCATGCCCGCTTGGTTCCAACGCCCGTTCTGCCAGAGCGACTAGTGCCCGGACTCTCCGGCCCGAGGCTCCACGATCATCCGTGCTCGCCCGTCGTGCGGTCGCCCATGGAAGCGGTTCCGGGTCGTTCCCACACGAGGTGGTACGGCAAGTTGTCTACGTGGACGGCCTGGGTGAAGTCCTTGTACTCGGGGAAGCGCGCTGGCTGCGTGAACCACGGAAAGTCGCGGCGGACGACCACGTAGCGCAGTCGTGATGGGCTGTACGCGTGCATCAGTCTAGGGTCGGGCCGGAAGCCCGCGAGCTCGCGGTCATATCGACCGAACATGTCGCTGTAGAGCTTGCCGTCGGCGTAGAGCCCGATGAGGGGATTGCCGATGAAGTGAACTTCGTCGGGATGTGCGCGCGCGAAGGCGTAGCCCTGTTCCTGGGGATTGCTCCGCCAGCCACGGAGCTGGTTCACGGCGGTGCGCAGCGCGAGGTACCGGTCGAGGCTGCCCAACTCGACGCCGACCGCGACGGTCATGATCAGCGCCAGCGTGAGCTTCGCTGCGTCGCGAATCCGCGGGTGGGTCGAGGCCGTCGTCTGGGCCACACCCAGCATGGCGGCGCCGGTCAAGAAGAACGTGCAGATCGCGTACACATTTTGTTCCCCGCCGATCTTGGCACCGGCCATCGCGGCGGTCGGCACCATGAAGAGGGCCACCCACGCAAGGCAGGTCCAGGGCTGCGAACGGACCCAATCGCGAAAGGACGAACGGCTCCGCCAGCTCGTCACGCCGACCGCCAACACCAAGGCACCTGCCACGCTGGCCGTCCGTACGAGGCGGGTGAGGGAACGCTGGAGGTCGGTCAGGCGGCTGTCGCCGCTCAGGCTGCCCTTCCACGGATGGCCACCGGGGACTTGGAACATGTTGAACCAGATGCCCTCGAAACCGAACCACAGCACGAACAACAGCGAGACGGCGATTCCGGTGGCCCCGATGAGGATCGTGAAGCGCAACGCCGTACGCCAGTCGTGGAGTAGCCACACGTACAACGGCAGCGCGACGACGATGGGCGCCAGGGTCTGCTTCGACCAGACCGCGAGGACGGCGAACAGAGCAGCGGCAACCATCCGTGGGGTCATGCGATCGGTGCGTCGGTGCAGCACGAAAGCACACGCGAACCCCGCGAAAACCAGCGCGGGACTGTCGGCCATGACGTACCAGGTCACCCAGCTGAGGGCCCGGTCGAAGGTGCAGAGGAGTCCGAAGCACACTGCGGCTACTGCTGCGATCAGGCGCGACCGTTGCCCGGAATGCGTGAATGCCAGGTAGACGAAGGGTGCGAGTATGAAAAGGAAGCTCTGCAGAATGCCGATCCAGATCGCTCCGCTCGGTGAAGTGGCGAGCGCCGCCGGAGTGTAGGACACCACGAACATCGGGCCGTACATGAAGTCGAGAAGGGGGCCGTCGTTCACGCCCGGCATGATGTTGTAGCCCTTCACCAGCGCGATCGCGTTCGCGACGCGGCTGGCGTTCATCTCCACGTTTGGGCCGTTTGCGAGCCGTTTGAGGAGGTGGATCAGAATCGCCCCGGCGCCCATCGGCGCCAGGAGCGCAAGCAGACGGTCGAGGTGCCCTTCGATTCTCCAGCGTAACGCCGCCACCAAGCCGAGGAGGCCCGCTGCCGACATCAACAGCCACTCGCCGATCCGTAGCGTCATGAGATCGCGGGAGGTGCCAGACTCGATGTGCCGTCCGTCGCCGGCGCTCCCACGGCTGACGGCTTGCGCCTGAGGACGCGGTAGCCACCGATGGTCCGCTCGAGCTCGAAGCGAGTGTCGACGTAGTCGGAGAGCTCCGGAAAATAGCGACGTACGTTCTCCGAGGACGTATCGGCACGATCGATCACCAGGATTGCATCGGTATCGCGATCGAGCTGGTCGACGATCGACGCGGTGCCTTTCGGCGCCGCCTCCGCGCCGTGCATGAGCCCCCAACCGCTGAGGAAGAGAAGGAACTGGTAGTCGGGAAGCGCATGCCGGCGTTCGCTCGCGAACAGGATCATTTCCTCGTTCGTCATGAGCAGCAGCCGGGTTTCCGGTGTCGTACTTCGCCGGAGATAGTCGACGAGCTGCTCGAATTCCGTGATGTGCAACGCGCGGTGCAGGTCAGGTTCGAGGGCGATGCCTTCGGTCACATGGAGATGGACGGGAATGCGCTCCGTATCGCCGGACAGGGCCGACACCGTCGTCGTCAGCACCGTGTTCGTCATCCAGATCGGCACGACGAGAGCCTGAGCGAATCCCACCATGCGGCGGGATCTCGACGGCGTCGTACCGAGCGCCGTCCGGTGCCAACTCCACAAGGCGTAACCGACGAGAGGCGTGATCGCCCCTTGGATGAGGAACACGTTGAAGCTGGCCGACGGGAAGATCATGAACGCGAAGCTCTGCATGAAGAGGATGGTCGCCACCAGCAATACGGTGGCGCTTCGGGCTGCATCGTCGCCGTGCCGCGCCAGGATGCCGGGTGCAGCAGCCCCCACAGCCGCACAGCTGAGAACGAAGAGCTGCAACCCGCTGAACGTGTCGAGCGCGCCGGCCCAGAAATGCGGACTCCACGTGCCCAAGCCTGCCGGCCCGAGTTTCCGCCCGGCCGCGAGCAGCGCGATCCCCGAAACGACGGCGGCGACCGCGGCCGCACGATGCCGACGTCCGGCGACCAGCATCCCGGCCGTGCATGACGCCCCTACGGCCACCACGGCGTAGGACAGCGCCCGCGGCGGAGGCGCGACCGCCAAGTAGTAGTTCTGGTACCAGGCCGGCAGTACGAACATGTCGTAGAGCAGTTTGTCGAGCGTTCCCCAGTACGCGTACATCCCTGCGACCAGAGTGGGAAAGACCAACACCCCGATGCCGAACGGCAGGCCGGCGCGGACGCAGAGACGTCTCAGGTCCGGGGCTTCGCCCCGGCGGAGCGCGCCGAGCGCCACCATCGCGATCAGGACGTGGAACGGCGCAAAATGGATGAGGTAGTCCTGCCAGTGGAGATACTGGAGGAATGGAAGCACGCTGACGCCCGCCGCGAGGCCAGCCAAGCCGATCGTCGACAGCACCAGCACCGTGCCGGCAACGTCGCGGCGCGTATTTCTCGAGGCCGCCGCAGCCCACATCGCCAGCGCCAGCACGAACACGTTCATGATCCCGAGGGTCTGCTTGAAGAGGATGGCGAAGCCGGCGACCAGCCCGGTGACGAAATAGCCCCGCGGACTGTCGCGCCGCAACGCTTGGAGCAGCGCGAGGCACGAGATCATGCAGATCGGAATCGAGTACACGTTGCCGTACGGAACGTTGAGGTTCCAGCTGATCCTTCCGCAGTAGATCAACGACAGGAACGCTGCGGTCACCGCGAACGGGAGCGGCAGGACGGTGCGCGCCAGCAGGAAGGCAACGACGACCGTGCCGGCCCGCGCCGCGGCCAACACGTATCGCACGGCCATGATTCTATCGTCGCCGACCAGCAGAGCGGCCGCCGTGACCGCATACAGACCGGGGCCGTACACGTCGGTACTGTCGCGATGAGGGACATCGCCTCTCACGAGGCCGCGACTCAATTCCAGGATGTGGCCTTCGTCTCTGAGCTCGAGAAACCGTGTGGAGGTGATCGCGAAGACGCCGAACGCCAGCGTGAAAAGCACGATTGCGATCACGGCGTCGCGCATCCCGATCCGGGGCGTGCTTTGACGGAGCGCCAAGATATGACGCCGACCCACCGACCGGTTCGCGTCTGTCACTGGATCCGCTGCTTGATGGCGAGGAACGGTCGCTCGATGAAGCGGTAGGTCAGTGAGGAGACGATCACGCACAGGGCGCACAGCGCAGCCGCCGCGGCCAGCGTGGGGGGATCCCAACCTGGCCCCTCGGGCGGACGGACGCGCCGGAACGCGTCGATCCCGAATTTGAAGATCGGGTAGTGCCACAGATAGATCGAGTACGACAGGACGCCGAGACGGAGCGTTACCGCGTTCGAGAGCAGCCCCTTCAGCCGGAGGGGCGCCAGCAACATCAAGAGGACGATCGACGCCCAGAGACCCCCGTCGACCAGGTGCCACGCATGCGCGGGAGCGCCGCCCTCGACTCCCCAGAATCCCCGAAAAGCCGCCCACCGAAGCACGTAGCCGAGGATCGTGATCGTCGCGAACAGCGCGAGGTCCGCACCGCCGTTGCGCAGCGCCGCCGAGCGCATCATCCAGTCATGAATGCCGTCTCCGTAATGCAGGTAGATCCATGCCGCGGCGATACCGATCAGAAACAACGGTGCGTGACCGAACAGCGATACCCCGAGCAGGATCTCACCGAGGATCGTCTTCATCCGAATGATCCCGTAGATGTAACCGAGGTACGCGAGCGCGTATGCGGTCAACACGCCCGCGCCCAGCCAGCGACCGCGACGCGTTCGCAGAAACATCGGCAACAGCGGGAGCAGGACGTAGAACTGCATCTCCGTGCCGAGCGTCCACCACACCCCTCGGTACGGCATCAACCCGGAAGTATAGAAAGCCGTCGTCGCGTTCAGGAAGAACAGGTGCGGAACCCCGACCAGCAGATCGCGTGGATGCTCGGCGGACAGGATGGTGCCGCCGATCACGGCCACGTAATAGAGCGGGAGGATGCGAAGCGCGCGGCGCGTGTAGTAGCTGCGCCGTACCACCCGCTTTCCGCCGTCCGCCTCGATCAGAAAGGGGATCGAGAGGAGGAAGGCGCTGAGGACGAAGAACATGTTGACGCCGGCGTGACCGGCGAGAACGAAGGCAGACAACGGAGATGCGATGAGCCCCGCCTTGCCCTCGATGTCACAGACGTACGCGTTCAGGTGGTAGAGGGCGACGAGCGTGCAGGCTATGCCGCGGAGGGACTCGAGCTCCGGGAGATAGCGGGTGGACTTTCGGACGCCGGTGGGAGCGTCCGCACCGGCTTTCCCCTCCGCTGGGTGCACCGGCGCGACTATGGCCGGCGGCTGGTGAGGGCGCAACGTTGCGGGACGTTGCGCCGTCTCGACGTCGAAAGAGCTCACCAGGGCAACGTGCGGATTCCGCGATCCCGAGGGACCAGCCGACCGACCTGCTTCATCACGATCTCTCGTGACGACGGGTGGGCCCGCTCGAGCCCCCGTGGTCTGGACACCCGACGGGGGCTCTGGCAGAAGGCCGCGTTCCCGCTACCGAAATGCTCTTCAATTCCCTTCTGTTCTTGGTGTTCTTCACAGGCGTGTTCTGCCTGCACCGGCTACCGCTGTCGTGGACGTTCCGCAAGGCGAACCTGCTCGTCGCGAGCTACCTGTTCTATGCGGCGTGGAATCCGCCGTTCGTGCTTCTGCTCTGGTGGTCGACCGTCGTCGATTGGTTCGTCGCCAAGCGTCTCTATTCGATGTCGGACGCCGGCCGGCGGCGGGCGCTGTTGTTGGTGACCCTGTGCAGCAACCTCGGGCTCCTCGGATATTTCAAGTATGGCGGTTTCCTTTTGCAGAATTTCACGGTTCTGATGCATGCCCTCGGGATCGCCTATCAGCCACCTGCTGCCAATATCGTACTTCCGGTCGGCATCTCCTTCTACACGTTCCAATCGCTGTCCTACACGCTCGACGTGTACTTCCGACGCTCGAAGCCGGCGGATTCCTTTCTCGACTTCGCCCTGTACGTGGGGTTTTTCCCCCAGCTCGTCGCCGGACCGATCGTGCGGTCGAGGGACTTCCTTCCCCAATGCGAGCGCCCGAAACCGGTGACCGCACGCGAGCTCGGAATCGGCGCGTCGTTGCTGGCGTTCGGGCTGTTCGAGAAGGTCGTGCTCGCGGACTGGCTGCTCTCGCCGTCGGCCGATGCCGTGTTCAACCAGGTGTCGGCTGCGGGCTCGATGGACGCATGGATGGGGACACTGGCGTTCTCCGGCCAGATTTTCTTCGACTTCAGCGGCTACTCGATGTGTGCCATCGGCGCGGCAATGTGCCTCGGGTTCCACCTCCCGCGCAATTTCCACTCGCCGTACGCGTCCCTCGGCTTCTCGGACTTCTGGAGGCGCTGGCACATCTCGCTCTCGACCTGGCTGCGCGACTATCTGTACATTCCCCTCGGCGGGAATCGCGGCGGCGAGACGTCCGCCGGCATCAACGTCATGATCACGATGTTGATCGGCGGCTTGTGGCACGGCGCCTCGTGGCGCTTCGTGGTGTGGGGTGGGCTGCACGGATCGTATCTCGTCGCGGAGCGCGTCTTCCGGCAACGACGAGGGCTCGAAGCGCCCGCCGGCGCATCGGTCGCGCGCGTCGTCGGGGCGCTCGCCACGTTCGTGGTCGTGACGGTCACGTGGACGTTCTTTCGAGCGCACACGTTCGGCGACGCGGTGACGATCATCCGTTCGCTGGTCGTGCCGAGAGCGAGCACGATACTCGGCGCGGGTTCCGTGTGGACGATCGGTATCGTCACGGTGCTCACGCTGGCTGGTCAATGGTTCCTGCGCGACAAGGACTTCGAGGCGGAGCTCGAGCGTGTACCCTGGTGGGCGGGCTCGATCCTGCTTGCGGGCGCCATTTTGGCGATCATGGTGGCCCCCGGTGACGATCGTGCGTTCATCTATTTCCAGTTCTGACGCGCCGTCGATGAGCCATCGCTGGGTCCATACGTGGGCCCTCGCGCTGCTGCTCGTCATCGTGGTGGGCGTCGCCTGGGAGGCTGCGTGGAGAGCGCGCGGCTTCCGGCCGTCCGTCAGCAACGACATGGAGCTCTGGGCGATCGAGCGGCAACGGGCCGTGGCCGGCGAGGGCAACGGAGTAGTCATCATCGGCTCCTCACGCGTGAAGGCCGGAATCGTGCCGAAAGCGCTGGCCGAGGCGACCGGGTGGAAGACTCCGATTCAGCTCGCGATCAATTTCTCGAGCCCGGTGCTGGCCCTCGAGGATCTGGCGGCGGATCCGCGCTTCCACGGTCTGGTGATCGTGGATGTCGCGCCGATCATTCTGTTCAACGGGTTCTGGCCTCTCGAGAACATGGTCGGAGGCTACCTCGCGTACCGTGACAACGCGCGCTGGTCGGAGTCGTTCAATACGTGGCTGACCTCGCTGGTGGAATCCTTCTTCGTGTTCCGGTTGCCGGAGCTGTCGGGGTCTCATCTCTTCGAGACGCTCATCAAGGGCGAGTTGCCAGCCGCGCAGAAATTCCACGACGATCGGTTCCGCGTGACGCGCATCGCGAGCTCGCCCGCTCCCGAGGCGCCACATGCCAATGTCGGTGACGGTGGGGCCGTGGGAATGGGGAAGAAGGGTCTCGACGCGCTGATCGCGCGTTTGAACGCGGCGCTCGTGAGGCTTCGCTCTCACCACGCACGCGCGGTGTTCGTCTCGATGCCCACTGCCGGAGCGATGGCCGAGACCGAGAACAGGCTATTCCCTCGCGAGGAGTACTGGGACGTCTTCGCCAAGGGCATCGAGGCTCCGGCGATAAATTGTCGCGATGAAGCGGAGCTCGCCAGATTCGTCCCGCCGGACGGTTCGCACCTCACGGCCGCGCAGACCGTGGAGTTCAATCACGCGTTGGGACGCGTGCTCGTGAGGACGCTCGAAACCCCAGCACGAGCTGGCAGCCAGTAACGGCGCTCGGTCCCCACACGTCCCGTCGGCGGTTTCACTTCGATGACGGTTTCCGCGCCAGAACCTGCAGCAACCAGGTGGGAGGCGCGGCCGCGTCGGGGCCCAGTCCATCGGAAAACGGACGGGTCGTGGGCTCGTAGTGAGCGTCGACGAAAGCCTTCAGCGCACCGGCGTAGCTGTCCATGGCGGCAAGACCCGGCCAACCTGCGACGAGTCCCTTCACGATGAGCTCGGGCGGTGCTGCCGCCAGGGATTGCGCGAGTGCCTTCCCGTCGTCGTCGCCGGTCATTCCCGGATAGAGCTGAACGAATGGCCAGGAACCGTAGCGGTCGCTGAAATAGTAGTAGTAGGCCTCGGGACCGTAGACGAAGATCCCGTTGCCCGCAGCGACGTTCGCATCGAGATAGCGGACGACGTCCTCGACCCAGGCGTTCTCGGGATAGATGCACACGTGACCGCGGTCGAAGTCGGCGTGGTACGTCATGCCCCGGAAATACCACCCAGCAGCCAGCAACGTCGTGAACAGCAGACCGACGACGGCAGCGGCGCCCGTGATGGTTGCTGTCCGCTTCATCCACGGACGGCGCAGATCGGCGAGTAGATGGGAGCCGGTCACGAAGGCCAGCACCAGCATGACGGGATAGATGCTGATGATGTGGTAGTAGTCGGCGCGCGGGAACGCGGAGGCGAGCGCGGCGATCGACAATGCGGCCAAGGGCGCCATCGATTGCGCCTCGAGAGAACGGCGGGGCCGTACGATCACGACGGCGGCCACGACGAAGATCAGCGGAATCGCGGTGTAGACCGCTCGCACGGCCAATTCTTCCGCCAGCCAGAACTGGGGGTACCAGGAACGCAGGGGCAGCTTCTGCATTCCGAGCATTTCGAAGACGGGTCCGATCGAGTAGGCGAAGCCCGCTTGTCCCTTGAGCTCCCCGAAGCGCCACCACTCGAGAGGCACGAGGAAGGGCACGCCGCTCGTCGGCAGGTAGCCGCGGAAGGGTCGGACGAGCCCGCTATAGAGCATACGGCCGAGAACCCCATGCCACCAGAAATAGAAGGCCGCCGCACCGATCGGCGCCGCGGCCGCGAACGCGTAGGTCGTCAGATCGCGCGCGATCGCTCGCATGATGCGACCCTCGGCACGGAGGTAGTGCGACAGCAGCAGACCCAGCGTGACGAGGGCGAGGTAGATGCCGAGGCTCTGCTTCGAGAGGATCGTGAGGCCAGCGAGGAGACCGGCCGCGACCAAGGCGCCACGTTTGCCGCGTTCGGCGCGTCTATCGAAGCGGAAGTAGGCGACCATCGACCACAGCGCGAAACACAGCCCTACCTCCGCGTAGAGGCAGTCCTGGAAGGCCGGCCACGCGAGGAACTTCAAGCTGAGGATGGTGAGGCCGCACAGCGCCGCGGCGCCGCGGCCGCCGAGGTCGAGCGTGAGGCGGTAACTCGCCAGCAGAATCGACGTATACGTCACCGCGGCGACCACGCGCGCCACGGTGAGGGTCTCGCCGCAGATTCGCATCGCGCCGGCGAGCAGATACACCGCGGCGGGGAAGGGATACGCGTCGAGATCGCGGTAGAAGACGGCGCCGCGCAGGATCTTCGCCGCGTGGACGAGCGCCGCGCCGGCGTCCGGCGTCGGCAAGCCGTAGGGCAGGTACCAGAGGCAGAGCGTACCCGACGCGATCAACAGGAAAACGGTGAACCGCCGTGGCTCGAGGCAGTGGTCGAGGATCCGCGGTTCGCGTGCGGCCGTGACGGTGAATTGCGCCTGCGATGACGTCACGTCAGCCTCCGAGGACGGCTGGTGCATCGTGCACGAGCTGCCGGTGGCCTGCACGACGATGCCACAGCACCCACGCGCCACCGACCAGAACACTCAAGGCGGATACCAGCGCGCCGACTCGAAAGCTGGCCGGATCGTACTCGAACACCACGCGGCCGCCGCCTGCCGGCACCGCCACGCCGCGAAAGAGCACGTCCGCTGGGTAGATCGTGGTGGGCCGACCGTCGACCGTTGCCGTCCATTCCGGGTCGTAGGCGTCCGTGAGGAGAAGGACTCCCGGGGCGCGCGTGGTCACGTCGACGACGACGCGGTTCTCGGCATACTCGGCAATGGTCGCGTCGGCCTCCGCGTCGGACGCGGCCGGCTGGGACGAGCGCCCTGCGTGGGATTCCAGGATCACCGTCCGGGTCGGATCGAGCGCGGCTCGAGTGAGCGTCTCGGCTGCCTCGGCGATGTCGTCCACCTCCACCGTGTCGAACAGGACCGAGGCGCGCGGCATCGCGTGCCGGTTCTCGAGCAACGTCACCCGCGCCGGTCCGTGTCCGCTCTCCACGACGCAGGAATCATAGGGTTCGTATCTCTCCGCGATGGGCTGGAGCGCGCGTGGCCGCTGCTCCGGCCGTCCGTCGACGACGACCGCGCGGACGCCGAGAAGGTCGAGCAACTTCAAGCGTTCCGGAGCGGGACCGCGAAGAAGCGTCCCCATGAATGCGGACGACTCGTTCCACGGCGTTTCGACGATGGGTGTCCCGCCTTCCTGCAGCAAACCGAAGAACACGGCGTGGCGTCTCGTGACCAGAGGGTCGTAGTGGGTGGCGCTCTGCGTGCCGAACAACTCGCCATCCTTCTCCTTCACGGCGTACGAATCGGACAGACGGAGGCTCAGATGGCGGCCGTGGTCGCGGAGCAACGGTTCGAGCTTCTGGTAACACCCGCGGGCTGAGACCGCCTGGGCGATGCTGGTTTCCGGATGGGGGGAAATGCTTTTGAACGCGAAGAGAAGATCTGCTGCGGCCAAGGACACGAGCAGAACTTTCATGCGGGCGGCGCCGCATCGGCGCGCCATCACCAGCGCCACGACGATCGCCCCGAGTGTGCCCGCTCCGTACGCGGCGGCCATGCCGAGCCCGCCGAAATGCTCCATGCGCAGGCCGTAAAATACGAACCATCCCCAGGGTCGGGCGGTGTGCTCCACGCCCGCGCGGAGCCACTTGGTGACCGCGCCTACGCCGATGAAGGCAGCGAAGGCGCCCACCGCGAGGACTCCGACGACCGGCGGGGAGGCGCGGGCGTCGCGCCGCTCGAACAGCCGATCCAGTCCGAAGCCCGCAAGCAGGGCGACGCCGACGGAGAACAGAAACACGAAGCGGTCGGGGAGGCGAAAGACGTTCCCCAGGGGCAGCTGCGAGTAGATTGCGTAGGCAGGAGTTTGCAATCCGAAGATCAGCGTCAGGCTGGTCAGCGTCAGCACCGTGAAATACGCGACGAGTGCGCGGCGACGGCTGTCCGTGAAGCCGATGAGAGCGCATGCCAGTGGAATCCACCCGAGGTACTCGCGCCGGATCGGGCCGCGAACGGGATTGACGAGATTGGCCAAGAAGAACTGCGGAGGCATCGGCCCGAAAGGCTCGAGCATGGCGGCGGGTAGACCCGCGACGGTTCGCCCGCTTCGGCCGGCGAGCTCCAGAGTGGGGAAGGCCTGGATGGCGATCAAGCCGGCGGTGAGAAACGCGGCCGCGGAGAGGAACGCGAGGTGGCGGAGAGCTCGTTGCAGGGGCTTGGCATCGCGCAGATGCATCGCCAGCTGGAACAGGGTGAGGAGTGCTATCGCATCGAGCGTCATTACGACGGCGAAATCGCGACCGGCCAGGAACTGCAGCGCCATGACGGCGGCGAGCGCGACTGCCGTCGCCGCGGTGGGCCGGCGACCGAGTCGACATGCACAGAGCAGCGCGGCAGGCAGCCACGGCGCCGCGTTGATGGCGCACGTGTGGTAGATCATGAACACCGTCGAGCCGCACAGCATATAGGTGACGCCCGCGAGCAGTGCTCCCAAGTGACTCTGCTGCACCTCGCGTGCGAGCAGAAACGCAAACGCGCCGGCGAGGATGATGTGAAGGCGCGCCAGTATTCCCATCGTGAGCCCGGTGGGGAGGAGGCCGTACAGCGCATTGGGCGGATAGAAGAACCCCGCCTGCCATGTCGCCACGAACGGCAAGCCTGCGGCCTGCGTGGGGTCCCAGAGAGGAATGCGTCCAGCGCGGAGGGCTTCGCCGGCGTAGTGGTGGCGGGGGAGGAACTCCGCGAAAAGATCGAAGCCGGGAAGCGTCGGCATCGTGCCCGTCGCGCTCAGAATGTCCCAGTGCCAGAACGCGACGCCCAGCACCGCAAGCCCCGCCATGCAGAGCAAGTCGGCGCGCGACGAAGCCGCAGAGCCGGTCCACTGCCTCAGAGTTCGGATCATGCAGCGTTCATGCTCAAGCTCGCTTCCGCGCGGGTCGCGCGATCATGCCGCGCGTCGCTTCCCTGTGGTTACTTCTGGGTGGCGGGCTTGTTCGCCAGGACGACGAGGTATTCCTTCTTGAGGGAGAGGACATCGTAGACCCACCAGGCGAGGCGGACGAGCGGCCGGACGGTGCGCTTCTGGGCCTCCTGCAGTTTCAGCCAACCCGAGCGCTGTCCCACCTGACGCACCGAGCGAACGTCGAAGCCGGTAGCCCGGATCATCGCGACGAGAGCCCGGCGCGTGAAGTACGCGACGTGGCCCGTCAGCACGCTGTCGTCGTTGATCGACCCGTAACGCCGCACCCTCGAACATTCGACGCCGGGAGGCTGGAAGCCGAACAGCAGAAGCCCGATGTTGAGGAAGGAATCGAGCCGCGGGACGTCGATGATGGCAGTGCCTCCCGGTTTGAGAACCCGCATCATCTCTGCCAAGAGGTGGTCGGTCGGATACACGTGTTCGAGCGTCTCGACACACAGGACCACGTCGAAGTGCTGCGGGGGGAACGGGAGGGGATTGGTCGAGTTCAGATCAAAGGGCTCGACCGCTATGCCCTTCGCCTGGGCGGCATCGTTGAGGGAGACATCCACGCCATGCACGTCCCTGGTGCCGATCGTGTCCGCGTAGAGCTTCGTGAGGGTTCCGTCGAGACAACCGATGTCGAGGACCTTCGCCGAAGCCCCGAGGCGCGGGAGCAGGTCGAGGATGAGCTGGACTCGAGCGTCGATGAACGTCTGAGGACCCGCCTCCCAGATCTTTTGATTGTCGGAGGTGAGCGATGATCCCTGGGGGCCTGCTGCGAGCATCTACTCCGCCCGGTGGGTTTCGAGTACAACGGCACGACGCGACGCACGGCGATCGATCGATACAGGCGAGAGCAGCAACCCGTTCCGACTCCAGTTCCGCATGAGTGATAGCATCGCCAAGGCGCCACGCGTCAGCATCATCATTCCCCACCAAGCCGGGGTCGAGGTCCTGACCAATTGCATCCGTGCGCTGGTCGGTAGCACCGACTACGCCAACATGGAAGTGATCGTGGTCGACAACGGGTCGTCCGACGGCAGCGTGGACAAGGCTCGTGAGGTGATGCCCGGGCTGCGCGTCGTTCGTCTCGAAGAGAACCAGGGCTACGCCGGCGGCTGCAATCGCGGAGCAGAGGCGAGCAACGGCGAGTTCCTCGTCTTCCTCAACGACGACACCGAAGTCGCACCCCGCTGGCTCGAGGAAATGCTGGCAGTCGCCCTGGCCGATCCCGGTTACGGAGCTTGCCAACCCAAGATCCTTTCGCTGCGCGACAAGAAGAGCTTCGAGTACTCCGGGGCCGCCGGCGGCTTGATGGACATGTACGGCTATCCCTTCTCCCGCGGCCGCCTGATGGACGAGATCGAGAACGACGAAGGGCAGTACGACGATCCCGTCGAGATCTTCTGGGCCAGTGGCGTCGCGATGTTCGTGCGGCGCGACACCTTCGAGGCAGTCGGGGGCTTCGACGAGACCCTGTTCGCGTACATGGAGGAGATCGACCTCAGCTGGCGCATCCAGCTCCTCGGACAGCGCATCGCCTATGTGCCGGCCTCGGTGGTCCATCACATCGGAGGATTCTCGCTCGATCGGGCCGTGCTCAAGCGCATGTATCTGAACCACCGCAACAGCATGATCATGCTGTTGAAGAATTACTCGACTCGAAGCCTGTGGCGGGTTTTTCCCGTCAAGGTCGTGCTCGAGCTGTTCATTTTCGCAGGCACGCTGATCCGAAATCGCAAACGCTCCCTCGCAATTCTCCAGGCCTTTGGGTGGTTGGTCGCGAACGTCGGTACGGTGCGGCGGCTGCGTCGAGCTGTGCAAAGCCGCCGCAAGATCCCGGACGACGTGATCCTCGACCGGCTGTACACCGGCATGGCGCCGATCTGGTATTTCCTGTTCGGGATCCGGCATGTCGCCGATCTGCCCGACATCGAGCGCATCCTCCACATCCCCCTTTCCCGCGCTGCCTCCCTTCCGAACGTCGGCGAAACGGTGAGACCGAAACGGCGCAATTTCCTCTTCGCCTATCTCGACCAGGCGCCGATCGGCCTCGCGCTGATGCGTGCGGTCGAGTGCGATCATCTCGCCTCCTTGCCCTTCGCGCGTCCCATCCTCGATGTCGGCTGTGGGGACGGCACGTTTGCGCGGATCCTCTTCAGCGGCGTGCCGGTCGATGCCGGCATCGATCTCAACCCGCGCGAAGTGGAGCGCGCGAAGCGCTCGAACTGCTATCGTGACGTGCGACAGGGGCGCGTCGAGGACATGCCGTTCGAGTCGGAGAAGTTCTGTACGGTTTTCAGCAACTGCGTGCTCGAGCACATCCCGAACATCGAAGGCGCTCTGCGCGAGATCCGGCGCATGCTGCGTCCGAATGGCGTGCTCTACATGACGGTGCCGAGCCCGCGCTGCACCACGTACCTGCTCTGGCCCACGGTGCTGAAGAAGCTCGGACTGGCGCGAGTCGGCAACTGGTACGCGAGCCTCACGCTGAGGCTTTTCAATGCGGAGACGGTCGAAGAGCCCGCCGAGTGGGCGCAGATTCTGGAGCGGGCGGGCCTCACGATGGAACACCACGAGCCCTACATGTCGGAGCGCGCCACCAGAATTCAGGACCTGTTCCTTCCGACGGGAATGTTCTCGGTGCTGTCCAAGAGGATCTTCGACCGGATTTTCTTCTTCCCGAGGCTCCACCGGGCACAGGTGAGGCTCTACCGCCGATGGCTGCTGTCCACGTATGACGAACGGGCACGGACCGGCAGCGGAACGCTGATCGTCGCCCGCCGCATGCCGGCTGCGGGAGAGTGAATTGCGGCGCCTGCCGTCCGAGCGCGGGTGAGGTGCCGTCGGTGTCGGGTAGCTTGGAGACCGCTGTTTCCGCGGCAACTCCGCTGCGCCTGCTCCTCGGCGGGCTGATCGTCCTTCTGTCGCTCAGGATCGACGTCGTCGCCGGCTACCTGCGCAGAGTCGGAACCGAGCACGAGCAGCCGCAGGATCGACGATGTACCGCCGTAGTGCTTCTCGTGTTGGGGTCGATTGCCTTCCTGTTGCGTATCGCGGATCTCGGAGGCCCCGCTTTCAGCTGGGACGAATCCATGTACGCGTGGGTTGCGGCGTCGCGCACCCTGCCGGAGCTTTGGCACAGCGTGGCCACCCGGTCACCGCATCCCGTAGGGTACTTCGCTCTTCTGTACGCGATCATGGGCTGGACGTGGGATCCGTTCTGGCTACGCCTTCCGTCCGTGCTGGCCGGATCGATGCTGATCTGGGCAAGCTTCGCCTTCGTGCGACGCATGGCCGGCGTTCCCGCTGGGCTCATGATGGCGACGTTCGTCACCTTCGCGCCCATGTTGGTCGAGCTCTCCAGGGTGGCGCGAAACTACACGATCGCCTTCTTGCTGAGCGTGGCCGCCGCCACGTACTTCGTCCGCTACCTGCAACAAGCGCGGCGGCGCGACCTTGTCGCGTTCGCGCTCACCAGCGTTCTAGGTCTGCTGATCCACTTCTGCTTTCTCATCGTCCTTGCCGCGCAGTATCTGCACCTCGCGTTGAACGGAATCATGGGTCGGCGCACGTCGGCATGGTGGCTGCAGGCCGCGCTTTGCCAAATTCCCGTCTTGGTGCTGATCGGGGTGCAGTACCAGTTTCACATTCGTCAGCTCGATCCGACGGTACAGTCCACTCATGAATGGCTGTACAGCTCATATATGCAGCTGTCGGGGCGCGATTGGTTGGCCCCCATCCTGAAGGTGTGGACGTACCTGGCGCCGGCCGGTCTCGCGCTACCGTGCATGGTTGCTTACATCAGCGGCCTGGCGCTGCTCCTCGTGCGCGGCATGCACACCGCCTTCCTCGTGTGTGTGCTACCCGTCTTGTCCGCCTACGCCGCATCGTGGACGGGGCGGTATCCGCTGCACGCGTCGCGCCACTCGGCCTACCTCTTCCTCTTCTTGTTTGCGCCGACGGCGGTGGCGGGTGCGGAGCTCGCCTCGGGCGGACGAGGTGTACGACGGTGGGGAAGCGCCGAAGCGACCGAGACCGCGTCGCTGCCCGAGTCGGTATTCTCGTGGCGAGAGCAGGTGGGCATCGTCAGTGCCGCTCTTGCGCTGGCGTGGTTCATCGATGGATCCATCGCGGACTACCTCGCGCCCGTCTCGGCGCCACGTGCCGGCGCCGGGCGTGTCACGGAGTTCCTGAAAAACTATCGCGGTGAGGACGTCGACCGCGCATTCGCCATCCTGGAATCGCACGCGAAACCGAACGACGTCGTATTGCTGACGGAGCAGGGGGCGTACGAGTTCCGTCGTCATTATCGCCTCCGGCCGGTCCCGGAGTGGTTGGCTGGCGCCAGCTCCGAGAAAAGTCTGCTCGTCGGCGCGATTCCGAAGGTCATGGCCTCCATCGAGACCGCCGGCGTGCGGTACTACTACACGCCCCGTGTGGGCAGGCTGTTCATATGGCTCGACGTGAACCAGGTGCTGGATGCGTTTGAGGAGATTCGCGACGCGTATCGACTGCAGCCTGGCGGGAGTCTGTGGGTGTTTCGCGGCGGATGGGACCCCTCGTTCGGGGAGGCGTTCCGCAAGCAACTCCCGGGAACCCCGGCCGATGCCGAGATCACCGCCGAGACGCACGACGTCCTGTTTCACATCGATGGCGACATCCTCGCGCGCACGTTGGCCTACCGGCAACTGATCAGGATGCAATCCGGGGCGAAGAAACCCGACGCTGGTCAGTAGTCGAAAGTAATCCTGAACGAAGGACTCGGGTTCTTTACACCGATGAACGGAACCGGATCTCCCGGCACCGGAAACGGGAACAGCTCCAGCGGCCGGGGCACCTTGAGATGATCGTCCCAGTGATAGCGCAGGACCAACTCATTGCCGTCGGCGGTCGAGTTGGCGACGAATATCGAGTTCGGCTCGGCCTCCACCTCACCTGACCCCTTGAGGAAATAGCTTCGCTTCCCCTCGATCCGGTACAGCTCGAACGCATCGAAGGCCGAGACCAACGTGGCCATGAAAGGTTCGGCGCCGAAGTACGCCTTGGCCACGTCACTCCAGCACAGCACCCAACGCACGTTGTAACGTTCGAGCAGCGTGGAAACGTCGTCCGACTCGAACTCGTCCAACGGGCGTTCTTGAAGTTGTCCGGCCATGAATTGCAGGACGTTTTGCTGTAACAGCGGAAACGGAGCGGGCCCGTTGGCGAACTCACGGTCCATGCGCAGCGGCAGCAGCGCGGCGAGGTAGGTGCCGTAATATTTGTAGGTGAAGCGGCTGGTCTCTTCGTGGAGGATGCGTCCGGATGCATCGGTGTTCGCCTCGAGCCAGTCGCCGAACTGCGCGGGCTTCGCGTTGTACCCGGAGGCGATCTGCATCTCCTGCAGAGTGGATCGGGTCCGAGCGCTCGGCGGAAAGGCGAATCTCAAAGCATCGGGCAAGAGCAAGAGCAGCAAGGCCACGACGACGTAGCGCTGACTCGCCGTGAGCGGCAGTCGACGACACTCCTGACGCACGTACCCGAAGAGCCGGACGGCGGCCACCGCCGCCGGCATGAAGAGGTACAACGCCAAGGGAAGCGTGAAGCGCCCCGGTGCGGTAGCGGCGAACCCGACTTTGGCGCCGTAGTAGATCACCGCGGTCAGAATGAGGATTTGGGACCCGAAGACCCGGAAGTGGTCGTGGTCCCGCGCCTTCCACCACATGACGAGGCCGAAGCCGCCGAGGACCATTGGAATGCGCGCGACGAGACTCGGCGACGCGAGGAAGGTCCCGAGTGGTCCGAGCACTGATCCGGACGCGACTGCGAAATGGTCCTTGGCGGCGTCCTGGTCGAACGCGTGCAGGTCGGAGTAATGGCCGAATAGAAGGTAGCCGTGGATCCATGGCCAGAGCGCCGCGAGTACCAGAGCCGCAATCGACCACAGGGCCACATGCTGCCCCAAGGTCATGCGGCGGAAGGTCCACAGGTAGAGCACCACCAGAGGCGCGACCGTGAAGATCGGGGTGGTCGGGTGAACCAAGAACAGCAAAGGCGCCGTGATCGCCAACGACGCGAGGGCCGACCACCGCTTGTCGATCACGAAACGGTACACGAGCGAGACGGTGTACACCGATAGGAAGCTCGCGAAGATGAAAGCGACCATCCCAGCCGCCTGCATGATGGTATAGAGCTCGAGCGCAGGCTCGAGCGCGGAGGGCGGTATGAGAATGAGCACCAGCACGACCAGCCGCTCGCCGGCGTCGAGTCCGAAGTTGGCGGCGGCTCGGTAGATCAAGAACGGCGTGAGCGCCAGAAGGACGAAGACCGTCCAGTTGAAAGCGAGGGCCGGCGCCACGCCGGGAAGAAGGTACAGCGCGAACTCGAACGGCAGGCTGCTCGGATAGTAGACGGGAGTCTTCACGTAACCCGACAGGAAATGGGGATCGTAACCGTAGGGCGATCCGATGTCGTGCAGGAAGTAGCTGCCGAGCGTGGAATAGTAGTACTGCAGCGCGTAGTCCCCGTTGCCGATCGGCGCCACGGTCTTTTCCCCACGCGGAATCAGGTTGGAGGAGCCGATGAAATGGTAGGTGAGGGCGACGGAGGCCAGCAGGCAGACTGCCGTCAGTATCGGCACGAGAGGCCGCTGCGACACGTCGAACGGACTACGCACCGTCCAGATCCGGGGGGTTCAGTGGCATGGATGCGCGCGGTTCAATGGGGATGATGCCTATCGCATCGATGCGGGACGGCTCAAGTGATTGGTCTCACGAACAGCAGGGCGGCTAGTTCGGAACCGATTCATTGGCGGTGCTCGCCGGCACGCCCAAAGCCGCGAGCAATGCAGGAGTGATGACCGCGCGGCATCCCTCGGGGCTCGGATGGATGCCATCAGGTACGTATGTGTGGACGAGCCCCGGGTCCTTGAGTAGCAGGGCGTTCCAGTTGGCCTCGTGGTCGATCAGCAGCAATCCCCGCTCCTTCGCGACCTCGCGATACATCTCGTAATACTTGTCGATCTCGGGACGCATCTTGAGATGAAGCCCATAGGGACGATTCATGGTCATCAGCACGATTTCCGTGTCTGCTTTTGCAGCCAAGATGCGATTGATCATATTGGTGAGATTCTCTCGTGACCTCGCCAGGGAAATCTTGCTGGCGAGAGCGGCGTCATTGATGCCAAATTCGATCAGGACAGTGTCGGGCTGCTTCGCGATGACGAGCTCATCGAGATTGGCGACGCCCCAGTCCGAGGACATCATGGCCCCTCCTCGGTTCTCCACCGTGACGAGGTTCGGCCAATCGGCCTGCAGCGCGGCCTCGAGCTGCTCTACCCACGCACCCAAGTCTGTAAGGCTGGTTCCGTAGGCGATCAGCTTTTGTGGTTTTCCTGCCTGTAGATTCGTGACCAACCGACTGGGTTTCAGAGAGCAGCCACCACCTGCGAAAAAGAGACACATGACCACGGGAAGCACCAGCGATCGGTTCCGGGTCGGTGCCCGCGTGGCATGCATGATGACTACAATTTAGCCTCGCCAGCGATGGATTTGAATCTCTCGATGGAGGCGGGCGCGACGAGCGCTCGAAGGCGTCGTTCGCCAGCGCCTGGTGACGAGGATCCTCACGCGTCCTTCCGTTGACGCCAGGCCTCGACGATCTCGCGGATCGTGTCTTCCAGCGACACCGTGAGGTCCCACTTCGGGTAATGGGCGCGCATCTTGCGCAGGTCGCTGTAGTAGCAGATGTGGTCGCCGACGCGATTCTGGTCCACGTAGCGATGCACCTGCCTCCTGCCGGTGTGCTTCTCGGTCAGCGCGAAGGCTTCGAGGATGCTGCAGGAATTGGCCCTGCCGCCGCCGAGGTTGTAGACCTCGCCGCAGCGCGGCGCCTCGAGGAAGCTCCCGATGAAACGGGCCACGTCGAGGCTGTGGATGTTGTCGCGGACCTGCTTGCCCTTGTAACCGAAGACGCTGTACTCGCGGCCCTCGAGGTTGCACTTGACCAGGTAGCTGAGGAAACCGTGCAGCTCGACGCCCGTGTGGTTCGGGCCGGTCAGGCAGCCGCCGCGCAGGCAACAGGTCGGCATGCCGAAGTAACGCCCGTACTCCTGGACCATCACGTCGGCAGCCACCTTGCTGGCGCCGAACAGGCTGTGGAGGCTCTGGTCGATGGATAAGTCTTCGGCGATTCCTTCGGCGAAGTGGGGATCGGCGTAGTCCCAGCGGGTGTCGAGCTCCTTCAGCGCGATCTGGTTCGGACGGTCGCCGTAGACCTTGTTGGTGCTCATGTGCACGAACGGCGATTCCGGGCACGAGCGGCGCGCGGCCTCGAGCAGGTTCAGGGTGCCGACGGCGTTGGTGTCGAAATCTTCGAAGGGGATGGCCGCCGCGCGGTCGTGGGAGGGCTGGGCGGCGGTGTGCACGATGGCCGCAGGCCGCAACGTCGCGACCAGGTCGGCGACGCCCGGACGGTCACGGACGTCGAGCTCGTGGTGCGTGAAGCCGGGCAGGTCGCGAAGCAGACGCCGCTGGTTCCACCGAGTGTCGCCGGCCTCACCGAAGAAGACGGCGCGCTGGTTGTTGTCCACGCCGTGGACGCGGAAACCCTGCTGGGTGAGGTAGGCCGCGACTTCGCCGCCGATCAGGCCGGAGGATCCGGTCACGAGTGCAATCTTCATGATTTCCACCTGTCGTCGCTGCCTGGGGGGCCTGCGGCGCGAAGCCCCGGGGCGGTGCGTCCCGGGCGGGTGGCCGCGCGGCTCCTCCCCGCACCTCGGGCCCACCGAGCCGACCCGCACGGTGGCATTTGCACTTCCATACCGGGGCCTGGCGGGCTCGCCTGCATACCACTGCGGCGCAGTGTGCATCGAGGAGTCGCGACTGCCGAGGGACGGCTCGCGATCCGGGGATCGGTCGCGAGATGCGTGCCTCGATGCGCTACGGCGGCGGGAGCAGAGCGGCCGGTGCTTGTTTCACCACGTGGTATCCGAGGCCGTTTTTGAACGGCATCCGGTCGACCACAATGCAGTGGTTGGATGCGCACCACGCGGTGATGTCGAACAATTGGTATTCGACCGGCCACGGAAAGAACCAGACGTCCTCGAGGAAGCTCAATTCCATCGGTGTCATCACCCTCAGGTCGTGATGGAACCGCTTCCACTGGGCGACGTCCTGCTCGGAGTTGACGAGCAGGCTCAGGTTGAGCTGGCCATGGCTGTGGTAGCTGTACTCGAAGAACGCTTCCCAGTCGTTGGTGACCGCCGGCAGAACGGAATGGAAGAAGGGCGCATACCTGGTGCGAACCAGGTTCCGGCCGGAAACCGAGGAGCTCGCGACGAGGGCCCGGTCGGCGAGCATCCACTGGATCACGAAGAAGGCGACGATGCCGCCGACCGCCAGCGGCGTCAGGTGCGAGCGGCGCGCTCCTGAAGTCGAGGCGCGGGGCGGCCAGAATCCGCCGCGGTTCAGAAACGGATGGAGCACCAGGGCCGAAGCCATCGCCGTGGCCACGTGCGAGGGCTGGAAATAGCGGCTCAGCGCCATGTTCGGGAGGCCGGCGGCGGCCATCAGGAACAGCACGGCGGGAACGAGGAGCCACGCGGCAGCCGCCCAGCAGAAGAAGCGGTCCTCGCCGGTCGCGGGGTCGGATGCGGGTGCCGTCGCGCCCGCAGCAGCGAACATCCGTAGGACCAGGCCAGCGGCGCAGAGCCACACGACGATCCTCGGCAGCGCGAGCTGCGAGATCAGAACGGGGAATACGTCCGCGACACCGGGCCGCGGTATCCACCGTGCTCCACCGGCGGCCACGATCTCGGACACCTGGCCGAAATGGATCAGGCCGAAGATCAGCCAACCCGCGCCGAACGATGTCGCGACGCGCCGCCAGTGCGACCAGTCGCGCGGTGCGCTGAGCAGTGCGGCGCCGAGGAGGCCGGCGCTGTAGACGAGGCCCGTGTAGTGAATCGACGGTAGCAGGCCGGAGGCGACCGCGTTCCACCACCAGCCGGCGGACCCGCGCTCGTCGCCGACCACGCGGCTCGCCGACACGAGGTTCAGCACGGCCGCCAGCACGTAGAGTGAGTAGGGCCTGGCCTCCGCCATGTACCAGCGCGATTCGGCCGAGAGGTAGAGAGCCCCGACGACCGCGGCGAACGCGACCGCGTGGCCGAAGCGGCGCGACAGCCAGCGATGAAGGACGGCGGCCGTGGCCAGTGCGAAGACAGCGCTCGGCATCCGCAGCACCGGGTCCGTGAGCGTGACCCACTTGCCGAGCAGCCACATCAGCAGGAAGTACGCGTAGGGAAGCTGGTTGATTCCCGAATGCAGGGAATCGAGCAGCTGCGGAAAGGTCTTCGCGTCGACCTGGTAGTACGTGAAGATCTCGTCCAGCCACAGCGGCGCGGTCGCCATGCGCACCCACCAGGCCAAGGCCGTGAAGGCCGCGTAGACCAGCACGAAGCCGCCCATGACCAGCGCCGCGCGGATTCGTGTTGCCGGGGACGTCCTCATCGGGATCGGTCGGCCGGATCCGGCAGAACCACAATCGCATAGGCTTTCCGCGGTTATACTCGTGCTGCACGCCCGGCTTTTCTCAGATCTCGATACTCCCACCAGACCTGCCAAATTCGGATCGCCGCCTCTACCTGGATCTTCAGCGACATTTTCGACTTTCCGAAACGTCTATCTGCAAAATAGATCGGTGATTCCGCGATCCTGAATTCCAAGCAATGCGCGAGATAGGCCATTTCAACCAAAAATACATATCCACTCGATTGTATTCGCTCGAATGGAATTTGACGCAGCGTCTCACGTCTCCAAAGGCGGTACCCTGTCGTCGCATCGTGGAAGGGTAACCTCAAAATCGTCCGCGCGTAGGAGTTGCCGAATGCGGAAAGGGCGCGCCGCCACTGCGGCCAATCCTTGTCCACCGAGCCGCCTTTGGCATAACGCGACCCCAATACCATGTCGTATGTCTCGAGCTTGTTTGCCATCTCGATCAAAGCGGAAGGGTCGTGAGAAAAATCCGCATCCATTTGGACGATGGCGTCGCAATCGGCCGATAACAGTTTCTGAAATCCGTTCAGATACGCGGAGCGCAAGCCCATTTTGCCAGGTCGATGCATGACCTCTATCTGGCCGGGATATTTCAAGGCGAGCTCATCCGCGATGTGGCCGGTGCCATCCGGGCTGTTGTCGTCGACGATCAACATCGAGATATCGAGCGGAACGGAAAACAGGGCGGAGACCAACTTCGGCAGATTTGCCGCTTCGTTGTAGGTCGGGGTCACCACCGTGATCCGAAGGTCGTTCATCTTTATATTTTGATCTGCTCGATACGAATGTTGGCGAGACGCCATGTCGCGATCGGCAACTGGCTAAAATGATTCCCGGGATTGGTCAAGGCGAACGCGGCGGAGCGCCGCTTGCCAGCCGCGGAGGGTCCCCTTTGATCGCGATCACGTCCGGCCGGTCGCGACCTCGACTTCGATCCGGCGGCTGTGTAGGGAACACGCGCATGGGGCCCGAGCCGGCGGGAACGACGAGGGGTGGCGATGGACGGTATTGAGGGGGATACCACGCACGCCGGCGGTCCTGTCACGGACGACGAGACCTCGGCCGAGCTGCTCATCGTCATCCCGATATTCAACGACTGGGCGTCTGCTGCGGTGTTGCTCCGCCGCTTGCTCGACGTGACGCGGAGTGCCGCTCTCGACGCGCGCTTCCTGTTGGTCGACGACGGCTCGAGCGCGCCGTTGCCCGAAGAATTCGCGCGCGAGGACCTCGACGTCCTCTCGAAGACCAGCGTCTTGACGCTACGGCGCAATCTCGGCCACCAGCGCGCCATCGCGATCGCCCTGGCCTATGTCCAGGCGCAGCGAAACAACCCGATGACGGTCGTGATGGACGGCGACGGGGAGGACGACCCTGCTGACGTGCCGCGCCTCGTCGCAAAGTTCCGCGAGACCGGCGGTACGCGGATCGTCTTTGCCGAGCGGCGCGTACGTTCCGAGAACGCTCTCTTCATTCTCCTCTACCATTTGTATCGCGTGATTCACGTCATCTTGACTGGCCACGGTGTTCGCGTGGGGAATTTCAGCATCATCCCGCGCGCGTCGCTCGACAAGTTGGTCGTGGTGGGTGAGCTGTGGAACCACTATGCAGCATCGGTCTTCCGGGCGCGTCTTCCGCGGGCGTCCATACCGGTCAAGCGCGCGACGCGCATCGCCGGTCATTCGCAGATGGATTTCGTCTCCCTCGTGGTCCACGGGTTGAGCGCAATCTCCGTCTACAGCGAGATCGTAGGCGTCCGGGTGCTCGCCACAACCTTCGTCCTGATCGTGATCACGCTGGCGGCGTTGGCGGCGGTGGTCGGCATACGTCTGTTTACCGATCTCGCCATTCCGGGATGGGCGACGGTGACCGTCGGGCTCCTGCTGGTCATGCTCACCCAGGCGGTGACGATATCCCTCATCTTCATCCTGATGATGCTGAGCGGTCGCCAGTCGTCGACGTTCCTGCCCATCCGCGACTACGCCTACTTCGTAGCCGGTGTCAGGTCGCTCGCCGCGAAACGATGACCGCCGGCGTCGGTGATGGCGCGGGTGCGGGGCGCCTATTTCGGCTTGCGCCAGACCACGACGATGGTTTTACCGAAGCGGTAGCCGGCGAGCGGATCCAAGACGCGGGAGATCGGGATCACCAATCGATCCCAGACCAGGATCTGCTTTTCGTTGGGAGCCTGCGCGCGCAGCATCAACCGGTTCGCCAGCGAGAGCAGCGTGCCGACAGAATCGAGATAAAAGCACGCATCCTGCAGGAGCCCCGCGGGGCGAATCGCCGTCAGGCTGCGGCGATCGTAGCGGCGGAAATGGCCGATCTGGCGGTCGAACTCGCTGAACAGGAAATCGTGAGCGGGCGAAAGCACGACGATGCACCCTCCGGGACGGAGCAACTGTGCGGCGTTGGCCATTTCCGCGCGATCGGACTCGATGTGTTCGAGCACGTCGATGTAGAGGATGCAGTCGAACCGGGCCTCGGGCTCCAGATCCTCGAGACGACCGGTGACGACGGAAGGGGTAGGGGCGGCACCGAAAGTGCTCAGAATCGTCCGCAGCGACCGAGCCATTTCCGGGTCCGGCTCCAAGCATACCCACGAGCGCACCCGTGACGACCACAGCACTCGCGTCGTGCCGCCGATTCCCGCACCCACCTCGAGAACGTCGCCGCGTATGCATTCCGTGATGCGGGAGGCGTAGTAGCGCTTCCAGTTGACGGCCTTGGCAAACAGCTCGAGCTCGGTCCCGGGATAACTTCTGCTGTCGCTCATGGCCGATTCATTCCACGCGAAGAGCGGTGAAACGAGCTTACTGGACGTATCCCAGGGACCGCATGCGCGCCTTGGTGTTTTCGTCAATGTCGGACCTCGGCTCGGAAGCGCGTTGGAGACCGACGAAATGCGCGAACTTCGCCAGCGCGTACTGCAGGGATGACGGAATACCGTCGAATGATTGGATGGGAGACCGCTCGCCAGGGTCGCGCTGCAAATCGTAGTACTCTGAATGACCTCCGCCGTCTCGGATCAGCTTGTGCATGCCGAGCAGGATGGTGCGCGTGTGACTCGTGGGACGCGAGATCTCGGCAGACGGCAGATTTTCGCTCGCGACGGGTACCGGAGCGGCCCCGAACCAGAAACGAATCTTCGCGAACCACTGCCCGCTCCCGCGACCCTGGCTGCGGACGTGCATCAGGGATCTGCCTTCGAATGTGCTCGGCGGCGCGATGTCAGCGAGGTCGAGGACGGTTGGGGCGATGTCGACGAGCGCGACGTTTTCCGCGACGTCCTCGCGCTTCGTCTGGTGCGGAGTGCCGATCAACAAGGGAACGCGGATGACATCGTTGTAGAGCGACATGCCGTGCCCCCACCATCCATGCTCGCTCATCTCTTCCCCGTGATCGGCCGTGAACACGAACACCGAATCGCGGAGGAGCCCCCGCTTCTCGAGCTCGGCGAACAGGTGCTGAAGCTGCCGATCGAGTTCGGCGACCACGACGCGATACAGCAGCTTCGCCTGTTCCAACTCGTCGGTGGTGAGATCCTCGTATCGATGGAGCAGGGCGTCGTTGATGGCGGCGACGTCTGGGCGAGGACGACCTCCGAGAGCCAGCGACAACAAGTCTTCGGGCGGCTCGTACGGGATGTGCGGTTCCATGTAATGCAGGTATAGAAAAACCGGGCGCCCGTCGCTTCCGAGACTGTCCACCCAATCCAGGGCCGCCGCGTTGACGCCTGATCCGCTTCCCTTCGGCGACTGATTCTCGACGATCGATCCGAGGCACGTGAATTTTTCGAAGCCCTTACCGAAGCCCCAATCGTTCTGAAGGAAGAGGTTGGCCGTGAAACCGCCTGTGGCATAGCCGTTCTCGCGCAGAACCTCGGCCAACGTAGTCTCGTCCCCGGACAGCTGGTCCCCGAAGGCGATGATGCGATGCTGGGACTGGTAGCGCGACGTGAACATCGATGCGACCGATGGCGCCGTCCAGGGGGTCTGAGCGAAAGCTCGATCGAACACCACCGCTCGGGCGGCGAGGGAATCGACAAACGGAGTGTTGGTCGGCGCACTCCCGTACACGCCGACGTGATCGCGCCGCAGCGTGTCGGCGACGATGAACACGATGTTGGGTCGCTGCGTCGGGGAAGATTGAGCCGCAGCCGCTGACGTGCAGATGGCGACGATGGCGGCGGCGAGCATGGCCACGAACTCTCTCCGCAGCATGGCTGCGGGGTGTACCGCAGAACCATTCACATGTCATGTCGGTCCGATCGATCCGGGACTGTCCCGGCACGCGCCGCCTACCCGCCGATCGCCAAATACGCACCAAGCGACCTTCACGCATCGAGGAAACACTGGAGCTCGGTCCCACGCAGGTCGTCGACAACGGCTTCGGCGATTCGTGGATCCAAAACCCCCGTCCACTTTTCGTCGCCGGCCGTGGCTCGAAAGACCGAATACGGATCGGGATGCTGCTCGGCGCGGCTTCGTTCCAGAAACGACAGGGTCTGTGCCGAGCAAGGCAGGCCGCAGAAATCGAAAAGCGTATCGACCCTCGGAACGGTCCGAGACACGAGGTCGTGATACGTCACGACGCGCACGCGGTCGGGATGCTGCTCCGCCAGATTCATGAAGATGACCGTGGCTTCCTTCCACTTCTCATAACCGTAGAACTCCTCGGGGCGGGCCTGATTCTTGAGACGCGCGTATCTCCACTCCTCGCTCTCCACCCATCCGAGGTCGCGCCGGAACTCGCGCGGGGTCGCGAGCCACGATGCGAGCACGGCCAGGGGATTGCGGATGATGGCCACGAGCCGCAGCTCACGATCGCACTGAAGGAGGTTCGCCAAGATGTTGTGGTAACGTACCTCCTTGTACACGAGGTGCGTTGGGTTCTCCTTGGCGAAAACAGGCAGGGCACCATTCGCACGCCGCTCGACCTGATCGATGAAATCGTCGGCGGTGATCGCCAGCAGACGGAAGAACCTGTCCACCTCTTCGGGTGACGACAACGGCGTCAGGAAGCCCTTCAGCGCATAGGAGAACAGAGGCTGGTACTTGTAAATGGTGTGCGGGCTGCTGTTGAAGATCTCTCCCAGCCACGACGTTCCCGATCGCGGTACGCCGTGGATGGCGATGCGGGTCGTCGGCGCAGTCACGTGCGCGCCGCTTCGACATCGGGGCGCGGGCCGGACAGCAGCTCGTATCGGTCCAGGAATTCCGCGGTACGTTCGCGCCCAGTGAACATGAGCACATCGAGGATGGAGAGATGGGGTTGGAAGGGTTGGGAGACCTGTTCGTACTCGCACTCGAGGGTCCGGAGGAACTTCAGGTCGATGCCCCGCGCCGCGAAATCCTCGCTTGCATACAGGCTCATTCCGCCGGAAGCGTTGATGTAGGTGGTCGCCTGTTCCCTCGCGCAGATGTCGAGGATGCGTGCTTGCCCTTTGAGCTCGTCGTTTCCGTACGAGCGCGTGGTGGAAACGAAAACGGTGGTGATGCCGAGAAACTCGGAGACCACCTTCACACTCGCGAAGGCCAGATCGGCGATCGTGCCCTCGGCATTTGCCAGTACCCTCTCTGCCAGCGAAAGAATTTGCTCATAGTGTGGGGCTCGTCGGTAGGCATGCTCGAATGTTTTGAGCATCTTCGGCCTCCAAGACTGACCTGCCAGCGCAATGTCGCAGATCCTGCGATTCTGGCTTGCACCCGCGAGCGGCACCGTAAAGTAGTGGGGTTTGCCCCCGATCAGAATGCGGTTGCGATTGATCCAGCCCTTTTTGATGTACGTGACGTCGTCGAGCACGACGAACTTGTCGACAGCATGGATCAGCTGGAAGTATCCCAGGTACGGGAACAAATACGGCTGCATGATCGCTACCGTCGACATGGCGTCGGGTCACCGCGAAAGGCGCGCGGGTCGGGGTATCCGCTGGTGCCGCCTCCATGGATTGGTATCGTTTTGTGAGTAGGCATGCAGTATGCTTTCGTCGCGAGGATGCCCGCGGCGACGCGAGGTCGCTTTCCCGCACCAAGGCTGGCTGTGCCCTCGATCGTGACCCTAGAGATAGCAGATGAAAAGCGCGTTTGAGAATTCGGACACTCCGGTTCAGTACAGCGTGCTCGTCTCTTGCTATTTCGAGGAACGCAGCATCGAGGAGTTCCATGCGCGACTGTCGGCCACGCTCAAGGCCTGCGGTCGCCGCTGTGAGATGATCTTCGTCAACGACGGCAGTACCGACGCGACCTTCGACAAGCTGGAAGCCGCGTTCGACGCGGACCCTGATGTGGCAGCCGTTTTCGACCTGTTCAGTAACGTCGGGCAGCCGAACGCGAAGACGGTCGGGGTTCTCTGCGCGCGCGGACGAGCAATCGTGCACATCGACAGCGATCTCCAACTCGATCCGGAGGAGCTTCCCGTCCTCATGACGAAGTACGAGGAGGGCTACGACATAGTCAGCGGCTATCGCCGCGAACGCCGCGATCCGATCTCGCGACGGCTACCCTCCATTCTCGCGAACGCGCTCATGCGCGCAGCTTCCGGTAGCAAGATCCGCGACTACGGCTGCACCTTCAAGATCTACGACGGACGCCTCGTGCGCGGTTTCGACTTCGACCGTTTTCAGCCGTGGCGTGCGCTGCCGGTGATCGCCGCGGCGCGCAGGGTGGCCGAGGTTCCGGTCAATCACCACGGCCGCAAGTACGGGAAGTCGGGTTGGACCTTTCGCAAGCTCTTCACGCACAACATGGAAAGCATCGTGAATCTGTCCACGCACCCGTTTCAGATGCTTGCGGCGGTCTGCATCGTCTTTGCGTTCCTCTTCGCGACACGAATCATGCTCGGCTGGCTGCTCCGCTTCTCCATCTTGAGCACGGTGACCAACGGGCTGATCCTGAACGCCCTGGCGCTCGGCTTTCTGTCGGTATTGGCGGTGTTGGCCGTCATCGGCGAGTTCGCGATCCGTAACTTCTCGGTTCTTCAGCGCCGCCCCGCCTTCGTGATTCGTGACTTTCGGATGCGATGCCGACGCACCCCTGAACTCATGCGCGCACTCGGCCTCTCCGACGCCGAAACGACGGCGATACGCGCGCCCGACGCACCGTCGGTTGACGCTGGCTCGCGGTGCGCTTCGTCCCGCTCCGGCTCCTCTTTGTCGATCACGCGCCACGGGCAGCAGCGGTCCAGCGGAGACCGGCGTGAGCCCGGCGACGGCTCACGTGACCCGGCGCGCCCGCCGCCGGATGTCGGCGGCTGAGGCCCGAATATCCCGCAGGCACTCGCAGATCTTCTCGACGTCGTCGGCTGGAAGGTCTCCATACAAGGGCAAGCACAGCACGCCGTTCGCCACACGATGCGCGTGCGGCAAGCGCGCGGGCTGGGCCGACGGAAGCTGGCGGTACGAGTCGTTCGCGGAGCAGAGCGGGAAGAAATACTTGCGCGAGACGATATTCTCGGCCCGCAGCGCTTCGTGGACCTCGTCGCGCGACAGGCCGAAGCTGGCCTCGTCGATGTGGACGGTGAAGTACGCGTAGTTGGGCTCGGTTCCGTCCGCGATTTTCTGGAATCTCAAGCCTTCGAGGCCGGAGAGCATCTCGCGGTAGCGCGCGTCGAGCGCACCGCGCTCCGCGATCTCCTGGTCGACGTGGTCCAAGACTTCCAGTCCGACCGCCGCGTGCAGCTCGGACAGTTTTCCATTGAGCCCGACGCCTTGAACCTCCTCTTCGCCGACGATCCCGAAATTTCTCAGCAGCCTCACTCGAGCGGCACGTGCGTCACCCGCCGCGATGACGGCTCCGCCTTCGCACGTGTGGAAGAGCTTGGTCGCGTGGAAGCTCAGTATCGACAAGTCCCCCCAGCCCCCGATCGGCCTTCCGTTGCAGCGTACGGCGAAGGCGTGGGCGGCATCGTAGATCACGCGCAGTCCATGGCGCCGCGACAATTCGTCCAGCTGGCCAACGTCGCACGGGTTGCCAAAAACGTGAACGGGGAGGATCGCGCCGGTGCGCTCGGTGACGAGCTCGGAGACCTTGGTGACGTCGAGATTCCACGTGTCCGGATCGATGTCGCAGAACACGGGCGACAGGCCGTTCCACTCGATCGCGTTGACGGTGGCTGGGAACGTGAACGGGGTGGTGATGACCTCACCCGACAGATCGAGGGCTCGTAGCGCCACCTGCAACGCGACCGTCCCGTTGCAGAATGCGGCGCAGAAGCCCGCATCGAGCTTGTGTGCCAGCCGCGCCTCGAGTTTGCGAACCAGCGGACCGTTGTTTGTCAGCCTGCCGGTCGCGTAGATGGTGTCGATGTGTCGGTCGAGCGCGGCTCGATCGGGCAAGCGCGGGCGCGTGACGTAGACGGGCGAGGAGAAGAGTGCATCGCCGCCGAGGACCGCGGGCCTTCGGCGCCGCGCCGACATCGGCGCACTTTCGTCTGAGCCGCTTTTGGGGGACTCCTTCGTAATTCCCTCGTACGGATCGTCTACCGGTCAGTCCGTAGAGAGAGCAAGCCGATGAGCCGAACTCACTGAGCCGACCCCAGAGCCTCGATCGAGATGACGGCTGTCAGCAGCGCCGCCGTGTGTGGCGACGGTGGGCGTGGTTTGACCTGCTCCATACCGGGGCCGAGCGCCGTGCGAATGCCGCGGACCACGTCGGCGCGTGACGGCGGCGGCACCTGCATCACGATCTGGATGAAGGTCGCGATCGGTCGCTCCGGCGGATCGTGGTACGCGAGGCTGAACCCGAAGCCCTCCCACGCGGGCGCTTGCAGCTCGGCAGGCATGACGCGGATGCGCTCGGCGATCAACGCCACGTCGATCGTGTGCTTGTAGTACAGCAGATGCCCCGCCGCCTGGGCTCCGAGGGCAGACGCGCGAGCGGCGAGTGGTGCTCGTTCGCTGGAGCCTGCCGCGAGCTCGTGCGTCGTGCCAATGATGCCGACGCACGCGAACGCCACGAGCATGGCGCATCGCGGCTTCGTCGGCAGTCGCGCGGCCGCGATAGCCAGCACGCCGAACACCGCAGGGAGGAAGGGCACGAGCACCCGAAAGGAGAAGAAGGGCACCAACTCGTTCTCGAGAAACACCTGATCGCTGACGGCGAGAAGAGGTACGAGCGCAGGAAAGAGCAGGAGGAGCGGAAGCTCAGGGCTCGTTTCAACCCACGGGCGGGCCCTCGTGGCCGAGGCGAAACACTTCCAGGCGACCGCGATCCAACTCGCCACGTAGAGCACGCAATAGACGTCTGCAGCTGGAAGGTATCTCTGGGTCTCGCCCGTGAAACTCGCGAAGACCTTCGGAAACTGCAGACCGAGCGGTATTCCGGTTTGCACCAGATAACGCATGCTCTCGAGAATCCTGCCGAGTGAGCGGGCATTCGCGCCCGCGTCCAATCGGAAGGTGCGCAGCACGACGTCGAGACCGCGCCCTCCCGACGCCACGTTGGTGACGATCCACGGAGCGAATCCCAACAGGAATCCACCGACCAGCGGCAACCATCGGCGGAAGGGCAGCGTGCCGCCGACGATCCCGACGGCCACGCACGCGAGAAAAGGCAGGATGCTGTCGTACGTGAACCACGTTCCGAACCCCGCGCTTGCGGCCCATGCGAGCAGAGCATGGGTCGAACGGTCGCCGTACAAATATCGATATCCGAGCAGCAGCTGGACGCCGACGAGCGTGAGCACCTCGGCATGAGATCCCATCGCAATCAGGTTGTAGGTGACGAAAAGCGGTGGCGCGAAGATGAAGAGGAACGCGAATATCTGAGCCGCAACGCGTCCCCACCAGCGATGGATCAGCGCCATCCATGCCACCAACCCGAGCGCGTTCCATGCGAGCGCGACGAGCTTCAGCCCGATCAGGCTCGGACCGAGGACCGCGACGACAGGAACCGCGAGCGTCGAAATGACGAGACTACCGCCGGCATAGGGATCCGCTTGGAGATCGAGTATCGGCCAAGGCCAGCGCTGCCAAATCGCCTCGCTGACGAGCAGTCGATAGGTCTCCTCCCAGTAGAAGACACCGTTGAAGCCCCACCACAGCACGGCGAGGCGATGCACGCAGAACGCCAGGGTCCACAGCGCGAAGGTGCGCCACCCGAGCCCGTCGTGCATCGGCGGAGAAGTGTCAGGAAGCTCGCAGGGCCGCAACCTGCGATCCTGGTTGCTCCGCGGCGGCTTCGGCGGAAGGGGAGCTTCTTAGCGTTCGATGCGCGCAGCCGCGCGTCCGCCCCAACGATCCGATGACCCGCGCGCCGATCGCCTGAAGCCCTCGGCCATCTGCAGAAAGGGGTGACGCGCCTCCCCGCGCGTCACCCCCAACACCGCTTCCTGCGGAAGCGGGTTGCTGCAGTCGAAACGACTTCTTTAGGCGTTGGCAGCGCGCGGCGCGCTGGATTCGCCGGCCGACGAGATGTCCTCGGCGCCCGCGCGCTCGAAGATCTCCTTGGCCTTGCCGCGCTGCGTGGAGTCCTCGGTGTGGACCGAGATCAGGTAGTTGCCTTCCTTGATCCGGCCCTCGTAGCGCTTCGCCTCGAACTCCGGGATGCCCATGCCGATGAGGGCACCGGTGATTCCGCCGACGCTCGCGCCGACGGCAGCGCCGCCGAGCGCAGCCATGATCGGACCGGCCGCGATGAACGGGCCGACGCCGGGAATGGCGAGCGAGCCGATGCCCGCGAGCCAGCCGAGCGCGCCGCCGAGCAGGCCACCGAGACTCGCGCCGGTTGCGGTGCCTTCGGGAGCTTTGGTGTTGTGCTCGTGCGCAAAGTCGCGCGTGCCCGTCTTGTCCGGGAACAGGACGGAGATGTCGTTGTTGTTGAAGCCGGCGCTCTTCAGATCGACGACGATGCGCTGCGCCTGGCCTTCGGTCTTGGCGATGCAAAAGACGGCCTGTGACATGATGTCCTCCTTTGGAGCTCGGATGACCGAGCTAGTTGTGCTCGATCTCGAGCTGGTTGTCGACGCGCTTCACGCCACCCGTCTTCTGAGCGACGCTCGCGATGGTGGCCTTCTCTTCCTGACTCTTCACGGGACCGCGGAGCGTCACCACGCCGTTCTGGGTGATGATCTTCACGTTCTTCGCGTTCGTGGAGAGTTGGTCGTGATCGACCACCGCTTTCCGGATTTGCTGGGTGATGGTGCGGTCGGCTTCGCTTTCGCCCTGATCGAGCGGCGTCAGCGTGTTGCCGTTGGCGTCACGCGCGTTGCGCCCCGTGTTGTCGGCGTCGACCGCGCGTGCATCGTGCACGGCTTTGTCGTGCGCCGCCTTGTCGGTGTCTGCCGCAAGGGTCGGCTGCGCCAGCGCCATGGGGAGCGCGAAAGCTACGGCCGCGATCATGATTGGAAGCTTCCTCATCGATTGCACCTCCTGCGGGCGACGGAGCGAGATGTGTGCCACCGCAAGAATGCCGCGAAGCGGCGGGAATACGCGTTTTCCTCCACCATGCACCGTGCGATCCGAGGCAGAGCCTACAAAACGCTGCAGATCAGGCAGGATCGAGGCCGCTCGCGGCTGGGCCATTCAGCACACAGCCGTTCGTATCGAAGCGTGAGCCGTGACACGGGCAATCCCACGACTTCTCGAGGTCGTTCCAGACCACGATGCCGCCGAGGTGCGGACAGACCGCCGAGAGCTCGTGCAGACCGCCGCGCTCGTCGCGATAGACGGCGACTTTGCGGAGACCGCGTTGCAGCACCGCCCCGTGCCCCGGCGCGAGCTCGGCGTGAGCCTGGGTGCGCGCCGGCGCGAGCCAGCGCGCGTAGCCCGCGGCGACGTGGAGGCTCTCCTTCGCGAACGTCCACGCGGCGCGCGGGGTGATGCGCGACGGCTCGTACACCTCCGTCCAGGGGCTCGAACGACCGGCAATCAGATCCGCGAGCAGCATCCCCGCGATCGTACCGTTCGTGAGCCCGTTGCCGGTGTCTCCGGTCGCGATGAAGACGTTCGCGGCATCACCGGGATTGCGCCCGATGAAGCCGAGCCCGTCGATTGACGCCATGATTTGCCCCGACCAGCGATGGAGAACGGGCCCAAGCGCCTCGAAACGCGCATGCGCCCACGCTTCGAGGCGCTCGAACGGCGCGCGACTCGCGTCGCCCTGGCCGGTGTGGTGGTCCTCTCCCCCGACGATCAACAAGTCGCGCGCGTCGTCATGTGGCTGCAGCCGCACGTAATGATACGGATCTGCCGTGTCCCAATAGAGGCCGGGCGGTACGGTCCCCCGTGGCACGGGCGCGGCGATGACGTAGGTCCGATACGCGGCTTGCTTGGTGTGCATGGTGATGCGGTCGTTGATCGGGGTGTTGGTCGCGACGACGGCGGCGTCGGCCGTGACCGCCGCGCCGCTCGTCGTCTCCACCACGACGGGCGTGCCCTCGACGCGCACCACGTGGCCCGCCAGGATTTTCCCCCCGGCTTTTCGTACTGCCTCGGCGAGGCCCGCGAGGTAGCGCAACGGGTGGAACTGCGCTTGGTGCGGGAAGCGCAGGCAGCGACCCGTGTCGAACGGGAGAAGGGGCGCGCGCTCGGTCCACGCCACGTCGATCCCCGCGCGTTGCGCGGCCGCTTGCTCGTTCACGAGCGAGCTCGGGTCGGAGCCCTCCGCCGGAAACAGATAGCCATCGACGCGCCGAAGGTCGCACTCGATTCCGTGGTGCATCGCGATGGCCTCGATTTCATCGATGGCGCGGGCGTGGCTCGCCGCGATCAGGCGCGTACGGTCGGCGCCGTGCAGGCTCTCGAGGTGGTGGTAGCGCGCGTCGAGCACGTTCGAGAGGTGGGCGCTCGTCCGAGCGGTTTCGCCGGCCGCGAGATCCGCCGCCTCGACGATTACCACCGAGGCCCCGGCGCGCGTGAGTTGGTACGCGACGCTGAGGCCGGCGATGCCCGCGCCGACGACACACACGTCGGCGCGGAGATTGCTCGATAGTGGGGCGAGACGTGGGAAGTTCACGTCGTGTGCCCACAGCGACTTCGTGTGACCTGCAGGCGACGAAGGGTCCGGACGGCGAACGGCACCCGATGATGGCGTCATGGCCATCGGGGGCAGCAAGGCACGTGCCCCCGCCCACATCGCCGTCGCTGCATCCCGCCGTTGGGTCTCGACCGTAAGTCTTACACGGCGCGTAGATTCTGCATCGGCGCGCCGGTCGTCGCACGCGAATCCGTACGCGCTACGGATTTCTCGTTACGGGGGAAAGATCACGCCGGGCGCCAGCCGGCCGCGCGGATCGAGGGCACGCTTCACCCGTTGCATGGCGAGGATGCCCGCGTCGCCGTAGAGGTCACGCAACAATTGCTGCTTAACGGCGGAACGGCCGACGCCGTGCTCGGAGAGTGGGCTACCGCCGAGCGCGATCGCGGCACGCCCGATCGCGATCTGCGCCCGGGTCGCTCGCTCCCGGTCGTCGCGATGTCGAGGCAGAACGTTCGGGTGGAGATTGCCGTCCGAGAGGTGACCCCAGATCGCATGGTCGAGCTCTTCCGCCGCGAGGATCGCGCGCGTGCGCTGCACGAGATCGCCGAGGCGATCGAGCGGTACGACGACGTCGCCGCCCGACTTCGTCAGCGCCGGGTCGATCGCGCGCTGCGCCTCGCCGATCCTGCGATTGACCGCGAGTGGGACGGCTTCCCGGAGCGCGAGGAGGGCCTCGCGCCGCGTCGTCTCGCCGGGAAGCGCCGGCAGCGTCGTCGTCAGCACGTCGTGGCGCGCGAGGAGCCGACATACGCGGCCGAGCATGGTGTCGGACGTGGGATCGTCGGCCCGTGCGACGTGCGCGGCAGCCGTCGCGGCGTCGACGTCTGGCGGCAGGGCGATCTGGAAGAGCAGGGCCGCGGCGGCGTCGGTTCCGATCGCGAGTCCGAGGCGATCCACGGATCCGTCCGCACGCGCCAGCGCGAGGGAGCGCGTGTCGAGATACTCGATCGCGGCGACGTCGATGCCCGTCGCGACGGGCAAGACGGCCGCGCGTCGGAGGTCGTCGGCCAGTGCCAGCGCCGCGGGCTCGGACCTGCACGGCACGAGGCCCACGAACCAGGCCGGCATCTGCGCGAGCACGCCCAACGTGACGCTGGTGACGACACCGAGCGTGCCTTCGGCACCGATGAACAGGTCGACGAGGTCCATACCGGGCGCCGCGAAGTATCCGGCGGCTAGCTTTCGCACGGACGGCATCCGATAGGCAGGCACCTGGACTCGGCGCGAGCGACCATCGACCGCGACGATCTCGAAATGGGCGTCCGGGCTCGCGGTCGCTTCGCCGCGGACCAGATCGAGCACGTCGCCGCATGGAAGCACCACCGTGAGCCCCCGTACCCATGCCCGGGTCGCGCCGTACTTGAACGTTGCCGCGCCGGCCGCGTTGGTGGCCACCGTGCCGCCGACGGTGGCGCCGTCGTAGGTCGGAATCGCCGGATACCACCGGCCGCGCGTTGCGAGCTCGCGCGTGAGCTCGGCGAGGACCACACCGGCGCCGACCACGACTGCGTCCGTGGTTTCCTGGGCGATCATGGTCATGCGGGACGTCGCGAGCAGCCGCTCGCCGCGCGGGGTCGCGCCGCCGGTGAGCGACGACTGCGCACCGATGACCAGCACGGGATCGACGTCGCCGAGAAGGGCTGCAACCTCGGCCTCGGTCTCGGGGAAATAGAGAGCGGGGGAATGTCCGCCGGGTACGTGCGCGGCGTCGGTCAGAAACGCCGCCAGCTCTTCGGGATCGGTCGTCCGAGCGATCGGACCGGCGGCGCCGCGCGGCGTCCGGCAGTGAACGAGCCACAGCGGTGCGGCCGACATGCGTTCAGGAGCTCCTGGCGGCCTCCAGCCGGCGACGCATTGCGCCGAGGCCCTCGCGAGCCCCGACGAGCCGAGTGGTCCGCAGCAGCGCTTGCGTGGAGCGGTTGTCGACTCCACCCCGCAGTGGACGGGCGGCCGGTTGTTTTAGCTCCGGCGTCGAGACCGGATCGAGGAACGAGGGGTCGTAACCGAAGATCTCGGCAGCGAGGCGCGCGAAGTCGATCCGCGTCAGATAGTCGGGGCCGACGGGGTGGACGATGCCCCGATACCCGCCGAGTGCGAGCTCCCGTACGGCAGTGGCGAGGTTGTCGGCGAGCGTCGGAGTGCCCCACTGATCCCTCGGGACGCGCATGCGCTCGCCCGTGGACGCGAGCCGGATCAGGGCCATCACGAAGTTCTTGCCGGCGGCTTGATAGCCGTAGACGCCGCACGCGCGGACGATGAGATGATCGGCGACGGTCTCGCGCACGATCGTCTCGGCAGCGAGCTTGTGGCGTCCGTACACTTGGATCGGCGAGGTGGGAGCGTCCGGAGGGTAGGGGCCCGCCTGCCCGTCGAACACGTAGTCGGTCGAGAAGAAGACGAGTCGCGCGCCCACGCGCGCCGCCGCCTCGGCGACGTTGCCGGTGCCGTCCACGTTGATCCGTTCCGATTCCTCCGGCTCGATTTCGCACCGGTCGACGTTCGGCTGTGCGGCCGGAAGGAGTACGAGCTCGGGCGCCAGCCGTCCAATCAGCGCGGCGACGGCCGCGGCGTCGGCGATGTCGAGCGGGACCAGGTCGTCAGACGCGCTGCGATGATAGGTGCCGATCGCCTCGGGGAACTCGGCGCGCAGGGCGCCGCCGACGAGCCCCGACGCGCCGATGATCAACGTCCGCATCGACGGGCCCTTGCGCGGGGTTCTTGGCATCGAGGCGGGTGCCTCGTGTCGTTCCGGAAACGTGTCGTCATCGTACTGTCGGCCTACAACGCCGGACTGCGACGCGGCAAATCCGGCGCCGCGCCGCGCGTCGCTGCGAACGCGTTCCCCCATTGACGCTTGCGCGCGCAGGCGAGTATGTCCCGCAGCGTATGCGCAAGATGATCTTCGTCGCGACGCTGGCGGCTTTCGGGGGGTTTTGTCTAGCGGCGGCTACGTCGTTCGCGTCGCTCCGCTACCAGGTCTGGAAGGCGTCGACCGAGCCGTTCAAGTTGGGATACGTGATCGGTTATCTCGACGCGGTCGCGCTCCGGCAACGCAGCGACTCCCGCGGGTCGGTACCTCTCTTTCCAGCACATTGGGATCCTAAGCTTAGAATTCCACGTGGACAAGTTGTCGCG